>Ga0075433_10005210_pt1 | contig 10187 bp, 9 predicted proteins | sample RhiMethybrSRZTD2_FD_75299 | JGI IMG/M metagenome (GOLD analysis project Ga0075433, IMG submission 75299) | Populus rhizosphere microbial communities from Tennessee, USA - Rhizosphere MetaG P. TD hybrid SRZTD2 | ecosystem: Host-associated > Plants > Roots > Rhizosphere > Soil | place: USA... | reverse complement strand
AGTCCGACCCGCACCTGCTGGTGCTGGGGATAGCGCACCAGGATCCTGCACTTGCCGCCGTCGGTGGAGAGCGAAACCTTGGTCTCGCTCGCGAACCGCCGCGCGGTCTCGAGATCGTGGGCACGCACCACCTTGAGCGCCGTGAGCTTGATGCGACCCTTCTCCGCCGGGCTCACGCGCACCACACCGCGCGGGTTCTCGACCGAGAGCGAAGCGATCCCGCCGGCGTCGAGCTCGCGCTCGCTCTGCTCGCGCAGCGTCTCCGCCGCCCCGGCCGGGAAGGCCAGGACCGCCGAGATCAGGAGCGCCGCCAGGGTACGGTTCATGGGTCTCATCCTCCGTGTTCGACCCGGTCTACGCGGGCCGGTCCCCGCGGGTTGCGCCCGAAGCCACGTTACCAACCCATACTGGGCCTTGGGGACCCGGGCCGTCGGTCAGGACCCTTGCAAAATGCACGAGAGGGGAGCCCCACCGTGGATGCTCCCCTCTCGCTGACATCGAGTATCGCGAAGCCCGGTGGATCAGTGACCCATCGAGGATGAATCGGCCATCATCGTGCTATCCGAGTTCATGGTCCCCGCGGGGGGCATCTCGGACGCCGGAGGCGTCGAGGCGGGCTCTTCCTTCTTGGCACCGCAACCCACCACGGCGAACGCCATGGTGAGCGCGAGCAGCGCCACCATCGCGAAAGCGATCAGCCTTCTCATGGAGTTCACATTCACCTCCTCTCGGTCAGCCGCTCCGGAGCATCACTCCGGCGCGGTCCGAATCCCGTTCCGTCCGAACACACAAAGACACCGCTCGGGAGCGGTGTCGTGGCCGGCTCTTTCGACCCATATGGCGCAAATGGAATCGCGCCGAAGCGCAGACTCGGGCGACCCGTGCGCATGCAAGACATAAGCGCGCGAGAGGCTAGGGTCGAGCCCCTGACTTGTCAACCCCGGCGCTGTTCAGATGTGCAGGCCTTGGGGGTCGTGGCCAACCCCTTGCCCTCAAGAGCCTTGGAGCGCGTGTTCCAGATCGGCCCGCAGATCTTCGACGTCCTCGATCCCGACCGAGAGCCGCAGCAGCCCGTCGGCGAACCCCATCGCGAGCCGCGTGGCGCGCGGCACCGAAGCGTGCGTCATCGACGCCGGATGGCACACCAGGCTCTCGACACCCCCCAGGCTCTCGGCGCGGGTGAACAGGCGGAAGCGGTCGAACACCGCGCGCCCCGCCTCCAGCGAGCCGTCGCCCGGGACGAACGAGATCATGCCGCCGAACCCCGAGGCCTGGCGGCGCGCCAGGGCGTGCTGGGGATGGCTCTCGAGCCCGGGATAGAACACCTGGCTCACGCAGCGGTGGGACGCGAGCACGCTCGCCAGCGCGAGCGCGTTCTCCTCGTGGCGCTGCATCCGGACCGCGAGCGTCTTGGTCCCGCGCAGCGCGAGGAAGCAGTCCATCGGGCCCGGCACCGCGCCCGATGCGTTCTGCAGGAAACGGATCTGCTCGGCCAGCCCGTCGTCGCTCGTCACCAGCGCGCCGCCCACCATGTCGCTGTGCCCGTTCAGGTACTTGGTGACCGAGTGGAGCACGACGTCGGCGCCGAGCTCGAGCGGGCGCTGGAAGTAGGGCGTCATGAAGGTGTTGTCCACGACCAGCCGGATCCCGCGGGCGCGCGCCCTGGCACTCACCGCCGCCAGGTCGGTGAGCTGCATCATCGGGTTGGTCGGGGTCTCGACGAACAGCAGCTTGGTCGCGGGCCGGAACGCGGCCTCCACCCCCGCGGTGTCGTTCGCCGCCACGAAGGTGAAGTCGAGTCCCAGGCGCCGAAACACCTTCTCGAACAGCCGGTAGGTGCCGCCGTAGAGGTTGTCGCCCGCCACCACGTGGTCGCCCGCCGACAGCGTGTGGACCAGGGTGGTGGTGGCGGCGAGCCCGGAGGCGAAGCAGAACCCGTGGCGTCCGCCCTCGAGAGCCGCGAGGTTCCGCTCGAGCGCGAAGCGGGTGGGGTTGTGGGTGCGCGCGTACTCGAAGCCCTTGTGCTTCCCCAGCGCCTCCTGGGCGTAGGTCGAGGTCTGGTAGATCGGCACGCTCACCGCGCCGGTCAGGGGGTCGGGATCCTGGCCGGCGTGGATCGCGCGCGTGCTGAAGCCCGGCGCCGATTCCGCCATCACTCGCTCCCGGCGATGAACTGGAGCATGTCGAAGCGCGTGAGGATTCCGGTCACCGTGCCATTGTCGCTCACCAGGACCGCCGGGTTGCGGGTCGCGAGCAGGCGCGTCACGTGCTCGACCGGCTCGTCGCTGCGCACCACCGGCAGCGGATCGCCCATCAGCGACTCGACCGGCTGATCGAGCACCCTCGAGTCCTCGAGCACGCGCTTCAGGATCTCGTTGTCGAACAGCGTGCCGACCACCTTCCCGGAGCGCATCACCGGGATCTGCGTGATGTCGTGCTGCTCGACCAGCGCCAGCGCCTTGCGCAGCGGCTCGCCCGCGCTCACGCTGAGCAGGCGCGGGATCTTCCGATTCTTGCCGCCCACCACGTCGCTCACCCGCGTGATCGCAGGGTCGAGCAGGTGGTTGTCGCGCATCCACTCGTCGCTGTGCACCTTGGTCAGGTAGCGCTCGCCGGTGTCGGGCAGCAGCACCACCACCAGCGCGTCCGCCGGCAGGGCCTTCGCGACGTCGAGCGCCACCCACGCCGCCATGCCCGAGGAGCCGCCGACGAAGATCGCCTCCTCGCGCGCCAGCCGGCGCGTGAGGTTCAGGCCGTCGCGGTCGTTGCACGAGATCACGCGGTCGATCACCTTGAAGTCGGTCGCGCCCGGGATGAAGTCCTCGCCCACGCCTTCGATCTTGTAGGTGCGGGGCTCCGACATCTCGCCGGTCTCGTGGTAGTGCTTGAGGATCGAGCCCACCGGATCGGCGCCGATGATCTGGATCTTCGAGTTCTTCTCCTTGAGATACCGGCCGGTGCCGCTGATCGTCCCGCCCGTGCCCATGCCGCACACGAAGTGCGTGATCCGGCCCGCGGTCTGCTCCCACAGCTCGGGTCCGGTGGTGCGGTAGTGGGCCGCGGGGTTCGCCGGGTTGCTGTACTGGTCGGTGAGGAAAGCGCCCGTCCGCTCGCGCGCGATGCGGCGCGCGACCGAGTAGTAGGAGTCCGGCGATTCGGGCGCGACCGCGGTGGGGGACAGCATCACCTCGGCGCCGAACGCCTTGAGCAGGTAGACCTTCTCGCTCGAGACCTTGTCGGGCATGCAGAACACCGCGTGATAGCCCTTGACCGCCGCCACCATCGCGAGTCCGAGGCCGGTGTTGCCGGAGGTGCACTCGACGATCGTGCCGCCGGGCTTGAGCTTCCCGTCGCGCTCCGCGGCCTCGACCATGGCGAGGCCGATGCGGTCCTTCACGCTGCCGCCGGGATTGAAGAACTCGAGCTTGGCGAGCACCGGCGGCGGGCAGTCGCGCGCCACCGCGCGCAGGCGGATGAGCGGCGTCCGGCCCACGGTCTCGAGCACCGACTCGTGGTAACGCACTCCGTCCAGGACGTGGCTCAAGCGCGTACGACTCCGTTTGAGAGTACCCGGCAGATCGGGGACGGCCGGCGCGCCTTGCCGAAGCCGCATGGGGAACGGCGCAAGGCCGCGTGCTCTGGGCCGCGCCGCAGGTTAGGTGCGGGTGCTACGCCCGGTCAAGCGGATCGGCGGCCGGGGAGGGCTTCTCCCGGCCGCCGATCGCGGGCTGCATCCGGCTCAGTGCTTGACCTTCGCGAGCTTGGCCGCGAAGTTCCAGCCGGGATCGTTGTCCTTGTTGTGGCACTTCGTGCATGTGGCCTCTGTCACCTTCTGCGGCGTGGCGGCGAAGGCCTCGTGCTGCGTCCCCATCCCGTGGCAGCTCTCGCACTGCACGTTCGTCATGCTCGGCGTCTGGGTGCCGGTCTGGAATCCGCCCGGCTTGTTGAAGCCCAGCACGTGGCACTCGATGCACTCGCCGGCGGTGTCCTTGTGGTTGTCCACCAGGGTCTGCCATGCGCGCGCGTGCGGCGTCGACTTCCACTGCTCGGCCTGCTCTGCGTGACAGCGGATGCAGACCTCGGAGCCCAGGAACTTGTCCGGATTCTTCTCCATGTCGCGCGCCGCGGCCTGCGCCTGCTGCTCGCGCTCCACCTTGCGCAGCTTCTCGTTGAAGCCGTCCTCGAAGGCCTTCACGATCGACGCGATCTCGGCCTTCTCGCCGACCTCGGGGCCGAGGATGAAGACCTCGTTGTCGCCGCTCGCGGCCTTGCGGTCGGGCGTGAGCGTGAGGATCGTGCGCCCGATGTACTGCCCCTGCTCGCCGCCGTAGCACGCCACCGTGGTCTTGATGAGCCGGCCCTTCTGCAGCATCGGGGAGTTCCGGCCCACGATCACCGCGTCGATGCCGTCGACCGCCGTGACCAGGTCCTCGCTCTCGACCTTGCCGAGCTGGGAGAGCAGCACGATCACGGTCGCGCCCTTCTTCTTCAGCTCGTCCACGGTGCGCTTCGCCGCCACCGGCGGGTCCTGCACCAGCATCGAGTCACGCGCCGGGCCGAGATCCACCTTGTCGCTGATCAGGCTGAAGTAGCCGACCTTGACGGTGCCCACCTTCTTGAAGATGTAGGGCGCGAGCGCGGGCTTCTTGGTCTTCTTCTCGAACAGGTTCGCGCTGGTGAGGGGAAGCTGGCTGCGCTTCGCCTGGTCGCGCAGGAACGCGAGACCGAAGCGCAGGTCGCGGTCGCCGACGCCGACGGCATCGATGTTCAGCACGTGCATGGCGTCCATCAGGAACCACGCGACGTCGCGGTGCGTGTCCTGCTCGGGGAAGAAACCGCCGCCGTCCACCAGCGACACCTGCCCGTACTGCGTCTTCATGCTGTCCACGAAACTGGCCCGCCGGGCCAGACCCCCCTTGGGGGTGTGTCAGCCGCAGGGGCTGGTCTTGCCCTTGACGTCTGTGGTGGAGAGGATGATGAGCTTGTCGGGCTCGAGGGTCGTGCCTTGCGGCGCCGTGGCGGCGGCGAGCATCACCCACACGATCACGGCCATCACGGCGGCGGCGAACAAGCGGATCGCCAACGGCTTCATCGCTTTTCTCCCGATTGGAGCGGCGGACACGGACCCGAGGACGGAAAACAGAATGGGATTCTAGGGTCGCGCAAACGGGCCCGTCAAGATTGCTATCGTCCGGGTTTTGCTAATCCTCCACCCGGTATCGGCGCAGCAGGTCGCGCGCCGGCACCCGTTTCTTGGAGCCCTTGTGGACCACCAGGACCTCGAAGCCGTAGCGGTGGAGCCCGAAGTGCCGCTCGATGCGGCGCACCAGCCCCGCGACCGTCGCGTCCCCGCGGATCGTCCGCCCGCGGCGTCCGTGCCCGTGCGCGCGCGACAGACCGGCGTCCACGCCCTCCTGGTAGGCCTGCCGGGTGAGCTTGCGCAACTGTCGCCAGTTGGCGCGGTGGAGCTTTCTCAACACCTGTGTCTGGGTCATATCGTCCCCCTCCCCATGGAATGGGATCGCGTCTTCCAATGTATCAGATGTGGCGGCCCGCGCAGCGGCCGGCGGCCGGGAGGCGAACGTTCGAGATGTGTCAGGTCTCGCCGGGAAACGGCCGAGACCATTGCGGGGGTACGGCGTGGGCGATAGACTGACGATTGCGCACGATCCACGCGGCTCGAAGGCCCGGGCGGTCGTGCGGACCGCGACTTCCCTCCGCGGAGACCCAAGGCCTGCGAATCCCATCCCACGACATGACGAGGAATCGATGACGATGTCCGTGAACCCGGGAGGCGATCCCGACAAGGCGGGCGTGCTGCGCGGCGCGGCCCTGATCGTGCTGTTCGGCGCGCTGCTGGGGATCGGCTACAACGCCATGGGGCTCGCGAGCCGCCCGCGCCACGGTCTGGCGTGGATCAAGCAGCCGGAGAAACTCGAGAGCCTCGAGTCGCTGCAGGCGCCGGCTCCGGGTTCGACCTCGGCATCGCCCGGCGCCATGCAATCAGAAGCCGGGATGGCGGCGCCCGGACCGGGCGAAGCCGCGGCGGCGACCGTGAGCGCGACGCCGCCGACCAAGTCCGAGCCCGCTCCGAAGAAGGACGAGGCTGCTCCGAAGAAGAGCGAGCCCGCGCCTGCCTCAGGGGCTGCCGCGAAGAAACCCGACACGCCCGCGCCGGCCGCTTCGAAGAGCAAACCCGCTCCCGATAAGACCGGCGCCGGCGCGAGCGCACAGCCGAAGCCGGCGGGCGAGAATGCCGCGCCCGCGAGCACGCCGGCCGCGAGCGCGCAGGCGCCTGCCGCCCCCGCAGCGGCCCCGACCGCGGCCGCGAACCTGCCCGTGATCCCCGACGTGACCGGCCCGCTCAAGGTGGAGCTCGCGACATTCAAGAAGCTCTACGACGCCGGCGCGGTGTTCGTGATCGACGCGCGCGAGGCGGAGGAGTACACCGACGGCCACATCAAGGGAGCGCTGGGCCTCTCCTACAACGACGCGATGGCAGAGCCCGACAAGGTGAAGAAGCTCGACCCGGAAGGAAGGCCGTTCGTGGTGTACTGCAGCGGCGGCGATTGCGAGCTGTCGATGAACCTCGCGAAGCTCATGGTCGAGAACGGCAAGCGCAAGGTGCTGGTGTACGAGGGCGGCTTCCCCGAGTGGCAGGGTGCGGGCTACGCGGTGTCGAAAGGCGCCAATCCATGACCGACGAAACGGTGCTGGCGCGCCTGCTCTCGAATCCGCTCCTGGTGCGGGTGTGCCGGATCGGCATCGGGCTCGTGATGCTCGCGGCCGCGCTCGGCAAGATCGGCGACCCCGCCGCGTTCTCTTCGCAGATCCACCACTACCATCTGATGCCGATCGCGGCCGAGAACCTGCTCGCGATCGCGCTGCCGTGGATCGAGCTGCTCGCGGGCCTGGCGCTGGTGCTGGGCGTGCACGCGCGCTCGGGAGCGTGGCTCTCCGCCGCGATGATGATCGCGTTCACGCTCGCGGTGGGCACCGCGGTCGCGCGCGGGCTCGACATCGAGTGCGGCTGCTTCGGCACCGCCGACGCCACCCACGTGGGCGGCATGAAGCTCGCAGAGAACCTGCTGTTCACGGGAGCCGCGCTGGTCGCTTCGCTCCGGCTGCGGTGAGCCCACCGCCTGGACGGTTCATGAGCCCGCCCTCATGACCTACGAGACGCTGACCGAGACCGAGTGGGAGAAGGTCCAGCACGTCTGGGACCTGCTCGAGAACGGCGAGATCGAGCGCGCGCGCATCGAGCTCGACGAGCTGATGCAGAAACGCGAGCGGCACCCCGACCTCAAGATCGTGGACGCTTCGGTCTCGATCGAGGAGGGCGACCCGGGCCGCGCGCTCGATACCCTGGCGGGCGCTGAGCGCTCCGCCGATCCGGCCCAGTTCTTCCACCTGCGCGCGCTCGCCAAGTTCCTGCTCGCCCGCTTCGAGGACGCGCAGGCCGATGCCGGCCGGGCGCTCGCGATCAACCCCGAGATGGCGGAGTCGCACGACCTGCTGTCACGCGTGCTCGAGCACCTGGGCAACGACGAAGAGGCGCACCGTCACGCCGAGGAAGCGAACGGCATCGACGAGGACGCCTACCCGCTGCCGCTCGAAGTGAGCGACGAGGAGTTCGACGAGGTGGTGGAGTCGAGCCTCAAGGAGCTGCCGGAGCGCGTCAGGCAGCCGCTCGAGGAGATCCCGGTGCTGGTCGAGACGCTGCCCGACCGCGCCATGCTCGCGGCCGAGGAGCCGCCGCTCGCGCCCGATCTGCTCGGGCTGTTCCGCGGCCGCGATCTCATGACCCGCCGCCACGACGATCTGCCCGCCGGGCCCGGCGCGATCTACCTGTTCCGGCGCAACCTGCTGCGCGCCTGCCACGACCGCGAGGAGCTGGCGAAAGAGATCCGCATCACCGTCATGCACGAGGTCGGCCACCTGCTGGGCCTGAACGAGGACGAGCTGGAGAGCTGGGGCCTGGGCTGAGGGCGGCCGGCGCACCGCCCGCCCTACGTTCCGCCTGGCGCGCGCGCCCGGGCGCGAGGAAATACAGGTTGACCGCAACGGCGAGCGCTGCGCCCGCGATCGTTACCACGATCTGCGCCGCGGTCATGCGCGGAACCGGCGCAGCCGCAGCGACGATGTGACGACCGAGACGCTCGACAGCGCCATCGCGAGCGATGCCAGCATGGGATGGAGCGTGCCCTGCCACCCCCACACGGGCCCGATCGGTCCGCCCGCCCGGAGCAGCACGTAGAGCAGCCCGGCCGCGACGGGGATGCCGAGCGAGTTGTAGACGAACGCCCAGAACAGATTCTGGCGGATCACCTGGAGCGTGCGGCGCGCGAGCGCGATCGCGGTCTCGACCGCCGTGAGGTCGCCGCGCACCAGCGTCATGTGGCTGGTCTCCATCGCGATGTCGGTGCCGCCGCCCATCGCGATCCCGAGGTCGGCCTGCGCGAGCGCCACGGCGTCGTTGATGCCGTCGCCCACCATGGCGACGCGGCGCCCGCGCCCCTGCAGCTCGCGGATCTTCGCACCCTTCTCCCCCGGCAGCACCGCTGCGAGCACACGCTCCGCGGAGATCCCGGCCGCGCGCGCCACCGCGTGGGCGGTGCGGGGGTTGTCGCCCGTGATCATCCACACCTCGAGGCCGGTGCGCGCGAGCGCCGCGATCGCTTCGCCCGCGTCGGGCTTGAGCGCGTCGCTCACCGCGATGAGCCCGATGGCGGCGCCGTCGTCCGCGACCGCGATCACGGTCCGCCCCTCCTCCTCGAGCCGCGAGAGCCGGGCTTGGAGCGCGCCGAGATCGATCCCCTGGGCGGCGAGGAACGCGGCGCTCCCGAGCGTGACCGCGCGCCCCTCGATCAGCGCGACCACGCCCTGCCCGGGCACGGCGGTGAAGTCCTCCGCTTCCGAGATCGACACGCCCCGGGCACGCGCGGCGCGAACCACGGTGGCGGCGAGCGGGTGCTCGCTGCGCTGCTCGACCGCGGCCGCAATCGCGAGCAGGCGCACATCGGTGATCCCCGGGGCGGGCACCACGTCCGTCACTTCGGGCCGGCCGCGGGTGAGCGTGCCGGTCTTGTCGAACACCACGGTGTCGATCTTCTCCGCCGATTCGAGCGCATCGGCGCCCCGCAGCAGCACGCCCAGCTCGGCGCCGCGCCCGGTCCCCGCCATGAGCGCGGTCGGGGTCGCGAGCCCGAGCGCGCACGGGCAGGCGATGATGAGCACGCTCACCGCCGCGAGCAGCGCGCGCGCCAGCGCCGGCGCCGGGCCGAGGTCGAACCACAGCACGAACGCCGCGATCGCGATCGTGATCACCACCGGGACGAACACCGCGGCCACGCGATCGGCGAGCTTCGCGACCTCGGCCTTGCTGCCCTGCGCCTGCTGCACCATGCGCACGATCTGCATCAGCATCGAGTCGGCGCCGACGCGCTCCGCACGCATGCGGAACGATCCGGTCTGGTTCACGGTTCCGCCCGCCACCGCTTCGCCGTGCGCGACCTCGACCGGGATCGGCTCGCCGGTGAGCATCGAGCGGTCGATGCTCGATCGACCCTCGATCACCACGCCGTCCACCGGCACCTGCTCGCCCGGCCGCACCAGCAGCAGATCGCCGGGGCGCACCGCTTCGAGCGGGACCTCCTCGATCGCGCCCCCCGCCACGCGGTGCGCGATCCGCGGACGCAGGCCCATCAGCTTGCGCAGCGCGAGCGATGTGCGCGAGCGCGCGCTCGCTTCGAGCAGCCTCCCGAGCAGGATCAGCACCACGATCACCGCAGCGGTGTCGAAGTAGGCGTGGGTCGTGAGCCCCGCGCGCCGCAGCGCGCCCGGCATCAGCGTGACCGCCGCGGAATAGAGGTAGGCGGTGGTGGTGCCGAGCCCGATCAGCAGGTTCATGTCGGCGGTGCGGCGCCGGATGCCGTGCCACGCGCCGCGCACGAAGGGCCAGCCGGCCCACAGCTGGATCGGGGTCGCGAGCACGAGCTGGATCCAGTTCTGGAGCGCCATCGGCACCACGCGCTCGACCGCGGGGATCATGCCGAAGTTGCCGAGCACCACCACCGGCACCGCGAGGGCCGCCGCGATCACGAAGCGGCGCAGCACGTCGGCCAGCTCGAGCCGCCGCTCTGCCAGCTCCGCGTCGTCCGCGACCGGGCTCGCCGTGGGGCGCGCGT
>Ga0075433_10005207_pt1 | contig 10192 bp, 4 predicted proteins | sample RhiMethybrSRZTD2_FD_75299 | JGI IMG/M metagenome (GOLD analysis project Ga0075433, IMG submission 75299) | Populus rhizosphere microbial communities from Tennessee, USA - Rhizosphere MetaG P. TD hybrid SRZTD2 | ecosystem: Host-associated > Plants > Roots > Rhizosphere > Soil | place: USA... | reverse complement strand
AGATCGCGCCGGAAGAGGGCGAGGCCGGCGCCGTAGGCCATCTGGTCGTTCCCCGCGAAGATGGCCGTGAAGGGAACGCCGGAGCGGATGAGCTTCTCGGTGCCCGCCAGGCCCGACTGCTCCTCGAAGTCGCCCTCGACGATCAGGGACGGATCGACCTCGATCCCCGTGTCCCGGAGCGCCCGTTCGTAGCCTTCGAGCCTCGCGATGGCGTCGCCGTGCCACGGCAGGCCGGTGATGTGGGCGATGCGGGTATGGCCGAGGTCGCGGAGGTGGCGGGTCGCGCGGTAGGCGCCCTCGTTGTTCTCGACCCGCACGCAGCGGCGCTCCAGGCCGCGGATCGTGCGCCCGATGGTCACGATCGGAAGGCGCTTGGCCACCGCGAGCACCTCCTCGTCCGGGATGTGCCCCCCCATGAGGATGAGCGCCTCGACGCGGTGCGTCAGCAGCAGGTCGAGGGCCGAGGCCTGCTCCGCGGGCTGCTCTCCGCTCGCGAACAGCGGGTAGTACGCGCTGCCGCGCAGGCCCTGCTCGACGCCCTTGAGCAGCCGGCTGTAGAAGGGGTTCGAGATGCCCTGGGGCAGGATGCCGACGGCCTGGGTGTGCCCGCGGGCCAGCTCCTGGGCCACGACGTTGGGACGATAGCCGAGCGCCTCCACCGCGTTCATCACCGCCAGCCGCTTGCTGCGGGCCACCGGCACTGTGTCGTTGAGGACGCGCGACACGGTGGCGACGGACACGCCGGCGTGGCGGGCGATGTCCCGTATCGTGACCTTCTGGCCGTCCGATCGTCCCGCCGATCCATCCGCCATCGTGTTCTCCGGCGCGAGATCTTGCCACGATTTCTGCTACGCTGCCGGACGGCGATGCGGGCCTCGCGGTGGCTTCTCGTCGTCGGCCTGAGCGCCTGCGCGCGGGAGTCGGAGAGCGCCCGGCCCGCCGTCAGCGAGTCCGTCAAGGTGGACCAGGTCGGTTACCTCCCGGCGCGGCCCAAGCTGGCGATCGTCACCGACCCCAACGCCACCGGCGCGTTCGCGGTGGTGCGCTCCACGGACGGCAGCCGGGTGCTGACGGGGCGGCTCGGACCCGCCGGTGCCGATCCGGACACGGGGGACACGGTCCGCGTCGCCGACTTCTCCGCCCTCGGCCAGACGGGCTCGTTCTACCTGGATGTGGATGGCGCGGGGGCGAGCCACGAGTTCGACGTCGCCCCCGACGTCTACGCGAAGGTCTTCTACCTCGCCATGCGGGCCTTCTACGGCCAGCGCTGCGGCACCGCGGTGGACCTGGCGCCCGCGCATCCCGGCTACCGCCATGCGGCGTGCCACGTCCAGGGAACCCGCAACCCCGACGCGCTGATGCACGCCTCCTCCGGCGGCCACGGCTACCTCGAGGCCACCGGCGGCTGGCACGACGCCGGCGACTACGGCAAGTACGTCGTCAACTCCGGCATCACCACCGGCGAGCTGCTCTGGGCGTACGAGACGTACACGAGGCGGGTGGGCGCGGTGCGGCTCGACATCCCCGAGTCGGGCAACGCGGTCCCCGACATCCTCGACGAGGTGCGCTGGAACCTCGACTGGATGCTCAAGATGCAGGACCGCGACGGGGGCGTCTGGCACAAGCTGACGAGCGAGCGCTTCGGCGGCTTCGTGATGCCCGACGTGGACGACGGCGGTCCGCGCTACGTGATCGGGTCCGGTGCGCCTCCCTACAAGAGCTCCTGCGCGACCGGCGACTTCGCGGCGGTCACGGCGGCGGCGGCCCGCGCCTTCTCGCCGTTCGACCCGGACTTCGCGGCCGCGGCGCTGGCCGCCTCCGAGCGGGCGTGGCGGTGGGTCTCGCTGAACCCCGCGGTCGTCTTCAAGAACTGCTGCGGCGTGCAGACTGGGGAGTACGGCGACGCGAGCTGCGCCGACGAGCGGCTGTGGGCGGCGGCCGAGCTCTTCCGGACGACCGGCCGCGCCGAGTACAACGCCTACTTCACCGCGAACCAGGCGGCCGCGCGGCCGGGTCTCGTCGCGGCCACGCCCCCCTCGTGGCAGGACGTGGGCACGCTGGCCCTGCTCACCTACGCCTTCGCCACCCAACCGGGCGCCGACGAGGCCGTCCGGGCCCAGATCCGCTCCGACCTCCTCGCCGCCGCCGACGCCATCGTCGCCCGCACGCGCGCGAGCGGCTATCATGTCAGCCTGCGCCCGACCGACTACGTGTGGGGCTCGAACGGCGTCGCCGCGAACTACGGTGTGCTCCTCGCCCTCGCCCATGCGGTGCAGCCCAACCCCGCCTACCTCGATGCGGCCGCCGACGACCTCCACTACCTGCTCGGACGCAACAGCTTCGGCGTTTCGTGGGTCACGCAGACCGGCCGCCGCCCGTTCCACAACCCTCATCACCGTCCGAGCGGGGCGGACGCCAACGCCGAGCCCTGGCCCGGAATGCTCTCGGGGGGACCAAACCGATATGGCGGGGATCCCGTGATCGACGCGATGCCGGCCACACCTCCCGCCCGGCGCTACAAGGACGACCAGGCCTCGTACGCCTCGAACGAGATCGCGATCAATTGGAACGCGCCCCTCGTCTTCCTGCTCGCGAGCCTGCTCGCCGAGCCCGCTCCATGATGGCGGCCCGGCTCATGGCCGCCGCACTGCTCCTCGCCGCCGCTCCGGCGGGGGAAGACCCCTGCCGGATCATCGTGAACCCCGCCAATACATCGGCGCAGATCCACCGCAGCGCGATCGTGGCGATCTACTTCGGCCAGATGACCCGCTGGAGCGACGGCAAGCCGGTCGTGCCCGTCGATCAATCGGTAAGGTCGCCGGTTAGAGTGGCCTTCTCGGAGAAGATCCTGGGCAAGCCGGTCGAGGACGTCCAGCACCTCTGGCTCCGGAAGGTCGCCGCCGAGCACGTCTTCCCGCCCCGGGTCAAGCCGTCCGACGCCGAGGTGGCGGCGTTCGTTCGCGCCAACCCCGGGGCGATCGGCTATGTGAGCCTGGAGTTCACCGTCGACCAGACGGTCAAGGTGCTGAAGATCGTCGAGGCCGCCGAAGCGGGCCGGTGAGACGGGGGGCGGCGCGCCCGTCGGCGGCGGGTTGGCGCGTGACCGACTACTGACAGATCAGTAGTTTGAATGGCAGGGTTGGACGTCGGTCCTGAAACCGCTATCACGCCCGATAGCGGCTAAGTGCGCGGCGGTCTTAATTTTTTTTCAGCCGGTCCCATAATTTCTGCTTGACACCGAAACGTCACACCCTTAGCATCTCGACCAGTCCCTGCCCTCACTGAAGATGGTTTTGAGAAGCGACACCGCTTCCCGACTGCTCCCTAACGAGGTTCTTTCTATGCCGACGCCGACGAGATTTTTCGGCCGTTTGGGCATCGCTCTGATGGCCACGATGGTGCTGGCCTCGACCGCCTTCGCGCAGAACGCGGGCAGCCTGCGGGGTGTCATATCCGACCCCTCGGGCGGCGTGCTGCCGGGAGCGACGGTGGCCCTCGTGAACGAGGCCACGCGCGAGACCCGGCAAGCCCAGACGGACAGCAAGGGCGGGTTCTTCTTCGCTTCCGTGGCTCCCGGGGTCTACACGATCCGCGTCGAGATGCCCGGGTTCAAGAAGGCGGAGAGCAAGGGCATCCGGATGAGCGCGAACGACACCAAGGGGCTCGATTTCACGCTCCAGGTCGGCGCGCAGAGCGAGACCGTGGAGGTCACGGCCTCGCGCGAGATCATCGCGACCGAGACGGGCGCGCGCGAGGGCGTCATCCGCGCCGACCAGATCGAGAACCTCTCGATCATCAGCCGCAGCCCGATGGAGCTGCTGCGCATCCTGCCCGGGGTCGTTGCCCCCGACGCCCGCGACCTCGAGAGCGTGAGCAACGGCGGCGGTGCCAACAACACGGGCGGTTACAGCGTGAACGGCGTCCGCGGCAGCAACAACGTCATCACGCTCGACGGCTCGCGGATGATCGACATCGGGTCCAACAGCGGCCTGATCATCGCCCCCAACACGGACTTCGTTTCGGAGGTCAAGGTCCAGTCGAGCAACTACGCGGCCGAGTTCGGCTCGGGCGGCATCCAGATCAACGCGATCACCAAGGGCGGCAGCGCCGAGTTCCACGGCAGCGCGTACTCGTACCTGCGCCACCACAAGTTCGCGGCCAACGACCGGTCGAACTCGATCGCGGGTGTCGACCGGCCCCGCAGCAAGTTCCTGTATCCGGGCGCCAACATCAGCGGGCCGATCTTGATCCCGGGCACGGGCTTCAACAAGAACCGCGACAAGGCCTTCTTCTTCCTCGGTGTCGAGCTGTGGCGGCAGGACGTGGATACCGGGTCGATCTTCCGGGTCACACCCACGCTGAACCAGCGCAAGGGCCTCTTCAACGACATGCAGGGCGGACAGAACCTGAACCAGCCGCTCACCGTCCTCATCCCGAGCGGGTTCCCCGGCGCGGGCACGCCGGCCCCCAACAACGACCTCAGCCCCTACATCGACCCCATGGGCCAGAAGCTCATGAATCTCTACCCGCTGCCCAACTACAAGGACCCGAACAACCGGTACAACTACGTCTTCAACGCGCTGCAGAAGCAGAACACGACGCAGGTCACGGCCCGCATGGACTACGCTTTCTCCGACAGCACCCGCGCCTACTTGCGCCTTGCGCAGGACGACGGCCAGGTCAACCAGGCCCGCGGCCTGTGGTGGAACTCGTCGGACTACGAGCTGCCCACCACCATCAACAACCCGCAGCTCGGGCGCTCGGCGTCGGTCAACCTCACGAGCGTCCTCTCACCGACGGTGACCAACGAGTTCATCTTCAGCTTCAGCAAGCTGAAGCTCGACAACATCCACGCCGACGAGAGCAAGATCTCGCTGGCGGGCCTGGGCATCAACAACTACCAGGGCTTCTACGGCGCCCAGTCGCCCTTCGCGCCGATCCAGATCTACTCGTGGGGACAGGGCCTCGGCAACCTGTGGGACCCCGCGGACCAGCACAACGTCTTCGCCTACAACTCGAGCCTGCAGTTCGCCGACAACTTCACCAAGGTCCTGAACACGCACGCGGTCAAGGTCGGGTTCAGCGTCGAGAAGGGGAACAAGTTCCAGAACTTCCAGAACGGCGCGAACACCGCGATCACGCTGGGCTCGGGCTGGATCCCGGGCACGACCGGCAACGACTTCGGCGATCTGCTGGTGGGCCGGCCGGCCCAGGTGGACTCCGGCACCGCGCTGAACCCCGGCAACTTCATCGCCTGGAGCCTCGACGGCTATCTCCAGGACGCCTGGAAGATCAAGAAGAACTTCACGCTCGAGTACGGCGTTCGGCTCAGCAAGTGGACCAACAACGAGGAGTCGCGCGGCCTGGGCGCGGTGTTCCTCCCCGACCGCTACAACCCCAACGCGGGCACGTTCCTCGACGCCGACAAGAAGTACGTCAACGGCGTGGCTTATGCGTCGCTCGGACAGGTCCCCAAGGGCCTGGTCGGCAACCGCCCGCTGTTCGTCATGCCGCGCGTCAATTTCGCGTGGGACCTGAGCGGGTCCGGGGACACGGTCCTGCGCGGGGGCGCCGGGCTCTTCTACAACCGCCCCATGGGTAACGCGGAATACGACGTCATCCGCATTCCCCCCAACGGCTATGCGACCAGCATCGACGCCTACGCGGGCTCGGACCTGGGCCCCGTCGGCCTCACCTACAGCACGGTGCGGCTGGTCAACCCCGTAGCCCGGCTCGGTCGCATCGACGTCAACTCGATCAACCCCAACTCGATCGATTACCCGCGGACCGCCAACACGAGCCTCTCGCTCGCGCGGCGCCTGCCGTGGCAGAACGTCCTCGAGGTGGGGTACGTCGGCACCTTCGGCCGGCACCTGTTGAACCGTCGCCAGTTCAACATCGTCCCCGAGGGGAGGCTCCTGTCGGGAACGCTCGGTAACGCGAACCTTTCGGATCCGGTGCAGCGAGCCGCGCTCAGCAGCGACGCGGTGAACACGCTGCGGCCATATCCGGCGCTCGGTCAAGTGCGGTGGTGGGAGTACACGGCCGTTTCGAACTACCACTCGCTGCAGGCGACGCTCAGCCGCCAGACCGGCCGGCGGTTCCAGTACTTCATCGCCTACACCTTCAGCAAGGCACTGGGGAGCATCTTCCCGAACGGCGAGTACGACGACATGGACCCCTACGAGCCACGCCAGCGCAGCTACGGGACACTGCGCTACGACCGCACGCACATCCTGAACCTCTCCTACAACTACGCGATCCCCGACGCGGTCAAGGGCGGGGGCATCGCGGGCGGCATCCTGAACGGCTGGCAGATCTCCGGCATCTCCACCTTCGCGAGCGGAGTCCCGTTCTCGCTCGGCTTCAGCGGCGACATCAACGGCGACAGCGCCGAGAACGCCTGGTACGGCACGCCCGACCACATCGGCTACCGGATCCAGAACGTCGTGGGTGGCGCGAGCACGATCATGCCCGTGTTCACCTGCGATCCCCGCAAGGGCATGAGCGGCAACAAGGTCGGCGACAAGATCCTCAACGTGAGCTGCATCGGCATCCCGACCTTCCCCAACACGGGGAACCTCACGACGCCGTACTACATCCGCATGCCCACCCGCATGAACCACGACATCACCCTCTTCAAGAACTTCCAGCTCGGCGAGAAGAGCAGCCGGAAGCTGCAGTTCCGGGTGGGGGCGTTCAACATCCTCAACCAGGCCGTCCCGGGGGTGAACGAAGGGGGCGACGTGGACCTGACGCTCCAGACCCAGTGCAACGTCAGGGTCAACGGCGTGCCCAACGGCGCGGGCGGGACCGCGGACAACGTTTGCGACCCGACCAAGGGTTACACCCTCAGCGACAACACCAAGGCGAACTTCGGCAAGATCATCCTGAAGCGCGGACACCGGGTCATCGAGTTCGCCCTGAAGCTGTACTTCTAGGATCCAGCTGGGGGGTGCTGGCGGCGCACCCCCCAGACCCCCAACTCATCTGCTGCAGGGGGAGGGCCCCGGCCCTCCCCACCTCGTCTCCCGTCCCCCTCCCCGGGGGCTATAATCGCGGTGTCATGAGTCCCAATCGCTTCTTTACTTGTCTGCTCGTCGCTTCTCTTGCCGTGGGGCCGACGCTCGGCATCGCCGGTCCGCAAGCGCCGGCGCCGCCCACGCCCGACATCCCGACCTTCGGCGTGGGCACGTCGGCGGTCACGCTCGACGTCGTCGTGCGCGACAAGAAGGGCAACGCCGTGCGCGACCTCGGCCCGGCCGACTTCGAGGTGCTCGAGGACGGGGTCAAGCAGCGGGTCGAGTCGTTCCAGGTCTTCGGACGCCGCCTCGAGAGCGCGGCGGCCCCGGCCGCGCCGGCTCCGGCCGCGCCCGCGGCCCGTCCCGCGGTAGCCGCTCCGGCTCCCGCCGCCGAGCCCTCACCGGAGACGCGGCCCCAGGTGATCGCGTTCGTGTTCGACCGCCTGTCCGCCAACGCCCGCAACACCGCCCACAAGGCGGCGATGACATACCTGGATCGAGGCCACATCGAAGGCGATCTCGTCGGCGTCTTCGCCATCGACCTCGCGCTGCGGACGATGCAGCCCTTCACCACCGACCCCAGCCTGATTCGGGCCGGCCTCGAGCGCGCGGCCTCGCAGGCCAACACGGCTTTCAGCGCCGATCGCGAGCAGACGCGGGCGCTGGTGGACAGCGTGACGGCCGATCAGGCGACGGCGGACGGCGCCTCGGGTTCGGCGCCCTCGGGTCCCGGCGCCGCCTCCCAGGGCGCGAGCATGGGCGCCGCCGCGGCGTCCGCCGCGCTGGCCCAGGCCGTCGGCCAGATCCAGGTCGGGATGCTCCGCACGTTCGAGGCCCTCGAGCGCGACCAGCAGGGCTACGCGTCGACGAACGGCCTGCTGTCGGTCGTGAACGGCCTCAAGAGCCTGCCGGGGCGCAAGACCGTGGTCTTCTTCTCGGAGGGCCTGGCCATCCCGCCCAACGTGCAGGCGCAGTTCCGGTCCGTCATCCACAGCGCCAACCGGGCCAACGTGAGCGTGTACGCAATGGACGCCGGGGGGCTGCGGGCCAAGAGCATGAACGACGAGACCCGTGAGGAGATGATGCAGGCCGCGCGGCGGCGCATACGCCAGACCGAAACGGGGCGCGACGACTCCGCGGACGGGATCATGAGCCGCAACCTCGAGCGCAACGAGGACCTGCTGAACCTGAACCCCGAGAGCGGGCTCGGGCGGCTCGCGAACGAAACGGGCGGCTTCCTGATCCACGACACCAACGACGCCGGCTCCGCGTTCCGCCGCATCGAGGAGGACATGCGCTTCCACTACCTCCTCGCGTACTCGCCCAGCAACGAGACCTACGACGGCAAGTTCCGGACGATCTCGGTGAAGGTGAGCCGCCCCGGCGTCCAGGTCCAGACCCGCCAGGGGTACTTCGCGGTGCGCGCGGTGGAGTCGGCGCCGCTCCGGTCCTACGAGGCCCCCGCCCTCGTCCAGCTCGACGCGAAGACGCGGCCGCACGCGTTCCCGCTGGAGTCGGTGGCCTTGAGCTTCCCCACGCCGAAGCAGCCCGGCCTCGTACCCGTGCTCGTCCGCGTGCCGGGCAGCGCGGTCACCTATGTGCTCGACAAGCAGGACAAGAACGACAAGAAGATCCACCGCGCGGATCTCACCGTAGTCGCCCGGGTGAAGAACGAGGCGGGCCACGAGGTGGACCGGCTGAGCCAGCACTACCTGCTGAGCGCCGCCGAGGACAAGCTCGACGCCGCGCGCCGGGGCGACATCCTCTTCTATCGTGTCGCCGACCTGCCGCCCGGCCGCTACACGGTGGAGGCGGTGGCCTGGGACGCCCAGGCCCAGAAGGGTAGCGTCACCTCGGCGCCGCTGGACGTGCCCGCGAGCCAGGACGGCAAGCCGCGCCTGAGCAGCGTCGTGCTCGTCGGCCGCGCGGAGAAGGTCTCCCCGGCCGAGGCGCAATCGGACAGCCCCCTCATGTACGGCGAGACCCTGATCTACCCGAACATGGGCGAGCCGTTCCGCAAGTCCACGAGCCAGGCGGTCGGATTCTTCTTCACCGTCTACGGCGTCAAGGATGCGACCACTCCCGCCAAGGCCACGATCGAGGTGTATCGCGGGGACCAGGGCGCGGGCCGGGTGACGGCCAACCTCCCGGCGCCCGATGCCTCGGGCCGGATCCAGTACGCGGGCGCGCTGCCCCTCCAGAGCTTCCCGGCGGGCTCCTACACGCTGAAGGTCACGGCCACCACCGGCGCCGGCTTCGATACGAGGCAGGCCTCGTTCACCGTCGCCGAGTAGTCCCCGGGGTCAAATGCGCTTCCGTCTGCTCCTCGCCGTCGTGGCCATCCCCGCCACGGTCCTGGCGCAGTCCGCGCCTCCCGCGCCCGCCACACCCGCTCCGCCCACCGCCGAGGAGTCTTTCGCGCGGGGCGTACAGCTTCACCAGTCGGGCGACATCCTGGGCGCCATCGAGGCCTACCAGGATGCGCTGGAGAAGGAGCCGGGGCGCGTCGACGCTCGATCCAACCTGGGCGCCGCGCTCGTTCGGCTCGGGCGCTACGACGAAGCCGTGCGCGAGTACCGGCGGGCGCTCGAGGCCGACCCCGGCCATGCGGGCGTGCGGTTCAACCTGGCCCTCGCGCTCTACAAGTCGGCGCTCGTCACCGACGCCGCCCGCGAGCTCGAGCAGGTCGTCTCCATCGACCCCAAGCAGACGGCGGCGCTCCTCCTGCTCGCCGATTGCCGGCTGCAGATGGGCGACGACGCCGGGGTCGTCGCCCTGCTCGAGCCCCACGAAGGCGAGCTGGGATCGGACCGCCTCTACGCCTACCTCATGGGCACGGCGCTGCTGCGGCGCAACGAGCTCGAGCGGGGCCAGGTCTTCATCGATCGCCTGTTCCGGGAGGGCGACACCGCCCCCGGCCGCCTGCTCATGGGCGTGGCCCACCTGCGGCGCAAGGAGCCCGACCGTGCGATCACCGAGCTCGAGCGCGCCGCCCAGTTCGACCCGAAGCTCCCGACCGTGCACAGCCTCCTGGCCATGGCCTTCATGGAGTCGGGGCGCCGGAGCGACGCCGCCGCGGCGTTCCGCCGTGAGTTCGAGAACAATCCCAACGACTTCGACTCGAACCTCTATCTCGGCCTCCTCCTCAAGGACGAGGGCAAGCTCGACGA
>Ga0075433_10005205_pt1 | contig 10193 bp, 13 predicted proteins | sample RhiMethybrSRZTD2_FD_75299 | JGI IMG/M metagenome (GOLD analysis project Ga0075433, IMG submission 75299) | Populus rhizosphere microbial communities from Tennessee, USA - Rhizosphere MetaG P. TD hybrid SRZTD2 | ecosystem: Host-associated > Plants > Roots > Rhizosphere > Soil | place: USA... | reverse complement strand
AGGCGGTTGACAATGGCTTGACCAATTCCTGCTGTTCCACCAGTGACGAGAGCGCGTTTTCCGCCAAACTCGTTATCGATAAATGGAAATTTGGTCGGCATTAGATTTGAGCCATCCCACCGTCTACAAATAGCTCAATACCGGTGATAAAACTACTGTCATCAGAAGCCAGAAACATAACAACTTTAGCGGCCTCCTCTGGAGTACCCATCCGTTCCAATGGAATGGTCGAAATGATTGTATTTTTGAATTGCTCTTCTGTTATTCCCAACGAAGCGACTGCATTAGTTAGACCAGGAGTATCTATAGGACCTGGACTTAATGCATTGACGCGTATCTTACGGTCCTTTAATTCTAATGCGAGAGAACGAGCGAAAGAACGTACAGCTGCCTTGGTAGCACTATAAACAGCCAGCCCTTGCATCGCCTTAGATCCAGCTGTAGATGCGTTCAAGATGATAGAGCCACCATTATTAAACAAAGGAAGAGCCTTCTGAACCGAAAACAGAACTCCCTTGACATTTACATCGAAAGTTTTGTCAAAATGCGTTTCCGAAATTTTTTCCAGAGGCAAGAATTCACCCAAGCCCGCATTAGCAAATAGAATATCTATCTGACCTTTCTCTTCTTTGACTGTTTGATACAATAGGTCAAGATCTTGGAGATTTGATACGTCTCCTTGAACTCCTGTGATATTGTTACCAATCTGCCTGAGTGCTTGATCCAGTTCGTTCTGCCGGCGACCAGTTATGAAAACGTAAGCACCTTCATCAACGAATCGATGCGCTGTAGCAAGACCTATTCCGCTATTACCGCCTGTTATCACAGCAATTTTTCCTTCAAGTCTCTTCATGATTATAAGTATTTGACGTCGAAGATTATAAATGCAGTAGTAATTTTGAACTAACTAAGTATATCATATTATGACTTACTAATATAGAATGTTCCTAAAAGCAATCGCACCAACCACCAACACCGAAATCAATATCCCAGTATTGGAAGGGAGTACCCGGCGGAATACCGCAAGACTCGATATCATCTGTCGAAAATAGTCATTGGCCCACCGAATATTAGGAGTTAAAGGGATTTGTTTGTAATCATGATTTCTTGATTTACTAATTAACTATACTAAATTTGACACATTAAATGCTATTAAACAACTAATCTTTACGATTACGGATTTCTTTAGGGTAACAAATCTAGGGCCATCTTTAATTCTGCTATTTCCTTTGTAATTGCACTATCACTTATTTTGTCTGTCATATTATTAAGCAGTCTTTCACAAGCATCTATCTGAGCCATGATGATGTCTTTCTTATCTAGACATAGACTGTGGTAGGTGTCTACAAAAGAATATGCTATCTTTATGCCTTTTTCCCTACAGCCGCATGTTTTAGCCTCTACATAGGTAGGCGACTCTGTGTATGCAATATTCATGATATCTGTTCGCTCCACATTTGAGTTTCATTAAAAAATTGAGCCTTGATGCCTACGGGTAAATCATTGCCCAATCTATCTTTCTCTTTCTCATCGTCGTCTCCAAGTAGCATACAATCAAGGTTCCCCTCATGGCACATAGGACAGTATTTTATTAGATGACTACTTCGGAGATATGAAGCACACCAAAAACAAGATTCGCATATCACGAAAAGCCTTTGTTCACAAAATTTTGAATATGGCTCAACTTCTTTGTCTTGATTTCTATCTCTTGGCCAGAAATCTTTCGAATAACCTGTGGAAATTTTCCCTTGTCTTAGAATATTGGGAGAATTAAGAATACCCGTGTTTGTATCTGATTCCACAAGCCTTGAAGGCCTTTTAGATGATATATGGAAAGAAGAGCCCTCTTTATGGGCTTTAAGAGAATCATTAGAATTTTGTATGACACATTCAGAGGTTTCTTCCATAAGAAGATTCAGTGTTTGGAAGAGCACGTAATAATAATTAAGTTGATGGGAATTAATATTCTTAATTTGAGATAAATGTTTTATATTATTCATTTGCAATTAAATGCATGAATCAGTATACTCACCTGCTAAGGTGGTAATTCTGTGAGTAGGTCTAGGCCTAAACGTCAAACTGAATCTATAACGTTAAGAATAGACAAGGAGCTTTTAGACGAATTAAGAAAGGAATCGGAGGACAAGCTGGTATCATTGAATACGCTAGCAAATCAGATTATGAAACTTTATGTAAAGTGGTATTCCCCTGCTCAAAGAGCGGGTATTATGTCTATTCCAAAATGCTTTTTGGCTTCAGTAATCGATAATCTTGCCGATTACGAGATAGCTAAAATTGCTGATGAATTTAAGAGAGGAGGTTATCAGGAAACCCTGCTGCTTATGAGCAAACAATACTCTTTGCCTGTAGTTTTAGAGCTCTTTGACACGTGGCTGCATGTATCAAATATGCAGCATGTTCGAGAATTGAATGATGGTACATTGACATACATAATAAACCACGGTCTTGGTAAAAAATGGTCATTATTGTTAGAAAAATCATTTGAATATTTGGTTAATGAATTGAATATACGCGGTGCTAAATTTGATGTAACAAATAGTACTGTAACAATAAAGCTCGATCTACTTTGAATTTAAGAGCTTAGCTTCTTCTTTTCTTTCTTTTCTTTCTTGATATTAATTATTTGCTAATTCGTAATATCTGGCCAAATGAAAGACTGGCCTCCTGATAGGAATGAATGTTCGTTACCTTTACCTTTAGCCTTTTGTCTACTACACATGAAAGCAAGCTATGGAATTGCATTTAATGCTTTATCTTCTTTTTCTCCCAAAATGACTTTAGATAATTCCCAACATCGAACAAGTTTATCGTCCTGAATCTCAAAAATGCCAAGCACTGCCACATTGCTTAAAAGGCCATTCTTCTTCGTTACCCTTCTTAAATATCTTAAAGCCATCCTGTTTCCTTCACAGACTGTTTCCTCTAGTGGTAATACTTGAATAGATTCGACATGCTGTTTCAGATCTTTTATCTGATCTACGAATCCTTGATAATCTATATTCTCTCCACCCGTCGTCTGCACGTAATTAGGAGAGAAATAGTCTGGAATTTTCTCGACTTTAAGATTTTCCAATATATCGCGGTACATATTTTCCATAAACGTAAGATATTCTTCTCTATCCAATACACGGTGTTCAAGAGCAGATAATTTAAGTCTATTATTTTTAAAGTCGAAAAAGTTGCAGTATATACTACAAAGTTGTCTAGTTTTCAGTACTCTCATTAGAATATCTCTTTACTTGGCAATACTCCTGGTCAAATTGATTTGGTCTGTCTAATGTATAAAGAGAAACAAATACGGAGGTCTTCACACCTCTATCCATATTAAATGAATAATAGTCTTTTACAGGGGTAACGAACTTAGTCAGAAAGTCTACTGGTTATTAATAATTTCTAACAATGTGACGATATGTCGGCACCCGTAATTTAAGAACTTCTATTATTGATATTGTGTATGCATTATGCCTACATATATTTTAATAAAGCTTTAAGTCGTCTGATATCTGATATATCTAACAACAATATGGATACTTTTGAGTGCTTAGCAACAAAACTTGAAGTCAGAGAATTCGATTCGAAAGAGGTTCCGTCTGAAATAAGATTGAAGATATTGGAAGCAGCCAGATTATCTGGCACCGGCCTTAATACTCAACACTGGCGATTTATAGTGGTGAAAGATAGAAATAATATCAATATTCTGGCGGAGGACAGTACCAGTGGAATGTGGGTAGCTGGCGCAAATTTTGCAGTAATAGTATTGACAAATCCTAAATACAAATTCCATTTAATTGACGCAGGACGAGTAGTACAGAATATGGAATTGGCTGCTTGGAATTATGGTATCGGTTCTTGTCTGTTTACGGGAATAAGGAAAGAAAAACTTCAAAGTGACTTTGGAATTCCCTACGAGTTGGAACCAGCTGTCGTACTAGGATTTGGTTATTCAACTAGGAAGTTGACAGGTAAGAGAAAAAATAGACTCCCACTTGAAAATCTTGTATATTACGAAAAATACGGCAACTCCAAATTGACGTAGTATGAGTAAATTTGAAGGTCAATAAGTAGTAATTACTTTGCAGGTATGTATTTCTGGTCATGGGTCATGAATTATGTTGTATCAGCGTTTTATCTGATTTACCTAATAACTATTCACTTTCCACACAGTCAACCAAATCAGGATTACTAGCCACCCGCATCTTCTAATCCAACCAATTGCATTTTTCTTTTTTTCAAATAGTCTTTTGTAACCTGCTTATGACAGATTTTGCAAAGAGTTCTTAAATTGTCGTGACTGTGAAAAAATTCCGTCACTGTTCTAATTTTTTCTTCTAAAGTGTCAAATTTATATCCGAGTTGCTTAAATTGTGATTTTGGAACTATGTGATCACATTCTAATATTTTTGATCTTGCGAATTTTCTCCTGTACGTGTACTTGTATTTTATTTTACATAGTTGACAAGTATAGTCATCTCGTTTGAAAATATCAGATCTAACTCTCTCCCAATAGAAATTATGATAGTACCATTTCTCAAATTCTCTATTACATTCCCTTGAGCAATATTTTTTAAAAGGATGTTTAATAGGTTTAAAACATCCAGTGTTTCTGCACATTGTATTACCTTTGTTGTCGTATTTATCGAATTCTCCAATGTATACAATCTGCTTGGTTGACATTGCAAAAAAATAAATCTAGTTGTTTATTCTTTCATTGAAGAAAAAATATTTACATTGTGAATTGCATTTTTTAGGTATTAGTAAGTACGTGAGTAGTCTTGCAGTTTTTGAAGTAATCATGAGAGTAACAAAGTAATAGACTGGACTCAGAATACAAGCCAGCTAATAAAATGTGAACACACCACAACTGGCATACAGGTAGGCATACATTGCCCCTTACTTGTCAGGTGATTTAAGTCTCTTTACTAATTCAATTCTGGCGTTTATCAAATTTATTTGCTCTTCTAACAATTTCTTGTAACCTTTCAAGAGCCTTTCCTGATCGGCATAATCTTTCTTATTTATTTCGGTCATAGTATTTTCATAACCTTTGATTACATTATCTGCATATATTCCCAATGCCCGAATTTCGCGAGCGTCTCTCTTAGCTCCTACCGTAAATGTTTCGCCAGCTTTATCTTTAATCTCTTGTGCCTTTTTGCCTATCGAGACAAATCCCTCTTTAAAAGAAGAAGCTGCGTCTTTTAGTCTACCCACTATCATATCATAGTCTTCTATCTTATGCTTTGGCTCAGCTCTAATTCTTGACTTTGAATTTTCTTTATTCTTCTGATAGACTGAGTTGTCTTCAATATGTGTTTTGAAAATTTCATCGTTTGAAATAGGCTCGGATTTAGGCGGCTTTTTTACCTCATTTTTCTCGTCACCTTCGTCTGTCATACCTTCTGTATTAGAATTATGAGAAGATCTATTTAATCTTGGTTAAGGTGGATGTTGCAGGATTATTAGAAAATTTGATGCGTATATATTTTGAATTCTGATAGTTTGCGAATTCATTTTCAATATTCGTTTTCATCAATTACATATCGACTTACTTAGAAGTACTGCTACTAGCATCATTTCATCAATCAATATGTCAATGGTTTTTAAATGATTTTTATTTTAGTAACAGTAAGATTAATCAATAGATTGATCAATGTGCTTGGAAAATGATGGTTTTAATGGCATTACAAGATGAAGCGCAGACTACTATTCTATTCCCATTCCTGTCCTACCTATGGAAACAGTTATCATCATTTTGACTTTATATTATTTTCCTAACTATTACTTTCTAGCTAGTTTTCGAATTCCTCCTATACTGAATCTAAAATTCTAGTTATATGGTGTAACTTTGATCTTTATCTTATAAGATCATTTTGATTCCATCTGGCAGGTAATTTATTAGAATTAGAAATTCAGTGCTTCATTTAACTTGAAAACATCGTCCGATTTATGCAATCTATTAATTACCAGGATTAAAAAATTTACTAAGAAAATTAACATTTCTAGTAAAATCTATAATAATATGGTGAAGGTTCGAAATAAACCATTTATACTGAACTGTTTATAAAAAAACGACATTGCCATATTCTGCTGACAACAAAGATCAGGGCTATGCAAATGACTTAATCGCTCCTGATAAGATGGCAAGTGTTCGAAATCCTCTCTATAAAAGATTGAAGTTGTTTCCATGGTGGGTTCGATATAACGTTGGGATTACCAGAGAATCCATCCTGAAGGAAAAGATAGTAGAACTTGGCAAGGATTTGGGGCTAGATAATGGACATGCCAAGAGAGTTATTCGACACGCTGTTTCAGAATTTTCTAAGAATGGTCTTGGTTCGGATTACTATGGTTATCATAACATTAATCATGAGCTTGAGGTCACTTATTTTACATTACTTGCTGCAACAGGACAGGACAGGACCAAAGACGTACTTAGCCAAAGTGATATTAAATTACTCTTTGTTGCTGCACTCTTTCACGATTATGATCCGCTAAAACGTTTTGATAAACCCCATGAAGACGATGTAGAATCATTTATCAGAAATGATAACAAAATAAGAAGGCTAATACAACCTTTTAAAATTGACCTAGATATTGTAATTGCACTTATCCATCGGACCGCATATCCTTTCGAAGGGCGTATTGCTGAATATGCACAGAAAAGAATGAACAATTTATTCAATGATGCTGGTATTCCTGAAAGTGATATCAAAACTAGAAATCATTATGTGGAGCTTGGTTGGTACTTATCTATGTGTGATCGACTTGCTGGTTATTGCTTAGGTAATTTTGAATATTCACAAGAGTTAGCTAGACTAAATGCTCATTCAATGGGATGGCATCCCTCGGTCATAAATGAAGGATCTGTAAAATACTTTACAGATATGAAGAATGAGAAGAGTATGCTAGATAGAGTACTTTGTGCAATTCCAGAAGAATATAAGAGGAATTTTTATGATAACGTTGCTGGGTTCAGACGATTATGGGAAGGTGAGGTGGAAATTCGTGCCAAGCTACGTCGAAAGGAATTAAATCTGGTAACAAAGACAGAAACAACTGGTAACGAATTTGATGTTAATTTAATTACGTCTATAAAGGAAATTCGCAAAGAAGTTCACGAACCGATACCAATATCTTTAAATGAAAAAGATTTCGAAAAATCCCTCTACTTAGGTACGACCATCTTGGTAACCCTAAGAACTAATGAACAGGAGGAAACCATAGTTGGATATGTAAAGGGTGGTCCGCTTGAAAAATATAAACTTCGAAAGGGAACATACGATGAGAATTTTGGAAGAGGAAACACAATTTACATGGAATGGATACGAATTAAACCTGAATATTGGGGCGAAAATGGTGGTCACATTCTTAGAACCGGTTTTATGAAAGAAGCTAGGGATCATGGGTATAATTACATTAGTAGTTATGTTCACAGAGATGTAATAACAAGGAGAATAAATAATGGGGAATCAATTGAAATGGTGCAAAAATACGATCCTGATAAACTCGATTATTATAGAGCTGATTTATCTAAATTGATTGAGGTAATCTCTACCTCGCCGTCACCGACGACATGACTTTGACTTTATTATGATTGACAAAAAGTATCTGTATCTGTAAGTTAATTGATTCAACACATCATTTGAAATTCTAGGATTTATGATCCAATCATTTTCAAAAATCGTGGACCCTATGACGTACGATTGTCTTATCTATTTCTGGAATTTATAAAGAGATCTGGTATAGTAGCATTCTTTGATAGCATCTTAAAATATTCAATAAATCTCTGGGCAAAATAGGCGTCATCATATTTTGATACGGCAATGGTAAACTGCTCTGGATTAATGAAGTTGATAGTTTCATAGACTACTTGAATTTTGTCTACGACAATAAAGCTAAGTGGTAAATTAGACAGCCTTTTCAGGTCAAATCTCGACGATTTTAAAACCTTCTTTACCATCTCAGCCGTTTCTCTGTTTGGCGGGGTTCTAATAATAGCAGCGAGTCTGTTCTCTACACTTATCTGATTTGGATTGCCATCAAGTATGTGTATCGTAATCCCTTTACTGAATTTTTGGAACACCATGTTAGAAACGTGTGGATCATAATATCTAGTAGCAAAATAAACTTCATTTTCCGCGTTATCTAAAACCTTAAGAACTTCCGGTATTAGGCTTTCAAATCCTTTTACAACATTGTAGCTTGTTAATTGAGTTGGATTAATTACACCGGTTAAATTGGTAGTACCTACGTATTCATTAATAATGTTTTCTTTCTGCTCAAGTGGAAAATCATTTCTTGTTCTCAAAACATCGATACTCTTAATCTGCCAATAGTTTGGCACTATCTTATCCATTGTCTTGAAATGATTTTCATACACAATCGAACCAAAAGTTGTTAATTTGTATAGTGATTGATGTTTCTCAATAAATCCCATGTCTACAAGGCGTTTTAACCTCACGTAGTACTGCTTTTTCGATTGACTTGTGAGACCCCTTGATGTTGATTGCAATCCAGTATATGCAGCAGTAAGAATTTCAACCGATAGATTATCTGCAAGCAGAGAGAATACGTTCTCGGCTACGAAAGGGACGACCTTTTGCTGCATAAATAATAGCTTAATTATGTTATTCATACAATTGTAAATATTCTTTGGAGGAATTTAGCATCTTTTCACTTATTTAAGAAAATTTATACATAATATTTCTGGACTACGCTAAATTATCCATCAGAAGAAATAATAAATTAGAAATAATATCACACACTAAAAACGGTTACCAAGAGGGAAAAGATTTTCAGGGTCAATGTCAGAACCAGGTGATTGTATATAAAACTACCAGTAATTAATAACTAATTGAAACGTATAAAATTATGATATGTGAAATTTGCTCCTAAACATAGTAACAAGCACCTTGTGTCACCACTAAACTTTTGTCGGTTTAATGCACCTTTTTGTGTTTGCATAAACGTGTACGTATTGGAGTATGCATAGATGAACTTCTAAAACGAATGAAAAAGAAATAAGGTATGTGGACTATATTACTACTGTGAATCGGGCAAATTTGGATAAATTCAACAGTCACAGCGTCTTAGTTGGTTTGGACAAAGAGCTTACATTTGAAGAAGTCTGTCCTATTTGGTCCCAGAAACTTAGGAGAGGACTTAGTTCAAGAGAAAGATACGTCCTTGCTAATGATTCTAAGAATTGTCTCGTTGGTGAAGCTTGGGGGTTTACCGGAAAGCAAGCAGGTTACTACATCGCCCCTCTAATTCCGCTTGTAGGATGTTGGACTTGTATAAAATATGGGAAGCAAATAGGTAAAATGGCAGAGAATAAGGATGGTGTATCAGATGATTTTAGACCTCTAATTTCTGCATTCTTAGTGCATTGGAATAAAGCTCATAGAAACATCACAAATAAAATGAAACACAGGCAAGAGCGAAGCAGAGCCTCTTCATTTTGATAGCTACTTTATTTGATTTTGATTTGAATTGCATTTTGAATGCTTCAATTTTATTAACTAATCTACAGTAAGTTGGAGAAGAAAACTGTCTTTCCTTGAATAAATAATTGTCTCAAATTAGAGTTGAACAAAATAATGTTATCTTTGTAACATTTTTAAGTTAAATACGTCAAATCGGACACAGATTTGAGTGCGGAAAATACAAAATTTTCTAATATAGTAGCAGCGATTGATGGCTCTGTATCATCTTTAAATGCAGCAAGGTTTGCAATATCTTTGGCCCAAAAGGATGGTGCTGAGTTGACTCTTTTATCGATTATACATACGGCAGTTGGATTGGGTCATGCAGGCAAGCAAGAAGAATGGCATAAAAATGAAAGGATCAAGATAGAAGATCTCTTTCATCAGATAGAACAAGAAGCTCAAAAAAAGAACATTGTATGTAAGGAAAATATTATTGAGACTCATATGTCTGTTGACGGGGCAATAGTTAATTATGCCGAAGAGTATAAGGCGGATCTGATAGTCATCGGTACTAGTGGAATGTCTGAACTTAAGAAAATGTTGCTTGGGAGCGTTGTCACCGGAGTGGTGAGTTATGCTACATGCCCAGTTCTAGTCATAAAATGAATTAGTTAATGTAATCAAGATACATTGTAGACGGTAGCAATTAGTTATAGTTTCGTAGGGTTTGATTTTTAATCCTTA
>Ga0075433_10005204_pt1 | contig 10194 bp, 12 predicted proteins | sample RhiMethybrSRZTD2_FD_75299 | JGI IMG/M metagenome (GOLD analysis project Ga0075433, IMG submission 75299) | Populus rhizosphere microbial communities from Tennessee, USA - Rhizosphere MetaG P. TD hybrid SRZTD2 | ecosystem: Host-associated > Plants > Roots > Rhizosphere > Soil | place: USA... | reverse complement strand
GATCGAGATTCCTGGGGCACAACGATCAGCACGACGCCGCGCGTGAAAACAACCACTGTCTGCGCGGCTGATAAATCTTCGGCATCCGCTCTTGCTACAGCTAAATCGACATCGCCCGCCGAAAACGCCTTTGCAGCCTCCAATGCCGTTCCTTTGTCGATAACTTTGAGACGTACCGCAGAATTCGTGGAAGCCATTCGGCTCGCAAGAGCTGCCATAAACCGAGGGGCATCGCCGTCCAATGAGCCAGCGGCAACGGTAAGCGTGGTAGGATTCGAGACGAATCGATAAGCGAAGAGACCGCGCCCCCCGCCAAAGCCGCGAGAGCGACAACAAGCATAATCCTCAGCCAGCGAGGCAGGCGTCCTGTAGCGATTGCAGCAATCACGGCCAAAAGACCGGCTCCAATCGCAATCTGCTGATACTGCTCTCGTTGCATGTGCCAACTCGCAATCGCCAATTACTGTACCAGTACTGAGGACATCGCGTGCTAACTGCCAGCGGCTTGAACACAAGTCGAGCGGCCACGACAATCCAATTTTACGTAAGTTTCGGCATACGAGCTATGTCCGCTTTGGGTCAAAAGCAGACATTCGCACCGCAACAAGTCATGTCTGCTTTACTCCCGAAAGCGGACATTTGCAGCGCAAACTGAAATGTCCGCTTTGGGCCAAAAGCGGACACTGCCCATTCATTCGATCACATCGTCGGCGCGAAGAAGTATCTCACGGGGGACGGTTAGCCCGATTGCCGAGGCCGTTCTTGTGTTCACGATCAATTCAAAGGTCGTCGCTTGTTGAACAGGCAAGTTACTGACTTTCTCGCCTTTCAATAGCTTATCTAGATATTCAGCAGCTCGTTCGAACAAGACGGAAAGATTGGCACCGTAAATAAATAGACCGCCAACACTTGCGTATTCGCGAAACGGATAGATCGCCGGGAGGCGCTGTTCGGCCATAAAGTCCGCTATTTCCTTTCGCTTGCTCAACAATTGAGTGTCGGGGGCGATTACCACAGCATCTGGATGCAACGTCTTTATTTTCGCAAGAGCGCTCTCGACGTCTGCCGCGCTCTTGGCTTCAACAACTTCGATTTTGACTGCCAGCTTTTCGGCAGCTTGACGTGCAGTATCCAAACTGGCGCGGCTCAAAGGGTTGGCAGGATTTGTCAGTACAACGACCCGCGACAGGCCTGGGATGGCCTCCTTGAGCAATTCCACACGTTTGCTTTCCAGATCCACGTTTAGCGCGATGAAGCCCGTAAGGTTTGCATCTGGTCGAGCCAGATTAGAAATAAGGCCGGTGTTCACAACGTCACCCGCGGATCCGACTAAAATCGGGATTGTGGTGGTTGCGCGCTTCGCGGCAAATGCCGCGGGAGTTCCCCAAACGACCAGGATATCCACCGGCATGGACACAAGTTCTGCCGCAAATTCTGGGAAACGATCATCCCTCCCTTCCCCGTATCTATATTCAATGAGGAGATTCTTGCCCTCGACCCAGCCTAGTTTCTGTAACCTTTCGCGAAACCTCTGCACTGGCGGAAGCGGCAAATTGGCCATTAAGCCGACGCGCTTCTTTGGCTGAGTCTGCTGTGCAAATGCAAAAATTGGCCAAGCTGCCACGGCTGCGGCGAATGTGCGCAAAAATTCTCGTCGTTTCATGTACTTTCTATGAGGTCATTGAATACGAATGCTATCGCAAAGGTAGCGTTTGAGACAGAGGTCGATGTCCGCTTTGGGTCATAAGCAGACATTTGCAGTGCAAAAGGCCATGTCCGCTTTACCCCCGAAAGCAGACATGTGCGGCGCAAACCGTCATGTCTGCTTTGGGCCATAAGCGGACATCGAATCGATTATCCGATCAGCTCGGTAGCAGCTACCAGCGAGCGGGTGGCACCGTCAGACAAGCGCTTTCGGAGTACACGAAGCCTGCAACGTGGGAGGTCACTCCGCCGCGAGCACGCAATATTGAAGTGGCAATCCGAGGCGCCCCCACACATCGACCAGCGCTTCAGCGAGCGTGTCGATCAGCGCGTCGTCGTGATAGGGCGTCGGCGTGATGCGCAGCCGCTCGGTCCCGCGCGGGACCGTCGGATAGTTGATTGGCTGGATGTAGATGCCGTGGTCCGCGAGCAGAAGATCGCTCGCTTCCTTGCACTTCTCCGGATCACCCACCATCACCGGCACGATGTGCGTCTCGTTAGGCATGATCGGCAAGCCAGCGGCATTGAGCACGGCCTTCACCCGCGCGGCACGCTCTTGATGGCGGTCGCGCTCCCATTGTGAAGCCTTGAGGTGCCGTATCGCCGCAGTGGCTGCGGCGCAGACCGCCGGTGGCAGTGCGGTGGTGAAAATGAATCCCGGCGCGTAAGAGCGCACCGCATCGATGACGTTGGCGCTCGCCGCGATGTAGCCACCGAGGCAGCCGAACGCCTTCGCCAGCGTGCCCTCGACCACATCGATTCGATGCGAGGCGCCTTCACGCGCGGCGATGCCGGCTCCCGCTGGCCCGTAGATGCCAGCCGAATGCACCTCGTCGATATAGGTCATGGCGCCATAACGATCGGCCAGATCGCAGATGCGGGAGACCGGCGCCGTATCGCCATCCATGGAATAGAGCGCTTCGAAGACGATCAGCTTGGGCCGGTCCGCCGACTCCGCGGCCAGCAGCTCCTCGAGATGAACGAGGTCGTTGTGGCGCCAGACTTTCCTCTCCGCACCCGACCTGCGCACGCCCTCTATCATCGAGTTGTGGTTCAACGCATCGGAGAAAATCACACAGTTCGGCATCAGCTTGGCGATAGTGGCGATGCCGGTGTCGTTGGACACGTACCCTGAAGTGAAGACCAGCGCGGCCTCTTTGCCGTGCAGGTCGGCAAGCTCGCGCTCCAGTTCGACCAGCGGGTGGCAGGTGCCGGAAATATTGCGGGTGCCGCCGGCGCCCGCGCCCATGCGGGCCGCGGTCTCAATCATGGCGCCGATCACCTTCGGATGCTGACCCATGCCGAGGTAGTCGTTCGAGCACCAGATCACAGCGGGGCGCGAGCCGTCGGGGGAATGCCAGATCGCGTGGGGAAAACGCCCGGCGATGCGTTCGAGGTCGGCGAAGACGCGGTAGCGGCGTTCCTCGTGCAGGCGGGCAAGCGCCCCGGAAAAGAAATGATCATAGGTCATAGGGCGAAGTCTGCGTCCGGCTTGGCGGTTTAAGCCGGTTCTTGCGAGCGACGACCCGACGAAGCATTCGAGTTGCCCGATCGCTACGATCCCACAATCGGCGCACTTCTTGTCCGTGAAGGTGGAAGAATAAAAACGACGTTATCCATATGCACGCAATGCCAACCGCAACGCCCGCGACCGAATCTGCAAGACGCAGCAACGGCTGTTGCCAAGCCGCCTGGGGATTTTCCGCGGCAACGATGAGGATAACCGCCGTGGTAATTGCCACCAAGTTTATTTCATCGCGGCGGCCAGCCAACATCATCAGCAGCGCGCCGCCACCAATCAAAATCGCCATGCCCAGTGGATTGGCTGGAAGGAACAGCAGGTAAATCAGGCACAGCGCAAAGCTGACGCATGTTGATACAAGCCGCGATATTGCAGCCGACAGGCTGCGTTCACGAGTATCTTTGACCACGAAAACTGTGGAGATCACCGCCCACAGGATGCCGACAGACTCCGCAGGCCTGTTCAGAAGAACAGGAGTGATTGAAGTTGTTAGGGCGTATGTGACCAAAGCGGCTATCGCCAGATTGACGGCATGCCCGAGGTCCACGGCAGATAACCTTTTGAACCTGACTTGCACCATTTTTAGCCCACCCGATCAAGCAAATGTTGCACACTGAGCACTGTTCGATGTTGATGGGCTACGGCCCTTGTCCGTCGTTGCAATACATAATTGCAATGGCAGTTGTTCTTCTTGAACCGGCTTGCTGCGCTTCAGACATTCCTGCTCTTCCCGCGTCGCCTCCTTACTGTCCGCTTTGGGTCAAAAGCAGACATGCGCGCCGCAATAAGTCATGTCTGCTTTACCCCCGAAAGCGGACATTCGCGGCTGAGTCTGGAATGTCCGCTAAGTGCCAATAGCGGACATTCGTGCTCTAGGCTGGACTCGTAGGCATTTGTTCACGGCAATAGCGGCCGGCGAAGTCGTGTCCTTGGACTTGCTCAACACACTGTTAGGAGGCCAACACCCCCTTTATGCTCGGCGCGAACGCAAGTTGAGTTTGGCGGGGCCAAACCGTGCTCGCGACATCTGCCAAGGCTGATTAAGCGCAGCAAGGACGCCATCCCCATACTTTGTTTGCGCAAAAGTGACAGAATACGAGCGCCTTCTCAGGATCGGCGCTCCTCCGTTCGCCACTAACAAAGCTCATCCGAGTACGGAGATGTGGCCTAGGTCGCCTTTAGTCATTGTGATTGCGTCGGCAGCCATTGTCGTTGCCGCCTTGTACGTCACCTATCGTTTGGTCGATCCGCTGCCACCACGTCGCTTCGCAATCGCTGCGGGGGCGGTAGGATCCGGGTACGACAATTTTGCGAGGCACTATGCACGGATTCTGGCACGCGATGGGGTCGAGCTGGAGGTCCGCAACTCCGCAGGCGCGGTGGAGAATCTCGATCTGCTGCGTGATCCCGCCTCTGGGGTGCAGGCGGCCCTCACTACCTTCGGCGTCACGCAACCGCGTGATGCGGACATCCTCTATTCAATCGGTGGGATATTCGATGCAGCGATATTCATTTTTTACAGGAACGCCGAGCCTATTGCGCAATTTGCGCAATTCCGTGGCAAGCGCCTTTCCATTGGCAGGCCGGGAACCGCGCTAAGATCGCTTATCTTACCGGTTCTAAGAGCTACTGAGGCGTTGGATGCTTCAACCCATCTCTCGGATCTCGATCCCGCCGAGGCAATCGATGGATTGATAGCAGGCGAAATCGATGTGGCGATGTTTCCAAGTCCGTTGGATGGCATCCTCTTGAAGCGCGCGCTCGGCGCCCCTGGCATCCGGTTAATGAACGTGGAGCAAGCTGAAGCCATCGCCAAAACGGTCCCCGGGCTGAAGCATGTAGTGTTATGGCGAGGTCTCATCGACTTAAGCCGCGACATCCCCAATTCGGACGTTGACCTGCTTGCCTTCCGCAACAGATTGCTCGTGCGACAGGACCTTCATCCCGCTTTGCAATATTTGCTGCTGGAAGCCATGCGCGAAGTCCACTGGGCACCGGGCCCCTTTAATCGCCTCGGTGAATTTCCGGCCGAGCAACCCAATGATCTGCCCCTCTCTGCAACGGCGGAGGCGTTTTACCGCTCGGGCCCGACCTTCTGGCAACGGTACACGTCGTTTTGGTTTACCTCACTCCTCAACCGAATCGTGTTCTTTGTCATCCCGGTGGTCGCGCTGATGATCCCCCTCATTGGTTTCGCGCGTCCCTTTTACAGATGGCTGCACATGCGTCGTATCGACCAATTGCACCGGGCTTTAGGAAAGCTCGAACGCGAACTTACCCGGAGCGCAGACACGTCCCGAGTCGTGAAGTATCAGACACAAATCGCCGAAATTGAATCTGCCGTGCGGTCGCTCAAGGTTGCACGCCCACACATGGTTCAAGAAGACGTTCGTCGAATGGGCGCGGTAAATTGATTAGGGAGATGGGACGGTTAGACAATAAGACGGTTCAAACCCTGACCGGCAGGCGTTTGGCCCCCGTAAAGGGCCACAATGGTTTGGCCAACCTGAATGTCCGCTTTGGGTCATTAGCGAACATTCCGGCCGCCAATCGCCATGTCCGCTTTACCCCGAAAGTGGACATCCCGAGTGCGTGGAAAATTTTTGGGCCATGCCTTCGCATCTATCACCTTCCCGAAGGTTTTTTGCATGTCGCTGAAAAAATGCACGACCCTCCGCCATCACCGCGTCAGTCGTGTGTCGCGAAGGACCCGAAACCCTGGGATCTAAGGTTTTACTCTACGGCACTGCCGGGTGCGTAGAGTATCTGCAGCTGAGCTAGCAAATGGTAAAGGTCCCTCCTGCAGCGTAGTCGGCGAGCTTACGAAGAATGTAGACACTTTCGCCGTCGACGTCGCACACCTTTGCCTGATCTTTGGTTAGGGCTTGCTTTGTACTCAGCGCATAGACGGCTCGATGGACGGCTGCTGCCAAAGCCCGCGCATCTTTGTTGGTCACTATCTGAAAGTCGTTGCCATAATATCTCCCGCACCAGTCGCCCGTGAAATCGCGAGGCGCAATAGTTCCGGCCGGTTTCCAACCAAACGCAATGGCAACATCTAAGCAGTAATGCCAAGCTGTGTTGTTGAAGCTTGCGTTCTCGCGGCCAAGTGGTGGTGCCCAGGGGCGGAATCGAACCACCGACACCGTGATTTTCAGTCACGTAAGGGCCAATTTAGGTCCTATCTGTCACCCCGCAGTCACCCCAAGATTTGTTACATAAGCCCTTGCCCCGCGGGGGCTTTCTGCTTAACTGCGGGGTGACCCGGTGGTGATAGTATCCTGAAAACTTTGTGCCCCCGGTGTGCCCCCGCGGGAGGTTGCCGCATGTCACGTGCTCTCACTGATGCCACCGTCCGAAACATCCAGGCGCCGAGCACGGGCCGCCTCGAGATTAGCGATCCCGGCTGCCGCGGGCTCGAGCTCCGCATCACTTCGACCGGCGCCAAGACTTTCGCGTTTCGGTTTCGTGACCGCTATTCCAAGCGTGTTGAGCGCATCACCATTGGTCGTTACCCGGACGTGATGCTGCGCGACGCCCGGCTGCGCGCCGATGAGCTTCGCCGTGAGACGGCGGCCGGCCGCAACCCCGCAATCCACAAGCGCGAGGCGCCGGCACGCACGTTCGGAGCCCTGGCCGGTCGTTACATCGTCGAGCATGCCCGTCGCTTTAAGCGGTCTGCCGATCAGGATGAGCGCAATCTCCGCCTACATGTCCTGCCGCGCTGGGGCCGGCGCGATTATGCCGGCATCGGCCGCGCCGACGTCATTGCGTTGGCCGAGAGGCTCGCGGCTGCCGGCAAGCCGGTACTTGCCAATCGCGTGCAGGCATTGGTGAGCTCAATCTTCAGCTTCGCTGTTGACGCTGCTCTACTCCCTGCCAATCCCTGCCTGCGGCTGCGCAAGCGCGGCCAAGAGAAGGCAAAGACCCGTACGCTCGCCGACGAAGAGATCCGGTTGCTGTGGCAGCGTGCCGTCGAGCCGCCCGTGTCGCGCACAGTCGGCTTGGCCTTGCGCCTAGTGCTGTTGACCGGCTGTCGCCCCAGCGAGGTGGCCGGCATGACCGCGGCCGAGATCGAGATCACCGACGCCGGGAAGGTGAAGTCCTGGACCATTCCAGCAGCCCGATCGAAGAACGGTCGCGCGCACTATGTGCCGCTGGCGCCGCTGGCCGGCGAGCAGATCGCCGAAGCGCTCACGCTCGCGAATGGTGACGCCGCGGTGTTCCCCTCGCGCGCTGGGAAGGTCGCGGGCCACGCGCTCGCCGTGGCGATGGCGCGCATCGGTGCCGCGATTGGCACCGACGATTGGCCAACGCCGCACGATCTGCGGCGGACGTGTGCCACTCGCTTGGCGGCAGCCGGTATTCCCGCGGAAGACGTGCGCGCCGTGCTCAACCATGCGCGCGCGGATGTCACCGGCAAGCATTACGATCTCTACGATCGCGCCAAAGAGAAACGCGCCGCCTTAACTCACTGGGCACAGTTCATTACCGGAATCCTTGTGCCGGCGCCGACGGACAACGTCGTCGCTCTGCGTGGCTGAGTGGTCAGCAAGCCCACAGGACGACCGATCGGCCGGCCGCGCAAGTCGCGACCGCTTCCACCGCCGCGCGAACAGAAGCTGGCGCAGAAATTCCTGAGAGACGCCGATTGCCACGCCGTCGCCTTTCTCGACGCGAAGCTCGCGCTTGAAATGGGATCGAAGCGCGCCTGCGCGATGGGGATCGCTGCGTGGCAAGTCGGCATTGAAGGAGACCCGCCGCGGGTTTCCGATGATGGGCGGGTCATCACCAATTGGGAACTCGAGCGCACCATAAGGGGCGCTAAAGCGGGGACGCTGGAAGGCCGGGCCTCGACACTGCGAGTCAAGCAGGGGCGCATCCGCAGCGCGGAGGAGGGCCGCTGGCGGACGGCGATGGCATCCGCATTCGTGCTCGTGCTTTGCGCCCGCCGCGACTCGGAAGCCGTGAGGTCCGCCATTATCGAGCGAGCGGAATCCGTCAACGAAGGCGACTTCGCCAGACGTGTCATGCTGCCGATGCTCAAGGAGAAATTCTCACCAAACCCGTCGCCCGAATTTCCAGGCAAAATCGTATCCACTAACGAGGTCGCGTAATGGTTTAGGTTTCCTCCCGACTGCGGGGTGACTGGCCCCTCGTTGATTGGAGGAGACGAATGAGAGCATTAGCAAATTGGCAATTTGACGCGTCACTACCCCTACAAACTAAGCGCGGAACCAAGCAGGCCCTACGTTGCGGTGACGATAAGCTTGAAGACCTAATCGAGCGGGGCCTCCTTGATATCGTTTACATCGGTCGATCGCCCCGGATCACCACCGCGTCGATCATGAAAGTGGCATCGACGGGCACCCAAGTCGCAATAGAAGCCGCCTAAACGCCAAAATGCAAAACGGCGCCCGTGTGGGGCGCCGTTCGCATTTTCATTGACCGCCATCCCACTGATTTCACGGTCAACCGGGATGGCAAAGCAAGGAGAAGCAAGGTGTCCGCGTCTTATAGAGATAGCCCCCGCCGCCGGCAACTGGCCGGCCGGCCCCCAACGGCAATGCAGGACGCATTCCTGCGCGCAATAACACGCTTGGCGGCACGTCGACCCGATCGCTCCGCCCAAATCGCCCTTCCCACCGGCATCGCCAATATCGGCGAAGTCGAGCTCGTTCTGCGCGCCTTGGGCGCGATCCGGAACGATCAAAGGGCTCCACGATGATCAAGGTTTACGCCGACGGCCGTATGGCCGAGATCATCATCAATTCGACGGCGAAACCGATCAGCGCCGACATGTTGGTGCTCGTGATGACCATGAACGGCATCACAGCCGTCAAAATAACCCGAACGACACAAGCCGTAAAAGAAAGCCCGCTCTCCGCGGCTTGTGACCCAACAGGAGAGCGGGCGAAGTAAATCTCACAAACATATGGAGGGCCTAACATGGCCAAAGATACACCAAAACTGCACGCTGTTGACGGTGGCATAGCGCCCGAAACAGTGGGCAATCCGGATGCGGCCGACGATCTGGCGATCGATCAAGCGCATCTCGAAGAGTATGCGAACCCGGGAACGGAATCGGGCGTGGTCGAGTGCGAGAGGCCGGCCAAAGGGCACTTCTTCACAGTACGGCCAGAAACGGGCAAGCCCTACAAGGACCGAGCCTTCTACTTCCTCCTGCAGATGGAGGGACGCGACCCTTACCTCGTCGCACCCAAGATCGCGGAACAGAAGACGGAAGAAGATACGATCCGCCCCGTCCTCATCGTTCGCTTCGTTACGATGGCGGGCGAAGAAGGGCTGTGGCCGCTCAAGCTGAACCCGCCAGATGGCAGGTCGAATAATTATAATACGAGCGCGCTGAACATTCTGGAGCTCGCGGAGAGCGGCAAGTGGGTCCGGATTGTGTCGGCCAAGAAGTACTATCGACACCAGGTCTCCAAGAAAACATTCGATAAGGTGCCGCCGAAATTCACGGATCGCCCGTTCAAAGACCTAATCGAGATCGCGTTCAAGGACCGGATCGTCAAAACCCTTGATCACGAAATCTGGGACGTTCTGGAAAACGGAAGCGACAAGTGAGCAATAGCCGAGAAATCGTCTGTTCTCGCGTTGTATTCGTCGATAGTGAGTTTGACGCGAAGAAGGGCCAGGGCGAACGCCCTGGCTTTCCCGTTTGCATCTGCGCAATCGAAATTGACCAAAACGGCCGCGAGACGGAGCACCGCCTCGCGGCACCTTATCCCGCGAAAGCTCCGTGGGATCGGGGTGATCCATTTCTCGCGATTGGCTTTGCACTTTCGGCCGAAGCCGGAAGCTTTCTGCACGTGGGCTGGGAATTCCCCATGCCAGCGGTTGATCTCTACGCCGAGTACATGGTGATCCATAACACCGAAATGTCGCGTGACGGAGACCGCAAGCAACCTGGTCCGAGTTTGATTCAGGCGAGTCAGCGTTACGGC
>Ga0075433_10005202_pt1 | contig 10194 bp, 11 predicted proteins | sample RhiMethybrSRZTD2_FD_75299 | JGI IMG/M metagenome (GOLD analysis project Ga0075433, IMG submission 75299) | Populus rhizosphere microbial communities from Tennessee, USA - Rhizosphere MetaG P. TD hybrid SRZTD2 | ecosystem: Host-associated > Plants > Roots > Rhizosphere > Soil | place: USA... | reverse complement strand
CGAGCGCGTCGGCCACGTCGAAGCCGCTCATGTCCGGAAGCGCCACGTCGAGGAGGACCAGCTCGGGCTCGAGATCGCGCACGAGCGCGAGCCCGGACGCGCCGTCCCCCGCCTCGGCGACGACGTCGTAGCCCGTCAGCTCGAGGAGGCGGCGCGCGGAGGCGCGGAATGCCGCATGGTCGTCGACCACGATTGCGCGTGCTCCCATGTTCCGATGGTGGCACGGGTTTCAGCTGTTGGCGAGAGGGCGGCCACCGTCGGGCACTCAGGGACAGCCCCGAGCGATTCGCCCACATTGGATGACGCGCGGCCCCCGGGCCCACCTGCATGCTTCATCCGACCCGGCGAATCAAGGAGGCGCATATGTGGTGGGGCATCGGAGGCGGCTTGATGATCATCTGGATCGTCCTGCTGATCACCTGCGGCATCGTGACGTTGCGGAAAGGCCATTGGGTGTTGTTCGTCATCGGCATCTTCCTGCCGCTGCTCTGGATCATCGGCGCCGTGATCCCGCCCAAAGCCGCTCCGGGCGTCGCTTAGGCGGAGCGATGGCGACCAAGAGCGACTTCAGCGCGGAGGAGTGGAAGCAGCTCGTCGAAGGCCCGTCCACGGCGGGGCTGATCGTCCTCACATCCGCCGGCGGCGGCACGTTCCGCGAGACGTTCGCGCTCGCACGCGCGTACACAGACGCCCGCAAGCAACACGGCGCTAGCCAGTTGCTCGACGAGCTCGTTGCCGAAAAACCGGCGTTCGACCGTCACCGCTACCCATCGAACGAAAAGCTGCACGACGAGGGCCTGCAGCGACTGGCCGAGACCGCCCAGCTCCTGCGCGCCAAAGGGTCACCCGAGGATCTGGCGGCGTACACGGACTTCGTTCTCGGCGTCGCGACGAAGGTGGCCGCCGCGCACAAGGAGGACGGCCAGGAAGTGAGCCAGCCGGAGCAGGCAGCGCTCGACGAGATTCGCGCGCGCCTCTCGTCGCCCGGCTAAAAGGGGGCACGGCCCTCGGACGCGGCGCCTTGGCGGCGGCAGCCGCTGACCCCTCCCCGGTAGAGGGCCGACCCCATAGATAGGACGGCTCCGAGCGGGCGACGTCGGGTCGCTCACGAAATCTTTACCGTCGCCGGTTGACCCAGGTGCGTCAGGCGATCGCCCTCGGGGCCGCCGTAGCGTCACGGTCGGGCAGTCTCCTCCGTGACGGCTCGCTTCCCCGGTGGGCGGCGCGGCACTGGCGTAGGGGCTGCCCCTTCTCTACCAGGCGATCAGGGAGAGCGGACGACGGGGTTCGAACCCGCGACCCTCAGCTTGGGAAGCTGATGCTCTACCAACTGAGCTACGTCCGCGCTAGGGCGATTGTAGCCTCGGTTCCGTAGGCGCTCGCTCGAAGGTCGGGCCTGGCGCTGCGCTTTGGACCGCCACGGTCTGAACGCGTGGGGCGGGGGCCTGCGAGGCGTCGGAGCCGCCGCCTCCGAAGAGCGCCACACCGAGGACGAAGCCGTACACGATTGCGCAACGCATTTCCGGTCTACAACCGGAAAACGCTCGATCCGGTTACGGGCTCAGGCGTCGGTGATGACGACTTGCGTGCCGAGCTCGACGTGGGTGAACAACCACTCGGCGTCCGGGATGTGCATGCGGATGCAGCCGTGCGACGCCGAGTAGCCGATCGACGCGTCGTCGGGGGTGCCGTGAATCCCGACGCCCGGCGCCGACAGTCCCATCCAGCGCGTGCCGAGCGGATTGCCCGGCCCCGGCGGAATCGGCTTCAGGCCCTGTGCCCAGGGCGAGTCCGGCGGGCGCCACCACGGATCGCGCTGCATGTCGACGATGCTGAACATGCCCGTCGGCGTCGGATAGACCGACTGGCCGGTCGCAACGCCGAACGTGCGCACGAGCCTTGCGCCGAGGTAGTAGCGGAGCTCGTTCGCGCCGCGGCGGATGACGATCACCGGCCCGAAGCCGGCGACCGTTCGACTCGGCTCGACGATCTTTGCTGCGACACGGACGCGGTGGATCTGCGGCGACTGCAACGCGCGAGTGATCCGTTGCGCGGTCAGCTGTCGCAGGACCTGGATGCCTGTCTGCTCGGGCGTGAACTCCGGTTGGAGCCCTTTCAGCCCGGCGAGCTCGGCGTCCTTCGCGGGGTACGAGACGCGCTTGTCGACCGCGCGCACGAACCGGCGCACGGACGCACCGTCGACCGTGGGCTTCAGCTCGACGGCTGCGCCCGGCTGGGCTTTGAGGGCGACGGCGACCCCTTGTGCGAGGCCGACCTTGGCCCCGAAGCGGGCCGGCACGAGCCGCCAGTGACGGCCGGTGAAGACCAGCAGGACAGGCTTTGCGAAAGCCGGCCGCAAGGCTGCCTGGGCCTGCTCGTTCGACATGCCGCCGACGGGCACGCCGGCCACGGTGACACCCTGAGGAACGAGGGCGGGAGGCGCGGCGTCGCCGCTCAGCACCGGTGCCAGGGCGGCGATGATGAGAACGGAGACCCCCAGTCGACGAATCACGCGCACAGATCGTACTTACGGTGGCGGCCACGACCAAGGTTCCTCCACACCGTAACGAGGAAACCAGGAAGCAGACGGCGGGGCTACCGCCGCAGCGTTGCCCCGCCTTACGGCAACCCTAGGAGATAATCCGGCCGGAAACAAAGGGACGGAGGAGCGAAATGGATCTGGAGAAGCTCAATCAGACGGCTCAGGCAATCGTCGCCGAGGGGAAGGGAATCCTCGCCGCCGACGAGAGCGACAGCACGATCAAGAAGCGGTTCGACTCGATCGGAGTCGAGTCGACGGAGGAGCACCGGCGCGCATACCGCGATCTCCTCTTCACGACCGAGGGCGTCGAGGAGTACATCAGCGGCGTCATCCTCTTCGACGAGACGATCCGGCAGTCGTCGGCCGACGGAACTCCGTTCCCGAAGCTCCTCGAGTCGAAGGGCGTCATCCCCGGGATCAAGGTGGACATAGGCGCGAAGCCGCTGGCGCTCGCCGAGGGTGAGACCATCACGGAAGGCCTCGACGGACTGCGCGACAGGCTCGAGGAGTACCGCGAGCTCGGCGCGCGCTTCACGAAGTGGCGCGGAGTCATCTCGATCGGCAAGAACATCCCGAGCGAGTACTGCCTCTGGACCAACGCACACGCGCTCGCGCGCTTCGCTGCGCTGTCGCAGGAGGCCGGGCTCGTTCCGATCGTCGAGCCCGAGGTCCTCATGGACGGCGACCACTCCATCGAGCGCAGTTTCGAGGTGACGTCGCGCACGCTGCACGCCGTGTTCACGGAGCTGCGCGACCAGCGCGTGCATCCCGAGGGGATGCTGCTGAAGCCGAACATGGTCCTTTCCGGTTACGAGAGCCCGCAGCAGGCCTCACACGAGCAGGTCGCCGAAGAGACGATCCGCTGCTTCAAGCGTCATGTCCCGGCCGCCGTGCCGGGAATCGTCTTCCTGTCGGGCGGGCAGTCCGACGAGGACGCGACCGCCAACCTCAACGCGATGAACGCGATGGGGCCGCATCCGTGGCAGCTGTCGTTCTCGTACGGGCGCGCGCTGCAGGCGCCCGCGCTGAAGGCGTGGGGCGGCAAGGAGGAGAACGTCGAGGCCGCGCAGCGCGCGTATTACCACCGCGCGAAGATGAACAGCGCCGCGCGAACGGGCATGTACGCGCCGGAGATGGAACGCGAGGCGGTCACGGCGTAGCCGCGGTCACGCCTGTGGATCGGTTGTCACGGTTTTGTCACGGAATCGGGGTCAGACCCCGTGACGCTTTCGTCACAACATTCGGGGCGGAACCGGACCGGTCCGTGACGGCCTAGCGCAACGACGAGCCGACGAGCTTTTCCAGCTTCGCGAACGCGTGGTGCGCCTCGATCCGGCGCACCGTGCCGCTGCGCGAGCGCATGACGATCGAATCCGTGACGGCGCCGTCCGACGTGTACTGCACCCCGCGCAGCAGCGCGCCGCTCGTCACTCCCGTCGCGGCGACGAAGACGTCGTCGCCCGCGACGAGGTCGTCGGTCGTGAGCACCTTCTCGACGTCGTAGCCCGCCTCGACCAGCTGCTGGCGTTCCTCGTCGTTCCGCGGCCACAGCCGTCCCTGCAGCGCGCCGCCGAGACACTTGATCGCGGCCGCGGAGATGACGCCCTCGGGTGTGCCGCCGATTCCCATGAGGAGGTCCACCCCGGTCCCGCCGCGCGCTGCCGCAATCGCCGGCGCAACGTCGCCGTCGCGGATCAGGTTCACCTTCGCCCCCGCCTCGCGCAGCTCGCGGATCAGGCCCTCGTGTCGCTCCCGCTCGAGCACGACGACGGACACGTCCGTGGGCTCGCAGCGCTTCGCCTCGGCGACGGCCTCGACGTTCTCGCTGGGCCTCGCATTGATGTCGATCGCGTCGACCGCCTCGGGGCCGCAGGCGATCTTGTCCATGTACACCGCGGCGCCCGGGAAGAACATCGTGCCGCGCTCTGCGAGCGCGATCACGGCGATCGCGTTCGGCTGTCCGAGCGCGGTCAACCTCGTTCCCTCGAGCGGGTCGACGGCGACATCGACCTGCGGGCCGTTGCCGCTCCCCACCTGCTCGCCGTTGAAGAGCATCGGCGCCTCGTCCTTCTCACCTTCACCGATGACGACGACGCCGTCCATCGAGACCGTGTCGAGCATCGCGCGCATGGCGTCCACCGCTCCCTGGTCCGCGCTCTCCTTCTCGCCGCGGCCGATCCAGCGTCCCGCTCCCATCGCAGCAGCCTCCGTGACCCGCACGAGCTCGAGCGCGAGGTTCCGGTCAGGCGTGACGCCGTGCACCGACCTGGAGCCTACATCCGTTCCGGCGCCTCGACCCCGATCAGATCGAGGCAGCGGGCGATCACGTGCTGCGTCGCCCGGCACAGGCCGAGCCGGAACGCCTCCGTCTCGGACTCCACGACACGATGCTCGTGGTAGAAGCGGTGGAAGTCGTCGGCAACGCGGATCGCGTAGATCGGGATCCCCTGCGGTGCGCGGCGCTCGGCGGCCTCGGCCGCCACGACCGGAAAGTCGGTCAGCCGCTTGATGAGGTCGCGCTCCTCGCGCTCGAGCTCGGGCGGCGCATCGCCGCCGATTGCGTGACCTTCGGCGTTGCGGAGGATGCCCGCGATCCGCGCGTGCGCATATTGCACGTAGTACACGGGATTCTTCTGCGTCCGCTCCGCGGCGAGATCGACGTCGATGTCGATCGGCTGGTCAGGCCCGCGCGAGACGAGGAACCACCGCGCCGCGTCGACGCCGACCTCGTCCATGAACTCGTCGAGGAACACGACGTCGCCGCGCCGCTTCGAGATCTTCGTTTGCGCGCCGGCCCTCGTCAGGTGGACCAGCTGGTACAGGAGCACCTCGACGCGCTGCTCGTCGTACCCGAGCATCCGTGCTATCGACGCGTACCAGTTGCGCGTGCCGTGGTGGTCGGCGCCGAGGACGTAGATCGCGCGGTCGAAGCCGCGGTCGAGCTTGTCGGCGAGGTAGACGACGTCCGCAGCTCGGTACGTCGGCCCGCCGCCGACGTCGGCCGAGCGGATCAGCACGCGGTCGTCGTCGTCGCCGTACGCGGACGAGCGGGCCCAGACCGCGCCGTCCTTCTCGTACGTGTCGAGCCGCGGCAGATAGTCGTCGAGGCGCTGCTGCAGCTCGCTCTGCAGCGCCCAGCTGTCGAAGTGGACCCGGAACCGCTCGAGCGTCTGCTCGATCTGCGCGAGCATCGGCGGCACCGGGTCGCCGCGGAGTGCCGCGAGATCGTTGATGTACGCGCCGCGATACCCGTCTTCGGGCGGCTCCTCGCCGCGGCGCACCGCGTCGACCGAGGCGCGGAAGCGCTCCATCTGCGTGCCGGAGTCGTTGTAGTAGTACTCGCGCTGAACCTCGTCGCCGGCGTACTCGAGCAGGCGCGCGACGGAGTCGCCGTACGCGCCGTTCCGCCCGTGCGCCACGTGCAGCGGACCGGTCGGGTTCGCGGAGACCATTTCGACCTGCACGCGCTCGCGGCGTTCGGCCGACCCGGAACCGTAATCCGGACCGACCTCCGCGAGCGCCTCGCCGAGCCACGCCGTCGTCACCCACAGGTTCAGGAACCCCGGCCCCGCGACCTCCGCGCGCTCGACCTCTTCGAGAGCGGCGGCGCGCTCGGCGAGCTCGGCCGCGAGCTCGCGCGGCGGTCGCCGGTGCTGCGCCGCGCTCTGGAGCGCGACGTTCGTCGCGTAGTCGCCGTGGGCCGGATCCTGCGGCCGCTCGAGCTCGACCGGCGCGCCGGCCAGCTCGGATAGGCGCCCCGCGAGGCGCTCCACAGCGCTACTGCTGCGCAACCGTCTGGCGGGGAGCGAAGATCTGCTCGAGCAGACGGAGCTCCGCTTCCGTTCCCGCGGCGATCAAGACGTCGCCGACATCCAGCACGGCCTCGGGATTCGGCGTCGTGTCGAAGCTGCCGTCACGCTTGCGGAGCGCGACGATCAGCGCGCCGGTCTCCTTGCGGATGTCGAGGTGCCGGATCGTCTTGCCGCCCTGGCCGGACGCGGCCGTCACCTCGATCTCCTCGAAGCGGAGGTCGTCTCCCGACGCAGTCGTCACGACGTCGACGAAGGCCGTCACCTGGGGACGCAGGATCAGGTTCGCCATCGTGCGTCCGGCTGTCTGGTACGGCTGCACGATCCGGTCGGCGCCTGCGAGACGGAGCTTCTTCGCGGCGTCCTCGTTCGACGCGCGCGCGACGATGAAGAGGTCGGGCTTCGCGGCACGCGCCGACAGCGCGATGTAGAGGTTGTCCGCGTCGTCGTCCGATGCCGCGATCAGGCCGCGGGCCCGCTCGAGCCCGGCCTCCCGCAGGTCGTCGTCGTCGGTGCCGTTTCCCTCGAGGAACAGCACACCTTCCTCCTCGGCGGCCTCCTTCGCCTCCGGGCTGAAGTCGAGCACGACGAACGGCGCGCCTTCGTGCCGGAACTCGTCGGCCACACGCCGGCCCACGCGACCGAAGCCGCAGATGATGTAGTGGCCGCGCAGCGCCTCGATCGCCTTTCGCCTCCTCCGCTCTGCCAACGTCCCGCCGATCACTCCACGTGCGATCGCCTCGACCAGGAGCGACCCGATGTAGGCAAAGATAGTGATCCCGGCGAGGACGAGAACGATCGTGATGATCCGCGCCGAGTCGCTGGGCGGCACCGTGTCGAGACCGGTGAGCGAGCTCGAGACGACCGCGCGGTAGAACGACTGCAGCCACGACTCGTGCAGCGTCGCGTGGAACGCGATCGAGCCGAACACGAGCACCCCGAACATCGCGCCAAGCGCGTAGCCGAAGCGGCGAAACGAGAAGGCCGGCTCCACGCCAGTAGTATCGTTGGGCAGTGGACGAAGAGCCCCAGGAGCGCCAGCTCAACATCCACCTAGATCCGGAGCAGATGGCGGGCGTCTATGCGAACTTCGCCAACGTCACCTTCTCCGCCTATGAGTTCACGATCACGTTTGCTCGGGTCGACCACGAGATCGAGGAAGGCGACGTCCCCGGCGTAGTCGTGTCGCGCGTGAACATGTCGCAGCAGTTCTTCCAGGAGCTCTTGGCGGCGATGCAGGACTCGTACTCGAAGTGGTCGACGCGGGAGGGCATCCGGAACCTGCCGGAGGCTCCGCCGAGAACCGACGACGACGACTAGCGGTGTAGGCGCTTCCAGGCCTCGACCTGCTCGACGCGCGCGAGCGCACTCGGGTGGTCCTCGAGGAGAAGGTTCACCCAGCCGGGCGGATCGGGGTTCTGCAGATCGGTCCGGACGAAGTCCCGGAAGAGCGCGCGCCCGGCACCGGGGTCGTGCGTCGCCTGGACGGCCATCCAGTCGGCCTCTGCCTCGTAGCGCCTCGACACGGCGTTTGCGAGCGGCGTGACCAGGAGGCCGGCAACCGCGACTGTCATGAGCGCTAGCGGAACGTTCTCCGGACGGCGCAAGCCGCCGTGGCGGCCCGTGACGTACGCGACGAGCCCGAAGATGGGCAGGCCGAAGAGGACGCCCCACGCGATGCCCTTCCAGATGTGCCAGCGAGCGAGGTGGCCGAGCTCGTGCGCGACGACGAAGCGCACCTCACGCGGAGTGAAGCGGCCGTCGAGCAGCGTGTTCCAGATGATCACGCTGCGCGACGGCCCGATGCCGATCGAGTAGGCATTCGCCGCGCTCGTGTCGCCCGAGACCGGCGCAACGCGCACGACCGGGCGGCCAACGTGCTCGCGCCGCTCGAGCGTCCGAACCTGAGCTGCGAGCTGCCGCGAGCGCAGCGGGTGCGTGCCGAGACGCTGCAGGTACGGCAGGATGAACTGAAGGCCGATCGCCAGCACGAGGAGGATTCCGCCGGCCGCGAGCCACCAGGTGCGCGGCAGCCGTCTCGCCAACAGCAGCGCGACCGCGATCACGATCGTCGTCGACACCGTGGTGCTGAGGAGCCCGCCGAGCGGGTCGAAAACGATCGAGGACCAGCTCTTCTGCAGGATGTCGTGCCGCCGAGACCACCACGATGCGGCGATCTCGAAGGGCACGCTCACCGCCCACACGACGAAGGTGATGAAGACGGCGGTAATGACCCCAGCGTTCACCGGGCCGAGCCCCAGCCTGCGTGCGAGGCGCGGCCCCCGGACGAGGAACACCGCGAGCACGCCGAACGTCGCCAGCGTCGCGATGATCCACTCGAGCTCGAAGAAACGGTCGAAGCGCGCCCCGGCGCGCGTCGCGCCGGCGCCGAAGACGGTCCGCGCGTCGAGGTGCGGCGGATTGAGGTCGGCCGGCACCTTGGTGCGCAGCAGGAAGAAGGCCGTGACGACCCAGACCGCGAGAGCAGCGACGGTTATGGTCGCGGGTCTGGCGATGCGCGTCGCGGTCATCTCCGACATCCACGCTAACTATCACGCCCTCGAGCACGTACTGGCGGAGGTCGACGCTGCGGGGGTCGACGCCGTCTGGTGTCTCGGCGACACCGTTGGCTACGGGCCCCTGCCGAACGAGTGTTGCGACATCGTGCGGGCCCGGGCCGACCGTTGCCTCGTCGGGAACCATGACCTGGTCGTGCTCGGCGAGCTCGCCGTCAGCGACTTCAACGACGAGGCCGCCGCGGCCGCGACCTGGACCGCGAGCGTACTGTCGGAGCCGTCGCGGGAGTTCCTCGCCGGCCTCAAGCCCTACGCCGCAGCCGACGGCGTCGAGCTCTTCCATGCCAGCGCGCGCGACCCCGTCTGGGAGTACGTGCTGACGGAGGAAGCCGCGCATGCCACCCTCGACCTCTCGCAGGCGCCGCTCGTGCTCGTGGGCCACAGCCATGTCGCGCTCGCCCTCACGCTCGACGGCGATGCGGTCACCGGCGGGCTGGCCTTGGGCGGTACCGAGCAGCGCCTCTCCGGCCGCTGGCTGCTCAACCCGGGCTCGGTCGGACAGCCGCGCGACGGCGATCCTCGCGCCGCCTGGCTCCTGCTCGACCTCGAGCGGAGGTTTGCTGCGTTCCACCGAGTTGCATACCCGATCGAGAAGACGCAGAGCGAGATGCTCGAGCGCGGACTGCCACCGGCACTCGCCGCTCGACTCGAGCGTGGCGAATAACGAGGAAAGGGGTTGGTTGGCATGGCTGAGTTGACGAATCTCGAATCGAAGCTGGGCGAGGTGATCGGGCTCGCGATGGCGGCACAGGGCGCCACGCAGAAGGTGAGCAAGCTCGACGACCTCGACGGCGACCTGGAGCAGGAGCTGGAGCGGATGCAGTCCGAGGCCAAGGAGGCCGAGCAGCGCGCGACCGAGGTCGCGGGCAGCTTCGAGGGCAAGAAGACGGCGATCCTCGAGGAGGCGCGAGAGGTCAAGCAGAAAGCGACGGAGATGATGCAGGACTACCTCGACCGCGCCTCGGACGCACTCGACGGGTTCGAGTTCTTGACGATGGCCGAGGCCGGCGAGGTCGGCCACTGGGAGATCCTGAAGACGTTGAACCAGCGCGCGCGCAACGGCGGCGTGCAGGACCTGGTCGAATGGGGTATCCCGATCCAACAGCGGCATCTGGAGACCGTTCGCCAGGGGTCATTGAAGCTTGCGTCGGAGGAAGACCCGAACGAGACGTCTTGAGCTCGGCGCGGCCCTCGCGGCCGCGTTGACGCTGAGCGCGTGCGGCGGCGCGCGGCACGCGGCGCCGCCACCCACGATCTCTCGACCGCT
>Ga0075433_10005200_pt1 | contig 10196 bp, 9 predicted proteins | sample RhiMethybrSRZTD2_FD_75299 | JGI IMG/M metagenome (GOLD analysis project Ga0075433, IMG submission 75299) | Populus rhizosphere microbial communities from Tennessee, USA - Rhizosphere MetaG P. TD hybrid SRZTD2 | ecosystem: Host-associated > Plants > Roots > Rhizosphere > Soil | place: USA... | reverse complement strand
CCACCGCATAGCACGCTAGGCGTGCTATAGTGGTGGCCCGGTGATTCGGACGCTGGCCGATGACACGACGCGCGACATCTGGAACGGCGTCAATAGCAAGGCGGCTCGGCGCATCCCTCGCGCGCTGTGGCCGATCGTGCGTCGGAAACTGGATCAGATCGACGCCGTGACGCGGCTCGAGGATCTGAAGGTGCCGCCCGGGAATCGGTTGCACCCGCTCGCGGGTGACCTCCGAGGGTGGCACGCGGTGCGCGTGAACGATCAATACCGAATCGTGTTCCGGTTCGAAGGCGCCGACGCGTTCGAGGTGCGGTGCACCGACTATCACTGAGGAATGCCCATGCTGCCGACCCATCGCCCGCCGACGCACCCTGGCGAGATGCTCCTGAAGGAGTTCCTCGAGCCCCTTGAGGTGTCTCAGGTGGAGGCGGCCAGCCGGATGAACATCCCGTTCCAGCGGCTCAACGCCATCGTCAAGGGGCGCCGGGCCGTCAGCGCCGATACCGCGCTGCTGCTCGAGGCGCTGACAGGCTGGGACGCGCAGATCTGGCTGACGCTGCAGGCGAAGTGGGACCTGTGGCACGCCCTGAAGGCTCGCGGACACAAACCGAGGGTCCGTCCCTTGCGGAAGACCGCGTAGGCGCGGTTGCTGCTCACACGGCCGCGGACGAGCCAGGGTCGAAATCCCTCACGCTGTCCGAGCAGGTGCGATTGATCGCGGTAACCACCGATGATCAATGTGGCGCGCCGTCGAAGCGCCCTCGACCGTTCGTCGTCTCCTCGGTCAACAACAGCCCTCAGCCCAACCTCTGTCTACAACGAACGAACTAGGCAATCTGTCACTTGAAAGTCGCCTTGGAAGCGGATGTAAGCCGACTCAAGCCGTGCGGCGGCAGGGGCTGAGTCGTCGAACCGGAGCCGCCTGGATTTTACTCATCGAAGGTCTCGCCCTGCGAGTCACCTCGCATCGGCGCAACGAACGGGATCCTTCTGTGGACACGCAAGTCGGCAAAACATGCTACGGTCATCTTGTCTCATTGGTGGACGTCCTTGACGCCGGGCAGCCGAGGTAAAGAAGATGTCGAGCCTTGCCATGTTCACCTGGATCCCAATCCACAAAGAAGCAGTCCGGAAACTCCTATCCCTGACGGAGCCGCAGCCTGACCTGCTGGCCGTTTTAAAGGAAATGGAGCAGAAGGGACTCACCGTCATCAGTCTTAACGACAAAAGCGAAGACGGCGCGATTCCGCTCTCCCAAATCGATCCGTTTACGTTTTTCGCCTCGTTCAACCGCGGTATTACCGAAGACAACCGCAAGGACAACTGGCGATTCCTGAAGGAGAAATGGGGCCTGTCGGCCGACGTTCCGAACGACTTCTCCGGAATTCCCATCGTTCACAACATGAAGTCCTGGTTCTTCCCGTACGCCAGAAAACGGGAGCCGAATCAAGTGGACGAGCTGTGGCAGTTGTTCAGGCAGGCCGCTGAACACTCGATCGAGCAAATAGAACCCGCGCTGTTCGATCGATGCAGCGGATTTCAGCAGATCACCACGAACAAGCTCACGATCGGGCTCTTCTGGATTAATCCCGACGCGTACCTGCCTGCGGACAACAAGACCAAGGCTTATGTCGAGGGAAAGGGCGTATCCGAAAAGCCCACCGACTATGCAAATTACCGCGGCTGGCTCAGTTCGGTCCGGACTGCCGTCGGCACTGATTATCCGAAGATCTCCCACGATGCGCACGTATGGGCAACGCAAGCCGGCATCGCCGACGGCAGTGATGACGAAGACGAGAAGACGCCAGCGTCGCGGAGGGTGTGGGTCGTGTCTCCTGGAAGCAAAGCCAGCGAATGGGACACCTTCTTCGACAGAGGAATTATTGGAATCGGATGGGAAAATCTAACTGACCTCCGTGGATACAAAGACAAGAGCGAAATTCGCAAGAAACTTCAAGAAAGTGAAGCCGATTCATCGAAGGTAAACGACACGCTCGCCTGTTGGCAATTTGCCCACGTCATGAAGCCGGGCGATATTCTGTTCGCAAAGAAGGGCCTCAAGAGGGTTGTCGGCTATGGAATCGTTCAAGGAGACTACGAATACAATGCAAAGCGGGATTGGTTCAAGCATGTGCGCCCGGTCAAGTGGCTGACCAATGGCGAGTGGAAACTACCTGAACCATATCAGCTTCCGCCGAAGACGCTGACGAATATCACGAAGTACCCCGAGCTCGTCGAACTCCTCGCCAAGCTGGTAGACCTTGACCTCGGTTCCGTCCAGAAGCCTGTCAGACCGACAACGAAGACGACAACGAATACGACAACGGCAGACGACGGGAACGCCGCGCATTGGTGGCTGAACGCGAACCCAAGGATCTGGAACTTCGAGGAGACAGCCGTTGGCCAAACACAGACCTATACCTCGCACAACGAGAACGGCAACAAGCGCCAGAAGTACAAGTACTTTCAGGAAGTAAAGCCGGGGGACGTCGTCGTCGGATACGTGACCAGCCCGCAACGGGAGATTGTGGGCATTTGCAGAATCACAAAAGCCCTGCACCCATCCGACGAAGGCGAGCGAATCGAATTCGAGAAGACCGAGCGTCTGTCAAAGCCGGTTCTATACGAGACGCTGAAGGGGAATCCCGAGCTACACAACTGCGAGCCTCTGATCAACAACCAAGGCAGTCTTTTTAGGCTGACCGAGCAAGAATACGATGTCATTCGAGCGCTCATCGACGAAGCGAATCCCCGTGAAAAGGCCAAGCCGACGCCGTACACGAAGCAGACGGCGATGGAGGGCCTCTTCTTGTCGGAATCGCAGTTCGACGAGGCTCTCGACGCGTTGCGGGTGAAGAAGAATCTCGTTCTTCAGGGACCGCCGGGCGTTGGAAAGACATACGTTGCTCGCAGAATGGCGAAGGCCCTGATCGGTTTCGATGACGACGAACGCGTCGAGATGATCCAGTTCCATCAGTCCTACTCGTACGAGGACTTCATTCAGGGGTTTCGACCGACGGCAAAGGGTACGTTCGACCTGCGGTACGGCATCTTTCACCAGTTCTGCCGCCGTGCACAGCGTGATGAGTCAAGCGGGCTCCCGTACGTCTTTATAATCGACGAGATCAACCGTGGAAACCTCAGCAGGATTTTTGGCGAGCTGATGATGCTCATCGAAGCAGACAAGCGCGGTCAGGCGTGGTCAATCCCACTCGCCTACGCTGCAGATGCCGACGACAAGTTCTACATCCCATCGAACCTATTCTTCATCGGAACCATGAACACGGCAGATCGCTCTCTTGCGATGGTGGACTATGCGCTCAGGCGTCGATTTCGGTTCATCACGCTTCGACCCGAGTTCGGGAGTGCGTCATTCCGGGATTACCTCGAAGAGCGAGGCGTCGATGCCACACTGGCGTCGCGAATAATCGGCAGAATGAAGGCGCTGAACGCGGCGATAGCCGCGGACACAAAGAACCTGGGGCCCGGATACGAGATTGGGCACAGCTACTTCTGCCCGCATGATGGGACGGCCGTGGGCGACGCTTGGTACAGAGGCGTTGTCCAGTCAGAAATTGCGCCGCTCATTCAAGAGTACTGGTTCGACGACGAGAAAAAGGTGGATGAGCAGCGAGCAGCACTTCTGGCCTGAAAGTTGTGTCTGTGGATATCCCGATTCAGAACGTCTACTACCTTCTGTGCTACGCCTGGGACAAGCTCGACGAGAGGGAACTCGTTGACGTTACACCAGAGGCGATGACGACTCTCGTCGATCTATTCGCTCGAGTTCTCGTCAACGGAACGAACCACCTGCTGAAGCGCGGCTTTGATCGCAATTACGTTGCGCATCAAGAGTGGACGAGCAGGCTGCGGGGAAGAATCAATGTCGGCGCAATTGCGAAAACAGGGCGTGTCACCGCAACCCTCCCCTGCGAGTTTGACGAGCTCAGCTACGACGTCCTGCACAACCAGATTCTAAAAGCCACAATCCGACGGCTCGTTCGCACTGAGAAGATATCGAGGCAGAACGCCGACGAGCTCGGTGGACTTGCGAGGCACCTCTCAGAAGTGCGCGACATCGAGATCACGAGTCGTCTCTTTGGACGGGTCCAGCTCCACCGGAACAACCGTTTCTACGATTTCCTCCTGAAAGTGTGCGAGGTGGTCCATAGGAACCTGCTCATCTCCGAGTCCGCCGGGCATAGCAGGTTCAGGGATTTCACACGCGACCGCCAACAGATGGCGATCCTCTATGAGAGCTTCGTCAGGAATTTCTATCGGCTTCACAGCCGATACCGTGTGAGCCGGCAGGACATCTACTGGAAGTGGATCGCGGCAGACCAGGTCGCAGCGGGCTTGTTGCCGAAGATGCAGACCGACATCAGCCTTGTCTCAGCAGAAAAGAAGATCATCATCGACTGCAAGTACACGCCAGAGGCGACCCAGCAGCATTACGATGCGACCACTCTCCGATCTGGTCACTTGTACCAAGTCAACGCCTATCTCGACAACCTGCCTGAGGCTTTCGCAAACTGCGAGGCAATGTTGTTGTACCCAACCGTGGACAAAGCGATATCGGCTTCGTACATAAATGCCAACCACAGAATCAGAATCGAAACAATCAATCTGAATCAGCCGTGGACTGGGATCCATGATGATCTGCTCAAGCTGGTGGCGTGAACGACTCGAAGGCACTCAGCTTTGGGAGACGGCTCGACAGTTTATCGAATGTCCGAGCGTGTCACGTACGCCGCTCGGTGACCCTGGGGTTAAGGTATGGCTCGCGCAATCGTGAAGATTCGCGACGTGATCAAGATGCTGGAAAACGACGGTTGGTGCCCGAAGCCACTGGCCCGGCGGTAGATCTTCCCACCATTCTGCGAACGTCGGGACGTGCGCGGTCCATTCCAGCAGGTGGGCGCGGATGTTGTGCCCCAATGTGATGGTGCGCAGCGTGGCGAGTTGTCGGTCCGTGAAGTCGGTCGAAATTCTTAAACACGGCCGTTGATGATCTTGCGAATACCCAGAGCTTCCCGCGCTTCCGGAAACCATGTCTCACGACCTTGCGAGCGACGGCGCGAGCGCAGAACGTGGGTGATCGAGCGGTCCGTGAATCGATGGGACGCTGTCAACTTCGGCGTTTCCGTGTGACTGGCGATCTGGAACCGCCCCTGGTGGTCCTCCCTGTCCGCGCGGACCGAGCGCGTGACCGATCCCGGACTCGGTGAACCCGGCCATCGGTGAACCGAATGCGGAATTTGGTCCACCGATAACCGCGCGTGCCGGGAGTTCCGTCGGCGGTGTAGATGACCACATCGCCGTGGGAGCCGGCACTGACACCCACCAGGCTTTCGTGGCCTTCAGATACAAACCGGGCGACTGTTTCGGGGTTCGCACCAGCTTGTACTTTTTCATCTGCCGGCGAAGGCGTCCGCTCCTGGTGATTCGTAGCGATCCATCAGGCCGTCCAGCCAGTCATCCGGATCGACCAGACGCATCAGATCCTTCGTCTGGAATGTCGCATGTTGATGATGCGGCAACGGATAGCGGCACCGCACGTAGTCGAACATCCAATGCCCTCAACGGCCCGACTTCTGCGACCCAATCGCGACGACCTTGTTGCCGGTCCTCTGTGCGGTTGGGAGCTTCACCTGGCGGCTTGCGGCGATCAGGTCCTCCTTGAGGAGATGCGCATAGTGTTCCTCGGTCACGGCCACACTGGCGTGACCGAGGACTTTCGACAGTTTGTAGATATCGCCGCCGGCCTGCAGGCAGCGCGTGCCGAAGGTGTGGCGCAAGGCGTGCGGCGAAATGTTCGGGATCTTCGCGCGCGCCGCGCCTTGGGCCATCACCTCCCGTAGCCGTTGCGGATTCTGTCTCCACAGCCGCCCCTCGGCTTCGATCTGCTCAACGAGCGCGGCATGGACATCCGGCTGCATCGGGATGTCACGCTCCTTTTTGAATTTCCCGAGCACGTGGACCGTGCCGTTGTCCCAGTTGACGTCAGGGTCCTGATCGATGCCGCGGATCTCCGCGAGTCGCGCTCCGGTTCCAAGCGCAAAGCGCACGAACCGCTGGAACCGCGGGTGGAGCGCGTCTAGGAGCTTGGCGCGTCCGCTCCTCCACGCCGTGCGGCGCGTGGACGAGGCGATAGGTGAGGATCCGATGCTAACGCCGGTGAACGACGGCCGTCAACAGGCGGCCGCGATAGTGTGTTTCGTTGTCTTCATGGCAGTGCTTGGCGACTCATGGCAAGCCGTCCTCGTTTCGATAAGGCTTGAGACCCCGCGGAACCTATGGCGGCGCCGGCGGTCACCGATTGCGATCTGGCTGCAGAATAGTACGTGTGAATCTCCTGCTGGAGACGAGCAGTATGGAAATCGTCAGTATTCGTGAACTGAACGCACATCTGACGCGGCACTTGAGACGCGTGCGCTCGGGGTCCTCGCTCGGCATCAGCGTACGCGGGCGAGTCATCGCCGTCATCAGTCCGGTCGAAACACAGCTGACGTCACGTGGGCCCATCGGCTCGTTGCCGAAGGACGGGCGCACTGGCGCGGAGGTAAGCCTGCCGGAAGCCTTCGGCCTGTTCGCATGGCCGGACGCCGAACTGTTTCGGATGCGATCCTCGACGCTCGCGGATGACCTACTGTCGTTCGCTGGGGAGGTGATCGATGAGTAGCGAGCGCGTTCAAGCTCTCTCGGTTCGAGACCTCGTGCGCCGTCGTCGAGGCGACGACCCAGACGTCTGGCACCTGGCGCTCGTTCAACGAGACGAGGTGTGGGATCAGGTCCGGATGCGGTACCTCCTCGACTCACTCCTCGAGGGCTACCCGATCGGATCCCTGCTCGTGTGCAAGGTGACCGGCCAGAGCCGTGTGATTCGCCTGGAGGGCGGAGACCGCGTCGTAGCCGAAGCGGATCGCGACTCTTGGCAACTGCTGGACGGGCAACAGCGCATCAACGCGCTATTCTCGATGTTCACATGTGACGGCGGATACGGCCGTTTCTATTTGCACATGACAGCACGGCGCCGTGCGCCAAGCGGGCCAGTGACCAGAGGCCGCGCTCAAGACGAACACGTTCGGTACATCCACTGGCAGGAGGAGCCCGAGGCTGACAGCCAGGTGGAAGAGCGTGAGCGCTACATCGACCTCTCCCGGTGGTACGGGTGGGCGGGGGGCGACCACCTCGATGCGGCCGAAGAGGCTGCCGGTCTGCTCGACGAAGGGCCGGCCAAGACGGTCCAGATCCTCAACGCCATTGATCCAGACTTCGCCGATCAACTCGACACGGCCGACGTCGAGATCGCATGGCTTCGACTCCGCCGGCTGCTCGATGTCTGGTTGAAGCCATCGATTCCGGTCGAGTACATCGCGCTCGGATCTCCGCTCGACGTGCTTGAAGTCTTTACCAGGATCAATCGCGCCGGCGTGCAGGTCGCGGGCGAAGATTTGTTCTTCGCGGCAGTCAAGACGCTTTGGAGCGAAGCCGAACAGGCGATGGCGCGGGTCGTGGGGTGGCTTGGCCCTTCCGGAAACGACGGTACGGAAGTGACGCCGCTTGTGGGTCGGATGGGCGCGCTGCGAGTCCTTGCACGGCTCGCCGCGCGCGCCGCTGGGCAAGCGGACCTAGCGCCGCTGACGGTAGACCGGCTGAGTGGAGAACGTGGTCAGGCCGTCATCAATGGGATGCAGACCCTGAGTGATCCGGACAGTCCGCCGCTTCAGAGGATGGCAGCTGCCCTTCACGCTGTAATGCGCTCTTCGATACTCGGCTTCGGACTCCATTCGGTGGACGAACGACTCTGGGATGACGTGCTTGGATGGGCGTCCGTGAACCGGCGCGCCGACGACACCACGTGGCTCATGGAACAACTGCCTTCGATCGACGCTTACCTACTCGGCGCGACGAGCTTCGCGTACCCGTCAGTCCTCCGAGAGCGGTTTTCGCGTTTGGCGATGACTGAGGCCCTCACGGCCGGGAAAATGGGGCAAACATTTCCGACGCAACGCATCGCTGAGGTCGCCCGCACACTCATCCCCGATCTCAGAGAAGGGCGGACGCGAATCCGCAGATCGAGCAGTGCCGATGAGCGTCTGGCGCTTACTGACGCCAATGCCACTCTCTTCTTGAGTGTGCTGCAATCGATTGCGTACCGGCCGCAACGAGACGTTTTCGATTGGGACCACATCTTTCCACAAGCCAAAGCCAGTCTGATGCGATCATTCGGCCCGGGAAGCAAGTGGCCTCGGCACCACAAATACCGCCATCTTGTCGCCAGCGCTGGCAATCTCTGGGGCCTCGATGCGGGAGCCAACCGAGCGGCGCAAGATCTCCTTCCTGAAGCGAAATTCAAGAAGATCGACAACTGGTCCGCAGACGGTGGCCGCCGCATCTGGTCACGCGATCGCTGGTGGCTCACCGACGTGGAGATCCAGGCGTTCGGAGCAATCGGGCAGCTGTTGGAAGCGGGGCGCGAAATTGACGCGGCGATGGACCAGTTCCACGACTTAGTGACAACCCGTGCGCGGCGGATGGCAGACGAGGTGTTCAAACTATTACCCGAGGCGGAGCTGTTCGCAGCCGATAGCGGAAGTGCCGGTGCGGAGCCAACGAGACCAGATCCGCTGATCGCGGATGCTCTTGGGATCGGCATACGCGAAGACGTCGAAATCGAGCGCGCGCGCGTTGCCGCGCCCGTGCCAGACGAGCGGGTGGAGCGCGTGCTTCGGTTAGCGGTTGAATGGGGCTCGGGCGACGCCGTGCGCAATTTCGTTTCGCGCGCGCTGGGCTTGGGCCTTCACGCCCGAGGCTACCAGTGGACACTCACGATCACGCCGCCGACCACGAAGGCACTTGCGCTCGTCGCCATGACACCGAACGATCGAAATCGTGGCCGTGTCGCCACATGGGTGGCACCGTGGGCGTTCGCAGAGCATTTCCCGAACGTGGCGCCCGAAAGTTTCGATCGGGAGTTGGCTGGGATCCGAGGAGCGCTCCTGGACGGTAAAGAGATCGAAGGACTGGGCGATCGGTTAGAACGTCTGCTTGGCTCGCAACATCCTCCGAACGACGGTGTCCCTGCGGAGTCGCTGCTGTAGGACAATCTCCGTCAGGCTTGATGAGTTTTCGTCAGGGACACAGTTCGCGGTGTAGACTCTGGCCAGCTAAATCGGAGATTGTGCCAAGAGGCGGTTCCTTCTGCTACGCCGAGGTGTCGGAATGGCGGCGTCGGCGCCTTTCTTAACGCAGATCGACTCACGTGCAGCTGTTCGCGGGTCGCGAGACCCGCTCTCATTGGTCCCCATATGGTCCGCCTTCGGCCGACGCGTCGTTGGTAACCTGACGACCGCCTCTACATCGCTTCGTGGATTCACGACACTTCTGCTCGGATACTACTGCTCGGATCGGATACTCGAAAGAGAGACGGATCAGACCCCACTCAACGTCTTCCTGCGCGTGGAGCAGTTGGTTAGTTACTCGCGCATGATCCAGAACCGCAAGGACACCGACTTTCGCGGCAGCGAGCGCGTGAAGAAAAGGCTGGAAGACTCGAGCCGAATCACGCTCTCAGCGGAGCCGCGCTACCAGACTCTCGGCGATCAGAAGACCTACGGTCTTTGGGGGTTGTATTCCGTCGCGTCTCGAACGAGCGGGTTCCTGCTTCCCGATCGTCCGTCACTCACGCCTGAGGCGGCCGACTTTGTCGAGCGAGAGTACGTCCACAAGCTGAGCCGAGCCGGCCTTGGGGGAGCCTCTGCACTTCTCTCCGCAGTAGGCCCGGTCAAGAAGGAACTCGACCTGCAGCGCGGTGCTGCCGACCTGGCACACGTCCTCGCCAGCATTCACTCGCCTGCTGTGAGTGCCGCCGAGCGCGATGTCTACGACCGATTCCTGGTCAATGGTGGCGACGAACAGAACACGGACGGGCACCAACGCCAGTTGGCGGAACTCCTGGGCGAGATCAAGGCCGAGGACTTCGGGATGGCCGACTTTCAGCGGGTGATGCGACTTGCGGAGAAACGCAAGTATGAGGAGCTTGCGGGCCGTCTTGCCAGCATCCAGACACTTGAAGGGATCATCGTTGCGGCGGCAAACCTCTTTGGCTTCCTGCTGCGATGCGATGGTCGTACCCTCGATAGCGTGGAGCGGGATGTGCGCCGAGCATGGGGCCGCGGTTTGAAAACAGCGAC
>Ga0075433_10005195_pt1 | contig 10200 bp, 7 predicted proteins | sample RhiMethybrSRZTD2_FD_75299 | JGI IMG/M metagenome (GOLD analysis project Ga0075433, IMG submission 75299) | Populus rhizosphere microbial communities from Tennessee, USA - Rhizosphere MetaG P. TD hybrid SRZTD2 | ecosystem: Host-associated > Plants > Roots > Rhizosphere > Soil | place: USA... | reverse complement strand
TCTTCGAAGGCCTGAATCATCTCGCGGACGGTGAGCGGGCGGAACGCGTTCCGCACGTCCGGGCGGTTGATGGTGATCTTGGCAATCCCCTCCGCCTTCTCGTAGAGGATATCGGTGAACGTTCGGGAGGCTTTCCACGCGATGCCTACAGCCTGGGTCATGAGCGTCGGCTCCTTATTCGTAAGAACGTGACGAGGCTTTGGCGGTCAGCTCCGGGGACGCAATCCAGCGCGCGGCGATCGCGTCCGCAAAAACCTCGGGCGCTTCCAGGTGGACCGCGTGGCCGACCCCGGGAACGATCACGCAAGCCGATCCAGGAATGGCCTCTGCGGTGCGGCGGGCCACATCGACGTACTTGAGGTCGCGCTCGCCGGCGATGAGCATCACGCCACACTTCAGACTCCCGAGGCGGCCGCCGAGGTAGTCGTGGGTTCCCTGGCCCATACCGCGTAGGGAGCGCGCGAGCCCTGCGGGAAGACATTCCATCCGCCTCGACCGAAGCGCCGCGAGGGTCGCCGGCGGAAGCTCCCGCTGCGTCTCGAAGAGCGGAAGCGTGCTCCAGTACTCCACGAACCACTCGATTCCGCGCTCCTCGATCCGATCCGCGAACGCGTCGTCGGCGTCGCGGCGCCGCGCCCGCGCATGAACGTCCTCGATACCCAGGGAGGTACTCTCGAGCACGAGCGAGCGCACTCGCTCCGGGTGGGCAAGCGCCATGTGGAGGGCGACGCGGCCGCCCATCGAGTATCCGAGCCAGTCCGGCCGTTTGGAGCCCAGTTCGCTGAGGATCGTTTCCAGGTCCCGGACGGTCTCGGCCATCGTATAGCGCCGGGGATCGGCGGCGCCCGTCTTTCCGTGGCCCACGAGATCGACCGCGATGACGGAGCGCCCGGCATCGCGGAGTCTTGGGGTCACCGGAATCCAATCCTCGCTCGAGCCGCTGAACCCGTGCAGGAGCACAATCGCCGGCTCGCGAACGGGATCCCCGTCGATGGCGACGTGGTAGGGGACGTCCCGAACGTTCAGGATCACGCGCCGCTCCCGACCGCGCGGATCACGTCGTCCCAGACACTCTGATGCCACGCGCGATTCCCGTCCCGCTCCGTTCGAACCTCGATCACCTCGGTCGCGCGGGCCTGAAGCGAGGCGCGCGTCCGGGTCCCCAGCTCCTCCCAGGTTCGCGGGCTCGAGTAAGGGACTCCGTACAGCGCGGCGACAGGGGCGAAATCAAGCCCATGGGGAGTCCCGAAGTAGCGCTCGAACGCCGGATGCCGCGCGACGGGCAGGAAGGAGAAGATCCCGCCGCCGTCGTTGTGCACGATGACGATGGTCGCGTGCGCGCGCCCGCCGCGCGCGATGTGGAGCGCGTTCAGGTCGTGATGGAACGAGAGATCGCCGGTGACGAGAAGCAGGGGGTCGTCGGACGCCGCGCTTGCACCGAGGGCGCTCGAGACGACGCCGTCGATCCCGTTCGCGCCGCGGTTCGCGAGCACGCGGACGCGGCGGGGGTGCTCGGGCACGAAGGAGTCCAGGTCTCGGATCGCCATGCTGTTCCCGACGTAGAGGGTCCCGGATTCGGGGAGCGCGTTCAACAGCTCGGGGAAAACCTTTCCCTCACAAAACCCCCGAGCGTCCTCGAGATGGCGGGCGATGACGGCGCGCGCCGCGCGCTCGGCCCGATCGAATACGCCCCGCCAGCTTGGGAGCGGATCCGCCGTTCCATCGAGCGCTTCGGAGAGGGCTCCGGCGAAGGAAGCAGGATTGGCGGTCACGACTTCCCGTGCTCGGCGCGCGGGGCTTCGCCAGCCGGCTCCCGGATCCACGATCACGTGCCTCGCGGCGGCATGCCGGGACGCGTACGCGTGGAATGCTTTCGACGTGAGCGCCGCGCCGAATTGGATCACGAGCTCGGGGCCATTCCGCTCGGCGAACGGCGCGGACCGAAGAAACGCGTCGTAGGCGCCGAGGATCGGGTCGCCGGGGCGGGCGCCGAATCGGGTCTGGGATGCGGGGTCGGCGAGAATGGGATAGCCGGTGACCTGGGCGAGCCGCGTCACAGCGGCCGCGAATTCGGGCGGGAAATCGTCCGGGCCGCACACGATGAGCCCGCGTCTCAGGCCCCGCGCGGTCTTCGCGATGCGCTCGACGGTGCTCGGCGCTGGCGGATGGGGCTCCGCCGCGACCTGCGCGCCGGGTGCCGAGGAGGGCGGCGGCGGAACCGCATCCGGTTCGGGAAGAAGCGGCTCACGAAACACGAAGTTCAAGTGCACGGGTCCCGCGGGGGCGCGCCACGCTTCGGCGACCGCGCGGGTTCCGAGTGAGGTGACGTAGTCGAGCATCCCGGGGGAGCCCTCGGGTGCCCCCACCTCGGCGAACCAGCGCACCTGGCTCCCGAAGAGCTTGACCTGATCGATCGTCTGCGGGGCGCCCGTGTCACGAAGCTCGGGCGGGCGATCGGCGGTGGCTGCGATCAGCGGCACGCGCGCGTAGTTTGCCTCGACGATCGCGGGAAAGAAGTTCGCGGCGGCGGTTCCCGACGTGCACACGAGCGCGACGGGACGTCGCGACGCCTTGGCCAGCCCCAGCCCGAAGAAGCCCGCAGCACGCTCGTCGAGCGAGACGTGTGTCGCGATCGGGGAACGGTCGAACGCGAGCGCGAGCGGCGCGGATCGGGAACCCGGGCAGATGACCGCGTCCCTTACCCCCGCATCGTGGAGCCCGGCGGCGAAACAATCCGCCCACGCGAGCTGAATCGAGGCCCGTGCGCGCGCCGCATCGTCCGCCTCCGGGGAATGTACCCCTCCGCGGGGTGACACCGGATCAGTCGCGCGCGACGGCATCGAGAATCCCTTTCATCTTGAGCTCGGTCTCGTTCCACTCGAGCTCCGGATCGGAGCCCTCGACGATCCCGGCGCCGGCGAAGATGCGGGCGCGTCCACCGCGAAGGGCGAGCGACCGGATGCCCACCGCGAAATCTCCCTCTCCCGTTCCGTTCAACCACCCGATCGGACCCGCGTACCAGCCGCGGCCGCACGGCTCCACCTGGTCGATCCAGGCGAGTGCCTCGCGCCGCGGCCAACCCGCGATCGCGGGGGTCGGGTGCAGTCGTGACACGAGGTCGAGGATGTGGGCTCCGTCCCGGGCTCGGCCCCGCACGGGCGTGCGGAGGTGCAGGAGGTGGAGGAGCTTCATCACTTCGGGCTTCTCCGGCGCGTGCAGCGAATCGCATAGGGGGCGGAGCGTTTCGAGCAGGTGGTGCAGGACGATTGCGTGCTCGCTTCGGTCCTTCGAGCTGGCCGTGAGCAAACGGGCGAGGGCAGACTCGTCATCCCCAGGCTCGCATCGTTGCGTGCCGGCGACCGCCTCACTGGCAATCTCGCCGTCGACAAGCCGGACCAATCGCTCGGGGCTGGCTCCCAGGAACGCGTTTCCGTTTCCGTCCGCGATCAGGAACCGATAGCACGTCGGATAGGCTGTGCGGAGCGATTCCATGATCTCGATCGCATCGATCCTACGATCCATCCGCACCTCGACCGAACGTGCCAGCACGGCCTTCGAGCATCCGCCATCCCGGATCCTCTTCAGCGTGAGCCGCACCGCCTCGATCCAGGCGGCCCGATCCCATGGGGAGGCGGAGGCGGATTCCTCTCGGGTGGGGCTCGGGATCCCCTCGCTATCATCGCCCCGAGCCCATCGCGTCTCGACCGTCTCGCCCGAAACGCCCTTCCAGAACACGACCGCGGGAACGAAGAAGGAAGCGTCGGGAAATCCCGGCCATCCAGGCTGGGCGCCCTGTTCCGCGAAGGAGAAGCCGCCGATCGCGATCGCGCCGGGAAAGCCGGGAGGCGTCGGCCCGCGGTGGCTCGCGGCGTCGAGCGTCCGCTTCAGCCTGAGCCGGATCTCCTGGAACCGGTCAGGGTGTGAGTCCTCGCCTGCGTCGGCGGGGCTCGTGCCCGAGGCCTCGATCCGAAACAAGGCCCCCATTCCCGCGATCGCTTCCCCCTCCGGCGCCTCCCAAAGGAAGATCGGACCGCCGGCGGCCTCTCCCCGCGAGGATCGAAGGCATTCCCACGGGCTTTTTCCCGGGATTGGCGTGCTCACGCCCGAAATGGCTTTGGGCGGCGCGTCTTCCAATCGGGCGCCGGATGGTGCCGTTGCTGATGGAGAGGTATCGGGGGCCGTCACGGTCGGCCAGTATAGAGAGCGCCCGGTGATGCGGCAACTCGAGGATGCTAGGCAATCGCGACCGGCTATCGTATCTTCCCGCGCATGATTCCGGCAGCGGCATCCCACATGGCCTTGGGGTTGGTTCTGGGACTGCGGCACGCGTTCGAGGCGGACCACATTGCCGCGGTCGCCGCGATCTCGAGCCGCGAGAAGAGCCCCCTTCGGTCCGGGTTCATCGGAGGATTCTGGGGATTGGGGCACATCGCGTCCCTACTTCTGGTCGGGTTGCCGGTCGTCGTGCTCGGTCTCAAGTTCCCCTCCGTCCTCAACGTTCCGCTCGAGCTTGGGGTCGCGGCCATGATCGTCCTCCTGGGGGTGGGCGGACTCACTCGTGACGGCACCCCCGTTCTGCCGCACGACCATCCCCATTCGCTGCGCCGCCTGGGAAAACGGCCGTTCTGGGTAGGGGCGGCGCACGGGCTCGCGGGGAGCGGCGCTTTGACGCTGGTCATCCTCGCGACGATGCCGTCGCGGGTGGACGGCATTCTCTATCTCAGCATGTTCGGAATCGGATCGATCGTGGGGATGGTGACAGCAAGCGCCGCTCTTTCCATTCCGATCGCGGTCTTGGGACTCGCCGGCCCCGGCGTCACGCGGCGGCTCGCGCAAGGGGTCTCGTTGGGGAGCGTGGTTTTCGGGCTGCTTTACGGCGCGACCACCCTCGCCGCCGCGATCGCGCGCCATCCGCTTTCCTGAAAGGGATCGCCCTTGACGGTCGACAAAGTTGGTGACATTATTCACAATCTTGTTTTCAAGGGGTCTCATCCACGCGTGCGGCTGACCACCAAAGGAAAGTGGTTTCCGGCGACTTGAGCACTCTTAACCCAAAGCAATTCTTTGCGATCGCGCTGATCCTGCTCGTCCTGGGCGGCTGGTCCTTTTTCGATTCTTTCAGCAATGTCGGGTATGCCCCAAAGCAGCCGATTCCATTCAGCCACAAGCTTCACGCCGGGACGAACAAGATCCCCTGTCTCTACTGCCACTCCAATGCCGAGCGCTCGCGCCACGCGACGATCCCCGCCATGGCCGTGTGCATGAACTGCCACACCGTTGTGCGGACCGACCAGCCCGCCATCCAGATGGTGGCGAGCTACTACCAGGCCGGAAAGCCCATGCCGTGGATCCGCGTTCATCGCGAGCCTGACTACGTGTACTTCAGCCACCAGTGGCACATCGCGCGCGGGTTCGCGTGTCAGACATGCCACGGGCAAGTCCAGAACATGGACGTCATCCAGCAATCCAAGGATCTCAAGATGGGCTTCTGCATCAGCTGCCATCGCCAGAACAAGGCTCCGACGGACTGCAACACGTGCCACACATGAACGAATCGACCCCAAAGCACTGGCAGACTCTCGCGGAGCTTAACGGCGATCCCGACGTAAAGGCGCTCCGCGAGCGTGAGTTCCTCACGCCGTCCGAAGAGACCACCGAGATCCCCTCGCGGCGCGATTTCTTGAAGCTGGTCGGGGCAGGCGCCGCCTTCGCGGCGGCGGGATGCGCGCGGCGGCCGGTCGAGAAGATCCTTCCGTATATCAAGATGCCCGAGGAAGCGACTCCCGGGAAGGCGGTGTGGTACGCATCCACCTGCGGCGAGTGTCCTGCGGCGTGCGGCGTCCTCGTCAAGACCCGCGAAGGTCGGCCGATCAAGCTCGAGGGGATGAAAGAGCACCCCTTGAGCCGGGGCGGGCTATGCGCACGCGGGCAGGCGTCGCTTCTCAATCTCTACGATCCAGACCGGCTTCGCGGCCCCGTCGCGGTCGACCGCGCCACGGGCGCCACGAAGGCGGCCACGTGGGGAGGGCTCGACGCGCGTGCAGCGAGCGCGTTGCGCGGGGCGCGCGAGGGCGGCGGAAAGGTCGTCCTCCTGACCGGAACGGTGACGAGCCCGTCAACGCGCGCGCTCATCGACGAGTTTCTCAAGACATTCCCCGGGGGCTCCCACGTCTCCTACGACGCCGTTTCGAGCGATGCGATCGCCAAGGCCCAAGAGCTTTGCTATGGAGAGCGCCTCATCCCGCACTACCGGCTCGACAACGCCGACCTGCTGGTCACCCTCGGAGCCGATCCGCTCGGAACGTTCCTGTCCCCTGTAGAGTTCGCCCGCGATTTTTCAAGCCGCAGGAAACCGGAGTCGGGCTCGATGTCCAGGATCGTGGCGATCGAGCCGATCCTCACGCTCACCGGGACCAATGCGGACGTCCGGTATCGTGTGCGTCCGGAGCATCTCCTCGCGGTCACGCTCGCGCTGGCGAACGAGCTTCTGGTACGGAATCCGCGCGCCCCGCTTTCGGGAAACGCGGCCGTGGGCACGGCGCTCCGGGCGTATCCGGCCGATGGTGTGGAGCGCGACGCGGGCTTGAAGCCGGGTACGCTCGCCGCGCTGGCGGACGATCTCTGGGCCAATCGCGGAAGGAGCCTGATCCTCGCCGGGCCGCAGGCGGCGCCCGCGAACCATGCGGTGGCGATCCAGGTGGTCGCGAATCTCCTGAACGTCGCGCTCGGGAACGAGGGGGTGACGGTGGAGAGGGGGGCTCCCTCTCTTCAGGCGCAAGGCTCAGAGGAGGGCGTGCTCTCGCTGGTGGAGCGAATGCGCGGCGGGGAGGTACAGGTGCTCCTCATCCATGGCGTGAACCCCGCCTACACGCTCCCCGCGGCGCTCGGATTCGGCGACCTGATGAAGAGGGTTCCATTCATCGTGAGCTTCGCCGACCGCGTGGACGAGACGGCCCGGCAGGCCGATTTCGTGGCCCCCGATCATCACTACCTCGAATCCTGGAACGATCATGAGCCGCGCCGGGGCTTGCGTTCGCTCGCGCAGCCGGCGATTGCGCCGCTCTACGACACGCGGGCGTTTCAGGACACGCTCCTCGCATGGGGACGTTCCTTGGGAGCGGGCTCGCTTTCCGGCACGGTCGGAACCTGGCACGACTATCTGAGGGAGCGGTGGCGCGGGGATGTCTACCCGAAGAGCGACGCCGCGGCGTCCTTCGATCTCTTCTGGGAAGGTGCGCTCCGCGAAGGAGTGTGGCGGGGGAAAGGCCAGGGGAGCGCGGGCTCCGCGCCCGGAGCCTTCCGGGTGGGGGCGCTGAGCGAGATTCCAACGACGCCGGGGCCGGCGCCGTCCGGCGGATCGCTCACCCTCGTGCTCTACACGCCGGTCACCCTTTACGACGGGCGCAGCGGGAACAACGCCTGGCTCCAGGAGCTGCCCGATCCGGTCTCGAAGATATGCTGGGACAACTACGTCTCGATCGCCCCGTCCCGCGCGAAGGCTCTAGGGGTCTCGGAATACGAGATGAAGGCCGACGTCGTCACGGTGGACGTGGGTCACGCCAAGTTCGACCTGCCCGTCCACGTGCAGCCCGGTCTCCACCCCGACGTGGTCGCGATCGCGGTCGGATTCGGCCGGACCGCCGCGGGGCGCGTGGGGAACAAGGTGGGACAAAACGGCTATGCGCTCGCCCAGGCCACCGGCGGGCGGATCGGTCTGAGCGGAATCCCGGCCCGAATCACGAAGACGGGGCGCATAGCACCGCTCGCCTGCGTGCAGGGGCACCAGTACACGCGCGGGAGTTTTGATACCCAAGACCGCCCCATCATTTACGAGACGACCCTCGCGTCTTTCCTCAAGGATCCTTCCTCGGGGAACGACGCGCCCACGAATGAGCCCTCGATGTGGTCGAGGCATAAGTACCTCGGACACCGTTGGGGAATGGCGATCGACTTGAACGCGTGCATCGGCTGCGCCGCGTGCATGATCGCCTGCCAGGCCGAGAACAACGTGCCGGTCGTGGGGAAGTCGATCGTGCTCCGGGGTCGCGAGATGGCGTGGCTTCGGATCGATCGCTATTACTCCGGAGACGCCGAAGCGCCCGAGACCGTCCATCAGCCGATGCTCTGCCAGCACTGCGAGAACGCGCCGTGCGAGACGGTCTGCCCCGTGCTCGCGACCGTCCACAATTCGGAGGGTCTGAATCTGCAGATCTACAACCGGTGCGTCGGGACCCGATACTGCTCGAACAACTGCCCGTACAAGGTCCGGCGCTTCAACTGGTTCGATTACTCGAGCGTGCGGGAGAAATCGCTGCGGCTCGTCCTCAATCCGGACGTGACCGTGCGGTCCAAGGGCGTCATGGAGAAGTGCACCTTCTGCGTCCAGCGCATCCGCGACGGTAAGGAGCACGCGAAGGCGCTCGGCGTTCCCGTTGAGGATGGCGACATTGAAACCGCGTGCATGCAGTCCTGCCCGACACAGGCGATCACGTTCGGCGACATCAACAACCCGAAGAGCCGCGTGTCGGAGCTGATCAAGCGTCCGCGCGGGTATCACGTGCTGGCGGAGCTGAACACGCTGCCGGTCGTGACCTACGAGGTCAAGGTGAGGAATCGAGAGGAGACCGGCGCATGAGCGACGTCGCCCTGTCTCCGGCGCTTCCGACCGAGCCGCTGATCGACCCGCGGAAGTCTTTTGCGGACGTGAATCAGGATGTTTCCGCGCCGCTCGAGCGGAAGCCCGGCATGCTGTGGAAGGTTTGCTTCGGAATCACGGCCCTTCTGACCCTCCAATTCTTCATGGAAATCGGGTACCAGATGTACAAGGGCATCGGGATCTGGGGGCTGAACCATCCCGTCGGGTGGGCCGTCGATATCACGAGCTTCGTGTTCTGGATCGGCATCGGGCACGCCGGAACGCTCATCTCGGCGATCCTCCACCTGTTCCGCCAGCGGTGGCGCACCGCGATCAACCGTTCCGCCGAGGCGATGACGATCTTCGCGGTCATGACCGCGGGGCTCTTCCCGCTGATCCACCTCGGTCGGACCTGGTTCGCCTACTGGCTCGTGCCGTACCCGAACTGGCGGTTCCTCTGGGTGAACTTCCGGTCCCCGCTCATTTGGGACGTCTTCGCGGTCACGACGTATCTCACGATCTCGATCTGCTTCTGGTACACGGGGCTTATCCCCGATTTCGCCTCGCTGCGGGATCGCTCCACCGGCTGGCGTCGCGCGATCTACGGCGTGCTCTCACTCGGTTGGCGCGGATCCGAGCGCCATTGGCAACACTACGAGCGGGCGTACATGATGCTCGCGGGGCTGTCGACGCCCCTCGTGCTCTCCGTGCACAGCGTGGTCTCCTTCGATTTCGCGACGTCGCTCCTGCCCGGATGGCATACGACGATCTTCCCGCCGTACTTCGTCGCCGGCGCGATCTTCTCCGGTTTCGCGATGGTCGTGACCCTGCTCGTGATCCTCCGCAAAGTTTTCCACATGGAGGAGTACGTCACGCTTCAGCATCTTGAGAACATGAACAAGATCATCCTCGTGACGGGGATGATGGTCGGGTATGCCTACGCGACGGAGTTCTTCGTCGCGTTGTACAGCGGGAATCCTTTCGAACGATTCACGTTCTTGAACCGCGCGCGCGGGCCATTCGCGTGGTCGTATTGGATCATGGTGACGTGCAACGTCGTCGTTCCCCAGATTTTCTGGTTCAAGAAGTTCCGCCGAAGTCTCGCCGTGATGTTCGTGGTATCCATCCTCGTCAACGTGGGGATGTGGTTCGAGCGCTTCACGATCATCGTGACATCGCTCCATCGGGACTTCCTCCCGCCGAATTGGTCCTACTACAAGCCGACGATCTTCGATTACTCCGTGATCGTGGGATCGTTCGGGTTCTTCTTCATGTGGTTCCTGCTCTTCTGCCGCTTCTTCCCGGCCATCTCGATGGCCGAGGTAAAGAGCGTGCTCTGGAGCGCGAAGAAGTCGGCGGCGCGGGAAGCGCCGCGAGCCAAGGAGCCGGCGCATGTTTCTTGACCGGTTCCGGAAGCCGCCTCCCGCACGGGCGGTGCTGGCCCTTTACGACGACCCCGATCGCCTGCTGAACGCCGCGGCGCTGGCAAAGGAGCACGGGCTCGAGGGGATCGACGCCTTCACGCCCTACCCGGTCCACGGTTTGAGCGAGGCGCTCGGCATCAA
>Ga0075433_10005191_pt1 | contig 10203 bp, 12 predicted proteins | sample RhiMethybrSRZTD2_FD_75299 | JGI IMG/M metagenome (GOLD analysis project Ga0075433, IMG submission 75299) | Populus rhizosphere microbial communities from Tennessee, USA - Rhizosphere MetaG P. TD hybrid SRZTD2 | ecosystem: Host-associated > Plants > Roots > Rhizosphere > Soil | place: USA... | reverse complement strand
CGCGGCGCGCGCTGGAGCGACGGTTCCGCCAGCCGATCGCGACCGAGATCCGGCCGGCCACGCCGTTCTATGCGGCCGAGGAGTATCACCAGCACTATTACCGCAAGAATCCGGCTCGGTACGGCATGTATCGTGTGGCGTGCGGCCGCGACCGGCGCTTGCGGGCAATTTGGGGCGCCGATGCCCCAGCCACGGAGGTACGAACCAGCATGCATGACACCAAGCCGAGCGACACCGAGCTACGGCGGTCGCTCACCCCATTGCAGTATCAGGTGACCCAGCACGAAGGCACCGAGCCGCCGTTCCACAACGAGTACTGGGATAACCATCGGGCGGGCATCTACGTGGACGTCGTGTCCGGAGAGCCGCTGTTCAGCTCGCTCGACAAGTTCGAGTCGGGCACCGGGTGGCCCAGCTTCACGCGGCCGCTCGATCAGACGAACATCACCGAGAAAACCGACCGCTCTCTCTTCATGAAGCGGACCGAGGTCCGGTCGGCGCACGCCGATTCGCACCTGGGCCATGTGTTCGACGACGGTCCGGCGCCGACGGGGCTGCGCTACTGCATCAACTCGGCCTCCTTACGATTCATTCCGGTCGAGCGCCTGCAGGCGGAGGGCTACGAGCGCTTCCTGCCGCTGTTCCAGACGGCACAGCGCTGACCTGACTGCTTGAAGATCAAAGCCCCGCAGCGACTTCAGCTGCGGGGCTTTTTGCTGCGACGCGACCGGCGCTCGCCGGTTCTGGCGGGCACCGCCTCTCGGTGCCAAGCTTGAAGCGGCATGCAGAGCGCAGCGTGTGCGCCGGCCGACGCGCCTTCACACGTGGTCGCATGAGCTTACGGGAGGCATTATGGCAACCTCGGTTCTCGATGACCTCAAGCGAGTGTATCACCGCACCTGGTGGGCGCTCCTGCTGCGCGGCTTGTTGGGCCTCGCCGTAGGGGTGCTCATCTTCGTACGACCACTCGACTCCGTCGCCGCCTTCGCGCTGGTGATCGCCTGGTGGGCCCTGTTTTCCGGTTTCGTCAACGTCGTGCATGCCATCGAGCTGCAGCGGGCCATGAGACACTGGTGGGTCTTGTTGCTCTCGGGCGTGGTGGGCATCGGGTTCGGGATCGCGGCGCTGGTATACTATCCGACGCTCTCCCTGACCTTCGCGGTCGTGTGGGTCTCCTGGTGGCTGCTGTTCACCGGCATCCTCGGGATCTACGGAGCGTTGATGGAGAAGAGAATGGGTGTCCACTGGGGCTGGACCATGGCGTTTGGCGTCCTGAGTGTGGTGGCGTCGGCGTTCGCGCTGCTCGCACCGCCCGTGACGCTCGCTGCGATCATGGGACTGATCGCCGGCTTTGCGGTGGTCTCCGGTGTCGCCCTGCTCATGGGAGCGTTCAAGCTCCGCTCGATCGTGAACCCGTAGTTCAGCTGGCGCCACACGTGCATGGAGGAAACGCCTACGTCCTGACCCCTGCCCCCACGAGTGGACGACCCTCGAACAGGCGCGCGGTGACGGCTCCGAAGATGAAGCCTCCGACGTGGGCCGCGTACGCCACCCCGCCCGCCGGCTGTTGCGCCACCGCGCCGAGACTCACGAACTGCGTGAGGAACCAGACCCCGATCAGGAGCGCCGCCGGGATGTACGTCACCCGCACAAAGACGAAGATCACGAGGAGTGAGCGAATCCTGTCGCGCGGGTAGGTGACGAGAAACGCGCCCATCACGGCAGCGATCGCGCCACTGGCGCCCAGGTTCGGCACGGTGGAGCCCGGGTCGGCCCCAACCTGCGCCGCCGTCGCGGCCAGCCCGCCCAGCAGATAGAAGACGAGATAGCGCCGTGGGTTCATGAGATCTTCAATTTCGGGGCCAAACGCCCACAGGAAGACCATGTTGCCGAGGATGTGCGACCAGCTGGCGTGCATGAACATCGCCGTCAGAATCGTGATCAGGTGATGGCCGGCGACGATGTCGGCAGGCTTGACCGACCACATGGTCACAAACGTCTCTCCACGGATCAGCTCGAGCAGGAAGACCAGCGCGTTGACGGCGATGATCGATCCCGTCATCACCGGAAACCGGGCCGGGCGCCGCGAGACGTCGCTGAGCGGAATCACCCCCATGTCAGCCTCCCCGCTGGTCGAGTTGCGCCGTTTGAATAACGCGCCCGCGACCGGAGTCCGCCAGCGCCATGACCGCCGGCTCGCTTCGACGTCACGGCCACGGGCGCCCTCCTCTAGGCTTTTTTCGTGAGGACGACGTGCGTCGCGGCCGGCGTCGGCACATGCTCGGTGCACGCATAACCCAACGCCGGCAGATCGATCCCCGCAAAGAGATGCTCACCACCGCCAAGCAGGATCGGCGCAATCGCGACGTGCATCTCGTCGATGAGCTGCGCCTCGAGATACTGCCGCACCGTCGCGACGCCGCCGCCGAGCTGGATGTCGAGGTCGCCCGCCGCCTTCCGGGCGCGCTCGAGCGCATCCTGAATCCCGCCGGTGACGAAATGAAAGACCGTCCCGCCTTCCATGGTGATCGACTCACGCGCGTGGCGAGTCAGCACGAACACCGGCGTATGATAGGGCGGATTCTTCCCCCACCAGCCGCGCCACGTGTCGTCGCGCCACGGCCCGCGCACGGGGCCGAACATGTTGCGGCCCATGATGTACGCCCCGATCCGTTCCCCGCTGCGTTTCGCAAAATCATTGTCGGGACCTGTGGTCCCGTCCGTTTTCCCCTGCATCGCGCGAAACGTGCGCGTGACCACAAACCAGTCGTGGAGCGCCTCGCCTCCGACGCCGAGCCCGTTCTCCCGGTCCTGGCGCGGACCGGCGCCGTACCCGTCGAGTGAGATCGAAAAATTGTGAACCCGCAGTTGGGACATCGCTAGCTCACCGGCTGATAGGTATTGACGATCACCCCGCTCGAATACGCCGTCGAACTGACGACGCGGAGTGGCTTTCGGTCGCTGAAGATCCGCATGCCACGCCCGATCGCGATCGGGTTCACGAAGATGTTGAGCTCGTCGATCAGGTCGTGCTCGATCAACCCGCTGACGAACGTGGCACCGCCGTACACGACGATGTCCTTGCCGCGCTCGCCCTTCAGCTTGTTCACCACCTGAACGAGGTCGCCGCCTTCCACCCGCACATTCTTGCCCTCGACGCGCCTGAGCGTCTTGCTGAACACGATCTTGGGCGTGTCCACCATGCGGCGCGCGAAGACGTACTCGGGGCTGTCCGGTTGCACCGCCTCCCAATACCTGATGAAGCCGTCGGTCATCTTCCTGCCGAGCAGGATCGTATCGCTCGAGTCGGTGATCTGGACGATGCGCCCGATCACCCCCTCGTCGAGGTTGCGGGTCATCCAGTCGAGCTGGCCTTCCGGCCCGGCGACGAACCCGTCCACGGACATCTGCACCTGCAGCCTCAGCTTGCGCATTGCCATACGAATGTACCGGTGGTTGGTCTCACCAATGCGACGAATGAGCTATCCCGAAATCGACCGGGCGGCTACTCGGCGACGAACTTGAGCCGCACGGCGGTGGATGAGGTGCGCGTAGGGCTCAAGTCGCCGCCGGTAGTTCAAGGTAGTTCAAAGATCGTACGAGGATGCAGCCTCACAGTGACGTGGACTGTGGGGCTTTGTCATTGTGAACTACCCAAGCGTGGAGTACGAGCCAGACACTCCACACCACGGTCACGACAATGCCGAGCAGAATTGCACGCGTATTGACTGCAGAAAAACCCTCCACGCCAAGCACCCATCTCTGTGCGAGGTACGCCAGGCCCGACAAACACATCAGATAGCCCATCGGCTTCGTCGTGGGAGGACGTCGTAAACGTGCCTCCCCGGGCGACGGTACGCATCGCGTGGCTGCCCGACGATCGCCCGGGAAGCTGGATGTATCACTGCCACATCCTCGAGCACCACGCGGCGGGGATGATGGGGCATTTCGACGTCGTGTCTTGAGGGGAGTGCACTTAGCCCGTCGAGCAACCGCACCACTCCTCACTACCCGGCGACTGCCGCCTCAGTACGGGCCGCGAACCGCGCGACCACGAACAGCACCAGGGCCCCGAGGCCGGTCACAGCCACGCCGGCGAGCAGCTCGCCGCGTCTGGTGGGCAGCTGCATCGCCATCAGCGCCATGACCGCCGTGTGCGCGAACCCGGACCATACGGTGTAGGCAATCAAGCTGCGATGCGCGGCGGGGTCGCGCGCCGCGAGCACCAGGAACACGCCGAGCGTCGCTAATATGGTCCAGAACATCGGCGCCGTCGTCCCCCAGTCGGGCGCGGCCCGGCCACGAAATAGGTGATCAGCGGATAGATATGGGCGCCGAACGTCCCCAGACCCAACACCACCAGGACGACCTGCAGCGCTCGTTCCTGCTTAGACGTCACGGCCATGGAAGTCCTCTCGAAGTAGCTGCGCGGCGACCAAGAACCACGAGCAAAATTCACCCTTCGTTCCGAGATCAAATAGGGCGGATTTTCTGGACATTGCTAAAGCGAATCGCAGCAGCGAGTTGACGGGCATTCCACCTCCCCAGCCCTAGCCCGGAACCTTCCGCTGGATCCCGTGGTTTAATAGTCAACCAAGTAGTTCCACAACCATGTGGTAGTATATTATCCCAATCGAGATAGAGGACACCATGGCGGACATCATTCACAGGATCGGAATCAAGGCACCCCTCTCGAAGGTCTATGAGGCCGTTGCGACCGCCCAGGGGATAGCGGGCTGGTGGTCCGAGGAGACGACGGGAGAGTCCCGGCTCGGTGGGGTGATCACGAGTGTCTTCCATTCGCCCGATGGCCGCGAAATCGGCCGGATGAACTACGAGCTGACCAAGCTGAACCCCGACAAGGCCGTGCACTGGCGCTTCAAAGCCGGGCCGGCGGAGTGGATCGGGACCGACGTGACGTTCGATCTGTCCCGAGATGGGGATCAGACGCTGATCGTGTTCGGGCACCGCAACTGGCGCGAAGCCGTCGAATTCATGGCCCATTGCAGCATGAAGTGGGCGACCTTCCTCTTGAGTCTCCGGGAGCTGGTCGAAACCGGCACAGGCCGGCCGGCGCCCGATGACCTCAAGATCGACAACTGGAATTAGAGGAGAGAGTCAATGCTGCTCGAGAATAAGAACGCCGTGATCTATGGCGGCGGCGGTGCCATCGGTGGCGCCGTAGCGCGAGTCTTCGCGCGGGAAGGCGCCCGGGTGTTCCTCGCCGGGCGGACGCAGGCGAAGCTCGCTGCCGTGGCGGCCGACATCGCGGCCGCGGGCGGCCAGGCGGAGACCGCGCAACTCGACGTGTTCGATCAACGCGCGGTCGGGCGGCACGCCGACCGAGTCGCGGCCAAGGCGGGCAGCATCGACATCGCCCTCAACGCCGTGAGCATCATGCACGACCAGGGGACCAGGCTGGCGGACCTCTCGCTCGACCAGTTCATGCAGCCGATCGACGGTTGCCTGCGCACGCTGTTCATCACGAGCCAGGCGGTAGCGCGACACATGGGGGGAGACAGCAAGGGAGGGCGCCCCGGCGTGATCCTGACGCTGTCCGAGCCGGGTTCCCGGATGGCGGTGCCGGGCATCCTGGGGCATAGCGCATCGGGTGCCGCCCGAGAGGCGTTCTCGCGGGTGCTGGCCGCTGAGCTCGGGCCCCAGAACATCCGCGTCATCTGCATCCGTCCCCACGCCATCAGCGACGCACCCGCGGCGGGTTCGTACACGAAGCAGCTGTTCGGCGAGCCCCTCGAGGACGCGCTCTCGGGCATGGCGGCGGGCACGCTCTTGCAACGTCTGCCGACCCTCTCCCAAGTCGCGGAGACCGCGGCGTTCCTGGCCTCGGATCAGGCGGGCGCGATGACCGGAACCGTCGTCAACCTGTCGGCTGGCGCATTAGTGGATTGACCAGACATTTCTAGTGTGGTCAGAGGCCGGCGCGGCAAGGCGCGCGAGGAGAAGCGGCTCAGCCGGGTGTTTCACAGCCTGGCTGATCCCGCGCGCCGCAAGATCATCGCGCTGCTCCGCGAGTCCGGCGAGCTGCCGGTGGGCGCAATCGGCCAAGCCTTCGCGATGACCCAGAACGGCGTGTCCAAGCATGTCAAGGTGCTCGAACGGGCGGGGCTGGTGCGGCGGCGGGTCGAGGGGCGCGTGCATTGGATCTCCGTCGACTGGAGCACGCTGCAGATCGCGTACGAGTTCCTGCATGCGCATCACCACTTCTGGAGCACGCGCCTCGATGCGCTCGTGGACTACACGCAGCGCCAGGGCCGTGCAAAAAAGCGAACCCGTCATGAATGATTCCACTCCGCAGGTTCTGGTCGAAAGACTCGTTCCCGCTCCGCCGCGAACGGTGTTCGAAGCCTGGCTCGATCCCAAAGCGCTGCGGCATTTCATGTGCCCCGCGCCCGGCACGCGGGTCACTCGCGCTGAGAGCGACCCGCGCGTGGGCGGCAAGTTCCTGATCGTGATGCACGTGGGCGGTGAGGACCTCCCCCACCGGGGAGAATACCTCGAGATCGCGCGTTACACGCGCCTGGTGTTCACCTGGCGCTCGGTGCACGCAGGCGAAGGCAGCCGCGTCACGCTGCGCTTTGCCGAGAGTCCTGGCGGTCAGACCAAGGTCACGCTGGAACACATGGGTCTGCCGGATGCCGAGGTCCAAGCCCATCACGAGGGTTGGTGCAACATCCTGAAGGAGCTGGCGGCGCTCCTGGGGACGAACAGCTAAGGCCACGCAGAAGTGCGCCGGACGGGCAAACGGACTGTCTGCCCGTCCGACTCGTGATCGACTTACGGCACCACCGCCACTTCGTCCAGGTTCGCTCCCCACGCCAACGCCGCGACCGAGCGGCCCAGGGCAAGTCCCGCCTGCATGTCGAACCGGTAATGGATGCCGGCATACAGGCGTGACAGGCTCGCCTCCTGCGCGATCGCGGCTAACCGATCCGCCTCGCTCGGGAATGCGGCTGTGAGCACGCCCGTGATGGAACCGGACACGCAGGAATGCGCCGACGGATACGACGGGTGCGGCGGCAAGCCAATGGGCAGGGTGATGGCCGGATCGGCCTGCGGTGGCCGGATGAACCAGTAGGCGTATTTCGCGTCGAAGCAGCCGATGAGGGCGTCGAAGGCCGCCGTGTTCATCAGGAACAGAATCCTCGCGGCTTCGGCGTCGCGGACGTGGTAAGTCCGAATGAGCTCGACGGCCAGATTCTCCATCGCCGCCGCGGACCGCGGGCCCTGATTCACGTTCCAATAGGTGGCGATCGCAAGCTGCTCTGGCGTCCGCGTGTCGGAGATCGTCCGAACTTCCGCCAGCGCCGCCAGGTAGTCGGGCGATCCGAATGCCGGTGGGGGCGATGGGCGGAATTGGCTGTCGGACGCCAGGAAGAAGGGCCGCGCGCGATAGAGGCCCCGCGCGATGGGACCACCAGTCCAGACCCAGTACCCAGGCCCGATCGGCGGCGTCCCAGGATCGGCGAGACCGGCGCGATCCCCGGCCGCGAACGCCAGCACCGCCGCGCCGACCGCGCGTCCGATCTCCTCGCCGCTCGTGAAATCTTCGTGCTGCGCTCCGGGCCACGGCGTCGCACCCGACTGTGCGTCGAGTGCCGCCTCGATTTCCGCGACGTCCGCGCGAAAGAAGGCGTTCAGGACTGTGGCCGATGCGGCGCCGATTGCTGAGGAAGTCGGGGCATGGGGCTGCATGCGCCCCGCCGCCTCGGCTGCGCGGAATTGGGCCAGGGACAGGTAGGCGTACAGGCGGGTCGCATCGGTCGGGTGTCTCGCCTCGAGACTCGTCGCCAGCTGGTTCCACGCGGCGCTGGCACCCACCTCCCAGAACTTGACCGCGGAGTACGAGACGTCGAGTTGTCCGACAAGCGCGGTGCTCGGCGCCGTGTTGGCTTCACCGCAACCCGCGGCCAGGGTGATGCTCGCCAGGATGGCGAATGGTGCGGCACGGTATCTCACGGTTTCCCCCTCAGTGATAGTGGCTCTCGCCCTCCTTAACGGAATCGCGTCGCGGAGCGGCTCAGACCAGCCTTGCAGGCTGCGCTGGGAGCGCCTATCTCTGGCAGGCGGAGGTGGCGATGGCGGAGGCACTGTCCGAAGTCAGCCGTCTGTTGCAACAGTGGAGCGCGGGGGACGAGCGTGCCCGCGACCAGCTCATCCCCCTCGTCTACGACCGGCTCCGTGAGCTGGCGCACCACCGCCTGCGGGGCACGCTGGGCGAACACTCGATGAACACGACTGGTCTGGTTCACGAGGCGTACCTGCGGCTGGTGGGCGCTTCCAGTGTGGACCTCCCTGATCGGGCCCATTTTCTCGCGCTCGCTTCCCAGGTCATGCGGAACCTGTTAGTGGACCGAGCCCGCGCCCGCCTGGCGGCAAAACGCGGCGGCGGCAAGGTGCCGCTCGAGCTGAACGAGACGCTGTGGGTTTCCGACGAGAACCTGGACAGCCTCACAGCGTTAGATGACGCCCTCAAGCGCCTCGAGGCGGTGAGCCCGCGGCAGAGCGAACTGCTCCAGCATCGCTACTTCGGCGGCCTGTCGCTGGCGGAGAGCGCCACGGCGGCGGGGATTTCGCTCGCCACCGCGAAGCGAGACCTGCGCTCGGCACGAGCCTGGCTCGCGTTGGAGTTGAAAGGGGAGCCGCTGTTTTGAGTCGCCCTATGGATCCGCACCGTTGGGCGACGATCCAGGCCACATTCGACGAGCTGGTCGAGTTGGACGGGGCCAACCGGGCGAGCCGCCTGATGCAGCTCGGCAGCACGGATCCCGAGCTGCGGGCCGCGGTCGAGTCCCTCCTGACCGCCGATGCCGACGCCAGCGCGGGACTCGCGCCGCTCGAGGCGGCGAGGGATCCCCTGGGCCTCGCCGGACGCACCATCTCCCACTTCCAGGTGTTGGAGCCGCTCGGCGCCGGCGGCATGGGGGTGGTCTACCGTGGCCTGGACACGCGCCTCGGCCGCCCGGTCGCGCTCAAGTTCCTGCTGCCCCACTACAGTCTCGACGCCTCCGCTAGAGTGCGCTTCCTGCGTGAAGCGCGCGCCGCCGCGGCGCTCGATCATCCTCACCTCTGCACGATCTACGACGTCGGCGAGAGTGACGACGGCCGGGTGTTCCTCGCCATGGCCCTCTATACGGGGGAGACGCTCAAGGCGCGCCTCGCCCGCGACGGGCCGCTGCCGCTGGCGGACGCGCTCGACATTACCAGACAGATCGCGCGCGGGCTCGGGTGCGCGCACGCGGGAGGAATCGTCCACCGCGACCTGAAGCCGGGCAACGTGATGCTGTTGCCGGACGGGACGGTCAGGATCCTCGATTTCGGGCTGGCCAAGGCGCTGGACGAGACGACCAGTAAGACCAGTGCGGCGTTCGGGACCGTGGCGTACATGGCGCCCGAGCAGTTCCGGGGGGAGCCGGTGGATGCGCGGGCGGATCTGTGGGCGCTGGGCGTGCTGCTGTACGAGATGCTGACAGGCCGGAAGCCGTTCGCAGGCGAACACGAGGTCGCTGTCGCGCACGCGATTGTGCACGCCGAGCCCATGGCGCCGGCCACGTTGCGCGCCGGGCTGCCGGCCGCGGTGCAGGAGGTCGTGCTCGGGCTGCTGCAGAAGGACGCCACCCTGCGCTACGCCGCGGTGGACGAGGTCATCGCGGATCTCGCTCGAGTCGGGACCCTCGACGCATCGGCCCTGCCCGGGGGACGGACCCGCTGGCTTCACACCAGATCGAGCCACCTCGCCAAGCGGTGGGTGGTCACCCTCGGTGGGGTGCTGTTGATTGGTGGGGTTGCGGGGACGGCGCTCGCCCGTTGGCTCCGCCCCGGCCCACCGCGGCCGGTGTCGTGGTACAGCATCCCGCTGCCTGACACCATGGGGCTGGCCCCGTTCGACATATACCGGCTTGCGATCTCGCCGGGCGGCGACCGCCTGGTGTACACGGGAGCAACACCCGAGGGAGGCACCCGGTTGTGGCTGCGGACGCGCGACCAGCTCCGTGGTTCACCGTTGGCCGGTACCGAGGGTGCGGCCAATCCATTCTTCTCGCCGGATGGTTCACGCCTGGGGTTCGTCGTCCCGGGGGTGCCTCCGCGTAGCAATACCGCTGTCAAGGTGCTGTCCCTGGACGGTGGCCCGCCGACCACTGTGATCGATTCGCTGGTCGACTTTGGCGGAGCTGCATGGGGGTA
>Ga0075433_10005189_pt1 | contig 10204 bp, 7 predicted proteins | sample RhiMethybrSRZTD2_FD_75299 | JGI IMG/M metagenome (GOLD analysis project Ga0075433, IMG submission 75299) | Populus rhizosphere microbial communities from Tennessee, USA - Rhizosphere MetaG P. TD hybrid SRZTD2 | ecosystem: Host-associated > Plants > Roots > Rhizosphere > Soil | place: USA... | reverse complement strand
GAGTGGCTTACCGCGCCGGCGTGTTGACGGTCGCAATCGGGATGGCACTCGCACTGTGGGCGCTTCGACGCGTGCCGGACAACTTTGCCGGAGCACCACGCAAATGATTTATGCCGCGCTACGATGGATCGCCGGCGTTGCTCTCCACTGGTTCTACGGTGACATTCGCGTCGTCGGGCGCGAGAAGATCCCGCGCGATGTTCCACTGCTCATTGCAGTGAATCACCAGAACGCGCTCGTCGACTCTCTGGTGATCGGCTGGCTGATGCCCCGTCGCGTAGTGATGACGGCCAAGGCGACACTGCTCGCCAACCCATTCGTCGGAGCTCTCTTCAAAATCCTTGGCGTCGTGCCGTTGCGCCGCGCGAGCGACGAAATGCACACACAAGGAGGCCGGCCAATGAATCCTGCGCGTAATTCTGGCGCATTTCAGGAAATGCTGGACGTGCTAGCCGGCAATGGTGCGGTATTGATTTTTCCGGAAGGCACCAGCCATAGCAACAAGGAGCTCGCTCCACTCAAATCCGGCTTGGCAAGAATCGCGTTACAGGCGAGAGATGATGGCGACATCGCAGCACTGCACATCGTCCCGATCGGACTTCAGTTCGAGAATAAAGCAGTTCCGGGAAGCATCGTCGGAGTCCAGGTAGGTGACGTCATCGACATGGACAGCTGGCCGAGAAGCGGTGATCACACCGCATTAACCGCCGAGCTGACGAAGAGACTAAGAGCAGTCGCTGAAGAGAAAGCGATGCCACCCGAAGAGAGTGTGATGCCTCGGTCGTATTCGGTCGTGAAGAGAGCCTCGATCCGCATAGCTGCCGACTGGGGGAGAATAACTCACCGCTTGCCTATAAAAATTGCACGCCGTTGGGCACTGGGCATGAGCACTGATCCAGACCAGCCGGCGATGTTCACAATCGTCATAGGTGTTGGGCTCGTGCTCGCAACCTACGCGATCTATCTCGCGGTGGTTGGCGCAATCGCTCACTCGTTTTGGATCGCCCTGTTGTTATTGGCGGCTTTGCTGATAGGTGCACATTGGGCCGCATTCGAACCGCATCTGAATCGCTGACCTAGAGCTTCGTCTCCAGCCAGTTCTTGCCGACGCCGAGATCGACGACAAGCGGCACCGAGAGTTGCGCAGCGTGCTCCATTTCGTGTTTGACGATGTCCTGGACCCTATCGAGCTCCTCCGGCATCACCTCGAAGACGAGCTCGTCGTGAACCTGAAGCAGCATTTTGCTCTGCAGCTCGCGCGTTCTCAACGCATCGTCGATTCGAATCATCGCGATCTTTATCAGATCCGCAGCGGAGCCTTGAATCGGAGAGTTGGCTGCCGTTCTCTCCCCAAACGCCCGAATGTTGAAATTGCGCTCACGTAGTTCGGGTATGTAACGCCGCCGTCCGAAGATGGTTTGCACGAAGCCGTGCTCTCGCGCGAAAGCAACCATGGCATCGAGGTAGTTGCGAACACCCTGGAAACGCTGGAAGTAGCGCGCGATGAATTCCTTGGCTTCGGCGTGCTCGATGTTGAGTTGACGCGAGAGTGCGTGCGGTCCCTGGCCATAAATGGTGGCAAAGTTGATCGTCTTCGCCCTGCCTCGCATGGTACTCGTCACTTGATCCAGAGGAACGTCAAAGATCAATGCTGCAGTCTGGCGGTGGATGTCCCCGCCGGCACGGAATGCTTCGACAAACGCTGGATCCTTCGACAGGTGGGCAAGTAGCCGCAACTCGATCTGTGAGTAGTCGGCAGCAAGCAGTTCCCATCCCTGCCGCGGAATGAAGCCGCGGCGGATGTCGCGACCCAGTTCGCGTCGAATAGGAATATTCTGCAGATTCGGATCACTCGAGGAGAGTCGGCCCGTGCTGGCGACAGTTTGGTTGAACGACGTGTGCAACCGACCCGTCCTCGGGTTTACCAAACGAGGTAGCGCATCGAGGTAAGTGCTCTCGAGCTTGGAGAGCTCGCGGTATTCCATGAGCAGAGTCGGTAGTACGTGTCCTTCTTCGGCGAGCTCCGTCAACACGCTCACGTCAGTAGACGGTCCCGTACTCGTTCGTTTCAGGACAGGCAGATTCAGCCGGTCGAAAAGAATCTCTCGTAGCTGGAGATTGGAGTTGATGTTGAACTCGGTACCAGCCGTCTCGTAAATCTGCCGTTCTACGTCTTCGCGCCCTGATTGGAAACGCTGCTTCAACGAGGCAAACCACGGCAGGTCGATCGTAATGCCATTCCACTCCATCTCGGCGAGGACATTAACGAGGGGGAGCTCCACTCCATCGAGCAGACGCAAAAGCTCGTGTGATTCCAGTTGCGGCTCGAAAACCTCACGCAGGCGCAGCGTCATATCTGCGTCCTCACACGAGTAGTCGCGAGCTGCCTCCACGGGACATTCGTCAAAAGCCAGCGCGGTTTTGCCCTTTCCGCAGAGATCGGCGTATGAAATCATCGTGTGGTCGAGGAATTCGAGCGCCAGCACATCGAGCCCGTGAGATCGCCGACTCGGATCAAGAACATAGCTGGCAAGCATGGTATCGAAATCCAGACCGGCCAGCGTTATCCCCATTGAACGCAATAGCAACAGGTCGAACTTCCCGTTGTGTACCGTTTTGCGAACTGACGGATCTTCGAGAAGGTCGCGCAACGGCTGCATTTCAGCAGACAGTAGTGATGGCAGATTGCGAACAGTGGAGGAGCGCTTTTCTCTCCAAACGCGTGCGGCAATGCTGAGAGGCGCCTCACCGTTGCTCTTCTTTTTGCGGCCTGATTCCGGGAAGACCTCGTCGCCACCACGTATGAGCCCGCGTTCTTCGGGCGCATCAGTAGCTGCTCGATCACCCGCCAGATCGACCAGCAGCTCACCCTGAGTATTCCGCGGCAGCCGGTGCTGAAACGGGAAGTAGTAGGCTTCGCCACCAGCAACGCCAATGGAAATCGAGATCAGCGTGGAGCGTAGCGGGTCTGTCGGCTGAGGGCTATCCGGATTGGGTAGCGCTTCGGTGTCAAGGGAAATGATTTTGGCTTCCCTCGCACGCGCTACTGCTGCGGCAACGAGATCAACGGTATCAGCAACCGTGTAGTTGGACTCCTTTTTGGGCTTTTCTTCTATCGGCGCCTGGACAACGATCTCGCGGGCAAGCGCATGGAATTCGAGCTCGATGAACAGATCGCGAAGACGCTGATGATCGGGCGTTTTCACACGCAACGCTTCGAGATCGAGCGTTACAGGTAAATCGGAACGAATAGTTACTAATTCCTTGGACAAGCGGGCGTTTGCCGCGTGCTCGAGCAGAGCTTCACGCGGACGCTTCTTCGTTATCTCGGGAGCGTGCTCCAGAATCGACTCCAGATGCCCATACTGCCGTACCAGTTCGGAGGCGGTTTTGTCGCCGATTCCGCGAACGCCGGGGATGTTATCGGATGAATCGCCGACGAGGGCGAGATAGTCAGTGACGAACTCGGGTGCGACACCAAGTCGGTCCTCGGCGTTATCGGTGCTCACCCAGTGTTCTTCGACGTTGGCACTGCCCCCACGACCGGGGTTCAGCAGCCAGACCCCAGGGCGCACCAGTTGCTGGAAGTCCTTGTCGCCCGAGATCACAACCGCATTCACCGATGCCGCGGCGCTTTGCGACACCAGGGTTCCAATCACATCATCAGCTTCATAGCCCGGGAGAGTAATGACAGGAATCCGATACGCGTCGAGCATCTCACAAATGCGGTCCATACCACGGTCGAAATCCGATTGCAGCTCCTCAGTGAGTTTCTCTCGAGTTGCCTTGTAAGCGGGATAGCGCTCGTGGCGGAACGAGAGTCCTGAATCGTGGACCCAGCCGAGGTACTCGGGCTGATGCTTGGTAATCAGCCGCTGTAGAAACGTCGCAATTCCATAGCTCGCGGATGTATTCTCGCCTTTACTCGTGGTCAGCGGCCGAGCAATCATGGCAAAGAATGCGCGATAGATCAGCGCATAACCGTCGACGAGAAAAAGCCGCGGCTTGTCAGGACCTTCCATTATGTGAGCTAGTGCTGACGGCGTGAATTAATAGCGAGGAATTCTGTTTCGCTTGGCCGCGTCAGCCGCCAGCGGCCAGTTTCCTCGTAGAAAACAAGTTGGGTGTTGTACTGACGATATTGCCAGATCTGAAGCCGTGTGGTGGCCCCCATTTGCGTAGTTGTCAGCGTGCCGTTGACGTTCCGCTCCAAAACCTGATCAGGCTCACCAAGCGCTACATAGACCATTCCACGGTCGGACAGCCAGCCTGGGTTGTGGTCTATCCGAAATTGACCGTTGGCGATCTGAATCCGACCGAAGTACGTCTGCAGATCCTCATTGATTGGCGTTTCCGGAATGGGGTCGGTGGCGCGGAGAAAATGCGCCCACTCGGTAGCGCGACTTTCGGGCGCGGCATTTTTCAGCGTACTGAGGCGGGATGGAGTAGCAAAGAACCGAAGATAGCCGAGCATGTCCTCGTAGGACATGAGAGGAATGTCTTCGCCAAAGCTGACGAACAACGGCGCGCTCACCGTGTCATGCTGCGAATCGTGGCGCGTGAAGTAAACCTGAGCGACACCAACGCCAACAGTGGAGATCGGTACGTTGATTACACCGCTGAAAAGGTTACCTCTACGAGCGAGCTGCGTGGAATCACGCCACAGCTGTGCGCCTTTGTCGTTGCGCACAATGTACTCGACCGGGAGTCGCGCACCTTGACCGTATCCCTCCACATAAACAGCGACAGTACTGTCACGACCGAAGACCGCACTCGACCTCGGACTTGCGAGCAGTCCGGGCACTGAATCGAGCGTCGATCGGCCGGTTGCCTCGTAAACCAGAGTTGGTGTCGATAGATGGCCGGACGTAAGCGCGGGCACGCTGATCGATGCGTCCTGACTAGCTGCACGCGAGCCGCCAACATCGCGCACATTGGCGGACAGCGCATAACTCCCTGGCGGAACACGGAAATAGTGCTGAAAGATGATGCTCTCGTCAGTACGCGTTACTTCACGAAAGGACCCGACCCTCACGATCTCCATTGCATCAACGTTCGCTGCTTCGGTGCTGCCGCGGTTGAGGGTGATCTTCACCTCGTAGGGCGCGCGATACCGATCACCTTCTCTGCTAAACGTCAATGCCTTATTGGGCAGCGATAGGCTCACCAAGACCAGTGTGGTATCAGGAGACTGGGTGCCAAACGCAGAGATTTTTGCCACGAAGGGAACCGGTGGCGGAGCAGCTACCAGACCGATTTGCCGGTAGACTTCACTGGGATCCGGCACCCCCGCACCCAGGGTCGATAATGCAGTAGTGGGCTCCGGATTGACGTTGGAGCCTGCGCTGCTACACGCCATCGTTGTCGATGTCGCCGCTGCCGCAAGAAGCAGGAATTGTCGCGATGAGTTACTCAGCATGAGCGGCTAATACCCTATCCGACCATCTCGGTTTCTATTACTTTCGCGGCGTGTCTCGAGAGCAGATGGTCGGTACCCGAGTCGCCGGCTACACACTCAAAAAAGAGGTAGGTGAGGGCGGAACGTCAGCCGTATATCTGGCAGACCATCCGAATCATGGCACTGTCGCCCTCAAAGTGCTACGGGAAAAGTTGCGCCAGGACAAGACGGCTGTCGCACGCTTCGTACGTGAGGCGAAATATGGCGCCCGTGTGAAGCATCCCAACGTCGTCGAGACAATAGAGATCGGTCAGTCGGATAACGGTCTTCACTTCCTGGCTATCGAGTGGGCGGAAGGTGAACTCCTCGAGCGTTATGCCAAGCAGCACACGCCGATGCCGCCTGAAGAAGTCGCCAACATAATCTCTCAGATTGCGGCAGCAGTTCAGGCCGCCCATGACGCGAACATCGTTCACCGCGATCTCAAGCCAGAGAATGTCATGTATGACCCGCGTACTCGACGGGTCAAACTGCTGGATTTCGGAATTGCAGCTGATACACAGGCATCAAGTGATGAACGACTGACGCGTGCCGGGTTTTTTGTTGGCACCCTGATGTACATCGCACCCGAAGCTCTTTCCGGAGAAATCGTTACCGCAGCGGCCGATCAGTACAGCCTGGCCACTATTGCCTATTTCCTGCTGACGCGCTGTCTTCCGTACACGGCCAAAGCACCACGGGAGATGTTCACTCAGCTGCTGACGATGCCGCCGATCTCACTCCGAAATGCGATGGACGGTTTGACCTTTTCCGCCGAACTGGATGCGGTGATTGCGCGCGCGCTGTCCCGGTCGCCGGCAGATCGCTATCCGACCGTAGTCGCGTTCGCCAACGCATTTGCCGAAGCTGCGAGTATTCCACCCGAGCAACCCAACATGCTCAACAAGTTCAAAGGACTACTTCGCCGCAATCGGTGACTCTTCGGAGTCCACCGGCAGCCACAGAGTAAACGTGGATCCTTTGCCGAGTTCGCTTTCGAGCTCGACGATTCCGCCGATCAGTGCCGCTAGTCGCCGCGAAATCGGCAAACCGAGCCCCGTTCCACGTTCAGCTGAATTACCTCGTGGCCCGGCATCAACCTGCTCAAACTCCTCGAATATTCTCGTCTGATCCGCGGGGTCGATTCCAATTCCAGTATCGATGACCTGAATCCCGATCCAGTGGGTTGCCGGATGAGAGCTGCGATCTGCTGTGGCAGTAGTTTGACCAGCTGCCTGCCCACTATCGGGTAAGGAGTCTACTAGACGTGTGCGAATGACTATCCCGCCTTCATTGGTGTACTTCACCGCGTTCCCGAGCAGGTTCATCAGAATTTGTCGCAAGTGCGTTGGATCGGTACGAATACGCGGTAATGCTGCACCCATCACCAGTGAAAGGCTCAGCCCTTTTTCGCTGACGAGTGATTCGATCTCGCTGGCCACGTCCAGCACGAAGGGACGTAAATCGATTGTCTCGGTATGTATCTCCAGGCGGCCGGCAGCCATCTTCGCCAAATCGAGCACCTGATCGACGAGGTGACGCAAATGGTTTGCGGACGCCTCGATGCGCTCGACAGGTTTGACTTGGCGTGGTGCGAGCTCGCCATAGACGCCTTCGCGGAGGAGATCCACGAATCCGACAATCGCGTTGAGCGGCGTTCGCAGCTCGTGAGAGACGTTCGCCAGAAACTCACTTTTCATGCGGTTGACGCGAAGCAGTTCGGACGACAGGCGTTCAAGCTCCTTGGAGCGCTCGACGAGACTGCGAGCCTGACGTCGTTCGTGGCGGAGGAGGAGCGCCAAGCCAAGGACGGTTGCGAGCGATATGACCCAACCAACTAATCCCGTCCAGCGATCGATCTCAAACTGCGAAAACGCATGCATTGACTCGAATCATAAGAATCCATAACCTCACGCACCATGACCGATCAGGAGTTGTTGACCTCACTGCTGGCCGAGCGATCGAGCAAAAAGGGTCACTTCGTTCTTGCCTCAGGCAGGGAATCCACGTTTTACATCGATGCCAGGCTCACGACAATGAGCCCTGATGGTCTCGCCGTAATCGGGCGATTCGGCTTATCGATGATTCAGCAATCGGGGTGGGGCGTCGATGCTGTCGGCGGAATGACACTAGGAGCTGACCCGGTTTCGTACGCAATCAGCTATGCAAGCGCCAGCTTATCACATCCTCTGCGCGCGTTCACTGTCAGGAAGGAAGCCAAGACTCATGGAACCGGAAAACTGATCGAAGGCCCGTTCAGATCCGGCGATAGAGTAGTGGTTATCGAAGACGTTATTACCACCGGTGGCTCCGCCCTGCGCGCAATTGAGGCAGTACGGGCGGAAGGCGGAACCGTTAGTGGCGTGCTGGCAGTCGTGGATCGCGAGGAAGGCGGGCGCGAAAAACTGGAATCTGCCGGCGTCTCAGTGATCACGCTTTCGACTGCCAGGCAGATTATGTCGGCACTCGAGAAGCGTGGCGATCGCCGACCGTGATCTTCGGCATCCACCCCGGGTAAGCGGCTGACGGCCGGAAGTTGCAGAGCACATCTGTGTAGGGAAGAATCAGCTCACGTCTGAAATACTGGAGCATTCCCTGACCATCGTAGGTGGCTCTGAATTTTACGGGTGACATCCTCATCACGGTCCTCACGTGCCGGCCAAAACTCTGCGGTGAGGAATAATCGAGATGGTTTGCAACCCGTGCCACCGACAGACCCGGGTTCTCGAAGAGACGTGCAGCACGAATGAGACGGGCAAGCGATAGATAGCGCTTGGGCGCCGGCAGCTTCGCGCGAAAGAATCGGCTCATCAAAGTGCTCGGTAGAATGTTGAGGTGTCGCGCGAGTTGACGAACCGTCGAAATACGCGGTGACGTATCGAACAACAGTTCGAAGAAGCGCCAGCAGTCTGTTGTAACGCCGGGAAGATCCTGACCAAGCTGAGCGAGTGCCGAACGCTGCAGGTCATTCGCGCCCTGTGACGCAAGCAGGTTACGCAATGTCTGCCAGCCAGCTGGTATGCGTGCGTCGACGAGAGTCCGGATTCCCATTTGTCCAAGAGCCAGAGTTGCGTGTGGCGTCGAATTCTGTGTCTCGGTCAGAAGAGCAACAGCAGGAACGCGTGGAAACTCTCGCACCATTGCGGCGACGTGACCGGAATTCTGAGTTGCATACTTCGTCACGGAAATCAGTACGAGGTCAGCCTTTCGCTCGCGTAGGTCCGAAAGCACTTCGTCCAGCGATTCTCGGTGCAAGGGATCGCACAGTCCCTGTGCAGCAGCATCAACACGGGACCGTTCGAGTGGCGTCAGGATCGTTGAAACGGGAGTCCGCGAACTCCCAGGCTTCGTTTGTGAAGTCATGGCTTCCTCGCGGCTAGAGTAAGTGGGGACGGGAAGAGCCACACTTTACGCGTGTGTCGTCAGATCACCGTCACAACAAAACGCAGCGATTAACGAGACTGAAACCGACCTTCGGTCGTTATATTTCAGAAGGCAAAATGGTCGGACGATCGCGTGTTAGTGGTTTCAGACTAACCCGAGGAAAGTCCGGGCTCCAGTGGACTGGCTGCCAGGTAACACCTGGGCACATGCAGCGTGAGTTGCTTGTGACGGAAAGTGCCACAGAGAACAGACCGCCACTCGCAAGAGCGGCAAGGGTGAAACGGTGAGGTAAGAGCTCACCGCGTCGGTGGTAACGCCGACGGCACGGCAAACCCCAGTCGGAGCAAGGCCAAATATGCGGCGAGAGTTGTTCACCTCGATCAAGACGCCGCGGGTAGGCTGCTAAAGAGCATGGGTAACTATGCTCGTAGAGAAATGATCGTCCGGATTACGCGAGTATTCCGACAGAACCCGGCTTATAGACCATCTGCCTTTACAACCTCCGATACTTTGCGTGTCGGAGGTTGTTTCGTTTAAGCCACCATTTCCCGCTCTCACCACCCCGATGAAGCAAGCAGCGTTCAGGTCGATTGTTATCTCACTCGCGACAGCGTGTGCAACAGGCGGTAGAGTCGTAACACCGGCTGGCTCTCCAGCTGTCCCTGAGCCAGTTATCAGGCCAGCTGATCGTGGACCTTGGGCTTTTTCGTACCGATCAGACACCCTTCACTATCAAGTCAGTCGCAGTGCGGCAATCGAGAGCGAAGGTGACTCACTGGTGCATCGGGAAGTATCAACGAACAATAGCCACGAGATCTTAAGTCTTGTCGTAGCTGGAGATACGGTTCGCTATACCGCCGTTGTGGACAGCTTTTCCACAGCAAACCAAGGGATTATTGGCCCCGTTCAACCAGTAACGCTACCAGTCCAGGTTTCGGGTGTCGTCGATTCGCTTGGACTTAACATGGATTCAACAGCCACAGACGAGCAATGCAATCCCGTGCAGTCCAGCCTCGAAAGCGACGTTCGCAATCTGCTGATCAGCTTTCCGCCTCAGCTATCGCCCGGCAATGCGTGGAGAGACTCGACGGTAACCACAGCCTGTCTTGGATCGCTGCCCGCAAAGGCAATCATAATTCGGCGATTCATAGTTGTCGGAGCCTCTTCCTATCTGAACGAACCCACAACCGCCATCCAGCGAATGGATAGCATCAGCGCACTCGGTGCAGGGCGCCAACACCAACACCAGCTAAACATTGAGATAAGTGGCACAGGTAGCGCGACTTACTACATCAGCACTGGACGAAATCGGCTGGTGCATCTCGCAACCAGCCAGGATCTCTCATTCGTAGTGAAGTCTTCCAGTCGAGCAGAGCACTTACG
>Ga0075433_10005187_pt1 | contig 10206 bp, 6 predicted proteins | sample RhiMethybrSRZTD2_FD_75299 | JGI IMG/M metagenome (GOLD analysis project Ga0075433, IMG submission 75299) | Populus rhizosphere microbial communities from Tennessee, USA - Rhizosphere MetaG P. TD hybrid SRZTD2 | ecosystem: Host-associated > Plants > Roots > Rhizosphere > Soil | place: USA... | reverse complement strand
TACTACGGCAAGCTCTGAGCAACACCATGGCGAAAATCACAATCGACAAGAAGATCGTCAAATACGCCGTCGCGAAGGACGAGGAGAAGCCGAAGCCGGCTCCCGAGGCCGAGCGAGCGGAGTCGAACGTCATCCGCATGCACGAGAAGCTCGAGCGCCCCGAGGTGCTCATCGGCTCCACGTACAAGGTCAAGACGCCGGTCTCGGATCATGCGATGTACGTGACCATCAACGACATCGTCTTGAACGAAGGCACGCCGTACGAGCAGCGGCGGCCGTTCGAGATCTTCATCAATTCGAAGAACCTCGATCACTACCAGTGGATCGTGGCGCTCACGCGCATCATGTCGGCCGTGTTCCGCAAGGGCGGCGACGTCACGTTCCTCGTCGACGAGCTCAAGGCCGTGTTCGATCCGCGCGGCGGTTATTGGCAACCGGGCGGCAAGTTCATGCCGTCGATCATCGCGGAGCTCGGCCACATCGTCGAAAAGCACCTGATCGAGATCGGCTTGCTGAAGGGGCCGGACTTGAGCCCCGAGCAACGCGATTACCTCGCGAAGAAGAAAGTAGAGTTCGAGCAGCGCGCCAGCCAGAAGGATGCGTTCGCGAGCAACAGTTTTCCCGAGGGCGCGCAGCTGTGCGGCAAGTGCAATACCGCCGCGGCTGTGATGCTCGACGGTTGCATGACATGCCTGAACTGCGGGTATTCGAAATGCGGTTAACGTCTCGGTCGCTCGCGATGCGCGGCCGGGGGCACGTGGGTTTACGGCTCTAGAGTCCGAACAGGTCCGCCGTTGGTCCGCCCCTTGAGAAATCGGGGCGGGCCCTTTTTCACTTAGAATGGCGCTACCCACCACGCGCGGTTCAAGTCACCCGTGACGCTCACAGTCCCAGATTTCTCCCGGCTCCGCGTGCTCGTCGCCGGGGACGCAATGCTCGACGAGTATTGGTTCGGCGACACGGGCCGAATCTCACCCGAGGCGCCCGTGCCCGTAGTCCGCATGCGCGCGGCCGAACAGCGACCGGGCGGCGCCGCGAACGTCGCGCTGAACATCGCGGCGCTCGGCGCCCGCACCGTGCTTGCCGCCGTCGTCGGCGAAGACGAGCGCGGCCGGTTGCTCACGGCAGCGCTCGAGCAGCACGGCGTCCGCTGTGAGCTCGTGCGTTCGCCCACGTTGCCCACGATCCACAAGTTGCGCGTGCTCGCGCGCAGCCAGCAGCTGCTGCGCATCGACGCGGAGCAATCGCTCGACGCATGCGCAGGCGAGCTCGCCGCGCTCGTGACGCGGCTGCTGCCGCAGGCGAACGCCGTGATTCTCTCGGATTACGCCAAGGGCACGTTGGGCCGCGCGGCGGACGTGGTTGCGGCGTGCCGCTCCGCGCGCGTGCCCGTGCTCATCGATCCGAAAGGCACCGACTTCCAGCGCTATCGCGGCGCCTATGCGTTGACGCCGAACCGCGGCGAGTTCGAAGCCGTCGTGGGCCCCTGCGCCGACGAAGCCGAGCTCACGCGCAAGGGCGAAGCGCTGCGCGAGGAGCTCGATCTCACGTTGCTGCTCGTGACGCGCGGCGAGCAGGGCATGACGCTGTTCGAGCAGGGCTCCGAGCCCATCACGTTGCCGACGCGCGCGCGCGAGGTGTTCGACGTCACGGGCGCCGGCGACACCGTGATCGCGTTGTTGGCCGCGGGCGTGGCCGCGGGCTTACCGGCCGGCGATGCCGCGGCGCTCGCGAACTTGGGCGCCGGCATCGTCGTCGGCAAGATCGGCGTGGCCACGGCCAGCCGCTCGGAGCTGAAGCGCGCACTGCACGCACAGGGCAGCGGTGGCCGCGGGCTCGTCGACGTGCCCGAGCTCGTCGCGCTCGTCGCGGAAGCCAAAGCGCGCGGCGAGCGCGTCGTGTTCACGAACGGCTGCTTCGACATCCTGCACGCGGGCCACGTTAGCTATCTCGAGGAAGCGAAATCGTGCGGCGATCGACTCGTCGTCGCCGTCAACGACGACGACTCGGTGCGGCGCTTGAAAGGCACGGGTCGGCCCATCAACGGGCTCGGCGATCGCATGGCCGTGCTCGCGGGGCTCGCGGCCGTCGACTGGGTGGTGCCGTTCGGCGAGGACACCCCGGCCGAGTTGATCGCGAAGGTGCTGCCCGACGTGCTCGTCAAAGGCGGCGACTACCGCGTCGACCAGATCGCGGGCGGCGACACCGTCCTGAAGAATGGCGGCGAGGTTCGCGTGCTCGGCTTCAAGCCCGGCCGCTCGACCTCCGCTTTGATCGACGCCGTCCGCAAAACCGAGCGCTAGCTCTTCTCCCCCAAACCCTCAACGCGGATTCCTCGCCGTGCGCGAGGGTCCTCCCGAGACCGTCGGCGCACAGGGATGTGCGCCGCCGAGCCCCAGGGATGGTCTTCCGGCGTGTCTCGGGAGGACCCTCGCGCGCGGCGAGGAATCCGCCTACTGAAGCCAGCCGTCGACCTCGCGGACGTCGGCTTCGGACAGCGTGCCGGCGGCTTGCTTCAGGCGCAGCATGTTCAGGATGTAGGCGTAGCGGCTCTGCGAGTACGCCGTCTCGGCCCGACGCAGCTGGTTCTGGAACGACAGCACGTCGACGGTCGTCTGCGTGCCGACCTCGAACCCCGCTTCGCTCGCGCGCAGCGCCGTGCGGTTCGACTCGACCGCCTGACGCCGCGAGGTCACTTGCGAGATGCCCGACACCACGCTCAAGAACGCGTCGCGCGCGGCACGTTCCGTCTGCCGCGCCACGCGCTCGAGCGCTTCGGTCGAAGCGCGATGCTGGTAGACCGCTTGCTGAACGCGCGAGCGGTTGAGGCCGCCCGTGAAGATCGGGAACTGCACGTCGACGGACCAGTTGCGGCCGTCGGGTCGCGTCGTGGTGTTGCTCGTGCATATCCCGGTGGGGCAGCGCACCGAAGGCGCGCCTATCGACGTCGTCGCACGATCGGTCGTGCTCTCGTTGTAGCCGGCCGACAGGGTTACGGTCGGCAGGCGATTCGAGCGTTGAATATCGATGTCGTCCTGCGCGATCTCGGTGCCGAGGCGCTGCGTTACGAGCTGCAGGTTCTGCTTCAACGCGGTCTGCACCCACTCCTCGGCGTTCGCGGGCTGCGGTTGCACGAGCGGCAGGTTGTCGGACGGGCTCGCGATGTCCGCCACGTCCTCGCCGATGATCTCGCGCAGGAACTCGTGCGCCGTCGCGAGCTGGCGCTGCGACTCGATTTCGGTGGCCACGGCGTCGTCGTAGCCGGCCTGCGATTGCTGCACATCCGTGATCGCGATCAGACCCACCTCGAAGCGCCGCTGCGCCTGCTCGAGCTGGCGCGCGATCGCTTCGCGCGCCGCGACGGCCGACGCCAGGTTGTCCTCGGCGCCGAGCACGTCGAAGTAGCGCGTCGCGACGCGCATCAACAGGTCCTGCTTCGCGGCCTCGTACGTCGTCTCCGCGCGGGCCACGACTTTTTCTGATTGCCGCAGCTGCGCGAAATTGCCCCAGTCGAACAGCGTTTGCCTGAGGGTGATCTGCCAGCTGTCCGTGTCGCTGTCGCTGATGTTGCGGTCGTCACCGCTCGAGAGGCCGCCGCCGACGTCGAAACCGCCGACCGAGTCGGAGAACTGGTTGTTCACTCTCGCGCCGAAGTTCAGCCCGGGCAGCAGAGCGGCGCGGGCCTGCGCTTTCGCTTCGGCGTTCGCGAGATACGTGGCCTCGGCCTCACGCACGGCGGGGTCGTTCTGCACCGCGCGCTGGTAGATGTCTAGCAGGCTCTCCTGAGCGAAGGCTGGAGCGACCGCCGCGCTCAAAGCGAGCGCAAGGAGGGTTTTTTTGATCGGCATGATGGTTCTTCCTTAAGTGCACGTCCTACCGTGCTTTGGTTGCTAATAACGCGGCACTCGCGGGTCTACCTCCGTCGACCACGCATCGATACCGCCCCTGAGATTGAATATCTTGTCGAAACCGGCGTCTCGTAGAAAGGTGGCGACGCGCGCGCTGCGTCCACCCGAATGACACATGACAACCACTGTCATATCTGCGTCGAGCTCGGCGAGCCGCGCCGGCACCTCGCGCATCGGAATGTGCCGCGCACCGGCCACGGCTGCCGTCGCAACCTCGTCGTGCTCGCGTACATCGAGCAGCACGACCTCGGCGCTGGCGGCGAAATTCGGCCAACGTTTGGCGAATTCAGAGGGGCTTAGCTCCGGAATTCCCGGCATGCGAGCGCTCGCGTTCTCTGATTAGAGAACGAAAGGTTCCGGCCGCTCGGCGTTGATCATCGGCGTGAGCACCGTCTCGAACAAGCTCTCCGTCGTCGTCGTGCCGCTCGGCTGCAGCGTAATGAGTTGAGCCTCCATGGCCGGTGCGCGTCCAACGACGATGAACAGCCTCCCTTGCGGCTTCAGCATCTCGATGAAACGGCGGTCGAGCTCCGGGACGGCGGCCGTCACGGCGATCGCGTCGAAGCGCGCCGTGTACGACAACGTCAGCGCATCGGCCGTGCGCACCTCGACGTTGCGAACGTGGGCCGTCGCGATCTTGGCCTGCGCGGCTGTCGCGAAATCGGGAAAAATGTCCACGCTCGTGACGTGCCGGCCGAGCTTCGCGGCGCACGCGGTGAGATAGCCGCTGCCCGTGCCGACCACGAGCACGTTGTCGATCGGCTCGATCTCGAGCGCCTGCAGGATCCGACCCTCGATCTTCGGCGCGAGCATGGATTGCCCGTGGCCGAGCGGAATTTCGGCGTCCGCGAACGCCAACTCGAGGTAATCGCTCGGCACGAAGCGCTCACGGGGAGTTTCCGCGAACGCGCGCAGCACGCGATCATCGAGTACTTCCCAGGCGCGCAGCTGTTGGCCGAGCATCTGGGTGCGTGCGACGTCGAAATTCATGGTGTTTTTATGGGCGCCGGGGCTACGGCGGAACGCGGTAGGGTAAGGAGTTTATTCATGCCATACAAGGCGGTATGTGAAGAATTATGGTCAATTTGGAGCGACGCTCCAACCGCCTTCCTGTATCGTGAAACGCCAAGGGAGGCAGGAGGTTGCGCTTCCCACCGAGCCGCTCGCCTGAGACGAGCGCCGGCTGAACGACAAGAACAACAAAAAATCGTCCGCGCAGCGACGCGCGGAAACACATGGGGTCTCTCACTCACGTGCCAGCAGGGATTTCGCTGTCCGCGGGTTACTCCCGGCTCCCACCTACATTGCGTCGGTTTGGCTCGTCGGGACGGGCACGCTCGTGACCGAGCTCTTGCTCGCCGACCCGATCATGACGTTCGCGGCGCTCGTTGTGCTGCTGCTCGTGATCGCGCTCGTGTGGGCGGCGTCGCGTCGACCGTACGTGCGCGAAGTCGAGCGCTTGCGCGAGGATCTGCACAACTTGTTGGCCTCGGGCGAGCGCGCGGATCGCATCCCTGTCAACGGGCGTTTGAGCGCGTTCGTCGACATCTCGGCGTCGCTGAATCGGCTGCTCGACCGCGGCGACGAGGCCGCCCGTGCGGCAGCAGCCGAAACGCCACCGCCCGAACCGTCGGACGAGCGCATCGCCTTGTTCGAAGCGCTCGCGGGCACGCTGCCCGAGGTGGGGCTGATCCACACGAACACGATCTTGTTCGCGAACCGCGCTTCGGGCGAGCTGTTCGGCGTCGATCCCGAAACGCTCGTCGGCAAGCCGATCACGGACCTGCTGCGGCCGGCGTACCGAGCGCTGATGCGCAAGCACATTGCCGCGAGCGCAGACGCTGCCGAATCGCTCACGCCGTTCGAAGTGCAGCTGATCAGCAACGACGAGCAGGGGTTGTGGGCCGAGCTGTATAGCAAACGCGTGACGTTCGGCGGCGAGGCGGCGTTATTGACGGTCGCTCGCGACATCACGCATCGCAAGAGCCTCGAGACGTCGCTAGGCCGCGGCAAGCTGCAAGCGCGCATCACACTCGAGTCGATCGGCGAAGGCGTCATCACGACGGACCGCAACGGCACGATCGATTACATGAACGAAGCTGCCGAGCAGCTCGTCGGCGGTGCGCGCAGCGCCGGCATCGGCAAGCAGTTGCCCGATTTGCTTTCGCTCGTCGACGAGATCGATCGCAGCTCGCTCGGCGACCCCGTCGCGAAGTGCTTGAGCGAACGCCGCCGTGTGAACTTGGGCCGGCGTGCGTTCTTGCTCAGTAAGCAAAGTGAGCGTCAGTTTTCGACGGAGCTCACGGCCTCGCCGATTCGCGGGCCCGATGGCCAAGTCGCGGGTTGCGTCGTGATCTTTCACGACGTGAGCGAATTGCGCGGGCTAGCCCGCGAGATGTCGTATCAAGCGAGCCACGACGCGCTCACGGGCTTGGTCAATCGCGCGGAGTTCGAGCGGCGCCTCGAGGCCGCGCTCGACTCGGCGCGCGGCGAAGGCGTGGGCCATGTCGTCTGCTACCTGGACCTCGACCGCTTCAAGCTCGTCAACGACACGGGCGGGCACATCGCCGGCGACAACCTGCTGCGCGAGATCGGCTCGTTGCTGAAGCAACGCGTTCGCGACTCGGACACCGTGGCGCGCGTCGGCGGCGACGAGTTCGCGATGCTGCTCGCGGGTTGCCCGCTCGACAAGGCGCGGCAAATTGCCGACGACGTTGTCCGCTCCGTGGGCGAGCATCAGTTCGCGTGGCAGGACCGCACGTTCGACGTCGGAGTCAGCCTGGGACTCGTCGAAGTCGGTAAAGACAGCGGCTCCGCCGAGAGCGTGCTCTCGGCCGCCGACTCGGCGTGCTACATCGCGAAGCAACAAGGCCGCGGCCGCACGCACGTTTATTCCACGCGCGACGAGGTCACGGCGCGCGAGCGCGGCGAGATCCAATGGCTGCAGCGGCTGCAGCGCGCGCTCAAGGAGAACGGCTTCGAGCTCTACGTGCAGCCAATCGTCGCGATGGGCGGCCGCAACCGCTCCGGGCCCGCCGCCGAGGTGCTGCTGCGCATGCGCGACGAGTCGGGCGCCGTGATCCTGCCCGTGCACTTCCTCGCGTCGGCCGAGCGCTACCAGCTCATGTCGCACATCGATCGGTGGGTGGTGCAAGCCACGCTGACCGCGATCGCCGGCGGCGCGCCGCATCTGCCCGCAGGCCGCACCTGCAACATCAATCTGTCCGCGCAGACGCTCGGCGACGACGACTTCCTCGAGTTCATCGTCGACGTGCTCGACCACACGGGCGTGAGCCCGGAGCGCATCTGCTTCGAGGTGCGCGAGTCCGCCGTCGTGAGCCAGATGGACCAGGCACAGCGCTTCATCAACGTGTTGCACGGTATCGGCTGCCGGTTCGCGCTCGACAACTTCGGCAGCGGCATCGGCTCGTTCTCGAACTTGAAGAACCTCTCGCTCGATTACTTGAAGATCGACGGCACGTACATGCGCAATCTCGACAGCGACAGCGTGAACCGCGAAATGATCGCCGCAATGGTCAAGCTCGCGCGCACGCTCGACTTCCAAGTCGTGGCCGAGCAGGTCGAGGACCAGGCCGCGTTCGAAGCGCTGCGCGTCCTCGGCGTCGACTTCGTGCAAGGCTTCGCAGTCGAGAGACCCCGACCGCTGCAAGCGGTCCACTAGAACTTAGATTTTCCGCACACTTCGCTCACTGCCGATGGCAATTCGGCGCGCGCGCGTGCATCGTTACGCCCCATGGTTATTTTCGGCCGATGGTTGCTGCGCAGCGTCTTGCGGCTGGCGTATCGCGTGCGCGTCACCGGCCTCGAGCACTACGCGGCGGCCGGTAAGCGCGTGCTGGTCGTCGCCAACCACACGTCGTTCCTCGACGCGGCGCTGCTCGCCGTGTTTCTGCCGGATCGGCTCACGTTCGCGATCAACACGGAGATCGCGAAACGCTGGTGGATGCGGCCGCTGCTCTCGATCGTCGACGCGTTTCCGCTCGATCCGACGAATCCGTACTCGCTGAAATCGCTGATTCGCTACATCGAGCAGGACAAGCGCGCCGCGATCTTCCCGGAAGGGCGCATCACGGTCACGGGCTCGTTGATGAAGATCTACCCGGGCCCGGGGCTCGTCGCCGACAAGTCCGGCGCCATGCTCCTGCCCGTGCGCATCGACGGTGCCCAGTACACGCCGTTCTCCCGGCTGCGCGGGCGCGTGCGGCTGCGGTGGTTTCCGCGCATCACGCTCACGATCATGCCGCCGCGCCGGCTCGAGATTCCGAAGGAGGTTCGCGGCCGCGAGCGGCGGCGCGTAGCCGGCAAGCTGCTCTCCGATCTGATGACCGAGATGATGTTCGCCACGTCGAACTACCACCGCACGTTGTTCGGCGCATTGCTCGACGCGCGGCGCGTGCACGGCGGGCGCCACGTAGTCATCGAAGACGTCGAGCGTGTGCCGCTCACGTACAACGCGTTGATCATGCGCTCGCTGTTGCTCGGCGCCGCGATCGCGCGCGACACCCGCCGTGGCGAGGCCGTGGGCGTCATGCTGCCGAACGCGATCGCCGCCGTGGCGACGTTGTTCGGCTTGCAGTCGCAGGGCCGCGTGGCTGCGATGCTGAATTACACGCTGGGCATGAAGAGCCTGCTTGCGTCGTGCGAAGCCGCGCAGATTCGGCGCATCTATACGTCGGAGCGCTTCATCGTCGCGGCCAAGCTCGAACACACCGTCGCGAAGCTGCGCGAGGTAACCACGGTCGTCTATCTGGAGGACTTGCGCGAGCGCATCACGCCGTGGCTGAAGATCAAGGCGATCGTCGCGAATCGCTTCGCGGGCCTCGTGTTTCGGCGCCGGCACGTGCGGCCCGACGAGGCTGCGATCGTGCTGTTCACGTCTGGATCGGAGGGAATGCCGAAAGGCGTGGTGCTGTCGCACGCGAACGTGCTCGCGAACCGCGAGCAGGTGGCGGCGCGCATCGACTTCGGTGCGCAGGACGTGATCTTGAACGCGCTACCGATGTTCCACTCGTTCGGGCTCACGGGCGCGACGTTGCTGCCGCTGTTGTCGGGCATGCGCACGTTCTTCTATCCGTCGCCGCTGCACTACCGCATCGTTCCCGAGATGGCGTACGACGTGAACGCGACGATCATGTTCGGCACGAACACGTTTCTCGCGGGCTATGCGCGCTTCGCGCATCCGTACGACTTCTACAGCGTGCGCTACGTGTTCGCGGGCGCCGAGAAGCTCAAGGACGAGACGCGGCGTGTGTGGACGGACAAATTCGGCGTGCAGATCTTCGAGGGCTACGGTGCGACGGAAACGGCGCCGGGCATCTCGATCAACACGCCGATCGATTCCAAGCCGGGGACCGTGGGCCGCCTGCTGCCCGGCATCGAGTACGCGCTCGATCCCGTGCCCGGGGTCGAAGGCGGACGGCTGTCCGTGCGCGGCCCGAACGTCATGCTCGGCTACTTGAAGCACGACAAGCCCGGCGTGGTGCAGCCGCCGTCGACGGAGCGCGGCCTAGGTTGGTACGACACGGGCGACATCGTCATCGTCGACGCCGAAGGGTTCATCACGATTCAAGGCCGCGCGAAGCGTTTCGCGAAGATCGGCGGCGAGATGGTGTCGCTGGGGGCCGTCGAGGAGCTCGCGGCGCGCACGTGGCCCGAAACGCAACACGCGTGCGTGAGCGTGCCCGATGCGCAGAAGGGCGAGCAGCTCGTGCTCGTCACGACGCGCGCGAACGCGCAGCGCCAGGAGCTCTCGGCGCGCGCGAAGGAAGACGGCATGAGCGAGCTGCACGTGCCGAAGCGCATCGTCACGGTCGAGAAGCTGCCGCTGCTCGGCAGCGGCAAGACCGACTATCCGGCCGTACAGGCGCTCCTCGCGAATGCCGATAAAGGTGTAGCGTGAGCCGCGGCGTGTGGGTGCTGCTCGGTGCGCAGTTCCTCACCGCGCTCGCGGACAACGCGATCCTGTTCACGGCAGTCGCAATGCTCAATCAATCGCCGCGAGGCGCCTGGTACGTGCCCGCACTGCAGGCGTCGTTTCTCGTGGCGTTCGTGCTGCTCGCCCCTTGGGTCGGGCCGCTTGCCGATCGTCGCTCGAAGCCGCAGGTGCTGCTGATCGGTAACGTGCTCAAAGGCGTGGGTGCTGCGCTGTTGTTCGCCGGCGTCGAGCCGCTGGCCGCCTACGCGCTGATTGGCCTGGGCGCGGCCGTCTACAGCCCCGCGAAGTACGGCATCCTGCCGGAAATCGTCGGCCACGATCGCCTCGTGCGCGCTAACAGTT
>Ga0075433_10005185_pt1 | contig 10207 bp, 9 predicted proteins | sample RhiMethybrSRZTD2_FD_75299 | JGI IMG/M metagenome (GOLD analysis project Ga0075433, IMG submission 75299) | Populus rhizosphere microbial communities from Tennessee, USA - Rhizosphere MetaG P. TD hybrid SRZTD2 | ecosystem: Host-associated > Plants > Roots > Rhizosphere > Soil | place: USA... | reverse complement strand
ACTCTCGCGCACCGGCGGCGCCTATCGGGCGAGGCCCGCCTTGCGCAAGCCTTCCACCATGAGCTCAAAGTCGGCAGGTTTCTTGTAGGGCAAGACACGCCGTCGGTGCTCCAGCGAATAGTCTGGATTGAACCGAAGCGCCTCGCGCCATTCGTCCCGCGCTTCGGACGTACGACCAAGGTGGCCATACGCTGACGCAAGCAGAACGCGTGACATATCCGTGTGGGGCGCTTTCAGCAAGCGCCGCCTAAGAATCTCAATTGCCTCTTCGTAACGACTAAGCTGGAAATACACTTGTGCAAGCCAATGCAAATAAGCTGGAGGGTGAAATGGATCCAGGCGAAAACCCCAGTTCATGGGACCAATAGCCTCCTCAGATCTCCCAGCGTAGACTGACCTTCGTCCGACAGATGTCGCGAGGGGGGCAGAGTGCACGGTCGAGCCGCGGCGTGACTATACATGCCCGATGGCCTAGCCTGGAACTAAATTCCAAGCGTTAGAGTGAGTGGGACAGATAGACGCCAGACGCAAAGGATCGCAACCATGGTCGACCGCCTCAAGTTCTACATCGACGGCGCATGGCAAAGCCCGGTGTCGAAGAAGACTTGGCCCGTGGTCAATCCCGCGACGGAGGAGGTTCTGTACGAGATCGCCCTCGGTTCCCAAGAGGACGTGGACAAGGCCGTTGCGGCCGCGCGCCGCGCTTTCGACACGTACTCTGTCACAACACGCGAGCAGCGCATCGAGCTGCTTGGTAAGATCATCGAGGTCTACAAGCGCAGGATGAAGGACATCGGCGCTGCCATCTCCGATGAAATGGGCGCACCGTTGAGCTTTGCGGAGCGCTTTCAAGCCGGCGCGGGCCTCGGACACCTCATGACGACGCTCGATGTCCTCAAGAGTTATCCTTTCGAGGAGCGGCTCGGGTCGGCGATGATCGTCCGCGAACCGGTCGGCGTAGTAGGAATGATCACGCCGTGGAACTGGCCGCTGAACCAGATCGCTTGCAAAGTTGCGCCAGCCCTCGCCGCGGGCTGCACCATGATACTGAAGCCGTCGGAATACACGCCCTCTTCTGCGCTAATATTCGCTGAGATCCTCGATGAGGCGGGTGTGCCGAAGGGGGTCTTCAATCTCATAAACGGCGTTGGGGCCGAGGTCGGCGCCGCGATGAGCGCACACGCCGACATCGACATGATGTCGTTCACGGGTTCGACCCGCGCGGGGATCGACGTTGTCCAGCGGGCTGCGCCAACCGTGAAGCGCGTGACGCAGGAACTTGGTGGCAAGTCTCCGAATATCATCCTCGAGGATGCAGACCTCTCGAAATTGATCGCGAGCGGAACAGCGCACTGCTTCAACAACACCGGCCAATCCTGCAACGCGCCGACGCGCATGCTAGTGCCGCTCACAAAAATGAAGGAAGCGGCCGAGATCGCGAAAAGCGTGGCAGACAAGGCCAAGCCCGGCGATCCGCGGAGCGCCGATACCACAATGGGCCCGGTCGTCAATCGCGTGCAGTGGGAGAAAATCCAAGGCCTCATCAAGAAGGGCATCGACGAGGGGGCGACGCTCGTCGCGGGTGGCCTTGGTCGGCCCGATGGGCTCAACAAAGGCTACTACGTGCGTCCGACTGTATTCGCCGATGTCTCGAACGAGATGACCATTGCACGCGAGGAGATCTTCGGGCCGGTGCTGTCGATCATCGGCTACAAGAACGAGGACGATGCCGTCCGCATCGCCAATGACACTCCCTACGGGCTAGCGGGTTATGTTTCCTCAGGCGACGTCGAGCGTGCACGGCGGGTAGCGCGGCGGATGCGAGCAGGTAATGTGAACCTCAATGGCGCAGCCAATGAACGTGCCGCACCTTTTGGAGGCTATAAGCAGTCGGGCAATGGCCGCGAGTGGGGCCGCTTCGGCGTCGAGGAATATCTGGAGGTCAAGGCGGTTGCGGGCTGGGGCGAATAGCTAGGCGCGGACGCGTCCGGCACGCCCTCGGGCTATCCTCTTACCGGGTATCTTGGGAAATTTGCTGGCCATTGGCCGCCGGGTGACGCCCGCTTTTGGCACGAGGCCGACCACCTTCACTTGTGCATTAACCTGGTCGGCTATCCGGAGGTACAGCGGAAGCAGCGGGACACATCGTTGGATAGGCTGCGGCAACCGAACTTGACCCTATCCCGACCAAGACTACACCCACGTTTTGCATCGCGGTAACCGCCACCGCGATTATGCGGGTCATTATTGATTAACTCCGATCCTCGGACGAATCCGACCCAAACAGGGTTTTTACAGACCAGGTACTCACCGCCTCCAGAACTAAGGGTAAATCCCGATCGTCAAGCTTCGCTTCACCTGCCCATGTCGAGGTCTGGGGGTGAGCCATTGAGCACAACAGAGGGCCATCATTCCGACATTGAGAACCGCGTAGCATTTCTCGGCGGACGCTCGTTCTTGCATGTTGCACTTGGCGCCGCGGCTGTGTTTGTTACCTATTTCTTTGCGGCCCGTCTCAGCCTGGCTTTGATCTCACCATCCAGCGGCGTGGCCGTCTTTTGGCCCGCCGCCGGCGTCGCGTCCGGCCTGATCATCGCGCTCGGACCCACTTCGCGATTGCCCGTAGCCCTCGGCGTGATGCCTGCAACGATAGCGGCAAACTTGCTAGGGGACAGCAATCTTCCCGCGTCCATTATCTTCGCCGTGTGCAACGTTGCAGAAGCTTTGCTCATAGGATGGTTGGTCAAAACCTACTTGAGCGAAAATCCTGCGCTGGACAGCCTACGTAACGTGTTGGGCTTTCTTGCTGCAACGGCAGTCGGCACGGCAGTGTCAGGGATCGGCGGGACTGCAGGCTATATTCTATTTCACAACTTGGGAGGATCCGCGCCAGGAATTTGGTTCGCTTGGTTCGCGTCCGATGCCCTCGGAGTGGTCACCGTTGCACCTGTGATTATTGGGCTCATTACTTTGGCGCAGAGCCTGCCTGAGAAGAGAGAATTGCTCGAGGGGTTGGTGGCGCTTGTGGCGGTAGCCTTGGTAAGCGCTCTTGGCTTCAGTGCGCCGACAGAACATTGGTTCACCATCTTGCCGGTCAGTTTGGTGTTCCCTATGGCATTTTGGGTGGCTGCGCGCTGCCCACCGGTGTTCGCTGCGGCCGCGGCACTCATTGTCGCATTCGCGGCCGCGTGGACAATTACCTTTGGCATCGGTCGCTTGGGCGACGCGGCCGTCCCCCTCACCGACCGCGTGCTCGCCGCGCAAGTAGCATTGGTGGCTATGTCATCGGCCCTACTCGTTCTTGCAGCTCTCTTTCAGGAGAGGCGACGCGCCGAGGCAGCACTCAAGGAGGGCAAGGACGGCTTTCGAAGACTGCTTGGCGCCTTGCCTGCCGCGATCCACACGACAGACACGTCCGGTCGCATCACTTATTGCAACAAAGCGGCTGTTGACATGTGGGGTCTAAGCCCAGAGCTGGGTAAAGATAAGTGCTCCGACCTTGGTCGACTGTATTACCCAGATGGCACTTTGATGCCGGTCGACCTCTGCCCCACCAAGCTTTGCTTGACGGAAGGCCGAGCAATTCCGGGGCGGGAGGCACTTTTCGAACGACCTGACGGCAGGCGCGTCCCCATTGTCCCCTATCCCGCACCCTTGCTGGATGAGTCGGGTGCGGTAGTCGGCGTCGTGAGCATGAAGCTCGATATTACAGAGCGCAAAAAGGCTGAAGCAGCATTGGCCGATCGCAATGCACAGCTCGCGCTCGCTCGCAAGGTCGCCTTGGTTAGCGGCCATACCTACGACTTTGTCACAGGCATCACAGTGCTGTCGCCAGGCAGCGCCGCCATCTATGGTCTGCCTGAAGGCACTGCAGAGTTGTCGCGCGAGGAGTGCCGGGCGCGCGTGCACGCTGGCGATGTGGAGCGGCTGGATGAGGAATTGAAGAGCGCTCTGGGGAAACAACGACGCGAGCTTGTCTCGGAATTCAGAATCGTCCGAGCGGATAACCATGAAGTCAGGTGGATCGAGGCGCGCAGCACCGTTTCATATGATGGTGCAGGGCGACCTTTGCGTTTTGCCGGTGTGAGCATAGATGTGACGGAACGCAAGCGCTCCGAGGATCACCAGACCCGTCTGAATTCGGAGCTCGATCATCGCGTGAAGAACGTGCTGGCATGCGTCACGGCGATTGCACAGCACGCTAGCGAAAGCAGCAGGTCTAGGGAGGACTTCCTTGAGGCCCTCAACGGCCGTATTCGGTCGTTGGCCAACACTCACATTCTCTTGAGTCAGAGCCGCTGGCAGGGTGTGGACTTGGCCGAGCTTGTTCGCACAGAGCTCGCGCCTTGCACCCGTAACGACAATACGACCATAGAGGGTCCAGCCCTCAGTGTGGCTGCCGAAGCTGCTCAGACGGTAGCCATGGTTCTTCACGAGCTGGCCACCAACGCAGCGAAGTACGGCGCCCATTCCAATCGTAGCGGCCAGATCTCGGTGCGCTGGCGCTCGCAGTCGAATGGAAGCGAGGGTCAAGGACTGGCGTTAGAGTGGCGAGAGACGGGCGGGCCGCCGGTTCGAACCCCTCATGTATTCGGACACGGTACGAGCGTGATCCGCGAACTCATACCCTACGAGCTCGGCGGCACAGTCGACTATGTACTTGCACCGGACGGTGTTCGCTGCAAACTGGAAATACCCGCCTCGTGGCTAAGCATCGGCACTCGTCAACACGCTGCGCTCAATGGAGTAAATGAACAACTGTACCATGCTTCTTAGTCAATTCCGTCCCACTGGATGGCTTTTGCAAGTAGCCAGCTATTTTGTCCTTGGCGACCGGGATTGGCGCATATCCGGAAGCAACGACGACGTGGATACCTTGCCCGTGGAGTTCATCAATCAGGCCGCGAGCCATCGCTCGGGATGGTACTAGGAGTGTTTTTGCATTGGTGATGGTGAGTAGACGCAAGTTGATTTGCGGAGCCGCGGCCTTGGCGGTCGCCGCAGCGATGGCTTGGGGCACCGCGCCACCACCACCGGCGCAAGCGCAAGGCGATGTCGTGGTATTCGCGGCCGCGAGCCTCAAAGATGCGCTCGATGCCGTCAATGCCGAATGGCAGAAGGAGACCGGCAAAAAGGCCACGATCTCCTACGCAGCGAGCTCGGTGCTCGCCAAACAGATCGAGCAAGACGCCCCAGCGCAGATCTTCATCTCGGCTGATCTGGATTGGATGGACTACGTCGAGCAGAAAAAGCTGATCAAGCCAGAAAGCCGCGTGAACCTGCTTGGCAACCGCATCGTGCTGATTGCTCGCAAGGACAAGGCGCAGCCTGTCGAGATCAGACAGGGATTTGACCTGGCCAAACTCATCGGCCGTGGGTATCTCGCCCTCGCAGAAGTTGATAGCGTTCCCGCCGGCAGGTACGCTAAGGCGGCACTCGAGAAGCTTAACGTCTGGTCGAGCGTTGCTGACAAGGTCGCGCAATCCGCGGACGTGCGCGCTGCCCTGCTGCGTGTCTCGCGTGGCCAGACCCCTGTCGGCATCGTCTATCAGACCGATGCCGCCACCGATCAGAACGTTAAGATCATTGGCATGTTCCCCGATAACACGCACCCACCGATCATCTATCCCGTCGCTCTCACCACAAAGGCGAGCGATCCCGACGCCGCAGCCTTTCATGCGTATCTCAGGGGAGCGAAGGCCAAGGCGGGATTCGAGGCGCAGGGTTTCACCGTCCTCAACCCAAGCATGGCCGACTAGGCTCGCATACTCCCGAATCGATATTGCTGCGTGCCGACGAGATGATCGAATAATCCCGACTTTTGCTGCGGTGCATGAGTCTCTTCGTGGCACCTTTTCACCCCGGGGGCCTCGCGGCACGGCGGGCCGTGCCGGACGCTAACCGACGATGTCTCCAACTGGCACAAGGCCGAAGACCTTCTACGCCCCAGCGACTCTTTCCGCTTTCTGAGGAGCTTCTGCCGTGCCTAGGAGGCGGTCAGCATGCCTCATCAGGACCCCAAGCAGACGGCATTCGGTCGCCGCCATCTAGACGCAGTAGCACTGGCCGTCTAGCTTGCCAACAGAACTCCACCGCATGTGCAATACACGCGGCTCGCGCGTCCATTGACAGAAGACGAAGAACGGTAAGCCGTCGCTAATATTCGATATTCGCTATTTTTCGGGCGTCGTCATTCGTATTTGCATGATCACTCAGTCACCGCTTACGGTCGTCGGCTGGCTTGGTATCTGAACTCACAAGGTATCAGCCTTGGCGCCTATCATTCTCTCTATGTGCATTTCACTACAGCAACGCCCCACGGAGAGATTGAGATAGAGCCATATAAAGGTGGCGACGAACTCTGGTGGTTACGCAATGCACATATTGGCGTAGGTCCGAACTTTCACAACGTCGACAATCCAAATGAAATTGCCATGCGGGGGACGGTTGCGGCTCTACGGACCTTGTTGCCGAATGACGATGCCATCATTGAACAAGCCAATATCATTGTCAGGCAACACGCTGGCGACTTGCGCTTTCTTGTCGGAGAAGTGGCCTACAAGAGGTACTCTCTCAAGATCGCGACCATCTGTCGATCCAGAGCCGTCACACTTGTACGTAACGCTGGTCGAAAATGCGACCGGTGCACATGGCGAAACGCCCGGCCTCCCGATTAGTTTTTACACCAACGCCTTTGACGAAGCTCGCTCGATCAGTCTAAAGAACTTTGACATCGACCATTCAGCGGGCGGTCGTCTAAAGGTTGACTGGTGCGAACGAATTCGTAATGGGTGGGCCGCGGCGAAGCCGAGTGTGCCTAATCAACCAGAGCCGAAATATTCGAAGCTTGTCCGGCGTCAGTAATCACGGCTTGCGCTGCGGCTATGGTCCGGTTATGGCACGACTGAGAAATCTACGCAGTTGCAACGTTTGTGTAGTTGAGGGTCTGCCATGCCAGCGAGCAGGCCGGCATGGCTCTTGGTGCCCTCCCTGAGCGGACATTCGCCTCGATAGAGGCTGCTGCGAAGCAAGACGACCACTTTGCATAGCGCCAAACTTGCGGGCCGCTCGCCCTTCGAACTGGCGTGATCGCATGCCGTCGTGCTCACGCTAAAAATCTGTCGATGTGCGATTCGTAATATTGCACTGCTCCTTCAAGGCGATGCAAAGCCCCGCTCAACAAACATCAGAATTCGACATCTTGTGTGCCTGGGCCCGGCAGCGGGGGTAGCTGTAATTCCAGGGGAACCACGCCTATTGCCGCTCGTTTTGCAATGACAATCTGTTCGACGCATCACGCCGAAAACAGAGGAGAGATGCCATGAAAATGCTTGCAATGGCAGTAACGACCTCAATCGTGCTCGGAGCAGGTGTGCTCGGTGCGGCGGCTCCCGCAGTGGCGCAATACTATGACGGCGGCTATCGAAGCTGGTGGGGCGGTCCGCGTCATCACGTGTATCGCGATCGCCATTACTATTATCGCCCTTACTACCGTCGCCACTACTATCGTGATTGGTGGGGCGGCCATCGCAGGTACCGTTCCTGGTGGGGCAGCCGATACTAAGCGCTGAGAGTATGAAGCACTCCGGGTGCCGAGACGACGGTGTCTTTGGACTGGCGGGGCATGGCGGGCTCCTTGCTCCTGGTCACCCCCCAACGCGGGAGTACTGCGGGGAGCGCCGCCGGTCCATTCCATTAAGAGAAAGTCATGTACGCCAGCTTACGGCACTACCGGATCGAACCGAAAAACATGGATGAGCTGATCAGGCGCGTTCCAGGAGCAATGGAGGTCATCAGCAGGTTGGATGGGTTCAAGGCTTACTACGTGGTCAAAGCGGGCGAGGACACGCTTGCGACCGTCAGCGTCTTTGCGCACAAAGCTGCGGCCGTTCTGTCGAACCAAGCGGCGGCGAAGTGGGTCAAGGAGAACGCCGCCGACCTTTTCAGCGGAACCGTTGATGCCGTGACCGGCGAGGTCGTCGCCTATCGAACAGGGCCGTAACGAAGGGCAAGCGCACACGCTTTCCGGTCGGCAGCATCACGGAAAATTGGACGGGCGGTCGAAAAAAAGCGCGATTGAGCGGCTACTTCGCAACTGTTGTTGCGGCGGAGCGCACAGGCGCGTCGGGGTTGTCGCTCATGACGGTGAACGCAAAGGCGACGATCGCAAGGAGGAAAAGAAAGCTCAGCGTAAAGCCCAGGAACGCCAGATAGCGGTCGGCATGGGCGCGATCAATGTGCATAGCGCTGCCCTCCATATTGACATCGGACAGGAGACAACGAGCCCGCTCGGTTCGCGGTTCCGCGGGACTGCTTCAGTTGAGCTTGAGCTCAAGCGGAGCGTCGTTCCGGGGGCGCGTTTCGGACCCGGCGCTTCCAGCGGGACTATCCGACAGTCTACGCGTTCCAGGACATTCTTGAGGTCGCAAGCGAACAGCTCACGATAAGAACGCGAGACTTCTGAACGCATCGTAAGAGGCCCGAACAATCTTGCGCACGACCTCCCGCGGCGTACCTTCCTATCTTTGACGTTCCACACAACTGGCACGCCACGCTCCACACGGAAAGGACATCGATCGCTCTGACGACCAATATAACTTCCTGCATGAAGGCGCCGTCACGCGGGGCGACGAATGGTGGTGTTTCGCAGCTGCCGGAGGGGCGATGCACTTTGCCACACGTGGCGCTAACAGACTGTTTGGGCCGCAGCCAATAGGGAAAGAGGCAAGGGATGACCGACTTTGTAAAAGTTGCAAAAGCCGACGAGATCAATCCCGGGCAAGCCCGCCTGATCGATGTAAAGGGCAAACAGATTGCCTTGTTCAACATCAACGGCGATTTCTTCGCCATCGACAACATGTGCACGCACGAGGAGGCTTCCCTGGCCGAGGGAGAGATCTCCGGACATGAGGTGACTTGCCCTCTCCATGGAGCCAAATTCGACGTTCGGACCGGAGAAGTGCTTGGTCCGCCGGCCTATGATGATGTCGCCCGCTATGCTGTCCGCGTGGTGGGAACCGACATCGAGGTTGACTTAGGATAGGCAGTCCCTGGGCGTGGCGAGCGCCGTCTACAGTGAAGGGAGGCTGCGGGGCTTGGCGTTGACGACCTTCCTATTGCAGGAGCTAAAGGCCCTGCAATAGGACGATGAAAAAGCTGCACCTGCGACGTAGTGGCTTCTCCGATGACAATGCCCCAGTATGGCCGAGAGATGAGCAACGGCACACCTTAACGCCGAGGGGAGCCAAAGCCAAGGTCTCCAGACACTGGACAAACCTGGACATAGAAGGGAGTCCAGCAAGTCCATTTGAGCTCCGGGACCGGAAGCAGGTGGAAGGAGCGCTTGCATTGCGGCCGGCGCGGCAGTCGCTGCTGCCGTCCCTCGATCATTGCTCGAACCGACTACGGGTTGAAAGACCCGCGTGCTTTAGTCGGGCGCTGATTTCACGGTAGCTTAGGCGCGGGCCGATCGGCCCCTTCGCCCTCCGGGTCACGTCTGCTTGGCAACCTCATTGGGGTGAGTAGCCATGGCCAAATGGCTCGCGCCTGCTACTGTCGCTAGCAAGGCGTTGGGGATTGCGTTGCTAACGACCTCGGCGCTGCGTGCCGTTGATCGATGTCCGTGCTCGCCGCGGATTACGAGGGTCGGAACTGAGATAGCGGAGTACGTCGACGAGGGCTCGTCCACCCCCATGCCACTGCGCCAGTCGAGAACGTTGCTGGCTGTCGTCGCCACAATATAATCGCGCGTGCGCTGCGAGAATGCGTTGAAAGTCCCATTGCCATTGAAGAAGTCGATCACGTAACGCGCCGCCTCCTTGTCTCCGCTCTCAAAGGCCGAAAAATATCTGTCACGCAACGCGATGATTTGTTCGTAGAGCAACAGCTCGCCTGCCCGACGCAAGAGATTGACGGCTGCCGGTTCGACCACGGTAAGGCTTAAGAGGGGTGCGATCCGGCGAAGAGCGACGGCGAGGCAGACCTGACCTCCGAAGGAATGGCCAACAAGGTGAGCGGCATCGCCGGCATGGCGAACCACGGCTTCGACAATTTCCGCTTCCAGATCAATCGAAGTGTCGGTTGTCGTCCGGCGCTCTTTCGTGCCGCCGTATCCCAGGAGGCTTGTCGTCACAATGCGAAAGCGATCGCGTAGGAGCGGGATCATCCCTCGCCAGGCCGCACGGGTATCCCATGACCCCGGCACGAA
>Ga0075433_10005181_pt1 | contig 10212 bp, 6 predicted proteins | sample RhiMethybrSRZTD2_FD_75299 | JGI IMG/M metagenome (GOLD analysis project Ga0075433, IMG submission 75299) | Populus rhizosphere microbial communities from Tennessee, USA - Rhizosphere MetaG P. TD hybrid SRZTD2 | ecosystem: Host-associated > Plants > Roots > Rhizosphere > Soil | place: USA... | reverse complement strand
TCCGAGCGGGCGCAGCACGTTCTTGTTCGACGGGCACGACGTGCCGCCCACCATCCGCATCGCGCCGGGCGACACACTCAAGATCCATTATGTGAACGACCTTCCACCCGCCACACCCGGCGCCCAGCCGGGGCAGATGCACATGACGAATCTGCATTTCCACGGGCTGTCCGTCTCCCCGAAGCGTTCTCAGGACGACGTTCTGGACATGATCGCCATGCCAGGACAGGCGCTCGACTACACCGTGGTGATTCCGAGCGATCACCCTCCCGGGCTTTTCTGGTACCACACGCATCCGCACGGCGAGAGCGAGCAGCAGGTCCTCGACGGAATGTCCGGGGCGCTCATCGTCGAAGGCATCGAGCGGTATGCGCCCGTCGTGCGTGGCCTCCGCGAGCAGGTCCTCGTGATTCGGGCCGTCGACATCGAACACGATCCGCGCTCGGCGGCAAAACGAGCGCACGTCGAGATCGATCGGTCGCGCTGCGGTGAAAGCCATGACGAGGTGAACCGCGTCTTCACCATCAACAGCGTGTTGCGTCCGGGGATCCCGATGCCGCCCGGTGAACGACAGTTCTGGCGCATCGTCAACGCGGCCGCCGATCGTTACGTCGATCTTGAACTCCCCCACGGCTATCTCGAGGTCGTGGCTTACGACGGCCACCCCATCGCGTATCACGATCCCGACCATCCAACCCGAACGGTCGACCACGTGTTGATCCCCCCGGCTGGCCGCGTCGAGGCCGTCGTGTCGGTAGATGCGTGGGAGGGGCGGTCGGTTCTTCGGACCCGATGCGTGGACTCAGGCCCTGACGGCGATCCCGGCCCCGGAATGATCCTGGCCGATCTCGTCTGGGCGCCGACCTCGTCGGCAGCGCAGACCGATCGATTCGAGACCTCGCCAGCGGCAGCGCCTTTCCAGGTCCCCGACCTTAGCCAAGTGATGCAGGGTCCGACAGCATTCACGGCGATATTTACCGAAGACAAGAACGGCTTTTACATCAACGGTGAGAAGTTCTCGCTCGATGCGGCCCCGATGACTCGCGCGAAGGTCGGCCAGTTTCAGCGTTGGAGAATCCTCAACAACACGCGCGAAATCCATCCGTTCCATATTCACCAGGTCCACTTTCTCGCCTTCCTGGAAAACGATCGGCCAGTCCCCGATCCACAGTGGCTGGATACCGTGAATGTCCCCGTCGAAGGCTCAGTCGACGTCGTCATGGACTTTACCAACCCGATTATTCGTGGGATGTCAGTATTCCATTGTCATCTGCTGAATCACGAAGACAAGGGAATGATGGCGAAGATCCTTTTCGAGTGACGCCAATTCACGGCTGGTTCTGCCAACCGCCCCCGAGAGCCTTGATGAGATGAATGCTGGCGGACATCTGCGAGTTGAACGACTGCACGAGAGCAAGCTGATTGGACAGGAGTGTTCGTTCGGCATCGACCACCGTCAGGTAGTCGACGAGGCCAGTTCGGTATTGCACCTGGGCGAGGCGGAGATAATTCTGAGACGCCGCAACGGCTTCGCGCAGATTCGCGACCTCGTCGGTGAGCGCGTGCAGATCGGTCAGCGCGTCTTCGACGTCGCCATAGGCGACCAGTACCTGATTCAGATAGGCCGCCACCACCTGACGATACTGAGCCTTGCTCGCGTCGAGATTGGCTCTGAGGCGGCCGCCTTCGAAAATCGGCGCGGTGATTCCTTCGGCAATCGACCAGAGGCTGCTCTGCCACGCGAACAGACTGTGGAGCGCGCCGCTTTCGAATCCACCGGTGCCGGTCAACGCGAACGTCGGGTAGAGGTTTGCGGTCGCCACGCCGACCTGCGCGTTGGCGGCCACGATATTCTGCTCGGCTTCGGCGACATCGGGCCGCTTCAGCAGCAGCGTCGCCGGCAGCCCTGGAGGGATCGCGGGCGGGGCGGAGTCGCGCTGCGGGTTCGACGCGACTGCGAACGATGACGCGGCTTGCCCGCACAGAATCGCGAGCGCGTGTTCCTCGTCGGCGCGGGCGCGTGCGATGTCGTTCTGCTGGGCGAGCGTCGATTGAAGCTGCGCCTGTGCCTGATTGAGCACGATCGGGCTGGCTATCCCGGTGTTGACCTGAACGGACAACACGCGGACCTCCTCGCGATACGCCTGCACGGTCTTCGTGAGCACGTCCAATTGCGCATCGAGCGACCGCATCGTGTAATAGAACTGGGCGACGTCGGCCTGCACCGACAGGCGGATCACCGCCTCGTCGTCCCTGCTTGCCACCGCGGCCGCGCTCGCCGCCTGCACGGAGCGACGAACCCGGCCCCAGACGTCGACTTCGTAGCTGAGATCGACGGGAACGAGCCAGTCATTGAACGTCGCAGCACTGCCCACCGGCTGCCCGGTGAACTGGCTGACGCGGTTGGCGGATGTCCGCTGACGGATGTGGATCGCATTGACCGTCACCGTCGGGTACCGATAGCTGCCAGCGACGCGGGCGAGCGCGCGCGCCTCGTCGACGCGAGCGACGGCCTGAACGAGCGTCTGATTGGACGCGTTTGCCATCGCGATCAGACGGTCGAGCTCGGGATCTCGATACAGGCGCCACCACTCCGCCGGAAGCGTGGCCTCGCCGGCGGCCGGGCCCGGCGACTTGAACTGTGGAGGCGGGTCGACCCGCGGCGGCGTATATGTCGGCCCCACCATGCACCCACCCGCTGTCGCAGCCACAGCCAGGACGAGGCAGATTCGACCCGACGTGCACCGAAGGAATGTCATGGAGAGTGTTGTGCCTCGATCGCTTTGACCGCCTGTCCCTCCTTCAGCGAAACCCTCGGCTGCTGAACGATAGCTTCGCCGCCGGTCAGACCCGCCTGGATGTCAATCGAGTTTCCGAAATCGCGGCCGAGCACGACCGGCAGAAAGTGCACCTTGCCGTCGGCCCCAACCGTGGCCAGTCGGGTCCCCTGCGCATCGATGATGACCGCGGTGGCCGGCACCCGCCACCTGGATCCGGCAGGACGAATGGCGAAGCCCACGTAGACGAACATGCCTGGAAACAGATCGTGCGACGCATTCGGAATGTCGACTTCCGTCAGCAGCGTCCGGTTCACCGGATCGAGCGCTTTCGCAGTACGAGACACCCTGCCCGCCACCGGGTGCATCAGGCGCCCGCGGACGCTGACGCGTGCCGGCAGACCCGGCGTCACGTTTAACGCATATGCCTGCGGCACGTTGACGAACACCCGCAGCGCATCGATTCGGCCGATTTCGAAGAGGCCGTTCGCGCCACCACTGAGGCTCGTGGGAGCCACGGCGGTGTTGTTGGTCGGGCTTCCAGCCGTAATCAACGCGCCGACGTCGACGTTCCTCTGGATGATGGTGCCCGCAAACGGTGCCACGACGCGCTCCCACGACGTGAGCTCCTCCAGGCGCCGGACGTTCGCGACGTTCGACGCGACCGTCGCCTCAGCAGCGGCCACAGCCGCCTGCGCCGTACGCGCTGTGGCCACGCTCTGATCGACCGCTGACTTCGCAACCGCATTTTCAGCGTCGGCCGCCTGATAGCGACCGAGCGTCACGCGGGCCAGATCGAGGTTGGCCTGCTGCAGTTCCAGCGTCTTCTGGGCCTGGTGGAGATCGGCCTTCGCCTGACGCAACTGCTGATCGACTTCTGGAGACGCGATTTCAGCCAGGAGCTGACCCGCCCTCACGTTGTCGCCGATGTCGACGTAGCGCTTGCTGATGTACCCGCTTGTTCGAGCGTAAATGATCGAGTCCTGGATGGCCTGTGTGGTGGCGGCAAGCGACAGCTCGGCGTCAGCGGCGGTCGTGGCCCTGATCACAGCGACTTGCAGCACCTCGGTCTCGACGGTCCGCGCGGCGGACGTGAGCTCGCGTGCGGTGCGCAGGCGAGTGAAGACGCCGACCACGAGCAAGATCAGAAACACGAGCAGGATCCCGCCGGCGAGCGCCATCATGTTGCGCGTGCGGACTGGCGGAGCTGGGTGCTCATCCGCACGCGCTGCGCTCATTGCGCGGGCTCGTTGTGATCGAAGTTGGTCGGCGGCGTTCGTCGCAGCCAGCTGTACGCGGTCGGGACGAAGAACAGCGTGTAGCCGGTCGCCAGCAACAGCCCGCCGATCACGGCGCGGCCAAGCGGGGCGTTCTGCTCCCCGCCTTCCCCGAGCCCCAGGCTCATCGGCAGCATGCCCAACAGCATCGCGAGCGCTGTCATCAGCACCGGGCGAAGCCGCGTGCGTCCCGCGGCAAGCGCGGCCGCCCGCGCGTCGAGGCTGCCAAGCTTTGACGCACGCTGCTCGTTCGCAAAGGTGATCATCAGGATGCTGTTCGACGTCGCCACGCCGATCGCCATGATGCATCCCATCAGCGCGGGCACGCTGATCGTCGTCCGCGTCACAAACAGCGCCCACAGGATGCCGGCCAGCGCGCCTGGCAGCGCCATCAGGATGATGAACGGATCCATCCATGACTGAAAATTGACGACCATCAGGAAGTACACGAGCAGCACCGCAAAGACGATTCCCAACCCCATCTCGTAGAACGCCTGCTTCATGCTCTGCACCTGTCCGCGGACGGTGATGCTGCTGGCCTTCGAGATCCGGCCGGCGTAGCGGGCGACGAGCTTGTCGACGGCATTCGACACCGTGCCGAGGTCGGTACCTTGCACGTTGGCCGACACATCGAAGACTGGCTGAACGTTGTAGTGATTCAGCGACAGCGGTGTCGACGTCCGGCTGACCGTCGCGAGGTTGCTGAGCAGCTGCGGTTTTGCCCCGGGCGCCGCAATCGGCATGCGGTTCAATTCGTCCATCGAGCTGACGCGGTACTGCTGCGCCTGCGCCACGACCTGATAGCTGACGCCGTTCTTGTAGTTCAGCCAGAAATTCGTCGTCGCCACGCCGCTGCCGGCCAGGAACACGGACAAGCTGCTGGCCATGTTCGCCTCGGTGAGTCCGACCTGTTGCGCCATCAGGCGGTCGGTGTCGATCATGATCCGCGGCGAATCGACGATCTGCTGGACGTGCACATCCACGGCGCCAGGTACCAGCGACAGATCGCGCGCCAGCTGTTGCGCGGCCTTGTAGTTGGCGTCCGATTCCTGGATCGGGCCGCTGATCTGGACGTCGATCGGGGCGGGCAGGCCGAAATTCAGGATTTGGCTGACCATGTCGGCCGGCTGCGTGAAGAACTCCAGATTCGGGAACCGGCGTGGCAGCTGCTCGCGCAGCGTCTTCAGGTACTCGGCGGTCGGATGGTGCGTCGCGTTGAGCGCCACCAGAATCTCGCCGTCCGACGGCCCGACGGTCACGCTATCGCTCAGCGCCAGATTGATGTTACTCGGCACGCCGATGTTGTCGTTGATGACCGACAGCTCGCCCGCCGGGATCACCTGACGGATGTAGTCTTCGACCTGCTGGAAATAGGCTTCCGTCTGCTCGATCCGCGTGCCGGGTGGACACCGCACGTGAAGCCGGAGCTGGCCCGCGTCGACGGCCGGGAAGAAGTCGCGTCCGACGAACGGGAATAGGAAGAGCGACGCGACCGCGAACGTCAGGAATGCCGTCAGCGAGACGGCGTGGTGCTCGAGCGACCATTCGAGCGCGCTCTGATAGGCGCGCGTTAGCCGGTGAAAGCCGGTCTCGAAACGGTCTGACACGCGACCCAGAAACGATCGCCGCGCCTGGCCGCCGGCAGCCTCGTGACGCATCCGCTCTTCGGCGGGCATCAAATACAGGAACATCGTCGGCACGAGCGTCCGCGACAGGAAGTAACTCGCGAGCATCGCGAACACCACGGCCATCGCCAGTGGCGCGAACAGGAATCCGCCGACGCCGCCCAACAGGAAGATCGGGATGAAGACGATGCAGATGGAGAGCGTCGAGACGACTGCGGGGGTCGCCACCTCCGCGGCGCCATCGAGGATGGCCTGTCGCAACGGCGTGCCGAGGTCCAAGTGCCGATGGTTGTTCTCGATCTCGACGGTCGCATCGTCCACGAGGATTCCGACGGCCAGCGCCATGCCGCCGAGTGTCATGACGTTCAGGGTCTGATTCAGCAGGTGGAGGACGCCAATCGAGGCGAGCAGCGACAGCGGGATCGAGGTGGCGACGATCAGCGTGCTGCGCCAGGAGTGCAGGAACAACAGAATCATCAACGCCGTGAGACATGCGGCGATGATCCCTTCCCGCAGCACACCGCTGATGGACGCGCGGACGAACACGCTCTGATCGAACAGGAAGTCGACGTGCAGGCTTTTCGGAAGGCCGGCCTGAATCTTCGGCATCAGCGCGCGCACGGCGCTCACCACGGTCAGCGTCGAGGCGCTGCCGCTCGTCAGGACCGGCAACAACGCGGAATGGCGGCCATCCCGCCGGACGAGATTCGTCTGCGGCGTGAAGCCGTCGTGAACATATGCCACGTCCCGCAGGTACACCGTGGCGCCGTTCAGGTACTTGACCGGGATGTTGTTCAGCTCGTCGAGGATCTCAGGGCTGCTGTTGAGCGCGACGTCGTACTCGATCGGGCCCATCTTGACCGTTCCCGGCGAAACGACGACGTTCTGCTGTTGCAGTGCGTTACTGATGTCGGCCGGCGAGAGGCCGCGTGCATAGAGCGCATCGGCGTCGAGATCGATATTGACCACGCGCGACTTGCCACCGTACGGCACGGGAACGGCAGCGCCCTGGACGGTCACCAGCTGGGTCCGGATAAAGTTGTTGCCGAGATCGCTGATCTCCTGCTCGGACAGCTGATCGCTGCCCAGGCTGATCATGAGCACCGGCACATCGGCGGCGTCGTACTGGAGGATCAGCGGCGGCGTGATGCCAGGTGGCAAAGGCTTGAGCAGCGTCTGACAAATCGCCGTGACCTGCGCGATCGCGGCGTTAACGTCGGCGTTCGGCTGGAAGTAGAGCTTGATTGTGCTGACACCGCGGAGGGACACCGACTCGAGGTGCTCGATGTTGCTGACCGTGGTCGTCATGGCACGTTCCACCACGGTCGTGATGCGGTCTTGCATCTCGGTCGGTGACAACCCACCGTAGCTCCAGATCACGCTGATGACCGGGATATTGATGTTCGGAAAGATGTCGGTCGGCATCGTCGCGATCGACAGCAGGCCGAGCACGGCGATGAGCAACGACACCACGACGAACGTGTAGGGACGCCGCAGCGCGAGGCGTACGATCCACATACATCACCGGCGGGTCGCCAGTGCAACCCCCGCGCCACCTAAACCTTGAAGAGCGAAGGGCGCACGCGCCTAAAACGGCAGGCGCACGGAAGCTATCAAACGATGGTTGTACCGGTAGAACTCCGACACGGCGATCTGCATGCCGACGCCTAAGCCGAAGCGGAGTCTCCCTTCCAGTGGAAAGCTGCCGACGACGAGCCCAGGCGTCAGGAACACCTCTGTCATTCCATCGAGCGTGCCGCCAGACCAGGACGTGGAGTTCAGCTCGAGCATCGGCCAGACCTTGCCTTTGATCCGGTAGTCGACCGCGGTATTCACGACAATCGTGCGGCCAAGCAGATCGGCGCCAGTCGCGGGAAGGCCCGCCGCCACCGTGCTCTGAATGTCCACGGGACCGATTCCTGTCGCGGCTGCAAGTGTCGGCGTCAATATCGTGTGACCGGCGCCGTTCGGTTGAGCCCCCGTCGGAAATGATCCGGCGAGAAACACGCCGACAAAGTAGTCGCCCTTGCCTTCAGGGGCGGAGAACGCGCGGTATTTGACCTGGAAGGACAGATCGCCGAAACCATCCGGCACCCTCGCCTGATGTGCGAGGTACGGAGGCGGAGAGATCCCCATCTCGAGACGCGTTGTCGGGATGATCTCGAGACCTCGCGAGGCACCGAAATTCGTCGTGACCGTTCCATTCGCATCGCGCTGGCGGGCGATGTCGTAGCGATACTGCTGGACGAGGATTACGTGTGTCGTGACGATCGGCGCAACATAGTGGGGCTGGCTGGCACGCGCTTCATCAACGGTTTGCATCCAGCGCTCCAGCCAACCCGGCCCGGGCGGATCGCCCGTTTGCGCCACCAGTGTTGGCGAGAGCGCGCACAATGCCGCAGCGCTCAGCAGGAGGCCGAGCGATCGGCGCCGTTGAACAGAGCCAGCGCGAACAGGATCACGATGGGAGGCAGCAGAATCCATATCCCGAAGTACGACCTCGCGGCTCCGGAAAGCACCGCGCCAGCCAGGAAGCCGCCCCATACGCTCGCCAGCAGACGGGCGCGGCGGAGATGAGTGTCCGACGGTCCGTGCGCGTCCTCGAGCGGCGCCCGTTTGACGGCCAGAGCCAGGTGAGTCCCTACCCTGTTCAGATCCCCCGTCACAAAGGTGAGACCCACCACTTCCGAGCCAACCCGGGACAGCGTGTTGTTCATCGTGCCCATCGCCAGGCTGAGGGTCGCGATACCGATCCTCGCGTCCAGCGAGCCAGCCTGCATAACCCCGACGGTTGACGTCAGCAGGCCCCCGACCACTCCGAACAGGACCCGGCGCCACTGCCGCAGCCCCGAACGGGCGATGCAGGTCCCGGCAAAAGACCCGGCCACGAAGAACACGATCGCCAGCGCGGCAGGCAGGGCGGCCAATGGATTCCCCTCTCCTGTCGTGACCCCGGCTTGAGTCGTGTTCCCGCTCATGAAGGACACGTAGGTGCCGAAGGCGCGAAGGCCGCAGGCGTCCACATAGCCGGCGATCAGCGCTAGACAGATGGCGAGCCTTCCCTCGGTCCGTGCAATCATTTCCCCTGAATTCGCTTGGCGAACGACGGAGCGGAGGACGGTGATCCCACGAGGAGAACCGGGTCGTTCGTTGGCGCGATGCCGTCGGCTGTCACGACGCTCACAGGCTCCTTCTAGGGCTGGGACTCCTCGCCGACGATCGTCGCCACCACGGCCGAGAAATCCAGATCAGCGGCGCCGCGTCTGGCCGCCGAGTCCAGCCAGGCTCGCGAGGCGGAGGAGACTTTGACGTCGCGACCAGCAGCGGCCGCCGCTTCGACCACCAGGCGGAGGTCCTTGGCCGCGTGGCGCAACTTGAAAGCGGGCGGATAGTGACCCGACTCGATATTGGCGCGCTTGGCCCGCACCATCGGGGCCAGTGGTGAGCCCTCGAGCATGTTGAGGACTGCGGCGCGTTCAAGACCCAGGCCTTCGGCCAGCCCCAATGCCTCACCGACAGCTGTGATCGATGTCCCCAGCGCCAGGTTGGCGACCAGTTTCATCGCCGCGCCGGCGCCGAAGCCGCCAACGCGCGCCACCGAACCGAGCGATTCAAGAATTGGCCGCACCCGTTCGAAGTCTGCGTCGCTGGCGCCGACGAAGATCTCGAGACGGCCCTCAGTCGCGACACTGACGCTGCCCCTGACGGGCGCATCGACAACCGCGACGCCCTTCGGCAGCTTGCCGGCGATCGACCGGATGGTGTCGGGGCCAACGGTCGACATGTCGATGTACATCTGGCCCGAACCAAGCGCTCTCGCCAGACCGTTCTCGCCCAACACCACGTCTTGCAGCGCGTCGGGTGTCGACAACATGGTGATGACAAACTCGGCGGCCGCACTCGCCTGCGCCGGCGATCCCGCCGCGGCGGCGCCTTCGGCTGCAAGCGGCTTGGCGTGGTCGACTGTGCGGTCCCACACCGTGAGCTGGTGGCCGGCCTGCAGCAGGCGCCTGGCCATCGGCGCGCCCATCTGACCCAATCCCAGGAACGCGATCTTTGCCATGGCGGGCCTCCTTCCTACATGTGGATGCCGGCGACCGCGGCTTTCAGCGTGGCAGCGCTGCGTTGAAGCGCTTGCCTCTCGTCATCGGACATCGCAGGTTCCAGGATTTGCACGACACCTGTCTGTCCAAGCACGCTCGGCATGGAAAGCGTGACGCCATATTGAGGGTTGTACGAGCCGATCGGAATGACCGCTCGCTCGTCGCGCAGGACGATCTCCGCAATGCGAGCGGAAGCCATCCCGATTCCAAACTGGCTCGCCTGATTGCCTTCGATGATCGTGATGTTGGCGTACCGGACGTCCTGCTCGATGCTGCGACGGAGGTCGACGCCGCCGCGGTCGGATTGCCGCAGTGAGTCTAGAACTCGAACGCCTGCGACCTGAGCCGACGACCACATGAACACTTCCGATGTCCCGTGCTCGCCGAGGACATCGGCGTCAACGGCTGCCGGACTGACATTCAGGTGCCG
>Ga0075433_10005180_pt1 | contig 10214 bp, 6 predicted proteins | sample RhiMethybrSRZTD2_FD_75299 | JGI IMG/M metagenome (GOLD analysis project Ga0075433, IMG submission 75299) | Populus rhizosphere microbial communities from Tennessee, USA - Rhizosphere MetaG P. TD hybrid SRZTD2 | ecosystem: Host-associated > Plants > Roots > Rhizosphere > Soil | place: USA... | reverse complement strand
TGCGTTAGGCGTTCAGACCGGGTCCGGAGCGTTGAGCGGCAGGTCCACCGTGAACACGCTCCCCTCCCCCATCGTGCTGCGGACGCTCACGTCGCCGCCCAGCAGGCGCGCGAGCTGACGGGCCACACTCAGGCCCAGACCGGTGCCACCCGACTTTCGCGTCATCCGCTGATCGACCTGCCAGAAGGCGTCGAACACGCGGTCGAGATGCTCGCGCGCAATGCCCGGCCCGGTGTCGGCGACGTCGAAGGCGACGCGATCGTCGTACACGCGCGCGCCCAGCCGCACACTGCCCTTCGTCGTGAACTTCACCGCGTTGGCTAGCAGGTTGATGATGATCTGTCTGACCTTCTGCGGGTCGCTGCGCATCACGGCCCGCGCGTTGCCGCCGGCGAGCGTGAACTCGAGTGACTTCTTTTCCGCCAGCGGCCGGATGATCACCGACGCCTGCTCGAGAAGCGCCGCGAGCCCGAAATCCTCGATGCGCACGAGCTCGCGGCCCGCTTCGATGCGCGCGTAGCTCAGAATGTCCTCGATGAGCATGAGCAGGTGCTCGCTGCTCGCCCGTACGCGCGAGAGGTGATCGCGTTGCGTCTCGTTCACCGGACCAACCACCTCGTCCGACAGGAGCTCGGTGTATCCGACGACCGCGGTGAGGGGAGTACGCAGCTCGTGGCTCATGATGGCGAGGAAATCGCTCTTCGCCTGGTTGGCGGCTTCAGCCTCTCCCCGCGCGCGCCGTTCGGCCTCGTGCAACCGCGCGTTGTCCACCGCCATCGCCACGCGATGCGCGATGTCCTCGATCAGCGCGAGGTCGTGCTCGTCGAATCGGCGTCGCGTCCCGGCCGTCGTCAGCGACATCACGCCTAACGTGCGCCCTCGCGCACGCAGCGCCACGAACACGCAGGACGTCGGGTTGAGTCGTCGCGCCAGCGCGAGCGATTCGGGACGGTCGTCCACGACCTGCGGCAGGTCCTCAGGCGAGATCTTCGAGTAAAAGATCGACGCGCCGGTGGCCAGCACCTCCAGCGCCGGATGGCCTGTCTCCGCAGTGATCGGGTTGCGCCGACGGAACTCGCCGACGATCCGACTCAGCTCCCCAGAGTCGAACACCGTCGCCACGCGTTCCAGCTGCTCGTCCTCGCCGACCAAGTCGATGACGCAGCTGCTCGCCAGCGCCGGTACCACGAGCTCCGCGATGTTCGACAGCGTCGTCTCGTAGTCCAGTGACGACGAAAGGAGTGTGCTCGCCTCGGCGAGAAGACGAAGGCGTTCGTCGTGGCGGCGGCGCTCGGCGATGTCGCGAAAGACGACCGAGAGGCCGTCCTCCGTCGGGTACGCGCGGTATTCGATCCAACCCCCGACCGCGATGCTGTACACTTCGCCTGATGCCTGACGACCGCTGGCCATCGCTTCGCGCAGCACGCTCGCGAACCGCGTGTCTCGAACCTCGGGGTACACGTCCCACAGAACGCGTCCGATCAGCTTCTCGGGCTGCTGGACAAGCAGCTCGCCGGCAACGCGATTCACGTATACGTACCGCCACTCGCGGTCGAACGTGACGAATGCGTCGGCAATCGCCTCGAGCACCGTCGCCTGACGTCGATGTACCGCTGCGATCGCTTCCTTCGCTCGCATCTCGGAGACGTACAGCCGGGCGCGATCGATCGCCTGGGCACACTGGTGCGCCAGCGCGCCGAGGAATGTCCGTTCCTCGGCGCCGGGCACGGCGGTCGAGGGGAAATCGAACGTGATCGCTCCGATTGCGCGCTCACCGGCGACGAGCGGGAGCGCGGCGATTGCCTCGACCCTGTCTGCTGGCGGCTCGAGATCGGGATAACGTTCCCGACGCTGGGTTGTCGTGCCGATGAAGACCGCCGCGCGAGTGCGCAATGCGTCCGCCGCCGGGTGACTCGCCTGAATCGGAATGCGCCGGACCCGATCGAGCACGTCGACAGTCACGCCCGAGGCGCACACCATCTCGAGGGACGTTCCAGACTCTGTGGTGATGTACACCATCGCCGACACGGCGCCTAACGCCTCCAGCCCGTGCTCGACGACGACTTCGCTGACTTGCGCGGGAGTTCGCGCGGACGAGAGCTCGGCGGTGACCGATTGCAGCCGTTCGACACGCAGGGCAGCGCGTTCGGCCACGAGGCGCGCCGCGCGCTCGTCGGCGTAGAGCCGCGCGTTGTCTATCGCGATCGCGGCGTAGCTCGCAAGATCCTTCGCGAGCGAGAGGTCATCCGCGGTGTATTGCCGCCGCGACTCGGCCATGCCGAGCGAGATCGCGCCGAACGTCCGGCCGCGAGCGATGAGCGGGACGCAGATCGCCGACGTGAGGCCAATCCGCAGAAAGATCGCTTTCTCCTGCCCCGAGAGTCCCGCGCGGCGGATGAGGTCGCGGGTGATCTCCGGAAAGAACGCGGCCACGCCGGTGCGCAACACCTGCGGCAAACCGTTAGGCGACGCCCAATCGCGCTCCACCTCGACGCCGAGCTTTCGTGCCCAGGCCAGCTTGTGGGGGTCGCGCCCCGCAACGGCCACGCGCCGGACGACCGGAGGCCACGCACTTCCTCGTTCCGAGTGCACGACGTCCACCGCGCACCAATCGGCGAGCGTTGGAACCGCAGCGTCGGCTACGTGCTGCAGGATGGTCTCGTAGTCGAGCGACTCGGCGAGGAGGCGACCGGCCTCGGCCAGAAATGTGGCGCGTGCTCGCGGGCTGGTGGCCGCTGCGGGAACGGGCGTAGATCGCTGTGGGGACGACACGCTCTCCGCTGCGGCGGGCGTTGGCCGACGGCTATCGGCCGGAGTGGTTCGATGCGGAGGAGCCGTGGGGTCGAATTCCACGAACGGCACGACGGTTGAGGCCGAATGGCATGGCGGCTGGTTAAGATTCGCCGATCGCTCGGCGGCGCAAGTATGGCTCCTCGTCGCACGTCAGCCAATGCCCGTCTCACGGGAATTGGCAGATCGTGAGTTCGGATCCTCAACCCGACGGCTGGGCGGTCGATCACTGCGACAGTCGCTTTCGGTTTTTGGGCGAGCCCAGCCGTTAAGCACTACCCGACACGCGATTCGGGCCTAACGTGCCGTACATCCCGGCCAGGATCGGCCGGTTGTCATTCCGAGCGAAGCGAGGAATCCTCAGGTTCCCGTTGAACGCCGCTTCCTTGGCCTTTACCATCCGACGAAGGGTCGCCCGGAAACCACGCGCCCTGTGCTAGCTGGACCGGCGGACACGGGACCGAGCCGTACGAGCAAAAAACGCAGCAGTCGCCTTTCTTCGGTCGGAGCACGGATCCACAGCCGAGGCATGAGTGGAAGATCGTGCAGCTGTCGGTTGGCATATCGAGCCAGTCTGAGCGCCCGCAGTGCGGGCACCGGAGCAGCGATCGGTGAGCAGGCGTGGCCATTCGGAGAATGTACTCAGCCTTCGCGCGCGCGGCGAACTTGCACGTCCGCGATGCCCGCCCTGCCAAAGACGCGACTCCCATTGCGGTTGACCGCCTTCGTGTGCTGCGGCTATGTTCACGCTCATGGACCCACGGGAGCCCAGCGTGATTCTCGGCGCACGCAACTTCGCGTCGTCTGTACTGCTGGCGGCTTGCGCCGTGAGCGTCTTTGCGCTCTCCCCCGCCCGCGCGCAAAGTCCTGCACCCGCGCCAGCGGCCAAGACAGCCGCGGCCGCGGACACACAGCGCGTTACGATCAAGGTCACAGGCATGTTCTGCGAGAGCTGTGAGGCCTCCGTGCGCGCGATGCTCAAGCGGGCCGACGGAGTCCACTCTGCGACGGTGGACGCGAAACGAGGCGAAGCGATTGTCGCCTACGACCCCGCGAAGACAACGCCGCAAGCCCTGGTCGATGTCATCACTCGCCTCGGCTACAAGGCCAGCTTGCCAACGGGGAGCAAGGCGAAGGGGAGCGGCTAATAGCCGACCGCCGCGATGCGCACGAAGTAGCCAGCGACCGCGAGCAGCGCGGCGCCGCTGATGATCTCGAAGGGCCGACGCAGGCGCTCGACTCGCTCCAGCCATTGTTGTACGTGCCCCGAGAACATCGCCAGTGCGAGAAACGGGGCGCCACGGCCTAACGCGTACGCCAACGAGAGCAGAGCCCCGTACACCGGGCGACCGAGCGCCGCCGCGACCGTGAGCAGCAGCATGAGAGGGCCGGCGGACGTCGTAATCGTCGCCACGCTGAACAGCACGCCGTAGGTGAAGGCACCGGTGACCCCCGCACGGCGCGGAACCGCCGGGTCGGGTACGATCCGACGGAAGACCGGTCCCAAGAGCACTGCGACGCCCGCCACGACGGTGAGCGCGGCCGCGCCGATCGCGAACGCGCTGCGCCAGCCCGCGAGTAGCCGTCCGAGCAACGCGGCGGCAATGCCGAGTGCGAGCAGCGCCAGCACGAGTCCGGCGAAGAACGCGAAGCCGAGACGTGTCGCGCTCGGAGCCGCTGCGTCCCGCGACCCTCGTCTTGTGCCTACGTACCCGACGATCCCTACGCCCGCAGGGACAGTGCAGGGTCAGGTGCTGGTGGAGAGCACGCCGCCGGCAATCGCCACGAGCACCGCCACCATTGGATAGTGGGCGATCGCGCCCGAGAGGCGATCGATGAAGTCCGCAGGATTCACGGTACCACCTTGCCATCGAACTTCCCGGCAGGTTGAGAGAACCACCGATCATACCATGCAAGACTTCTATCGATCACATCGACGACGTGCTTGGTTTCGCGCACGCCGTGTCCCTCGCGCGGGTACCGCACCATGATCGTCGGCACTCCGACGTCCTTGAGCGCGATGTAGTACTGCTCTGCCTCGGCGATCGGCACGTCGTTGTCGTTCTCGCCGTGGATGAACATCACCGGGGTCTTCACGCGGTCCACATAGCGCAGCGCGCTCCGCGCCCACAGCGTGTCCATGAGATCTTTCTCGTGAGGATATCGGCCGAACTCCACGGCGAGATAATCGTGGTAGTACGCCATGTAGTTGAAGCTCACGAGGTTCGCGATGCCGGCCGCGGGCACCGCTGCCTTGAAGCGCGGCGTTCGCGTGATGAGCCAGTCGGTAAGCTGGCCTCCGTAGCTGCCGCCTTCGATGCCAAGGCGCGTCGAATCGACCCACGGGTATTTGGCGATCACCGCGTCGACTCCCGACAACACATCCTCGGCCTCCTTGCCGTTTTGGTCACCAAAAATCGCGTCGGCGAACGCTTGGCCGTAGCCGGTCGAACCGCGGTAGTTCACCATCAGCGTGGCGAATCCGTGAGTCGCGTAGACTTGTGCCTTGTCGTTGAACGCGGGGCCTTGCGCCCCATGCGGCCCGCCGTGAATCGCGAGCACCATCGGATACTTCTGATTCGGTGCGCGATTGAGCGGCATGGTCAGGTATCCTTCGACCGGCAATCCGTCTTTCGCTTTGAAGGTCACCGCTTCGACGGGTGAGATGCGTCGCTGACCGAGAAGCGCGGCGTTGAGCTTCATGATGTCGCGCGTCGTGCCGTCGGCCGCGCGCTCGCGCAACATCGCCGGCTCCATCGGCGACGCGAATCCGTACATCACACCACCGCTCGGCGTCAGCGCCCAAGATTCGACCGAGCCTTCGTCGCCGATGACAACCGTTGGCTTGCTTCCGTCGACCGGCACGCGATACAGATGCGAGCTGCCTCTTACCTGCACGATTGTGTAGATCGCTTTTCCGTCCGGCGCCCAGCGCGGCGCGCGCTGGCGGTTGTCGATCGCCTGCCCCAGCTCGCGGCGATTCGATCCGTCTGCATTCATGATCCAGACGTGCGTGTCTTCCATCGTCGTTTCGGACGACGTCAGTTCACGCTTGGTACCGAGGTACGCGATCGAGCGCCCATCGGGAGACCAGACCGGCTGATATTCGGCGTTGCGACTGTTGGTGATCTGGCGAATTGCGCCCGACGCGACATTCAGCGCGAAGACGTCATAGTTGAAGACGCGGTCCGGGTCAGCGCCGTGATTGGAGATGAAGACGATCTCCTTTCCGTCGGGCGACCACTGGATGCTATGCTCGTAGTAGTTGCCTGACGTGACCTGTTTGACCTGTCGCGTCGAGAGATCGGCAACAAAGATGTGGAGGCGCTTGTTGTCGTCGAAGCGCGTCAGCCCTTCGCTCGCCGTCGGCTTGTAGGAGTAGCGCGTGATGACCATCGGGTCGCCATTCGCATCCTCTTCGGGACCTGGCGTGCTCGAGACGAATGCGAGACGCTTTCCATCGGGCGACCACGCGACTCGCTCGCCCGTCGAAGGAAGCACGTGGTTGGTTCCGCCGACCGACGCGACGAACCGAATGGCGCTCCCGTCGGCGTGTGCGACCGCCACACCACCGCTATCGCCGACGCGGCCGAAGAACGCGACCGACTGCCCATCGGGCGACCAGCGCGGTCCCGACGCGCGCGTCGCACCGGTGCCGAGTCGCGTTTCCTGGCCTGTTGCGAGATCTCTGATCCACACTTCTGACGACGGCCGCCCTGGGCCATCGCGCCGAGTGACGGCGTATGCCACCCGCTTTCCATCGGGTGAAAGTTGCACATCGCCTAGAGAGCGCAGCTTGTAGAGGTCTGCGCTCGAGATGCCTGCGACCGGCTGCTGGGCAGCGAGTGGCGAGGGCGCGGTCACGAACGCCACGGCAGATCCTGCCACCAGGCCGGACGAAATGATACGTCTCATATTGGTCCTCGAAACGAACGTCTGGAGTTACGGCCCGGAGGGACCACCGCGGCGGCCGGTTCGCGGTGTCGGAGCCCAGACGGCCGTATCGGCGGCGCTGGCCGGGCCGATCTTGCCTTCGGCGGACTTGAGCAACGCGGTCGGATCGTAGACTCGTCCGGCCTTGATGACGACGCGCGGATTACGAACTCGCTTGATGTCTTGCAACGGGTTGCCGCGCAGGACTACGAGATCCGCCCACTTGCCCGCTTCGATCGTGCCGAGCCGGTCGCCGAACCCCATGGCGCGCGCGCTGTTGATCGTAGCGATCTTCAGAATCTGCCAGTTGGGGATGCCTGACGCTGAGTAGGCGTACATCTCACGCGCGGCGGAGAATGGGGTGAACCACACTCCCCAGCTCGGATGGTCGGTGCCGAGCGTCATGAGATCGCCGCCGCCGGCGTCGAAGAACGCTTTGATCTCTTTTCGCTTGACGTAGTAGATCTTCTCGAACTGCACGTTGTTCGGACGCTGCGGACGTTTGGTGATGATGTCGCGCATGTATGGCGTGAGGAAGCGACGCTCGTCGCCGGCGTAGTAGTTCGTCAGGACCGTGTCCTTCGCGCCGTACATACCATAGGTGCTCAGCGTCGCATCGAAGTACGCGTGATGCGTGATGAACAGCGCGGCGATCTTCTTGAAGGCCGGCGTATCGAACGTCATGTCCTGGTACGAGGCGTACGCCGATTTGTCCGCCACGAAGGCGTCGCCACCCATGAAGTGCTCGATGCGATCGATGCCCATGATGACCGCGTCGCGCGGGTTCACACTATTCCGATTGCCGGAGTCGAGGTGTCCCGTCACGGTCAGTCCGTGAAAATGCGCGCGCTCGATCACCGCTTTGAGCTCGTCGGCCGTGATGCCCTTGGTCTTGATGCCCTTGATTCCCATCTCTGCCCAGTGGTCGATCTCGGCGTAGATCTGCTCACGGGTGATCTCGGGATTCCAGTTAGGGCGCGCGGTGCCGAAGTACGGTCCGGAGTTCATGAGGCGCGGACCGACAACCTCGCCGTTGTCGATCTTGATGCGTAGCGCGCGCATGTCGTTCGGGTCCATCTCGCCGGCGGGAAAGGTCGACGTCACTCCGTTCGCGATGAACAGCGGCGGGTACGCAACCGTCTCATCCTTTCGCCCAGCGCCGAACAAATCCATCGCGTAGTGCGCATGGAGATCGAAGAAGCCCGGAACGACGGTCTCGGTGTCGGCGACCTGGACGCGCTCTGCGTCGGCCGCGGCAATCGACAGGTCGCCGCCCACGCGCAAGATCTTACCGGCGCGAATGAGAATTCCTGGATTTCTCACGCGGGCGTTGCTCGTAGACGCAAAGAGCCAACCGCCGGTGACGACGACGTCGCGTTCCTGGGCCGACGCGACGCTGGTGACGAAGAACAACAGCAGCAGTACAACGCGCGTTTTCATTTTGGGACGTCGCGATAGAGGGGACGAGTGACAAAACGACCGTGACAATGGCGCGCGCGGACAATCGTGTCTAGATGGATATTGAATTCTTTATCCCTGGTGGGTCGACCCTCTTTCAGCCGGGAACCTCATGCGTCCACTTGGCGCCACCCTCGTCCGTTACGCGCTCGTTGCCCTTCCCGTTGGTGCGCTGGACACGTACCCGCGCCAGCCCGGCGTGGACGTCGAGCACTACGTCTTCGCCCTCGAGTTGAGCGACGCGAGCGACGAAATCCGCGGTGAAGCGACGGTTACGATCCGCTTCACCAAAGACGGCCTAACGAGTTTCTTCCTCGATCTGGCGACGCCGTCGACCGGGAAAGGGATGACCACGACCGGCGTCTTCGCTGACAGCGTCCCCCTCCGTTACACGCACGCGGCGAATCGGCTGACGATCACCCTCCCTCGACCGAGCTGGGCATCGGAGCTGCGGCGGTTCACGGTTCGCTACCGCGGCATTCCCGCCGACGGACTTCGCACGGGAGTGAACAAGTACAACGAGCGGTGCTTCTTTTCCTGGAACTGGCCCGACAAAGCACGAGAGTGGTTGCCGATGATCGATCATCCATCGGCGAAAGCGACGAGTGAATTCATCGTCACCGCGCCCGACAAGTACATGGTCGTCGCGAATGGACTACTGCAAAGCGAGGTCTCGCTCGGCGACGGGCGCAAGCGGACGCACTGGAAGCAGAGCGTGCCGATCGCTTCATGGCTGAATGCAATCGGCGTCGAGCAGTTCGCGATCCACCATGCAGGCTTCGTCAGGGGCGTCGAGCTGCAAACCTGGGTTGTGCCTCGTCGGGCCGCCGGGATCGCGCGCTTCGAGACGATTGCGCCGCGAGCCCTCGAGTTCTTCAGCGATCGAATTGGTCCGTACAGTTATGAGAAGCTGGCGAACGTCACTGCCCCATTCGACCGGGGCGCGACAGAACACGCGAGCGTGATCTTCTATGGTGATGGCGGTACGCGATCAGGCGCTACGCCTCAAACGCAGCCGGCGCCGGTGACGGCTGCGGGTGGGCGCGGGCGCGCGGGTGGGGGACAACGCGTCGCCGCTGTTCCAGGGAGTGGAGGAACGATCGCTCACGAAATCGCGCATCAGTGGTTCGGAAACTCCATCACGGAGAGCGACTGGGACGACGCTTGGCTCAGCGAGGGGTTCGCGACGTATTTCGCCGCGCTGTACGACGAGCACTACGTCGGCCACGACGCGTTCATCCGAAGCATACAGGGCATGTTCGCGCGCGCACGCACGGCCGCGCAAACCGACAAGCCATTGGTCCACGAGAACATCTCCGATCTGCGCGGCGTGATTCCGCAGCTCGTCTATCAAAAGGGCGGCTCAGTACTGCACGTCTTGCGCGGCCAGGTCGGGACTGAGGCGTTTTGGAGGGCGATCCGCGAGTACTATCGTCGACATCAGAACGGTCTCGCCTCGAGTGACGACCTCCAGCGCGCGTTCGAGGAGACGTCCGGTCAAAACCTCGAGTGGTTCTTCACGCAGTGGTTGCACTGGCCGACAGTTCCGGCTGTCGAAGGCTCCTGGTGGTGGGACGATGCTGGGCGGAAGGTCGTCATCCAGCTCACCCAAACACAGCAGGGGAAGCCGTACCGACTTCCCCTCGAGGTCGGTCTCGCCGCCGACAGCACCGTGAGTGTAAGGATCGAGAAGGTCGAGTTGACGCAGGCGAGTCAGCGGTTCGAGATCGCGGCGGACCGTGCGCCGTCTGATGTTGCGCTCGACCCGAACACGTGGATGCTGATGGAGCCGCCGAAGTTCAGCCGGCGTCAGCCTTGAGACATGCTGACGCGCACGGGTGTGGCCCACGGCAACATCGCGTGAGGCACCACCGCGCGCTGTGTGACACTCGGTGCCGCCCGCGTGACGGCGCCGCGTTGCGACGGCACGTTAGGCGCGTCTGGTAGGATACCGAGCGGTGTGGCCGATGAGCCCACCCGAGTCACCGATGCCGACTTCGCCTTCGTTCCCGGACGCCCTCGCGCGCCTGCGC
>Ga0075433_10005175_pt1 | contig 10220 bp, 8 predicted proteins | sample RhiMethybrSRZTD2_FD_75299 | JGI IMG/M metagenome (GOLD analysis project Ga0075433, IMG submission 75299) | Populus rhizosphere microbial communities from Tennessee, USA - Rhizosphere MetaG P. TD hybrid SRZTD2 | ecosystem: Host-associated > Plants > Roots > Rhizosphere > Soil | place: USA... | reverse complement strand
GCGCCGACGCCGCCCGCATCAGCGGGGCGCTTGGCCATCCATTCGCGATCGTCAACCCGGGTGTGTCGGTCAAACCGTATCCGTGCGGGTCGCTGAGCCATCCGAGCATGGACGCGATGCTGAAACTGCTCGTGGATCACGACATCAGGCCGGAGCAGATTCGCAGGATTCGCGTCCGGGCGGGATCGAACATTCTCGAGCCGCTGCGCTACAAGACGGCCAGGACCGAGCTGGAAGCGAAGTTCTGCCTGCCGTTTCTCATGACCGCGCTCGTGCTGCGCCGGCGAGCCGGCATCCGGGAGTTCACCGACGAGTTCGTCGCGAGCGCCGCCGTTCAGGAGATGATGCCGCGGGTCGAGACGCAGTTCGATCCCGCGATCGAAGCGCGGGGCTTCGACAAGATGCGCAGCGTCATCGAGGTCTACCTGACCGACGGGCGCTCGTTCGAGCAGGCATCCGACGAGCGGTATCGGGGCGGCCCCGAGCGGCCGTTCACGCGCGCGGAGCTGCACGAGAAGTTCGCGGACTGCGCCTCGCTGATTCTCCCCGGGGATCGAATCGCGCACGCGCTGGAGCTCATCGAATCGACGGAACGGCTGCCGAGCGTGAGGCCGCTGGTGGAGGCGCTCTCGGCGTGAGCGTCGGGCGGAGACGCGGCTATGTCACCGGCGGCGGCGTCGTCAGCGCCGCGAGCACTTCCTTGTAGAGATACTTCGCGCCCTCGACGCCGTTGAGCGGTCCCGCCTCGTACTCGAGCGCGAACGTGCCCTTGAAGCCGCCGGCGAGCATGATGCGAACGGACCGCTGCACGTCGTTCTTCTCGCCCCACCGGTCCCAGTACTTCGCGTGGACGTTCGAGGATGAGTACGGCGCGAGCGCCTTCAGGCCGTTGAAGAGCATGTGCTCGTGCTCCCAGTTGCAGAAGTCGGGCGTCGCGTCGCAATAGGGGTGGTTGATCGCGTCGATGATGATGCGCAGGTTCATCGGATCCGCCGCGAGCCCCCAGTGATTCTCGAACGTCACTTTGATCCCGAGGTTGCCGCCGAAGTCGGCCATCTCCTTGTAGGATTCGATCGCCGCGTCGATCAACCGGACGATCTCGACGTTGCGAGGGTAGCCGTCGCCGCCGTTCGGCGTCGCGTTCGGCCGGATCTGAGGGCCGAGCGCCTGCGGCGAGTTCATGCGCATCGACTTCACGCCGAGCACCGCGCACGCGTCGAGCCACCGTTTCCCCATCGCGACCCCGGCCCTGCGTCGCGCGTCGGCGTCTGCCGATCCGTAGTCCGCGAGCGCGAACGGCGCATTGTTCGAGATGTGCTGCACCTTGGTGCCGGTCTTCACGAGGACGTTCGCGAGCCGGTCCAGCCATCGACGTCCCGACGCGCTCGTCGGGTCGAAGCCGGCGCCGCCTCCGCCACCCTCCGCAGCGGTCATGAACATGCTGTCGTCGCTCACATCACCGAACAGGCCCGAGAACAGATCCATCCGCGTGACGCCGGGGAAGTTGTCCTTCGCCCACTGCGGGAAGTCCAGCATCGTGATCTCGCCGTACTTCTGTTTCATCTCCGCGGCCGTCGTTCGATCCCGGTTCGCCGGTATCGCCGGCGGAGGCTGAGCGGAGGCCGCGCCGGCCGCGCCGCGGCCTCCACCGCCCGGCACGCGCGTCCTGAACAGCTGACGGATCGGCCAGGTGCATGCGGCGATGCGCTCGAGACGCGCCTTTTCGGCGAAATCCTGCGCGAGCGCGCGCTCTCGTGCGGTCATCATCACGCCGGCGACGGTCAGGCCTGCGCCCGCGGCCTTGAAGAAATCGCGCCGATCGACTCTGGCGGGTTCGCTCATAGCGCCACATTGTAGGTGGTTCGCTCTTGTTTGAGGTGGCGGCCGGGTCACTTCGAGTGTCGCCTGCCGATGTCTGGTTATGGGAGACCGGTTCGATACCGACGTTGTCGGCGCTCGCGCGGCGGGGATGACGCCTGGGACGAGATTGAAGAAGGCATTAGTATGCTGAACGAGAGAAGCGATTGCGAGATCATCCGAGCTCGCGGAGCAATGCACCGTACGGCGACGTGCCGCGCAGAGCCTTTTTGACTCACGTGGCGGCCACAGCCACTGCGGCCGCATTCCCGTGGCCATCAAAGGCGCAGGCGCCGCGGATTCCCATCGTCGACGCGCACATACACCTCTTTGATCCGAACCGCCCGCAAGGCGCACCGTACAGCGGTCCGCTGTCAGCGCCTGGCGCCGCGCCACTCGCCGCCTATCCCGATCGCTATCGCCGGCTTGCACGACCGCTCGGTGTCGTCGGCGCGATCAAGGTGGAAGCAAGCCCGTGGATTGAAGACAACCTGTGGGTGCTCGAGGTTGCGCAGCGAGACCCGATCATCGTCGGCGTCGTCGGCAATCTGGAGCCGGACAAGCCGGAGTTTCCCGAGTACCTCGAGCGATACCACAAGAATCCGCTCTTCCGCGGGATCCGCTATGGGAACCTCTGGGGACGAGACATCACAAAGCAGTCGACGAACCCGGCGTTCCTCGGCGGCCTCACACGTCTCGCCGAGGCGGATCTCGTGATGGACACGGCGAACCCGCGCGTGCCGCTGCTCCAGGCCGTGCTTCGCATCAGCGATGCGGTGCCGACGCTTCGCATCGTGCTCGATCATCTTCCCGCGCTTGATCCCTCGGACGCGGATCGGGCCGCCTACGACGCGGCGCTGCGGGAGCTCGGCCAGCGCCCGCAGATCTTCGCGAAGCTTTCCGCGATCATCCACCGCGTGAACGGCCATGTTTCAACCGAGCTCGGCGCGTATCGCGCGCGGCTGGACACGCTGACAGGCGTGTTCGGCGATGACCGCATCCTCTTCGGGAGCGACTGGCCGAATAGCGACGGCGTGGCGCCCGTTGACAAGGTCTTCGCGGTAGCGAAAGAGTACTTCCGGACGAAACCGCGTGAGGTCGCGGAGAAGTACTTCTGGAAGAACTCGGTGGCCGCGTACAAGTGGGTCAGGCGAGACCCGTCACAACCGACGGCGTAATCTCATGGCGGTCGCTATCGACGAGCGATCGCCTTGGATTGCTTCAGCCTGCAATGACCGAAGTCCTCTCATCGTCGTGGCGCCGCGAACAACTGGTTCGGATACGGATTCGACGCAGGGCGTTGAACCTGATTGAAGCCGAAGTTCGTCGCCCGATGGCAGTCGTTGCATGCCGCGGTGAGCGCGTCGTACGCCCGTGTGAACGCGGCGGAGTCTTTTCGGCTCACCGCCGCCCGCACGTCCGCACGGGGCTGGGTCACCATGCGCGGAATCGCATCCTTCGGGGCGACAGGTGAGTCCTTGTGCGTCGGGTGGAAACTTGATGATGTCGTCGAAGCCCTCGCCGAGCTCGTCGACTTCGTAATCCGCCAACTCCCAGTTGGCCACCTCACCCGCCAGCCACAACTTGACGTGGCGCATCTGCTGCAGACTCATCAGCTCACCGAGCCCCGGAATGAATCCCGGCTCGGCAGCGGCCGGCGTGCTTCCAGCAGACGGCGGCGACGTCCGTCCACACGTGGTGACGAAGAGTGCGGCAAGGCAGATGGCGAACAGTTGCCGATTTCGAGTCATTGTCTCCTCAGACGTCATCATCGGATCAGCGTTGTCGGGACCCGGCGTCACGATTGACAGCGAGCGACCGTCTACCGCCTAGCGTCCGACTTGCGCTGGTGGCGAGCGACGCTCGTGCCGACAATATGGACGGCCGTGTCAGTGCCTGCGAGCCGTGTCGGAACGATAACCGCGGCGTGCGGCACTGCCATCGTCGTCATCACCACGCTGCTCTTCGGCAGCTTCGGCGCCGGGCTCGTGGGCTTCGCCGTGTGGGCGCTTCTGCCCTACGTCGTGCTGTTCCTTGCCGGTCGCGTGACGTCCAGTACGTGGACCATTGCCGGTGCAGGCGCCCTTGCGCTCGCGATCGAGTGCGGCGTGCGCGCATCGGTATTCCTGTTCCCGCGCGGATCCACGGCAGCCATCGCGCTCGTCTTTTCGCCGGCACTCATTACAGTCATCGGTCTTCCTGCAGGCGCCATCGGCGGGCACGTGGCCGGCCGCTTCTGGCGACGCGGTGGAATCGTCCTGAAGGCGGCAATCGCCGCCATGTCCGCGGCAGTCCTCGTGCTCGTCTTCGTTCAGCTCGCCGCGCCCGACTTCTTTCCAACCGCGATCTTTCGGCGGCGAGCGACGCTCGCCCGCGTTGGCGAACCGCGGATGCTCGTTGGAGCCTCGACATTCACAGTGAAACCGATCTGGCCACGGCCGGCCTGGTTTCTCACCGGCCGCTTCACCGACGCGCAAGGCGACTCGATTGCGATCGTCGATTCAGATCTGCAGCTTCTCGATCCCGACGGCGTCGCGCGCGAGCGAGTGCCGCTCAGCATGGAAGCCAGGCGGCGCTGGGGCTGGGACGCGACGCTCGTGCGGATCGGCGGCCGTCTCCTGGTTGCGCAAACCGGCGGCGGATATCAGGACACCGAGGTGCACGATCTCGATGGACGGCTCCTATGGCGCTACAGGCCCGACGCGAACCTGCCGCCCACGACGATGAAGCCGGCCGATCTGGATGGAGACGGACGACCGGAATTCTACGCATCGAGCACGAACGCGATCGCGCGGCTCGACGAGAACGGACAGGAAGTATGGCGACGTCCGCTATCGCTCGGCAGTTTGGTCGCTGCCCTGGCAAAGGAAGGACGCAGACCCGCGTGGGTCGTCACGTACAACGCGGGCGGACGCGCGGCTGTCTGGAGCGATGCCGGCGAGGCGCTCGGTGAGATTCGCCTCTCGTCGGACAGCCGTGCGCTCGGCGCCGGGGATTGGCGAAACGATCGGGTGCTCCTCGCCGGAGGCACGACCCTGCGGACGATCACTCTGGATGGTCGTGAGCAGTTCTCGTACACGCTTCCCGACTTCACATTCAACGGCGCCGCCGTCGTGCGCCTGCGAGCCGACGCGCCGCCGTACCTGGCCGCCATCGCCGCGGCGCCGCGCGATGTCGGCCGCTGGCGGGTACTCGTGTTCTCGGCCGATGGTCGCATCGTATTCGACGAGATCGCCGGCGCGCCCGTGCGGTTGCTGACGGCGCGGCGTGCGGACGGCAGCGAGGCGCTCCTGCTGGCAACCGACCGGTTGCGGCTGCTTCAGCCTGTGTAATCCTCCGGCGCCCGTTTATCGCTGCGACGGCGCGAACTGCTGGTTGGGGTACGGATTCGACTCAGGCCGCTGAACCTGATTGAAACCAAAATTCGTCGCGCGGTGGCAGTCGTTGCACGATGCCGTGAGCGCGTCGTACGCCCGCGTGAACGCCGCGGCGTCCTTCCGGCCGACCGCCGCGCGCACGTCCGCAAGGGGCTGGGTTACCATCCGCGGAATCGCATCCTTCGGCGCGACGGGTGAGTCCTTGTGCGTCGGGTGGAACTTGACGATGTCGTTGAAGCCCTCGCCGAGCTCGTCGACTTCGTAATCCGCAAGTTCCCAGTTTGCGGCCTCGCCGGCGAGCCACAACTTCACGTGACGCATCTGCTGCAGACTCATGAGCTCGCCAAGCCCGGGAACGAATTGCGGCTCGGCGGCGGCCGGTGTGCGTCCGGCTGACGCGGGCGAAGTCCGCCCGCACGCCGCGACGAACAGGGCGCCGAGGCATATGGTGAACAGCTGGCGATTTCGACCCATTGTCTCTCGCTCCTTTCCGATACCGGTCCGAACCGACGCTGATGCCGACAACAAGATCGTCGATGTCGCGTGGCGGGGCCCGTCGGAACGATAGCCGCTGCGTGTGGCGTCGCGATCGTCGTGGTCACGACGCTCCGATTCGCCAGCTTCGGCCCGGGACTCGTCGCCTTCACGGCATGGGCGCTGCTGCCATAAGCCCTGTTGTTCATCGCGAGCCGCGCCTGACATCCAGCACGGGGCCATCGGCGGCTCCGGCGCGATGGTGCTTGCGATCGAGTGCGGCGTGCGCGCTTCGGTATTCCTGTTCCCGCGTGGATCCACGGCGGCGATCGCGCTCGTCTTTTCACCGGCGCTCATTACCTTCATCGGTCTTCCTGCAGGGGCCGTCGGCGGGTGCCCGGCCAGCCGATTATGGCAGCGTGGCGGACCGGTGCAGAAGACCGCCGTCGCGGTCCTTTCCGCAGCCGTCCTCACGCTCCAGCAGTGGCAGACGCGTGGCGATCCGGAACGATGGTGGTGACGCGCTCGGCGAGATTCACGTTCCGTCCGACGCCTTTGTGCTCGGCGCCGCCGATTGGCCGACCGATCGCGCCGTGATCGTCGAAGGCCGGCCCTCCGCACGATAGGTCTGGACCGTCGAGAGCGGTTCGCTTACACGCTTCCGGATTTCACGTTCAACGATGCCGTCGTGGCGCATCCGGGCACGAACGCGCGGCCGTTCCTCGCCGCGACGGCTGCGACACGTCGCGATGTTGGCCGCTGTTGTTCGCAACCGACCGCTTGGAATTGCTTCAGCCCACGCGATGACCGACGCCCCTCTGACGTTCAGCGGCCTTGAGTCGAATCGTATCCCACCACCTGTTTACAGCGCCGCAACGACTTCAAGGATCGCCGGCCTTTCGTGTGCGCGCATTCAGGGTTGCTCCGGCTAATTCTTGCCGTAGACCGGGTCGCATGTTAGGCTCGCCGAACTGAATTCGAATAGCCCTCGTCACCTCGTTGTCACGGTTCACGGGATTCGTACGTTTGGCAATTGGCAGGAACGTCTCGAAAGTCTGATTGCTCGCCGAAAAACAGCCGACGAAACGTTAAGAATCGTCAACTATAAGTACGGCTATTTCTCGGCCGTCGCGCTACTCTCGGTGACCCTCAGATTCATCACAGTCCGACGATTCATCCGCGAGCTCTTGCCGGTTCTGGACGAAGGATGGGATCGCATCGATATCGTCGCTCATAGCTTTGGAACGTATCTGGTCGCGCTGGCACTCAGATCGATCTGCGCGCAGAGGTCGTTCAGCGTCCGTTCGGTGATTCTGGGCGGCAGCGTTCTCCCGGCGCGATTTCGGTGGAGCCGGCTCGTGCCGACGCACGTCCGTCGCGTGGTCAATGACTGCGGGACACACGACAACGTACTGTGGCTGAGTCAGGCGATCCCCTTGCTCGGCATGGCAGGCCGCACCGGTTTTGTCGGCATGACTGGCAGTCAGCTCAGAAATCGGTTCTTTTCCATCGGTCATAGTGGCTACTTCCAGTCCGAGGGATCGCCATCTGACGCATTCATGTCGCAGTACTGGGTTCCGTTGTTGTGCTCAGAGGAGGATCCGCCCCTCATCGACCAACGCATCTCGTCCTGGCTGACGCCGGTCGAGATGTTTCTCCAGCACAACGCGAAACCCACAAAGCTCATTGTCTATGCCGCCGCAGTGGCTGCCGTCGTCGGCGTCGGATGGCCGATTGCGTCGCGGGCGTATGCCGTCAACCAGATCGAACGGGTGGGCTATGTGACGAATGACAAAGGCCGCGTCACGGTGTCATTCAATGCAGCTCGGCCTGGTACCGCCATGCGCGCGGTGAACTCTATCGGCGCGATTCACGAGCTTGATATATCCGAAACCGAGATCGGTGACGCTGACATTGGCGTGCTGCGGCCCAATGAGACGCTCGACACGATCAACGCCAACAACTCGAATCTCACGGCAGGCGGGCTAGCGCTGTTGGAACGATTTCCGAAACTGCGTGATCTCAACCTTGGGAATCTCCCCCTCAAGACGCTGAATGGATTGCCACGGTTCACCCAGCTGGAGTCACTCAATCTCACACGGACCGGGTTGCGAGATGAAGACTTGGTTCATGTCGGCCCGTTGACGAGCCTGAAGACGTTGATTCTGTCAGCGAATCCGATCCGTGGAACTGGTTTGGAGAATCTTCGAAGCTTGAGCAGACTCGAAGAGATCTTCCTGGATCAGGACACGATTACGGATGTTGGATTGATGCATTTGCCCGCGCTACCGAGGCTGCGTGCGCTGAACCTTCAATACAATGCCGGCATAAAAGGCGCCGGTCTCGCCGCAGTGGGGTGGGTGGTTTCCTTGGAAGAGTTGTGGGCGATCGATACGAACGTCGATGGTGAATCGCTCGCGAATTTGGTGAAACTGGAGCGGCTGAAGATCATCTCGATGCCTGGCACTAAAGTGGGCGGCGGTGGGTTCGCTGCGCTGGCCGGTTTGCCTGCGTTGAAAGAATTGTATTTGGGTTCGACGAAGATCACAGACAATGATCTGGCCGACATCGCAAAGATGGCGGCGCTCGAGACGTTATTTATTCCTGGAAACCGCGTCAGTGACGCCGGCATCGAGCATATTCTTTCAATGCGCGCGCTGCGCAAATTGAACATCGATGGCACCGATATCACTGAGACGGGCCTCGCGCGTTTGCACAGTGCGCGTCCCGACATCACCTTGGCTCATTTAGGACGGTGACGGGCCCTTGCGTTCCTCGGCGACGGAACTTGCCGCGATCACTTGTGCCGAAGCGCCGTCATCGCGGCGAGCAGGGCGTCTAAGCGCTCCACACGATCACGTCTTGCGCGCGAGCGTGAGCGCGAACGCATCGTCGCCATCGATCCATTGCGCGACGGCCTGGAAGCCGGCGTTTTCGAGCCGATCGATCAAGCCTTCGGCGGTCTATTTGTAAGAGCTCTCCGTCCAGATCGCCTCACGCTCCTCGAGATCGAGTTCCAGATCGATCGCCTGGATCCGCACATGCTGTGCCCTGGTCGACACGGCGAACATCTCCATGCGCGAGAGGGCGGCGTTCCAGGCGGCGCGATGGCGGAAGCCGCGAAGGTCGAAGTTGCCGCCCAGCTCGCGGTTGATGCGCAGCAGCACGTTCAGATTGAACGCGGCGCTCACCCCGAGCGGATCGTCGTAGGCGATCAGGAGATCCCGCTCCGGCTTGACGAGATCGGCCCCGAGCAGGAACGCGTCGCCGCGCTGCAGCACGGCGGCGCTGCTCGACCGCATCCTCTTCGGGAGCGACTGGCCGAATAGCGACGGCGTGGCGCCCGTCGAGAAAGTCTTCGCGGTAGCGAAAGAGTACTTCCGGACGAAGCCGCGTGAGGTCGCCGAGAAGTACTTCTGGAAGAACTCGGTGGCCGCGTACAAGTGGGTCAGGCGAGACCCGTCACAACCGACGGCGTAATCTCATCGCCGTCGCTATCGGTTGCGGCGGATCTCATTCGGCGACGCCTGCCATCCCGCTGTCATCGATTCGATGACGCATCACTTCGTAAGGAAGTCGTTGGCGGCACGAGAAGAATTCAGCAATCAGTCACAGCCAATTTGCACGGGCTCCGCGCGAGCGTCATATCCGGTGACTAGCATTCACGGCACCGGCTCGGCGCACGCTCACCAATTGCGGCGAAGCGATCGCGCGGCCGGCGTGGAGCGATCCGATGCGAAGGCTTCGTCTGATCAGCAGAACTGCGCTCGTCGCGGCACTCGGTTGTCTGTCAATAGTTGCGCCCCGTGCAGAAGAGGAAGGCACCCGGATCGGACGAGGCAACTGGGGAGCAGTCGTCGCTCCGGTTTTTGGTACGGCGCAGACGGGTACCTACGCCGGCGCGGAGCTATTCGCCGCGCCGAATCAATTCGACGGTGACTACTACCACGGCGTGCTTCCAAACGGGCGGATTGTCCGGCCGGCCGGCGTGAGCCTTCAGGTCGGCACGAATCCGCTCGGCGCGCGGCTGACACCCGACGGCAAGTTCCTGATCACCAGCAACGACGACGAACGCGAGACCGGCCTCATCTCGTTGAAGAACGCCGCGAATCGCGGCGGCTATTCGCTGTCGGTCATCAACACGGCGACGATGGCGATCGCCTCGCAAATCAACACCGCCGGTCGATTGTTCGTCGGTCTCCAGGTGACAGGCGCGGGACCGTACCGCGTCTGGGCGTCGGGTGGACCCGATCACGATGTCAAGTTATTCACGGTCTCGACTGGCGGAGTGATCTCCGTCGGCTCGCCGGCGCACATTCCGATCGCGCCGGTCCTGCCGGCCAACGCCGGTTACGTGTCGAACTACACGCCGGGCCCGGCTCTGGACACGGCGGATGCTGCCGGCAACAAGCCTGCCGTGCCGAGCGGATTCAGCCGAACCGGCAGCACACAGCTCACGTTTCCCGCCGGTTCTGCGCTCAGTCCTGACGGGCGGTTCCTGTATGTCGCGTG
>Ga0075433_10005172_pt1 | contig 10222 bp, 9 predicted proteins | sample RhiMethybrSRZTD2_FD_75299 | JGI IMG/M metagenome (GOLD analysis project Ga0075433, IMG submission 75299) | Populus rhizosphere microbial communities from Tennessee, USA - Rhizosphere MetaG P. TD hybrid SRZTD2 | ecosystem: Host-associated > Plants > Roots > Rhizosphere > Soil | place: USA... | reverse complement strand
GCTCGAACCCCAGGAGGTGACGCGCCTTCGAGGTGTCCGCGTAGAGGCGTCGCACGTCGCCGGGCCGCTCCACGTCGTGCACGACGCGCGTCTCCCGGAGCCCCGCGACGTCGGCGACGAGGGCGGCCAGGTCGTTGATGGTGGTCTCGGCGCCGCTGCCGAGATTGATCGTCTCCCCGACGACCGCGTCGTCGAACCCCGCGGGGAGAATGCCGGCGGCGACGTCTCCCACGTACGTGAAGTCGCGGGTCTGGGCTCCGTCCCCGAAGATCACCATCGGGGCCCCGGCGAGGCACCGCAGGAGGAACTTGGGGATCACCTCGCCGCTGTCGCCCTCGTGATGGCTCCGCGGGCCGTACGCGTTGAACGGGCGGACGACCACCGTGGCGTAGCCGTACGTCCGGTGAAATGCGCGAGCGTAGCCTTCGCCCGCGAGCTTGGACGCCCCGTACACCGTCGTGGGCATCGGGGGATGCTCCTCGGTCATGGGCACGGATCGCGCCGGGCCGTAGATCTCGGAGCTCGAGACGTGCACGAACCGCTTCACCCCGGAGGCTCGCGCGGCCGACAGCAGCGTGAGGGTACCGCCCGCGTTGACCTCGTGGTTCTCCTGGGGGGAGTGAATCGAGTGGCGGACCCCGAGACAGGCGAGATGGAACACCACCTCGGCGCCACGCACCACGCGGGCCATCGTCTCGCGGTCCCGGACGTCCGCCACGACCAGCTTCACCCGGTCGGACCGGATCTCTTCCAGGTTCTCCGCGCGGCCGTTGACGAGATTGTCGACCACGACGACCTCGTGGCCGCGCGCCGCGAGCTGGCGAACGAGCTCGGATCCGATGAATCCCGCCCCTCCGGTGACGACGATCATCCGGCGAATCCGCGCACGGTGGCCACGATGTCGTCCTGGGCCGCAGCCGGGAGCTCCGGATAGAGCGGCAGGGACAGCACCTCCGCGGCGGCTTCCTCGGCGCCGGGAAAGTCTCCCGCCCCGTACCCCAGGTCCGCGTGCGCCTTCTGGAGGTGCACCGGAATCGGGTAGTGAATGCCGGTTCCGATCCCGCGGGCGAGCAGGGCCTCCTGCAGGTCGGCCCGTCGACGGGTCCGGACCACGTAGAGGTGATAGACGTGGCGCCGATCCGGCAGGGCTTCCGGCCGTCGCACCGGCCCGGGCGCGAGCAGTTCGTGGTACCGGGCCGCGTGAGCCCGGCGCTTCTCGGTCCAGGCCGGGAGATGGCCGAGCTTGACCCGGAGGATCGCGCCCTGGATCGCGTCCATCCGGTAATTGAAGGCCTGGACGACGTGGTGGTAGCGGGTCTCCTCGCCCCAGTCCCGCAGCATACGGATCGTCCGCGCGTAGGTGGCGTTGCTCGTGGTCACCAGGCCGCCCTCTCCGTAGGCGCCCAGGTTCTTGCCGGGGTAGAAGCTGAAGCACGCGAGGTCACCGATGCCGCCCACCCGACGCCCCTTGTACTCGGCGCCGTGGGCCTGGGCCGCGTCCTCGATGACGACCAGGCCGTGACGCCGGGCGGTGTCCATGATCGGGTCCATGTCGGCCGCCTGCCCGTAGAGATGGACGGGGACGATCGCGCGCGTTCGCGCGGTGATGACCGCCTCGAGCCGGCCCACGTCCATGGTGAGCGAGCGCGGCTCGACGTCGACGAAGATCGGTCTCGCCCCGGTGTACCGGATGGCGGCGACCGTCGCCACGAACGTGAACGGCACCGTGATCACCTCGTCGTCCCGGCCCACGCCGGCCGCGAGCAGCGCCAGATGCAGCGCGCTGGTCCCCGAGTTGACCGCGATCCCGTGCCCGGCTCCGGAGAAGGCGGCGAACTCCTGCTCGAACGCAGCCACCTCCTCGCCCAGCACGAACCGCCCGCTGTCCAGGACGCGCTCGACGGCACGGTCGATCTCCGGCTTGATGCTCCGGTACTGCGCGCGGAGGTCGACGAGCGGGATCACGAGTCGACCTTGGCGAGATTGAGGTCCACCAGGCGCCCCCGATCCCGGAGCGCCTGGGTGGCTGCCTCGAGGATCTGCACGACCCGGAGACCGGCGTCTCCGCCCGTGATCGCTGGCTCGCCGTGCTCGATGCAGCGGACGAAGTGGAGGGCCTGGGTCCTCAGCGCTTCGGTCATGTCGAGCTGGGGAGCCCACATGTCGCCGGTGCGATAGCCCACCAGCAGCTTGTAGAGGCTCTCGCCGTCGTTGGCCACCGTGATCCCCTTGTCGTAGACCTTGACCTTCTCGCTCGGCTCCAGGTCATCGTACACGACCATGCGCCGGCTCCCGCCGATGAGCGTCCGCCGGACCTTCACCGGGGCGAGCCAGTTCACGTTGACGTGCGCGATCAGGTTGGTCTCGAAGAAGAGGGTCAGGTAGGCGATGTTCTCGGGCTGACCGGCCACGTGACTCATCCCGGTCGCGGTCACCGCGCACGGCCGAACCTTCAGCACGTGGTCCATGATCGCCAGGTCGTGGACCGCGAGGTCCCAGACGACGTTGACGTCGTGCTGGAAGAGGCCCAGGTTGACCCGGACCGAATCGTAGTAGTTGATCTCACCGAGCGTGCCGTCGGCGATGAGCTCCTCGATGCGCCGGACCGCGCCGGTGTAGACGAACGTGTGATCGACCATCAGGATCCGCTTCCGCCGATCGGCCTCCTCGATGAGCCGCAGGGCCTGCTCGGAGGTGGCGGCCAGCGGCTTCTCGATCAGGACGTGCTTGCCCGCGCGCAGCGCCTGCATCCCGAACTCGAAGTGTGTCGAGACCGGCGTGGCGATCGCCACCGCGTCCACCCGCGGGTCGGCGACGAGCTCGGCGCCGTCCGCGGTCGCCTCCACCCCCGGGTATCGCTGGCGGGCCAGGGCCAGGCGCTCGGGGCGCCGATCCGCGACCTTGACCATCCGGGCGCCCGGCACTTCCGCGAAATTCCTGACGAGGTTCGGACCCCAGTAGCCGTAACCGATGACGCCGAGGCCGATCATCGCGGCTCGGGGGAGGCGCGCCGGCTGTCGACGAGGCGGGCGGGCACGCCGTGGACGAGCGCGTGGTCGGGGACGTCGTGGGTGACCACCGCGCCGGCGCCGATCATCGCGCCCTCGCCGATGGTCAGGCCGCAGAGCACCACCACCCCCGACCCCACCGACGCGCCGCGCTTCACGAGGGTGGGCACCACCGCCCAGTCCGACTCGGACTGGGGCTGTCCGCCGGCGGTGGCCCGCGGGTAGCGATCGTTGATGAACATGACCCCGTGACCGATGAAGACCTCGTCCTCGATCGTCACGCCCTCGCACACGAAGGTGTGCGAGGAGATCTTGCATCGCGCGCCGATCGTGGCCCGCTTCTGGATCTCGACGAAGCTGCCGATGCGGGTGTCGTCACCGATCGCACAGCCGTACAGGTTGACCAGCTGCGGATGGTGGATCGTGACGCGAGCGCCGAGTGTCACGTCGCTGGCGATGGGCATCGCTTGAAAGGGGAACACGAAACGCCCTTTATGGTCAACCATTTATGCGCTGCCTGGCCATGGCCGTGCTACTGTCGGGCGATGCCCGATCGTCCTCGCTGGCTGGCCACCGGACTGCTAGTCCTGGTGGTCGTGGTCTTCCTGGCCCAGGCCCTCTACTTCTCGCGAACCCTCGTGTTCTCCGACGACGAGGAGGGCTATCTGACGTTCGGCTACCTGGCGGCGCGAGGGACGGTCTCCCTGTTCGGAGACGACGTGCTCGGCGCGCGCACCCCGCTGCCCTTCTACATCCTGGGCTGGCCGCAGCGCGTGCTGGGCCGCGATCTCTGGACCGCGCGCCTGGTGTCGGTTGTCTTCGCGGCGGGCGCGCTGTGGCTGACGATCCGGACCGCGACGATCCTGGGCGGGGGCAACGCCGGCCTGCTCGCCGGCCTCCTGCTCGCGACCCAGGGCGCGACCGTCGGCTACTTCGTCACCGCCGGGTATCACGCGATCAGCGCCTTCCTCGTCCTGGCGATCCTCCAGCTCTTCATCGCCCCGCCGTTTCGGGGGCAGTATCTGCTCGCGGCGGCGTCGACCGGGCTCCTCTTTCTGACGCGTACGCACGTCTCCCCCTTGATCCCTCTGTTGCTCGCGGTCTGCGTGCTGCGGTCCCCGGATCTTCGCGCCCGGCTCCTGGTGCTGCTGCTCGGGGCGGCGACCCCGCTGATCTTCTTCCTGTCGGATCCCACGCACGTGAAGCTGCTCGCGTATGCGGGGCCGCTCCAGCGGGTGGCGGCCCGCTGGGGCTACCGCTCGTTGTTCTACTTCTACGACTTCCCGAGCCCTCCCTTCCGCGATCAGGTGCGGTCGCTCCTGCTCTTTCCCCGCCGCTACGAATCCCTGGCCCTGGCCGCGGGAGGCCTCTTTCTCGCCGCGCTCTGGCGCCGTCGGGTCTGGAATCGGGTCCGGGTGTGGCCGACGCGATCGGAGGTTCGATTCGTCCTGCTCGTGTTCGTCTGGGGCGTCGGATGCCTGTTCCTCATCGTCGCGCCGTTCAACCTCAAGGTCGCGATCGCATACTTTCCCGCCTATGCGCCGCTCGCGGCGGTTCTCCTCGGCGTCGGGTTCGCCCACATCCTGTCGAGCCCGCAGACGCCGACCACGGCCCGGCTGGTCGCCGTCGCCACCCTCTGCGTGGCTCTCGTCATCTCGGTGGTCCATCCCCGGCAGCCTCTCCTGCCCACCCCGCCGGGTCGACCGTTCCGGAACGACCCCATCCAGCAGCTCGACCGGCTGGCCCGCGGACTCGAGGGCGCGATCCCGCCCGGCGGCCGCGTCTTCCTGGTTGGCGACTCGATGCCGCTCTACCTGGCGGACCGCCTGCCCTACGTGCGCCAGATCATGTACCCGACGACCCTCGCCGGCCGCAACGAGGATCCGGAGCTGGTCGCGCGGAACGGCGTCTGGGGGCGGGATCAGATCGAGGAGTGGCTCGGGCGGGACGCGACGTACGCGGTGATCGCCCCGCGGTGGCTCGAGGCGCTGCGCCACAATCGAGCCCGCAACATCGCCCGCATCGAGGAACTGCTCGCGGCCCACTTCACGCGGACCGCCGTCCTCGACGACTATCTCGGGATCCCGTACCAGGTCTATCGCCGCAATCCCCCATGAGGCGCGAGGCGATCCGGTGACCCAGACCACGTCCGGCCTCCGCGCCGTCCTGTCCCTCGCGCGCGTCTACGACCGCTTCCAGGATCTGAGCGGGGCGCGCCGGGCCCGGCAGCGGTTCGCGGACGAGTACATTCGCGCCCTTCCGGGCAGCCGGATCCTCGACATCGGCTGCGGCACCGCCGCGATCCTCGAGCACCTTCCCGAGGTGGAATATCGGGGCTTCGACCTGAGCCCGGCCTACGTCGAGACCGCACGGAAGCGATACGGCACCCGAGGCACCTTCTCGTGCGAGGACGTGAACCAGGTCACGTGGCCGAACCGGCTTCGATTCGACATCGTGCTCGCGCTGGGCGTCCTGCACCACCTGGGCGATGCCAGCGCGCTCAATCTGCTGCGCCTCGCCCGGGCCGGCCTCGCTCCCGGAGGACGGCTGGTCACCTGGGACCCCTGCTACGTGGACAGCCAGTCCACGCTACGGCGGCTCGTCATCGGCCTGGATCGCGGGCGCAACGTCCGGGACGAGGGCGGCTATCGGCGGCTCTGCGAATCGGTGTTCGGGAGCGTCAAGGGTCACATCCGACACGACCTGCTTCGGATCCCCTACACGCATGCGATCTTCGAGTGTCGTCAGTGACCGGCGGCACGATGAAGGAGGTCTCGGGAATGTCAGCCAACCCTGAATCCGGTGGACGACTGGTGCCGGCGGTCCACGGCCTCCGGCAAGTGAAGGCGGACCCCGACTACGAGACCGGGCTCGCCAAGCAACTCCGCGCGACGAAAAGCCGTGACGGCTTACTCGATCTTTTTTCGCGATTCGCGCAGGGCGATGGCGACTTCGACGTCATGATGCGGCGGGTGCTCTTTCGGGCGCTGGCCCAAAGAGTGGGGAACGGGCTCCACGTCGGTGGCGGCGTCGGCTTCAAGCATCTCGAGACTTTCGAGCTCGGCGACGGGGTGGTCATCGGTGGACAGACCTACCTGCAGGGTCGCTTCGACGGCCGCTGCGTCATCGGCGATGGAGTCTGGATTGGCCCGCAGGCCTACTTCGATGCGCGTGACCTCGTGCTCGGGGACCATGTGGGGTGGGGGCCGGGAGCCAAGGTACTGGGCTCGGAACACAGCGGCCTGCCTGCCGATGTCCCGATCATTCGCACCGACCTCGCCATTCGCCCGGTGCGGATCGGCGCGTGGGCCGACATCGGCACGAACGCGGTGATCCTGCCCGGCGTGACCGTCGGGAAGGGAAGCGTCGTCGGGGCGGGAGCGGTGGTCACTGCCGACGTGCCTCCGTTCAGCATTGTCGCCGGCGTCCCGGCACGTTTCATGCGCTGGCGTGAAGGCCATACCCCAGATGTTGAGGACACGGGCTCCACGCCGCGGGCTGACTAGCCCTTCCCCTCGATGACGTCGAGCACCCGCTCGCTGGCGCGCGCGTCGTCGAAGCCGACGAAGCGCTCGATGTAGCGCCGCCGCGCTTCCGGATCGATCGTGAAGTCGGCGAGCGTGCTCCCGGCGAGGCGGTCCGCCGCCTCCGCGTGGTCCATGCTCCAGACGATCCCCGCGAAATTCTGGAGGCTCCCCTCTCGCCCGCCGAAGACCTCCTCGTGCCCCGGGTAGTCGTGCAGATGGGACTGGGGCACCCTCACGCTCACGGAGGGCACGCCCGCGCGGGCGGCCTCGAGGACCGCGCCGCTCTGGAAGTGGACGCAGAGATCGGCGATCGCCATCAGCTCGATCGAGGTGTACGGGAACACGCGGTCGTCGCTCTCGACGAGGAGGTCGGCGCTTCGCCGGAGGAACCGCGGATCCTGGTTCTTCTCGCGCGACTTGACCACCAGGGCGGCGTCTTCACGCCGGCAAAAGTCCCGGACGGCCGACGCGAGGTCGCGATACCCGTTCCCTTTCCGGATCTCGGCCCGCAGGCGGCCCTGCCCGGCGAGGGTCGCGCGCGCCATCCGCACCCCCGCGGGCCCGTCGCCCCACACGTAGCGCCGGTACGGCTCGGGCACGGCCATCTTGAGCGACATCAGGAGCACGACCGGGCGGTCGACGGGCAGCCCGAAGCGTTGCCGCACCGCCGCTCGGTCCACGAGGGCGAGCTGGTCGAGCATGGTGGAACCGCACACTGCGCTCCGCTCCTCGAGCCGGACGTGGCGGGCCACCTCGTCGAAGCCCCCCTTCAGGAGGCTCCAGTGCAGCTCCCGCTCGTACTCGGTCGCGTAGAACGTCGTGTCGACGACGCGGTAGGCCTCGGGCGCGCTGGTGAGGGTCTCGAGAGCGTAGTCCACCGAGTAGAGACGCACGCCCATCCGCGCGGCCTCGGCCATCTCTCCCGTCAAGCCCATGGCCTTCATCACGAAGTGCACCGAAGGCCCCATCAGGCCCTCCACCCCGTGCCCGCGAAGGAGCTCCAGCAGCGGCTGACCCCGGCGGTGATCGACCACGCGGGCGCCCGGCCAGTGCGCGAGGTCCTCGGCGGTCGTCGCTTCTCCTGGCTTCCGCTCGTCGGGATCGCGCAGCAGCACGACCTCGTGTCCCCGGTCGAGGGTCGCCTGGATCAGCGAGCCGGTGACCTTGAGAAATCCCTTCCGGGAAGCGAGGAAGGCGATTTTCAATCGACGAACCGCTTCCGGAGCAAGCGGGGCCCCAGCTCGACGTCGGCGAGGACCCGCGCGATGCGGGGCGCGGCGTGGCCGTCGCCGAGGGGATTGACCAGGCCCGCCAGGCTCTCACGGAAGGCGGGATCGAGCGCGCGGCGGATGCCCGCCAGGATCTCGGCCCGTCCCGTCCCGACGTCGATGACGTTGGCCGCGCGCAGCCGGCCGCGCTGGCGGGTGCCCACGTTGACCACCGGCAGGCGGAAGGACGGCGCCTCGATGAGCCCGCTGGAAGAATTGCCGAGCATCACGTCGGCCTCGCGCAGCAGCGAGCAGTAGCCGTCCTCCCCGAGCGCTGCCACCACGCGCGTGCCGGGCCGCGAGGCGGCCAGCGCCTCCAGGCGCCGGATCACCGCGTGGTGCCCCGCGTCGGCTCCCGGATACGTGATGACCACGTCCCCGGCCACCGCCTCGAGCGCGGCCGCCAGCTCGTCGACCTGCTGCTCGGTCGCTCCCGACTCGAGCGTGACGGGGTGAAAGGTCACGAGCAGAGTCGGCCGGCGCAGGGGCAGCCCGACCCGCCTCGACAGCTCGGCCCGCGACAGGCGCGCGCGCCGCTCGAGGCGATCCAGGCCGGGCGCCCCCAGGCAGTGCACGCGCCAGGGCTCCTCACCCATGCGAAGGATCCGCTGCGCGTAGGGGGCCGCGGCCGGGAAGTGCAGGTGCGCGAGCTTGGTGATGGCGTGGCGGGCCTGCTCGTCGATCGCGCCCTCGGTGACCTCGCCGCCGTGCAGATGGGCCACCGGGATGGTGAGCGGCAGCGCCGCCACCGCCGCGGTCAGCATCTCGAGGCGGTCGCCGAGCAGCACGACTACATCGGGGCGGCCGCGCGCGAAGGCGCGAGCGAAGCCGGCGAGGCCCCTCCCCGCGGCCTCCGCCACATCGGGGGCGGCGTCGGAGATCGCCGTCATCTCGATTCGATCGGTGATGGACCAGCCGTCCGCCTCGATGGCGTCGGCGGTGCGGCCGAAGCGCGGGTCGAGGTGCCCGCCCGCGATGTACAGCTGCAGCGTGACCCCGGGCGCGTCGCGCAGAGCCTCGAGCAGCGGCACCAGGTGCCCGTAGTCGGAGCGGGCCACCGTCACGACACCGATGGCGCGTTTCGGCGCTGGGTCCATGAGACCTCCGTCGGCCACCATACAATACGGTGCGCTTCTTGACACCTCGAAACCCGCGGTCTACGCTCGTGCGGAATGTTCAGCGCCGACGATCACCTCGCCGACGTGGAGCTCGCGTGAATCTCTACGACGATGTGCGGCTCGACGTCGCGGCGCTCCTCAAGCAGCAAGAGGCGGCGCTCGTCCGACCCGACCCGGCCGCGCGCAGCGGCGCCGGTCTCGGTCGGCTCGGCCGCCTCGGGAGCCTCACGCGGCTGTACGCGCTGGGGGCCCTCGTCAAGCTCGGGTGGCACCGGCGCCTCGTCTACGCGAATCTCCGGCTCGACTGGTTCCACGAGTTCCAGCGCTACTGGGTGGAGGAGCTGGGCAACCGGCCGATCCATCCGCACGACTTCTACTTCCTCTCCGGCGTCTACCGCCAGCGGCTCCAGACGATCCACTTCGAGCAGCTCGAGAAGCCGGAGCTGGCCTCCGACGACCGGCACCTCGAGGCCTGGCGCGACCACCGGGCCATCTATTATCTGTTCGCCCACACCTACCGCCAGGCGCTCTCCCCCCTGCGCGTGCACCCCTTCGTCCGCTACATCCCGCAGGGGGGACGGGTGGCCGAGCACGGTTGCGGGGCCGCCCCCATCCTCACCGCGCTGGCCCGCCGCTATCGTCACCTGGACCTGCGGCTCGTCGGGGCGGACATCCCGCACCTGCTCTTTCACTACGCGCGCTGGAAGTTCCGGAACGACCGCTTCGTCACGATGGTATCGATCGACCCGAACAACGACATGCCTCTGCCCGGGCTCTACGACACGGTGTTCTGCTTGGAGGTCCTGGAGCATGTGCCGAGGCCGATCGCGGCAATCGAGCACTTCCTCCGGGTCTTGAAGCCGGGCGGGCACCTGGTGTTCGACTACATCCGTTCGGAGGGTACCGGTCTGGACACCGCCACGTCCCTGCGCGACCGGCTCCCGGCGCTCCAGCTCATCCTGGACCACTTCGACATCGTCGAGGGGCGGGTGGCCACGGACGGCAGCCACGTGGAGCCGTCCGTCGCCAGAAAGCGCTGAGGGTTCGACCGACTACGCGGCCAGCTTCACCTTGTCGCCGACCAGGCGTACCAGCCGGAGCAGCATGAGCACGCGGATCACCACCCAGGACGGATCGAACTCGAAGCGGCCCATGCTGAACTTGGGGCTCGAGGGATAGGCGTGGTGATTGTTGTGCAGGCTCTCCCCGCCGGTCAGCCACGCGAGCACGCGCAGGTTGGTCGCGGAGTTGTTGCCGAAGTTGCGCCGGCCCCACCAGTGCCCGAGGCCGTTGATCGACGG
>Ga0075433_10005171_pt1 | contig 10224 bp, 5 predicted proteins | sample RhiMethybrSRZTD2_FD_75299 | JGI IMG/M metagenome (GOLD analysis project Ga0075433, IMG submission 75299) | Populus rhizosphere microbial communities from Tennessee, USA - Rhizosphere MetaG P. TD hybrid SRZTD2 | ecosystem: Host-associated > Plants > Roots > Rhizosphere > Soil | place: USA... | reverse complement strand
GCACCGGGGCCAAACTCGGAACACCGCGCCAGGCGCTGCCGCTGAACATACGCGCGAGCGGGTTCGGGCGCAGGGTCACGCGCCAGCCGGGGAGACGAAGCTGCGCCAGTCGCTCGGCGTCCTCTGGGCAGCAGGCGAGCCAGGCGACGGCCCGGCCCGGCTGGTAGCGCACGCTGAGGCAGGCCGAGTCCCATCCCTCCAGGATCGTCCCATCCGGCGGGTCCGCCAGCTGGCTGGTTGGTGCCAGCAGCGCGAGCTGGGTCCACTCAGGGCGCGGTCGCACGGCGGCGCTGCTCTTAACGGCATCATCGCAGCCGCTCAAAACTTGCATCATCCGCAGCGCCTGATCAGCCACGCGATCCGGGACGGTCACGAGCGTGAGCCGCGCCCGCGCCGGCTTATAGCGTCCTGCGACGGTCACAAACTGCACGGTGATCTGCTTGCCGAACTTGAGCAGCCGCCCCAGCTCGTCGGCTTGTTTATCAGCTGCCGCCGTCGGCGGCGCGGCGATCTGGTAGTGCATGGCTCGAACCTCTCGTACACGTTGGCCGAAATACGTTGGGTGTTTGAACCACCAAGACACCAAGCCTCCAAGCCTTCGTGTCTTGGTGCCTTGGTGGTGAAAACCCTCGGCATCCCTACGCCAAGGTCTATCAGGTGCCGCTAAACGCCCGCAGCTCGGCGTCGGTCGGGATGACTCGTCCGGTGAAGACCTCCGACACCTGCCGCGCGTCGTCGTCCGAGTTCCAGGCGATCACGCAGTCGCCCAGGCCCGCGCCCTTGATCGCCTGCACATGGTGCGGCTGCAAGCCGTCGATCACCTCGTCCAGCCGCTCGGCTGGGTCGGGGTCTTGCTTGAAGATTATTTTGAGCGGCGCGTTGTCGAATACGCTGCGCAGCGCGCCCTCGGCGACCGCGCCTTTCGTGCCCAGATAGGTGTGGGCGTCCTGGTCGAGCGTGAACAGCGCCGCGCCGAAGGTGCGCCAGGTCTTCGCCGCCTCAGCCGCGAAGCGCGCGAGCTGGGGTGCCTGGCCCAGCGTGTACGCGAACTCGTCGAAGAAGACGATCAGCGGGCGGTCGCGGTCGGGCCGGTTGCGCACGTAGCGGTTGAGCGCGCCGAACGCCTGCGCGGTGTAGAGCACGCGCGGCGCGCCAGGCTCCAGCGCCGTCAGGTCGTAGGCCGTCGCAGCATGTGCAAAATTCCAGCTCACGGTCGTCTTGCCGTTGTAGGTCGCGCCGGCGGAGCCCTCCACCAGATACAGCTCCAGCTCGTCCAGCAGATCGGTACGCACCGCAGCCATCGATTCGCGCACCGGCATCGCCTCCAGGATCGTGCAGAGATCCGCGAGCGTCGGCGTCTCGGCAGGGGTGAACGCGTCCAGGTCGGCAGCCCAGGGCGCATACAGGCGCTGAAGGGCATGGTCGATCAGCGCCCGCTCCTTGTTGCTGAACGTGCGCGCGTGAAAGGCCGTCTCGCCGGTCGTCGTCGGCTCGCTGTGCCCGAGCAAGATGGCGAGCTGGTGCATAACCTGCATGATCTGCGATGCCAGTGGCGGCGGGTTGCCCTCTTCGTCGCGCGTGACAACGCTGTCGAGTACGTTGATTTTCTGCCGCATATCGAGCTTGTAATAGGCTCCGCCGTGCCCGCAGGCGCGGGTGAAGCGCCGGGCGTGGCCCTGCGGCTCGAAGAACACCACCTGCCAGCCGTGCGCCAGCATCCGACTGGCCCATACGAAGGCGCTGAGGGTCTTGCCGCTGCCGGTCTTGCCCAGCACGACAGCGTGGCCGGCGCGCTTGCGCCCTGCCGAATCGCGCATGGGATTGAACAAGATCGGCGTCTGGCCTTCGATCATCCACATGATGCCGTCGGTGCGGCTCGGTCGGCGGATGCCGAAGGGCATCATCACAGCGACGCCGTGGCTGGTCTCGGTGCGGTTGTTGGCGAACGCATCGATCTTGCTCGTGGGCGTGCTGGTGAAGAACTGCGCGAGCGGCCCCTGACCGGCGGGCGGGCGCACCAGGCGCATGTAGCCGCTGGTGTTTTTGATGACCTGGCGCACCGCGTCGTCCAGGCTCTCCCTATCCCGCCCCTCCACCGCAACGACGACGCGGATGTCATGAAAGCCATGCTCGGCCTGCTCCTGGTAGTAGCGGGCCGTCTCCAGCTTGCGTTCGGCCTTCACGTCGCGCGGGCCGCTGCCGTCTCTGAGGCTGTTCTCGGTCGCCGTCGCAATAAAATCCACCCGCATCTCGGCCTTCGTGCGGTCGAGCGGCACGACATCAATGCAAAGATGTAGATCGGCGTCCATGTCCAGCAGGCGCGCGAGCGTCCAGAGCGTCCAGGTACCACGTAGATCGTCGGCCGAGAGCAGCGCGATAGCGGGTAGATGCGGCTCGCGCGGGACCAGGCAGTCGGCGTATTCGTCATAGACATCGCGCAGCAGCGGAGCCAGCGTGCCGATTTGCGCGCTGGTGCCGAAAGCGCGACCGATGACCGCCGCCTGCTGCTCGGTTCGCACGCCCTCCGGCAGCCAGCACAGCATGGAATGCTGAAGGCCGCGCAACTCGACCTGCTCGGTGAGCAGCTGGTAATAGCGGGCATACTCTTGCAGCCAGCGCCGCCGCCAGAGCGGTCGGCCCAGCGTAGCGAGGGCCTGCTGCCAGGCCGTGCGCTCATGCCGGCGCGCGGCGGGCAGCAGCGCGTCGAGCCCGTCGCGCAGCGCCTGCGGCAGCGCGACGGCCAGTTCGTTGAGCTGCGCTGGGGCGCTCGTGCCCCAGCGCTCGACGGCTTCGGCAAACGGCGCGTAGCCGACTGCGGCGGCGTCGAGCGGGCGCAGCAGGTTGAGCATGTGCTGGCGCGGCCCGCGCAGATCGAAGCGCGTCGTGCGCGAGATCACCCGGATCGGCCGCTCCAGCCCGGCGAAGAACGGTATCCACTGCTCGTCGAGCGTCGCGCTCTCGGGGTGCATTTCTAATGGAAACGCCGTAACGTGATAGCAGACCGGTTCATTCATGCCCAACCCCCTCCAGCGCCATGCTTCGCTCCTCCGTCGGGTCGTAGACCTCGGCGATCACTCTGCCCTCGCGCATGAGCGGCGCAATCACGCGCGTCGTGGCGGCGCGCGCCGCTACGGGCGGCTTGAGGATGGTCTGGCCCAGGCTGCGGCGCATCTGGTAGCCGCCCCACAGGACGACCTTATCCCAGAGCGAGATGCCGGTCCAGCGGAAGGTTGCAATCACGCCGAGGGTAGCACCAGCCGCCGCCAGCCCGATGCGCACAAACCAGCCCACGCGAAAGGCGTGCTCGTCGCCAATACCCAGCAGGCCCGCGAGTAGCCATAGACCGGCCAGTCCCGCGAAGCCGCCGACGAGGTTGGTCATCGTCAGAATGCCGATCACGCGCCGCTCGCCGTGGGAACCTAAATGCTCTGGTCGTTTGTATGCCATCGCCGCCTCTCGTCTGGCTGAAGGACGCGAGCTGACCACACAGGATTCAGCCATGCGCGGTCGGCTTGTGCGCTGCAACCGCTCATTGAAATCCGCTCTTGGATGCTTCCGCCGCCGCGAACAGCGCGCCCAGGACCGGGTGCGCCCCGACGCCGATCAGCACCGCCTTCTTGACCCACTCGCCCTGGAAGCTCTGGAAGAAACTGGGGAACCAAGCCTGCGTAAAAAAGGCCGCAGCGTAGGTGAGCGCGGCGATCACCTCGGCGATGATCACGAACACCCACAGCTTTTTGAGAAACTGGATCACGGTGTCTGCCCAGGCCGATGGGTCGGGCACACCGGCCTGGGCGTGCGCGGCGGGCGCGAAGACGATGCTGAAGGCCAGTGCCGCGCCGAACAGGAGCGCGTAGAGCATCATCGTCCGACCCGAATTCCGTTTTGCCATGGCTGGTTGCATTGGTTTTCTCCTCATGCTGCAATGAAATGGCGATATCTGAGGATAGCTCGCGCTCCTCATTCAGTCGTAATACGCACGCGCCAGTTTGCGAGCGCGATTTCAAGCGGGTCGCTGGTCCGCAGCGGCACCCGCATCGGGATCGTCGTCGGCCTGCCCGGCGTCAGGGTGAGCGTATCCCAGCGTGCGGCGAGCGGCGCTCCACCGCTCTCGACCAGCAGATCATCCGGCAGCAGTGCGAGCGGCGCGGCCTGTGCGTCCAGCGTGACGGTCAAGCTGATCGCCAGCTCTATCTCCCCATCGCGCATGGCACTCGCCGGAGGTGCGGCCTGCACATCAAGCAGCCCTCGCAACAGCGCGGCGCGGCTCGTCGGCGCGGGCAGGGTAATTGCCAACAGCCCCGGCAGCTCGCTCCGCTGCGGTAGTTCCCAGCCGGCCGGCTGGGCCACCTGCGCAAGCGGCACCAGGTAGACCAGGCGTGTGCCGCCGTCTGTGGCCGCGCTGCGCGTCGCCGCCCACCGGCGACCGTCGGCCAGCACAAGCGTCCCACCACCGGCATCCGAGAACGCCAGATCGAGTGTGACCTCCATCTGATTCGGCGGGATGGCCTGCGGATCGAGGTCTGGCCCGCGCACGCTGATGCTGCGCAGCGTCTCCGCCGCCAGCATCTGCCGTGTCTGCGTCTCGATGAGCCGGGCCGACGCCTTCGGCACGGCTGGAGCGCTGTCACAGTCGGCCAGCAGTAGGTCCGCCTCGCTTTTCGCATTGCCTGGCAGCACCCAGTAGCGCCGGATCGCCTGGGTGCTGCTCAGCACCACGGTAGTGCCCGACGTGGCCACCTGCGCCGCCTCGTCGCCGACGCAGAGCACCGCTGGGTAGCTGCCGAGCAGCCTGGCCGGCGTCCGCAGGCTGCCGACGGCTGCGGTATCCGCCGTCCAGAGTGTTGCCGTCTGCTGCCCGACGCGCACCGTGGCTGCCGCGTTGGCCACGTCCGGCGCGCTCGGAAAGAACGCCCATTGCACCATGAACCAGAGCGCGACCAGCAGCGTGCCGACGCCCGCTAGTACCAGAATGGTCTGTCGCCTGGTCGGCCCGGTGCCGCTGCCTGACGCCAGGTAGTCGGCGTCGGTAGTACCGGCCATGACCGCCTGCACATCGAACTTGATCAGCGCGTCTTTGTACCAGACCAGCGCCATGCCCGATTGGTGAACCTTGCCGTCCAGCTCGTCGGCGATATGCGCAAGCAGCGCAGCATAGACCTGATCGGCGTCGGGCGCGGGCCGGCCCTGTTGACGCGCCTCCTGCTCGGCCTTGGCCTGGGCCTGCTGCCGGCGTGCCTCCAGCACCGCACCACAGTGCTGGCGCGTCGCCTGGTCGAGACGACCCTTGCGCGGCGCGGGCCGGGCGGTGCCGGTGAGATCGGCGTCCAGTGCGTCATCGACCTGCTGCGCGGCCAGTTCGTCCTGCTTCTCGGCGATGAACGCCTTCCAGTGCCGCCAGGTGCGCTCGATGTCGTGGGCGATCTTGGCCTCCGCCGAGTCGATCTCGCGGCGGTCATCATTCCGTGCGTGCATCAGGCCCCTCCTGCCGGCACGCGCACCGGCACCTCGGTCGCATTCGCCGCGAGCGCCGTCTCCAGCCCCAGCGCGGGGATCGAAAGCAGAATCTGGCTGCCCTCCGGCACGCTCACCGAGAGCGTGACCTTCCCGTTGGCGTCCGTGATACCGCTCGTGAGCAGCTGGCGCGTGGCCGTGAGCAGCAGCGCAACACGCATATCGCTGATCGGCGCGTCGCAGGTGTCACCTGTACGGTCAGCCTGGCATACGGCTACGGCTACTGCTCGCGCTGCCGGCAGCAGCGGCGCGGCTGTCGGCAGCGACACGGGCTCTAGCGGCGTCATGACCAGGGCCGGGAGTCGCGCAGCAGTGGCGGCTGTCGCGCCGACCGGCGGGGATGACGGTGTGCCGGTCGGAGACGCAGCCGGGCCAGGGGTTCCAGCCAGACCAGCTGTCGGCGTCGGCCCGGCCTCCAGCGCCTCCGGTCGGAGGTTCGGCCCCCACATCCAGCCAGGCGTCACGCTGTCGGCAGGCTGCACCTTGACCCAGCCGCGATAGCACGCGCCCAGGAGCCGCACAAGCGCGTCCGGCGGGTAGCTAGCGATTTTGTCGCCCTCGGACGGCGGCGCGGCAGCGTAGAGGTCGGTACCGTCGTTGCTGACCAGCGCCTGCCCAAGCGGGCAGCTCTCCTTGATGACCTCACGATTGTCCTGCGCGGTCTGCGTGCTGATCGAGACCGCTGCTGGCTGCCCGGTTGGTCGCGGCGTCGGCGCTGCTGGTGTTGGCGGCAGATCTTGCTGACCGGCCAGCACACTCTTGACGGGCAGCAGCTCCGGGCTGCCGACGATCAGGCGGTAGCGCCCTGGCCGGCCGTCTGCTGGGATGGTCGGCAGATCTTCGCGGTCGGATGGCGCGACGACCAGCAGCGCGAGGCTATTCCAGTCTGGGACAAGGCTGATCTGTGAGCGCAGCGTCCAGCCGGCGGCGATGTCGTCGTTGGACGCGACGGCGCGCCAGCCGGGAACCAGGCCGTTACCGATCGCGGTCTGCGCGGGATCGGGCGCATACAGCGTCAGAACGGTATCGACGCCCGCGCCCAGGTCGTAGGTGATCGCGGTGAACGGGACGGCAGCCTTCACCGGCACGAGCAAGAAGGTGTGGCGTCCGGCGTAGCAGGCGTCGGAGCGCGCATCGGGGCAGATCATCGAGAGATCGTAGGGCACGCCCCACGCCAGCCGGACGGCGTGCGCGGCGTCGTAGGCGTTGCCGATCAGGTCATCCGGGTTGCTCGCCGTGGGTGTCGCTCCAGCGCTCGCCGGGCTGACGCTGCGCGCACTGATCGTGTACGTCTTACCGAGCGGATCGCCGGGGGCCTGGTTGATGACACGCGCCAGGTACCAGGCGTCGGCCTCGACCGTCAGCGTCACGACCGCCGAGGGATTGCCGATCGCCGCATCGTCGTTCGCGGCGATCGGCTGCTCGGCGCTGCCGGCCAAGAAGACCGCGATCACCGGGTCGAGGCCGCCTTGGGCATCCACAGTCGCGCTGATACGATACTGCCGCCCACCTTTCAGCAAAAAGCTGTACACATCGGTCGCGTTGCCGTTAAAGTTCATGTTCGGCACATCGGTCTCGGTCGGCAGCGCGCACGGCTGGGAGAGCGTATGGTTGGGATCGCAGGTATCGCGCCCAAATCCCGGCGGCAGTGGCGTGGCGGTCGCCGTCGGGCTGGGCGGCAGCGGCGTTGGTGTGGCGATGACGATAACCACCTGGGGCGTCACGGTCGCGGTCGCCGTCGGGGTTGCGGTCGCAGGTGCAGTCGCGGTCGGCGGGTCGGTCGGTGTCGGCGTCGGCGTGAACGGCAGTGTCTGCGCGGTCGTGCGCGCGGCGACACCAAACCAGCCGATCGGCGCGATCGCCAGGCCAAGCAGCAGTCCGATACACAGGAGGCGGAGCATGCCAGGTCGATAGATCATGAGTCGCCTCGCTTGCCGCGTTTCCACGGCTGGCGGTGGGCCGCAGCCGGAGCAACCGGTCGCACCGGCACATTCGCCACAGCCGGCTCCGGCGCAGCGCGTCCAGGCATCGCCGGCACCTGGGGCAGCACCGGGCCGCTCATTGCGCGAACCGGCTGCGCGGCGCGGCGCGTCTCTGCCGCTATCGCTGGCGCGTCCGCTAACGCTGGCGCGCTAGGGCTGCCGCTGACGAGCAGCCCATTCGCTGCTCGCGGGGCGCGCGCGGGCGCGGAGGCGACAGCAACCGGAGCCGCTGCCGGCGACGGCAGAGGCACCACGGTTGGGGCCAGAGCCGGGGGCGCAGGGGGTATCACCGCAGGGTGCGCTCGCGCTGTCGTCTGCTCTGGCGCTCCTGCGGGAGCCGGCGGCCTGGACGCGTCCGCTGCGGATGATGGCTCACCGTTCGGCGGTGCTCCGCTGGGTGCTGGCACCGGCGGCAGGGCGGAAACATCCGGTGCGGCATCGTTCGCGCGCACTGGAAGCGGTGTGGCCTCCATGCCCGACGTTGCCGCGTACCCTGCGCGCTGGCCGTTCGCCTGCGTGCCAGGTTCCTGAACAGTTTGCTCCTGTGCGGTACTCGGCGCTGTGCTCGGCATGTCTGCACTCGACACCGTGGCATCTGTCCGCTCGGTCGGCACGCGCATCCCGTCGGCAGGGGCCAGCGTGAGCAGCCGATCTTCAGTGGCCAGTACCTCGCGACCATCCGCGTGTGCCCGTGTATCATTGACCGCATGGCCGTTTGCGATGAGACCGTCCGGCGTGCGCGCGACCGCGACTAGCTGGACGGCTGCGCTCGCGGGATCTAGCGACGCGCGCCGAGCCTGGGCAGCGGCCAGTCGGCCCGATAGGTTGACCAGACGAGCCCTTATGATCGCCCGCTCGCCCGCTGGGACTGTCGGTAGCTGCTGCTCCAGCGCGCCGAGCTGCTCGGCCAGCTCGTTGATTTCGCTATCCAGCTCGTGCAGGCCGGCACGATCCGTATTGCCGTGCAGCGCCCGTTGATCAGCGGGCGCGTCCGGTGGTGCGCCAGCGTCCATTGCACGCAGGTCGCGGATCGCGGCCTTTGCGTCGTCGAACTGCTTCGCGCGTAGCGCCCGGTTGCGTATAGCTTTGAGCTGCGCCTGGCGCTGGGCCTGGGCCGCCACGTCGGCGAAGATGCGCCGCTGCGTCTCTGGGTCATCCTCAGCTTCGTAGAGCTGCTCGAAGGCGCGATCTAGATCGGCCTGGTCGAGCGCCGGCGGATTCAGCGTCGGATCGAACGCCGCATCCGAATCTGCGTCATCACCAGCAGCGCGCGGATCGCCGCCACGCAATTGCCGAGCCTCACGACGTAGACGATTGGCTTTGCGAAAGTTGCGGGAGGTGCGGGCGCGCTCGGCCTGGCGCTCTTTGACGAGCACTTGCTGCTGGCGGGCGCGACGCTCTGCCGCATCACGCTGCTCGGTAGCCTCGGCGTCAGACGTGGCTTCGCCTGGGCCCGTATAGTCGCCACGCTCATACCAGGCCGCCTCCGCCGTGCTGAGGTCGGCATCCTGCGCGATACGCTGATCGGTAATACGCGCATCCAGCTTGTCAGCGATCCGATTGGACAGGACGCGTCCGGCGGACTGCGCGAGCGGGTTGTCGCCGGCCTGTCGTCCGGCGCGGCGGATCATGGTCGAGCCGACCTGTCCTAACGCCACGCCGAGGCCGCCGCCAGTGGCAACCACACCGCCGACCATCGCAGCCGTCGTCGCCCAGCCCTTGAGCATCCCGCCGATCGCCTGCGGTGCGCCGCCAGCCGCGCTGCCGACTGACGCCACCGCCGTCTCGATGGTTCCTAGCGCCTGTCGCCCCTGCCAGATGCAGACGGCGATCAGCACCAGGCCGAAGATCAGCGTCATAAAACCGTTGCCGCTCGCAGCGACGATCTTCAGCACCGCCAGGCCGATTCCGATCAGCAGCGACGCCAGCCAGGATGTGCGCAGCACGGTCAGGAGGGACTTGATCTGGCTGCTGAACAGCGCCTCGGTCGGCAGGAACACGGCGAATGCCAGCGATAGCAGCAGCGCGAACCAGACCAGCGCCAGCGCTAGCGCGAAGATCAGCTGGATCATCTGCTCGATGATCGCGCCACCGACCATAAAGCCGCCCGTCACCTGTCGCAGCGCGCCCTGCGCCGCTAGTCCAACGGCGTGCTGGCGTTTCGCGGCCTCCGACTCACCCGAAATATCCGTCCGCTCGAAATACGTTCCGGCGAACTCGCCCGCGAGCGCGAACGAGGCGGCGCAATGGATGTCCTCGGCGTTCGACCAGAGGTACCGAGCAGCATAATCATTCAGGTGCATCGCGGCAACTGTGCGCGCCGGTGTGCCGCACGAGCTAGTATCGGTGTAGATACTTTGTGAGGCATCCGGCATATCGCCAGTGTTCTGCGTTGGAATGCCCGGTGCCTCGAAGGCTTGCGCGGTCTCTTGCGCCGCTTGCTGAAGAAAACTGCTGCCGGCGAGTCGCACCTGCTCGGTCCATAGGATGAAGCTGCCGCCGAACTGATAGACGAGAAACGCCATCAGGATCGGGCGCACCGCCCGTCGGATGTCCACCCAGCGCAGGTCGATCAGCGATTGCACCATAAAGCTGATGACGAAGACCATCCAGGCGAGGATCAGCATCAGCGTGAAGAACTGGATGACCGGCTTCGAGAGCGTTGTGAAGGCGTTGACCATCACCGTCTCGATCAGCCAGGCTCGCAAGTCCTCAAACCAGCGCGCGA
>Ga0075433_10005170_pt1 | contig 10228 bp, 8 predicted proteins | sample RhiMethybrSRZTD2_FD_75299 | JGI IMG/M metagenome (GOLD analysis project Ga0075433, IMG submission 75299) | Populus rhizosphere microbial communities from Tennessee, USA - Rhizosphere MetaG P. TD hybrid SRZTD2 | ecosystem: Host-associated > Plants > Roots > Rhizosphere > Soil | place: USA... | reverse complement strand
CCGTCGGGAAACGAACGGAGATCCCGTTTGGCTTTTTCGCCGTAATGCCGCGCCAGATCGCGGGTCCGATCCAGCGTGCCCCGATTCTGCACGAGAGAGACGATCTCCTCACTGCTCACTCTGGAAAAATCCCGATCCTCCAGAACGGTCTGCACCTTGCCGCGCTGCTCGGAGTCCCCCGCCTCGAGCAGATAGATCAGGGGGAGGGTGATTTTTCCCTCGCGCAAGTCGGAGACGACCGGCTTTCCCAGCGTTTTCTCGTTGGAGGTGAAATCCAGCATGTCATCCACCAGTTGAAAGGCCATTCCCAGGTTCAATCCGAAGCTCTTCAGCGCCTCTTCCTTTTCGGCCCCGACTCCCGCCAGCACTCCTCCCACGAGGCTGCAGCCCGAAAAAAGGCAGGCGGTCTTGCGCCGCACGATATCGAGGTGCTCTTCCGCCGTGACCCCGATCTCTCCCTCCCGGCGCTGCTGGATGAGCTCGCCCTCGATCATGTTCAAGGTGATGTCCGCCAGAATCTTGATAATCCTCAGGTCGTCGGCGGTAAGCGCCATGGACATGGACTTGATGTAGAGGTAGTCCCCCAGGAGCACCGTCAGGCTGTTTCCCCACCGGGCGTTCAGCGAGGAGCGTCCGCGCCGGATGGTGGCGCCGTCGATAACGTCATCGTGCACCAGCGTTGCGGTGTGGATGAACTCGAAGACGGAGGCGAACAGGACGTCCCTGTCGCCGCGATAGCCCGACATCTGCGCCGACAGCAGCAGGAGCAGCGGCCGAACCCGCTTGCCGCCGCCGTTGGAGAGATAGGTTCCCAGCTCGTCGATTACGCCGATGTCGGAATGGAGGTTGCGGACCACTTCCGCCTCCACCGCCACCAGCTTTGGCCCCACCAGGCCGAGGATGTCCGAGAAAATCAGGCTCGGCGCCACGGTGGGGGTCATTTCCTTCAAAGGAAGCTCCACTCGGCCTCCCCCGCCTCAGGCCGACGGCCGTGGAGGAATGACCGGATCGAAATTCCGGATCTTGAGAACCTGGTCGCCCTGCAGCTGGTAGCAGAGCCCCTTGGCGTAATACCACCAGGACTCTCTACCTGGAGCGTCGGCAAAGGTCTGGCGCCTCTCGGGCAGCCCCAGACTCCTGAGAATCTTGCCTCGGTTGGATTGGGCTCCAAACTCGGATAGAAGCGCTTCGACCTTAGTCCAGTCGGGATGATCCAGAATGACCGAGTCCACTTCCAGCTCCGGTTTCGTCTTGAAGGACTTGGTGATGTCGACGTCGGCCGGCACGCTGAATCGGACTGGATCGAAAGTCTTGGGATCGTAGAAGCGCAGGTAGAAGTAGTCGAATTGCGGGTCCGGCGCCATCTTGATCTCGAACCGCCCCTGCGAATCGGTCTGAGCCCTCCCGTACTCCACCTGGCGGCTCCCGGTGCTGAAATGCAGCAGCCGCAACGTAGTCTTGGTCTTGATGAGACGGATGGGGTAATCGGCCAGGGGAGCGCCCGCCTGATCCCGGATCGTCCCATGGATGACGACGAGGCCGGAATCGCCGCTCGCCGCATCCTGCGCGGACGCCGGCGGGGCCAGGGCCAGAATGGCCGCCAGCGCCCCCCATCCCAGCACTCTTTCCACTCGGCGCATGGAGCCCCCTAGCGATAATTCTCGAACTGCATCTCGATGGGAAGGGAGCTGGATCGCAGGGTCTGCATGACCGACTGAAGATCGTCCCGGCTCTTTCCCTTGACCCGGACCAGGTCCCCCTGAATCGCGGCTTGAACTTTTTTCCCCATCCCCTTGATGATCTTCACGATCTCCTTGGCCTGCTCGGTGGGGATCCCCTGCTGCAGCGCGACGGTCTGTCGCAGCGTGCCGCCGGCGGCTTCCTCGGGCTTGGAGAACGTCAGGCACTTGAGCGAGACTTTGCGGGCGGCGAGGCGCTGATTCAGCATCTCCACGACACTGCGGCGCTTGTAGTCGTCGTCGGCCACCAGCTGGATTTCGAGATTCTCGCGGCTCACGTCGCTCTGGCTTCCTTTGAAGTCGTAGCGGGTGCGGATTTCCTTCATGACCTGCTGGATGGCGTTGTCCACTTCCTGCAGATCCACCTTGCAGACGATGTCGAATGAGTTTTCCTGCGCCATGCGGTGCCCGCCATCACGCGATGAAAAGAGGGGCGGATTGTAGCACCGGCCTTTCCGGCAGATCAAGGCGAGGGAGGGGACGTCTCTCGTCCTCCCCCGAAAGTCTGAATCTCGACTCCCCGGGGAATCTGGTAAGTGAACAGTTTCGGCGAAAGATTCTTCTGGATTCGGATGTCGTCGAAGCGGTACTCCAGTCGATTTCCCAGCGGATCCAGCATTCCGATGCGGCGGATGGCGCCATTTTCGGCCAAGACTTCCACCGTCAGGGAGTCGTAGGGAAAACCCCGGTTCTTCGGAGTCAGTCGCAGGTTCCAGATTTCCCCGCGCTCCGGATCGGGTTCGCCTTGCACTTCGAATTGGGAGGTGAGGGGCGTTTCACCCAGGAGCAGCCGGGTCACCAGGGCCCCGGCATCGAGGTCCTGCATGGATCCCACCAGCACCTGCCGGTCCTCCGGGAGATAAAGAAACACTTTCTTGCCGTCGCACACCGCAAGCTTGCCCCGGGGCCGCGCATACTCCCACCGCATCTTGCCGGGTGCCTTCAGGTAGACGGCTCCGGACTCCTCCTGCGGGCTCGCCAGAGTCCGGGACTCGAGAGTCTGGGTAAAATTCGCCACGATTCCCGCCGAGTCACGGTAAAAGGCTTGAACACGCCGCACCAGGACACTGAGACCCGGGGAATCTTCGCTCCATCCGGAGCTCGGAGCGAGGCAGGCTGCGAGGAGGGTTAGAGCGCAGGCACTTCGCCTTCCATTCACGCCGGGCATTCTAGCACCCGCGGCGGGTGGGACCAACGCGCTATAATTCATCCATGCTCGCTCGCTCCCCCGCCGCGACCCCGCGGCTCGCCTGGATCGCCGCCACTTGCTGCCTGCTGCTAGCGGCGGCATGCGGCCCGACCCCTTCCACCGATGCCCCGCCCGCGCCGACGAGCCTCGCCACGCGGGCCCAGGCGCTCAAGCTGCTGCGCGAAGGCGAGCCTCGCAAGGCGCTCGATCTCCTGGAGCGCGACCATCGTCAAGGCAACCCCGAGGACGCCATGCTCCTCGGCGAGGCGGCGCTGCGCTGCGGGCAATACGCCCGGGCCGCCAAGGCTTATCGCGAGGTGCTCAACGCCCGCCCCGACGATCTGATGGCCAGCACACGTCTGGCGCGCATCGCTTTCCTGGAAGCGCGATATGACGACTCCCGCAAGCAGCTGGACTGGGTGCTCGCGCGCTCTCCGGATCAGACGGAGGCCCGGGCGCTGCGCAGCCGAATCCGGCTGAGGCTGGGTGATCTCAACGGGGCCGCCTCGGACGCGCGCCGATGGGCGGAGCTGGCGCCGCGCGACGCCGAGCCGTTGCGCATCCTGGGAAGCGTTCAGCTGTTGCGGGGCGATGCGGAGGGGGCCGTCCTGGTACTCAAGCGGGCGGTTCAGCTCGATCCCGCCCACCTCTCTTCGCGGCTGGACCTGGCCAAAGCCTACAAGATGTCGGGTCAAAAGCGCCTGGCGGATGAGACCCTGCGGGAGGCGGGCAGGCTGGAGCGAGAACAACGGCGCGCGGCGGGACAGCGGGCCGAGGCTTCTTATCACCGGCTGAAGGCGCTCGAGCTGCTGCAGGCGGGAAAGCCGGCTCTGGCGGTCAAGAGCTTCGAGGATGCTCTCGAGCACGACGGGCAAAACCCCGATCTTCTCCTGGAGGCCGGGGAAGCGGCCCGAGCGGCGGGAGATCTTTCCCTGTCCCGGGATTATCTCGATCGCGCCATGAAATTGTCCCCCGGCAACGCCCGCATCCGGCTCGCCCGTGGCGAGACCATCCTCGCGTCGGGTGACCCGGAGGGCGCGCTCGAAGACCTGCAGGAGGCGGCCCGCCTGGATCTTTCCGATCCGGCCCCGCATCAGGCCTTGGCCAAGGCCTACGAAGCGCTGCACCGTCCCGAGGCGGAGAAGGAGCGCCAGCTGGCGGAGCAGCTGGAAGCCGAGACCACACTGCCTTCCCTCGAGAGCCCATCCCCATGAGAAAGCTGTTCTATCTGGCCGCGAGCATCACCCTGCTCGCCTGGGGCTGCAACCGGCAGCCCGCCTCGAAATCCCCCTCGCCATCGGCAAAACCGCCCGCCGCCGGCACGGTCCTTTTCGAGGACGTGACCCAGCACACCGGGATCGCCTTTCAGCACTTCACGGGCGCCACCGGAGAAAAGTACATGCCCGAGACGCTGGCTTCGGGGGTCTGCGCCTTCGACTACGACGGCGATCGCCTCCCCGATCTCTACTTCGTCAACGGCGCGCCGCTGGGCGCAGGCAAGGCGACGCCGCTTCCCGTGGATCATCTTTACCGGAATCGCGGCGACGGCACCTTCGAGGATGTGACGCCCACCGCCATGCCGGGGGATTCCGGCTACGGCATCGGCTGCGCCGTGGGCGATGTGGACGGTGACGGCTGGGACGATCTCTACATCGCCAATTTCGGGGCCAATGCCCTGTACCGCAATCGCGGCAATGGGAGCTTCGAAGATGTCACCGCCGCGTCGGGAACGGGCGATGCCTCCTTCTCCACCGGCGCGACGTTTTTCGACGCCGACTCCGACGGAGACCTCGATCTTTACGTGGTCAATTACATGACCTACCGCCTGGAGGACAACAAATACTGCGGGGAGCTGAAACCCGGATTCCGAGCTTACTGCGGTCCGGAGATTTACCCCGGCGCGCCGGATCACCTCTATCGCAACGACGGCAAGGGGCGATTCACCGACATCTCCCGGGAAGCGGGGATCGCCAATCCCGACGGACGCGGACTGGGGGTGGTGGCTTTGGACTACGACGATGACGGCGACACCGATATCTACGTCGCCAACGACGGAATGCCCAATTATCTGTACCGCAACGACGGGGCAGACCGCTTCACCGAGGTGGGACTTCTCTCCGGCGCCGCCTTGGGGGACGAGGGAGCGGCCCGGTCGGGCATGGGGGTCGACGCGGGGGACTACGACGGCGACGGCAGGGAGGATCTTTTCGTCGCCAATCTTTCATTTCAGCCTTCGGCGCTCTACCACAACAACGGCGACGGGACCTTTTCGGAAAGGAGCTTCGTGTCGGGCATCGCTTCCGCGACCCAGCTCGTGACCGGCTATGGAGCGGGATTCCTCGATTTCGACAACGATACCTTCCTGGATCTCTTCCAGGCCAATGGACACATGATGGACAACGTCGCTCTCTACTTCGACAACGTGACCTATCCCGAGCCGGGCCAGACCCTGCGCAACCGAGGAGACGGAACCTTCGAGGACGTGACCGCGACCGTGGCCCCCGATGTGGCCCGTCCCTGCGTCGGCCGTGGCTCCGCCATCCTGGACCTGGATGCCGACGGCTGGCTGGATCTGGCGGTATCGGTGTCGGCGGGAAAGGCGAGGATCTTTCGGAATCGCGGGGTGCCGGGACGCCACTTCTTGAAGGTCTTTCTGGAGGGGCAGCGATCCAACCGGGATGGCTTCGGAGCCAAGCTCCTGCTTCGGACTGGAGGGCGCACTCTGCTCCGCGAAGCCCGCGGGGCCTCCGGGTACGCCTCCCAATCGGAGCGCTGGATCCACTTCGGATTGGGCTCCGCGGATCGCGTGGACACCCTCGAGGTACGGTGGCCTTCGGGCCAGGTGGATCGAATTTCCGCTCCGGAAGTGGATCGAATGCTCTTAGTGAGGGAGGGCAGCGGCAGAGCGGAAGTCATCAAGCCGGGACGGTGAAGCCTTTGCGCTCGCACCAGTTGTTGACATATCCGGTCAGGATCGAGGGGTCTCTGTCCAGAGGTTGCGCCTGCCCCGAAGCGTCGGTGGCGCGCGCCACGACCTCGTAATTCCCCGGAGCTGCCGTGAAGTCGAAGGACCAGAGCACCCAGGAATATTCGTTTTTCGCCGCCGAGAGCTCGGCTTTCCTCCATTGCCGTCCACCGTCGACACTCACCTCCACCTGCACGATGGACTTTCCTCCGGACCACGCCGCTCCCGTCACGCGGTAGGCCCCTTTCCCCGCCTCCGGACGGGGGGAGATCCGGGCGATCTGCGATTTCACGCGCTGGCGCAGAATCTCTTCCATCCGTACGCCCTGCGGTGTCTGTCTCAATCCCACATAGCGCTGGGTCTGGTAGAAGCCCTGGAACGGACGGTTCACCACCGTCAGCCGCGCAAGCCATTTCACATTTTGCACGCCATAGAGTCCCGGAAGCAGAGCGCGCACCGGATAGCCATGCTCCGGCCGCAGCGCTTCCCCGTTCATGGACACCACCAGCAGGCCGGGCAGGGTGCGCAGCGTGGTGATGGGAACGCTGCGGGCATACTGAACCGGCACCGGCACCAGCTCGTCCAGCCCAGCGTCCGTTCCTTCCATGACCAGCTCCAAAGCGCCCGGTTTCGGCCGGGCGCGCTCCACAATCGGCCCGATCTCGACGCCGCTCCAATCCGCGTTTGACACCATGCCCCCGCCCACGGCGCTTCCGGAGCACTCGAAGGTGGCCGGAAAAGAGCTCCTGGACATGCGCTCCAGATCCGCCAGGCCCAGGGTGTACGGCCGCTCCACCCAGCCGCCGATCTGCAGGCGATACTGGTCGGGCCGGATGGTGGGGATCTCCAGGTGGCTGCGCAGGAAGAACTGCCCGGTGGGAGTAATGAAGGAGTCGAGATCTTCGAATGGAAAGCCGCGGATCTTCTCCGCCGAGCGTCCCTGCGGCACGCCCAGCTTTTCGGGAAACGCCCAGGCGGCGCCGCGGAATAGCTCCGAGCCCGCGGCGAGCAGAGCGGCCCGAGAAGCGCTGACGAGGAAGCCACGCCGATTGAAACGATTCATGAGGCGGTCATTGTAGCACCGACTTTTCGCGCCGCGCCCGTGCCGGCGCAGCGCCCGGTGACCCAGGCCCAGACGAAATTGTGGCCGCCGATCGGGCCGAAGCAATCGAGCATTTCCCCGCACAGGAACAGACCGGGCTGCCGCCGGCTTTCCAGGGTCGCCGGGTGAACCTCCTCCAACGCGACTCCCCCTCCGGTCACCTCCCCCTTTCCGTAACCCTCGTCCGACGTCCAGGGAAGCTCGTACCGGACGAGGAATTCCAGCAGGCGCCGGCGCTCCTCGCGACGCAGGTGGGATAGCGACGTCGACGGATCCATTCCCGCCTCGGAGAGCAGAACCCCCGCCAGCCGCTCCGGCATGAATCCGCGCAGCAGGGCTCCCAGCTTGCCCGTCCCCTCCTTGAGGGTCTTCTCCCAGGTCTCCTCCGGCAGCTTGCACCAGTTCACGCGCAGGCTCTCCCGCGGACCGCCGCGCAGGCGCGACAGGACCGCCCGGTGGGACAGGTCCAGGACCGCCGGACCACTGTACCCGCGATGCGTGAACAGAAAGCCGCCGGTCGTGACCCTCCGGCCCCCCTCCCCCAGGGACTCCAGCCGGACCTCCAGGGACACTCCCGCCAACGGTGCGTGACGCGGAGGATCGGCGGTGAGAGGAGTCAGGGCGGGATAGGTGGGGTGAATCGTATGACCCAGCTGCGAAGCAATGGTCAACCCGGTCCCGTCACTTCCCGTCGCGGGGACCGACAATCCTCCGGTGGCCAGCACCACGGTGGAAGCTGGAAGCGTCTCTCCGCTTCCCAGCCGCACTTTCCAAAAGGAGGCTTCCGACGGAGCCTGAATCCTCGAGACCATGGCGGCAAAACGGCATTGCACTCCTTGGCGGCGGGCCAGGGCGAACAGGGCGTCGCGAACCTCCCGGGCCCGGTTGGAGCGTGGGAAGAGCTTGTTGGTCTCCGCCTCAAGCACCAGAGGAATTCCCAGATCCTCCTCGAAGAACTGCCGCTGCTGCGCGAGCGGCCAGGAGAGCAGGATTTTCCGCAGAGAGTGCGGCGAGGAAGCGGTGACGAAGCGGGAGGGCTGCAACGATCCGGGAAGCACGTTGCACCTTCCGCCGCCGCTAATCAGGATTTTTCGGCCACCGTCCCGGGTACGCTCCAGGAGCATCACCTCGGCGCCCTGTCGCGAGGCAAAAATCGCCGCCATGAGTCCCGCGGCACCGGCGCCGACCACGATGATCGGATGGCGGTTCATTTCCATTCCCATCGCCTCCCGCAACTTCCGCTGTGAGAAAGGCAAGCATACCCGAGAGAGCTTGACACTCCCGGAGGAATCTCCAAGAATGGCCGCGCTTCCCGGGAGAAATTTCGTTGCGCCCGCGCCATTCCACCCAACTCATTTCCGCCGCTATCTGTCTCATTCTCGCGGGGCCGCTGCTTGCCTGCCGGCACTCCCGGGAAGACCCGCAGCTCGCCGCGACGCGCTCCGCCCTGGACCGAGGAGAGAGCCAGCACGCCCTCGATCTGGCGACCGAGTACCTCCGGGAGAGGCCCGACTCCGGCGAAGCGAAGGACTTGCAGGGTCTGGCGCTTCAGGCGATGGGGCGCGCGCAGGCGGAGCAGGCCTTCCGCGACGCGATTCGCCTTCTCCCAACCCGCCCCGAGCCCCGCGATCACCTGGCGGCCTTCCTCTATCAATCCGGAAATCGCGAGGAGGCCGCACGGCTATGGCAGGAAGCGATCCAGGTGGACTCGGAGTACGCCCCGGCTCATTACAACCTGGGCAGCGTCTATCAGGCGGAAGGGCGGCTCGACGAAGCCGCCGCACAATTCCGCGAAGCGCTGCGGGTCAAGCCCGATTTGATCCAGGCCAGAATCAATCTGGGAATCGCGCTGGTCAGCCTGGGCCGATTCCCCGAGGCCGAGCAGGAGCTGAGAGGGGCTGCGAAGCTCTCCCCCGATGATCCCGAAGCGGCTTTCAACCTCGGGGCCGCACTGGTTTCCGCCCGCAAGACCGACGAGGGAATTCGCGAGCTGCAGCGCGCCTCGTCGCTGCGAAAGGACTTCGCTGAGGCACACGAGCGCATCGCCACCGCTTATTTCTATGACGGCAAGCTCGAACAGGCCGAAGGGGAATTCCGCGAAGCCTTGAAGCTTCGCCCCCAGTACGCCGACGCTCATCTCGGACTGGGCGTTCTGCTCACCGAGCAGGGGAAGGAGGACGAAGCGGTGCGAGAGTATGAGAAGGCGCTGGCCATCGACCCGACCCATCACGCCGCCTCGATCAACCTGGCTCTGCTCTACGGCCGGGCCGACAAGGCGCCGCCCAAGGCGGTCAACCGGATTGCGGCATTCGAGATATACCGGCGGGCCTTGCTGGAGAGGAACTGGGAGCAGGCCTGGCAGGTGCTTTCATCCAGGTCGCGGACCCTGTACCTGGACGATCCCATGAGGTTTCGCTACGCCGCGCAAAAAGGATTCGACAGCGCTCAGACCCGGGAGCGGCTTTCCTCTCCCTCGTTCTTCCTGCGCTACCTCGAGCCTCCCGCACCCGATCCGTCCTCCGGGCTTCCCTACGATCCGGCACGGATGGGAGGCGTGCAGGAAGGTCCCGACGCGCAGTGGCGGGTGGAGCTCCTGGTTCTCTCCGCTCTTCCGAGCCCCGATCCCCAGCGCTGATCGCCGGCCTACCCCGCACGCCCGGCGCGCCGCCTCGAAGTTTGACACCCTCCGGCACCGGCGCTAACATACCCCGCTTTTTCCCCGTGCCGGAGAGTCTCACTCAATGAAGCGAATCGTCGCCATCGCGACGGCCGTGGTTGTCCTGGCCGCCCTTCTCTCGAGCGTCAGCTTCGTGGGCGGCGACGAAGTGGGAGTGCTGGATCCGCGGTTCGGGAATCCGCAGGTGCTCGGCCGCGGAATTCACTTCCATCTCCCCTTTCTCAGCCGGGTCACGCACTACCCGCTGACCCCCGCGAACGTCGAGGCGGATTCCAAGCTGGAAACGCGCGACAATCTCAATTTCAAGGCGCACTACCGTCTGGAACAATCGTTCGACCCTGAGACCATCCTGACTTTCCATGCCCGCCGCGGCGGCCGCCCGCTCGCAGAAGTCCGCAAGCAGGTCACCGAGGCTGCGGTGCAGAAAGCCTCGACGCAGCTTCGGGCCGACGAAATCCTCGGTTCCGCCACGCCGGAGCGCTGGATGGCCGTCCTGATCCCCCCCTGCCGCGAGGCCGGCATCCGTCCGCTGGGGATCACCGTGGACCCGGTGGAG
>Ga0075433_10005168_pt1 | contig 10230 bp, 8 predicted proteins | sample RhiMethybrSRZTD2_FD_75299 | JGI IMG/M metagenome (GOLD analysis project Ga0075433, IMG submission 75299) | Populus rhizosphere microbial communities from Tennessee, USA - Rhizosphere MetaG P. TD hybrid SRZTD2 | ecosystem: Host-associated > Plants > Roots > Rhizosphere > Soil | place: USA... | reverse complement strand
CGCTGCGACCACCACCACCCGAGGCCCGAACCTGCGTGACCGGCACGCCCATTTCGTTGAAAATCTCAAACGAGTCCTTGAGACTGTACGCCACGCCTTCAAGCACCGCTCGAATCACATCGGCACGCGTATGCCGTCCCGTCAGGCCGAACAAGACTCCACGGGCATTAGGGTCGAGATGTGGCGTACGTTCACCCATCAAATAAGGCAAGAAAATCAGCCCTTCGCATCCCGGCTTGGCTTGGGAGGCCTGTTGCGTCAATAGCACATACGCGTCCTGCTTCAGAAGAGCCGCCAAGCTCACCTCCTGCGCTCCAAACTGATCACGCAACCATCTCAGCGACAAGCCTGCGCCCTGGGTGACCCCCATAACATGCCATTTCTGCGGGACAGCATGACAAAACGTATGCACTCGACCTTTTTGGTCTCGCGCCGGTTTTTCCATGAACGCGAAGACCACGCCCGAGGAGCCAATCGTGCTGGAGACAGTGCCAGGCGAAACGATTCCGTTCCCGACTCCGCCTGACGCCTGATCTCCTCCTCCGCCCACCACCGGAGTTCCCGGCTTCAACCCCAGTGCGTTGGCCACGGTGGCGCTCAACTGACCTGAGATGGCTACGGATTCGTGTACTTCTGGAAACCATGCCGGATCGAAACCAAGTGCGGCCATCAATTCTCTTGACCAGCGCCGCTCCACGACATCGAACAGCGTTGTGCCGGAGGCGTCCGAGACCTCTGAGGCGAATTGTGCGGTCAGACGAAAACGAATGTAGTCTTTAGGAAGAAGAACTCTATTCACTTCGGCAAAGACCGCCGGCTCATGATTGCGGACCCAAACCAGCTTCGGCGCTGTAAAGCCGGTCAAAGCCGGATTGCAGGTGATCTGGATCAGCCGGTCGAAGCCGACCTTCTGAGTAATGGCATCCGCCTCCGCCTGGCATCGCTGGTCGCACCAGATGATCGACGGACGCAAGACCCGGTGATTCTTGTCCAGCAGCACCAGTCCGTGCATCTGCCCGGATAGCCCTATCCCCCGGATTTCTTCCCCTTTGACCTGTGAGGTTTGGAGGACGCGGCCCACGGCTGCTTGAGTGGCTTCCCACCAGTTATCCGGGTTCTGCTCAGCCCATTGCGGCTGTGGCGTGCTGATAGGCTCATGATCTGCCGACTGGCCGCTGACAACCTTTCCCTGTTCGTCGATCAAAACCGCCCGAGTGCCAGTTGTTCCAATGTCGATGCCAAGATAGTAACTCATGAATTTCTACCTCTGAGTCAGAGTCAGCTGATCGCTTCTTCATGTCTTCTTCATCCTATCCAGCAATACAGCCAAGAGAATGACCACTCCTAACGCCACCTTCTGAGTGTAAGGGTCGACGTTGGCCAGGTTCAATCCGTTGTTCAGAATCCCGATAAATACGGTTCCCCAAAACGTTCCCATCACGCTACCTGTGCCACCCATCAAACTGGTCCCGCCTACCACGACGGCGGCGATGACGTCGAGCTCATACTGCAATCCAGAGTTCGGAACGCCCGCTCCCAGACGGGACGCCAGCGTAATGCCGGCCAGTCCCGCCAATCCTCCGTTAATGATATAGACCCTCTGAATGACCCTCTTCGTGTTGATTCCAGAAAGCCGGCTGGCTTCCTCATTACCGCCAATGGCATAGAGGTACCGCCCGTACTGGCTCTTTGACAGTAGGAGGTAGCCCGCCGCAAAAACAAGTGCCATCGTGGCGACCGGAGTCGGAACTGGTCCCAGGTGGCCTCGTCCCAGGAAGCCAAAACCGAGAGGCAGATTCCCAATTGCGAACCCCCCGGTGAGAATGAATGCCAAGCCGCGCCCAATCGTCATCAGCGCAAGGGTGACGATAAAGGGTGGAACTCGCAACCGGGTGATCATCAAGCCCGAAAAAGCACCGGCGACCAGGCCGAGTCCGATTCCCAAAGCGACAGCCAGCAAAATGCTCAAGCGCGGCTGGCCACCCAGCTTTTCCATGACGGCAGCCGCAGCCACTGCCGACAGCGCCACAAGCGATCCCACCGAGAGATCAATGCCACCGGTGATGATCACCAGTGTCATGCCCACGGCCAGAATTCCGTAAATGGCGATCTGAAGGGCGACGTTGACAAAGTTGTCGATGGTCAGAAAACTTGGCGAGAGAATGCAAAAAACGATGCATTCCACCACCACCGCCACGACAATCCAGAACTGTGAGGCCGAGCCGGCCCAGCTCACCAGCGCCTGTTTCATGAGGCAGACGCCGACTGATTAAGACCCATAGCCAAGGCCATGATCTTTTCCTGGTCAGCTTCTTCCCGACTCAATTCCCCGCTGATGCCCCCATCATGCATAACCAGGATCCGGTCACACATTTTCAGAACCTCAGGCAGTTCCGAGGAGATCATCAAAATGGCAATTCCTTGGGCCACCAGCTTCCACATCAACTGGTAGATCTCGGCCTTGGCTCCCACATCGATGCCCCGAGTTGGCTCATCAAAAATAAGCAGTTGACTTTGAGTAAACAGCCATTTGGCGAGTACCACTTTCTGCTGGGTCCCCCCACTGAGGTTCCGGACACGCTGCTCAGTTGAAGGAGTCTTAATGAACAAATCCTGGATGAATTTCTTAGTGACGCTCTTTTCTTCAGCAATGTCGATGAAGCCTCGTCTCACAAGCCGACTCAAATTGGCCAGGGTTGTGTTCTCCCGAAGCAACATGTTGAGCACCAAACCTTGTGTCTTGCGATCTTCCGTCAAGAGTCCGATACCCGCATCAATCGCCTGCCTGGGAGATTTCAGCACAACTTCTTTGCCCTTGAAGATAATTTTGCCGCTGTCAGGCTGATCTGCTCCAAAAATGACCCGCGCCAGCTCGGTCCGGCCGGCCCCGACCAATCCGGTCAATCCCACGATCTCCCCACTGCGCAGACGGAGGTGAATACCATGTAACGTGTCGGCTCTCTCGATCCCTTCCAGCCGCAGAATCTCTTCTCCAGGATGAGAATGCACGGAAGGGAAAAACTGCTCGATCTCCCGCCCGACCATGAGCCGGATGATCTGGTCCTGACTGAGTCTCCCTGCCGCTTCAGTCTGGATGGTTTTCCCATCGCGCATCACTGTTACCCGCTCGCAGATTTTGAAAATCTCCTCCAGCCGGTGAGAAATATAGATGACTGCCACGTTCTGTTGTTTGAGACGGCCGATCAGATCGAAGAGTTCCGAAAGCTCTCGGTCGGTCAAAATCGCTGAAGGCTCATCCATGATGATGATCGTTGACTTCACCGACAAAGCCTTCGCAATTTCTACCATCTGCTGTTGTGCCAGACTGATCTTCCTGACCAGGACTCGCCCGCTCAGTTTCTGTCCGAAGCTTTCCAGAAGTTCCTCAGCCCTTTTCTCCATGGCGCGTTTGTCCAGCCAGCCCAAGGGACCTCTGACCAGCTCATGGCCCAAGAAGATGTTTTCGGCTACCGTCAACTCAGGGAGCAGATTCAGTTCTTGATGAATCATGGTAATCCCGAGTCTGCGCGCGGTGATGGGAGAGTCGATTTCTCTGACTTCTCCATCTAACCGGATGGACCCGGAGTCCGGGACGTAGGCTCCCGAAAGAATCTTCATCAACGTGGACTTCCCCGCACCGTTCTCGCCCACCAGGGCATGGCACTCCCCTGACTCCACAGACAGGTGTGCCTTGTCGAGAGCCAGGACTCCCGGGAAGTGCTTGGTGATATCCGACATTTCAAGGAGAGGCATGTTCTTAATTGTCGATTGCGGATTTCCGATTGCGGATTGTAGAATGCGGATTAGGTGCCCAATTCCGAGGTGATGCTGCACAAGCAGCCCCGGCCTGTGGGCGAACCGTACCAATGAAATGCTGTAACGTGGAGATGTGGAACTAGATCACCAAATCAATCCGCATTCCGAAATCCGCAATCCGCAATTCTCTATTTCTCTTTTTCCAGAATCGCTTTGTCTACCACTTTCACTTCGACTGGAATCAGCGGCGGCACCGTTTCCCCTCTCAGGTAACGATCAATCGTCTCGATAGTCTTTTCTCCAATCTGTGCCGGGCTCTGTACGACATCCGCTTTGAGAGCGCTGCCACGCAAGATGGCGGCACGAGCCTCCGGAATGGCGTCGAATCCCAAAACGACGATACCCTGACGTCCGGAGGATTCGATGGCAGAAAGGGCGCCCAGCGCACTGTCGTCGTTGATGCCAAATATTCCGTTTAGGTCTGGGTAGCCCTGGAGGAGGTCTTCGGCTGCCTTCATCGCTTTGTCACGAACCCCGTCCCCGCTAGGTTTGGCAACAATCTTGATTCCCGGTGACCCGTGCAAGACGTCCTCAAAACCGCGAACCCGCTCGATGGCGGATTCTACAATCGGCTGATCGATGACTGCGACCTTCCCCTTCCCATTGAGGGCCTTCGCAAGATATTCGCCCGCAAGCTTCCCACCCTGGTAATTGTCGGAAGCAATATGTGAAACTACCCGACCTTCGTTGGCTTTGATGTCGGCCGTGAACACTGGAATTCCAGCCTGGTTTGCCTTGTCAATGGCCGGCCCAATTCCTTTGGAGTTGACCGGGCAAACGATGATGGCCGCAACCCTCTGCACGATAAAATTCTCGATCTGGCCCTGCTGCTTGGCCAGGTCCCAATCTCCGGAGGTAACGACCAAATTGAATCCCTTCTGCCTGGCCGTATCGCGCAAGCCTTGCTCCAGATCGCGATAGAACACGTGCTCCTTGGTTAAGAGCGTCACACCCAGAGTTTTTCCGGATGGTCCCTGATGGCTGCAGCTAAAGCTGAACAAAGCTCCGACGCTAAGAACAACAAGAAATTTCGGGCTCAGACGAGGACCCCTCATTGAGTCACTCCGTTAAATCCTGCCTTAGACATAGGGGATGAGGAATTATCGCGAATTCCCCCTTAAGAAAGGGGGTAGGGGGTTGTCTTGCCGCGTTGCTCAATCCAATTTTCAATTACTCTCAGCACATTGCACATGTCCTTCTTCACCTCAAGGTCTTGAACTCTCAGGAAGTTGAATCCAGCCGATTCAAGCCTGTGTTGCCTTTCGAGGTCACGAGACGATTTGTTTCGATGACTCTCGCCATCAATTTCAATCACGAGATGCAACTTCGGACAATAGAAGTCTACAATGTAATGATCAATAGGCTTCTGGCGCGCAAATTGGTAGCCGAGCATCTTCCTCCGCTTTAGCTGATTCCACAGAAGTACCTCTGCCAAGGTGCTTCTGTTTCTGAGCTCCCTCGAGAGTTGTGTGAGCTTCGGATCGTAGCGGATCCTCACACTCCAAAACTCTGTGGCAAGACAACCCCTGCTCCGTGAAGCTGTGAAAAAATCGGTTTTGGTGCCACGCCGCAAGTGTCCCCCTTGGTTAAGGGGGACTCCAGGGGGTTCGTATAGCAGGACCTACGACCACCCCCTTGCCCCCTCCTTATCAAGGAGGGGAATCCACCGTGACTTTCTTCACACCTCCCTTTTCTAAGGGGGAATTTCTCACCTAACCCAGCACTTCCGGATTTACGATGTTGGGCGGGCGTTCACCTTTGAAGAAAGCGACAATATTCCCGGCGGCCATGGTGGCCATTTTGGACCGCGTGTCAATGGTGGCACTGGCAATATGGGGAGGAATAACTACGTTGTCCAGCTCTGCCAGACCGGGCGCCAAGGCTGGTTCATCTTCGTACACATCCAAACCGGCGGCGAAGATGACTTTATTGCGAAGAGCCTCCACCAGAGCCTTCTCGTCGACGACAGGTCCCCGCGAAGTGTTGACCAAAACCGCGGTCTTCTTCATCATTCCCAGTTCCTTCTTGCCAATCAAGTGTCGCGTGGAAGGCATCAGCGGTACATGCAATGAGACAAAGTCCGATTCCTTCAAGACTTGCTCCAGACTTACAAAGGTAACCCGGAATTCCTTCTCTTTGTCCGCTGGAAGTCTTATTTCGTCGGTATACAGGATCCGCATGTCAAACCCCTGGGCACGGCGAGCCATGCCCTGGCCAATGCGTCCCATTCCCACAATTCCCAGCGTCTTGTGATGAATATCGTGGCCCAGGAACAGCATGGGTCCCCAACCTTCATACTTCCCGGCGCGGCAATACTTGTCTGCTTCGGCGAGTCGGCGCCCCGACGCCATCAGCAGCGTCCAGGCGAAGTCGGCGGTCGTATCGGTTAGGACGCCGGGTGTATTGGTAATCACGATCTTGCGTTTGGTTGCAGCATCGACATCCACATTGTTAAATCCAACTGCATAATTCGCGAAAATCTTTACTGTAGGAAGTGCGTCCATGATTTCAGCATCGATAGGATCAGTTAATAAACAGAGGACTGCATCCTTCCCTTTGCCGCCGGCTATGAGTTCTTGTTTTGCAAGAACCCGATCGTCCGGATTCATGGTCATCTCAAAATCCTTGAGAAGATCCAGACCAGGTTGAGGGATTCTTCGAGTTACGAAGACGGTTTTTTTGCTCAAGTTAGTTGCTCCTTTCAATAGTGAAGGCTCGATCCTCGGTGTCTGTCGGTCGTCGGTAGTCCGTTGTCAGTTGTCCCTGGCTGGAGATCTTTGTTTGGTTTTCGGTTGAAGGACTCGGTTATAGCCCGCCGCAGCGTTCTGGAACCCCCTGAGACCATAGCTTTCCGCAGCGGACTACTGACCACGGACAACTGACGCCCGACTGCTGACGACGGACTACTGTCAACAGCAACGATGTCTAAACCAATTCCCACGCCTCTCGCAAGGTCCTCTTGGCATTGGCAATGACGATCTCGCTGGATTCGCCTGCCATCGGCTTGACCTCGAAGCTCAAGATCGCCGGATTCTTTTCATTGAGATAACCAACCCGCATGAGCGTTCTAATATACTCAGCAACCTGCGGCACGTCATTTTCGCCTCCGGGCACACCAAAACGCGGATGGTTGTCGCCGTATGCCGGATGGGTTTTCTCCCGCATTGCACAGTTGCCCATATGCGCATGGACGAGGTGATCCTTGGCAATCGATAAAGCCTGTTCCGAAGTCTCGTGTTGCAGCGGCAGGTGACTCAGATCAAGCATCAACCCGAAATTGGGGTGCTTTTGCCGAATGCGTTGTGACAGTGAAACTCCTTCGGAGTTTGGACCAATCAAGGCCTTCTTATCGATGTCGCGGTCAAATGTCTCGAGAACTACTTTGATGCTGCCCTTGGAAGTTGCGTAGCCACAAATCTGGTTGAAAGAATCGACCAGAAGATCGGTGGCCTGTGAACGCCTTTCCGGACCCGGGTCGGCACCGCTGAGAAAGGCCACGCCGATGGCCCCCATCTCGTAAGCCTCATCCACACATGCTTTGCACATTTCGAGCGCTTTGTTTCTTTCCGCAGCGTCAAAGCTGTTGAGATTCAACTTATTCACGAGCTGTACCGGCTGGCCGCCGTAGGTTACAGTCACCTTGCTGCTGGCGAGCATCTTCTTGGCTTCTTCCCGAGCCGTACGATCCTTGATGGTGGTAATCTCGATTACATCGAAGAAGTCATCGATGAGAACCTTCTCCAGAGTTTCCAGGACCGGCCCTTCCCCCTTTAGCACTGTTGGGAAGGCCATAAAATGGACGATACCGACCTTCATATACTTCTTCCACGAAGTGTTCACAATGAATGCCTCCTTGGTCAACTTAGAAAATGCGAAAACCGGTATCAATGATTCGCCAAGAGGCCACAGGATGAGGCACGGCGCTGCTTTGGCGAACCCTAATCATACACAATTCAAAGGGTGATTCAACTCTAAAGTCGAACTCCTCAAGTAGCCGTGGGCCATGACGTGAGTTCCTTCGGAGTCGCCGGGGAGAGCACTTTCTTGAGAGGCCCTTGAGACAACTCGCGGTGAGTGAGAACCAAATGGATCGCGGCTACTCGGGAGGTGTCTCGTCGACATCAAGAGGTTCGCTTGGGATGGCTACGGATAAGAGCGCTCCATCCGTGAGCCATTTCTCCTTGCGATCATCGACGAGCCGTCGGTAGGCATAAAGAGGTAAGTAGAGCAGAATGATTCCCAGCCCCATGAAATAGAGCCAGCGCTTGCCGGCGGCCACTGCGATATCCGAGGCATAATAGCCGCCGTAGATCCACACAAACAGGAAAACGACTCCGATGGCCAACGCGATGTAGCGCAGGAATCCCGGCATCCTGACGGGGCGATCTAACTGAGGATGCTGTTGACGGTAGAGAAAGTACCCGATGAGGGCCAGTGAAACGCTGAGCAGATAGCCCATGTTGGAAAAGATGTAGATCTCGAAAGGCGATCCAAAGAAGACAACGAGGACGGAAGCGATCAGGTTGAAAGCCATCGCCCGGTCCGGCACTCCATGACGATTTGTATGCTGAAAGAATTTGGGCAGGAGCCCATCGTGAGCCACTTGATAAAGGGAGCGCCCGCAGCCCATGATCGCGTTCAACACAGACAGCAGTAGAGCGACAATCAGCGGGATACCGATGATCCACTTAACCCATCCTTCGGCACCAAAGATCGATTCGGTATAACTCAGGAACGCCGTGAGCGGGTCAGGCTGGGCGCGTCCCAGCACTACGACGAGCATCATTGGAATCGCGACATAAATGAAGAAGCCATACAACCCTGAAGCCGCCATGGCGATCTTGGCATCCCGGGCCGGCTCCCGGCATTCACCGATATAGCACGCAGCTGCTTCCATGGCCAGGACCGACCAGGTCATGATGAAAATCCAACTGACAAAAAAAGTGAAACTACCCAAGCTCGGATCTGCCAGTGGGAACCCTGCGATGTTTTCCCAATGCAAGGTGGCGGGCTTGAAGAATGGTAGAAAGATGAGGAGTGTGAGCGGCACCATGGAAACGATGCCCAACAGCGTCGCAAAACCCGCCCCCAGCCGGATTCCCAGGTAGCAAGGAATGAAGAGCACGATCAGCCCGACAATGGAAATGACCAGCACGGTCGTGGTGATCGAGGCGCTGATCGGCGTGTATTCCCTGCCGAGAGGAATCCCGCAGAGCATCGCGATGTAACGCGCAGCCAGGATCATGTTAATCGGCGCGACCGGAAACCACCCAAGCCCATAAGACCAGGCAGAGACTCCACCGACATGCTTCGCAACTGCAGGACCCAAGCACCTGTAGGTCTCGAAGGCATAGGACGGCAATCCGCCAGTTCGATGCGGCATCATAGCCGCCAGCTCAGCCAGGCAAAAGCAGAGCATCACCCCGGCGCCAGTGACCAGGAAGAAGAGCGGGATCGAAGCAGCACCCATGCTCTGAACCGCGAACGGGGCAACGCCCGTTACGAGAATGGTGCCGGCAAGACCAATGACGAAGGCTCCCCACCAGTTGGTCTTCTTCTGGAGACTAGAATTGTGAGCGTCTGTTGCCATCAGAAGTTTTTCCAAGTTGGATCGCGCAATCTCCTGGCCCACTCTCCGGGCACGTTTCCCAGCAAGGGGCGAGGGAATTCAATCCAATGCTCTTTTCTCCTCGCCGCAACCTGGAAAAAGGTCAAGGGACCGCCAAATCCGGGACAGGCCCTAGCTGACCGGCTTGAGGCTATCCAGCCCCATGTAGTGTGACCTAAAAAAAACCAGGGGGCCTTGCGCTTCGTCGATATGAGCCCCAACGACCTCACCCAGGCAGAGACTATGGGTCCCTCCATCGAAGATGTTGAGGAGCTTACAATCAAGATAGGCTTGCGTTCCCTTTAAGATCGGTGCCCCAGTCACGGCTATCGCCCACTCGAGGCCAGCGAACCGGTCATGCTCACTGTGTCGGTGCCTGCCCGCAAAACGATCTGACAAATCCGCCTGAGACTGGCTCAGAACGTTCACCGCGAAGAGACGGGCCTTCGCAATGAGCCGCTCCGTGCGGCTGTTCTTGGCCAGGGATACCATGATCGAGAGGGGCGATATAGAGATGGAACAGAACGAATTGCACGTCATTCCATGGACTTCATCGCCGTCGCGACTGGTGACAATCGTCACTCCCGTAACAAACTGAGACATGACTCTGCGAAACTGAGCGCTGTCAAGCGGAGTATGCTTCAAGTGTCTATCCTGATGGACTCACCCCAGAATTTATTTATTGAGTCGCAAATTATGGTAATACGTCGCGCGCTTTCTTCGATTGAGAGTGGCCCTCACCCGCCTTCGGCGCGCCTTTCACCAATGGGAGAAGGGCTGGGGGTGAGGGTTTCCTCATCATTCTG
>Ga0075433_10005166_pt1 | contig 10234 bp, 10 predicted proteins | sample RhiMethybrSRZTD2_FD_75299 | JGI IMG/M metagenome (GOLD analysis project Ga0075433, IMG submission 75299) | Populus rhizosphere microbial communities from Tennessee, USA - Rhizosphere MetaG P. TD hybrid SRZTD2 | ecosystem: Host-associated > Plants > Roots > Rhizosphere > Soil | place: USA... | reverse complement strand
GAGCAGCAGGCCGCGTGGGAATTCGTCAAGTACGCGATGACCCCCGCCGTGCAGGCACAGTGGCAGTCGGACACGGGCTATTACGCGATCGTGAAGTCCGCGTACAACGAGGCTCCGGCGAAAGAATGGGCGACGAAGTACCCGCAATTCCAGACGCCGGTGGATCAAATCCGCAATTCACCACAGAACCGGATGACCAACGGCGCGGTGCTCGGCATCTTCGCCCAGGCCCGCGCACGGACCCAGAAGATGATCGAGTCGGTCTTGCTCGGTCAGGCCACGTCGCAAGCGGCCCTTGACGCGGCAGTCGCGGAAATGAACGACGCCATCGATAAATACAACAAGGCGAACAAATAGCCACACGAGATGAGACGGTGCGGTCGGTCGGCGACCGCACCGCCGATCTTCTCGTCATCGGCGGCGGGATCATCGGGGCGGGCATCGCGCGTGACGCCGCCCTTCGCGGGCTCGAGGTCGCTCTCGTCGAACAGGCCGACTTCGGCTCGGGCACGACATCCCGACCGACCCGGCTGATCCACGGCGGACTTCGCTACCTCGAGCTCTTTGACTTCGCTCTCGTCCGGAGCGACATGCGCGAGCGCGAGATCCTCCTTCGCATCGCCCCTCACCTGGTCTTCCCGCTCGCGTTTCTCCTCCCCCTCTATCGCCCGACCTTCTTTTACCAGCTGAAGCTGCGGATCGGGATGCAGCTCTACGACGCGCTCTCGCTCGACAAGAGCCTGCCGAGACGGCAGCTCCTTGACCGCGCCGCGACCCTGGCCGCAGAGCCGTCGCTCGAGCCCGACGGACTCGTGGGCGCGTGGCGCTTCTACGACGCGCAGGTCCCCCTCGTCGAGCGACTGGTGGTTGAAAACCTTGTGGATGCATCGGGACACGGTGCACAGGTCCTGAACCACGCGCGAGTCGTCGACTTTCTTCGCGAGGGCGATCGAGTCCTCGGCGCCCGCGTGCGCGACTCGATCGCGGGCCGCGATGTCGAGATCCGCGCCCGACAGACGGTCGCCGCGACGGGAGCGTGGCTCGACCGCACGATCGCGCCGCTCCGCAAGCGGTCCGATCCCCTTCTCCGGCTCACCAAAGGCGTTCACATCGTCACGCGACGCGCGGTTCAGCAGGCGCACGTCCTCTTCGCGAAAAGAGATGGGCGCCTCTTCTTCGTCGTCCCCTGGCGCGATGCGACCATCGTCGGCACGACGGACACCGATTACGCCGGCGATCCAGGCGAGGTCGTGGCGACTGAGGAGGACGTCCGGTACCTCCAGAACGAAGCGCGACGGGCCTTTCCGAGCGCGCCCTTCGACGACATCCACTTCACCTGGGCCGGCGTGCGCGCGCTCGTGCGCGAGGAGGGCGTGACCGAAGGGCAGGTCTCGCGCAAACACGCGCTCTTCGATCACGCCAAACGCGAAGGTGTCGAAGGCGTTCTGTCCGTCGTCGGCGGGAAGATCACAGCGTACCGGGCGATAGCGGAGGAAGTAGTCGACATGGTGAGCCGCACGCTTTCTCGGGACGCGCGGTCGCGGACGGCGGACGAGCCACTGCCCGGCGCGCGGGCGGTCGACCTGGCCGCGCGACCGGGCGACCTCGCGCTCGAGGCGGCGACGCGCGCGCACCTCACTTCCATCTACGGCAGCCGTGCCCGCGAGGTCCTCGATCTCGCCCGGTCCGATCCATCCCTCGCTTCGCCCCTCTGCCCACACCACCACGGCATCGAGGCGGAGATCGTCCACGCCGTGCAGAACGAATGGGCGCAGACGCTCGGCGATGTCCTCCTGCGTCGCGACGCGCTTGGTCTTGCGGAGTGCCAGGCCCTCGACTGTGTCGAGCGCGTCGCGGACCGTGTCGGCGCGGTGCTCGGCTGGGACGGGGACCGTCGCCGCACGGAGATCGAGGCGTACCGGCGAGAAGTCGAGCCGATGCGGCGTTTCAGCACGGAGTGACCGCGGTCCTCGCGCTCGATCAGGGGACGACCGGCTCGAGCGCCATCGTCTTCGATGAGGCGGGCGCGATCCGGGGAAGCGCCGATCGTGAGATCCGGCAGTTCTATCCAGCGTCCGCCCACGTCGAGCACGACCCAGATGAAATCTTCGCGACCACGGTCGCGGTGGGCCGCGAAGCCCTCGCGCGCGCCGGCCTCGCCGCCAAGGACCTGGCAGCCATCGGCATCACCAATCAGCGCGAAACCACCGTCGTGTGGGAACGCGAGACAGGACGGCCGATCCACCCCGCGGTCGTCTGGCAGAGCCGGGCGAGCGCTGCGATCTGCGAGCGGCTTCGCGCCGAAGGTCACGAGAAGCTCGTGCGGGAGCGCACCGGCCTCGTGATCGACGCGTATTTCTCCGGGACGAAGATCCGCTGGATCCTCGATCAGGTGCCGGGCGCCCAGAAACGAGCCGAGGCCGGGGAGCTCGTGTGCGGAACCATCGACACCTGGCTCATCTGGAATCTCACCGGCGGACGAATGCATGCGACGGACGTTTCGAACGCGTCGCGAACCCTCGTGTTCGATATCCACCGCCGAGCCTGGGACGACGACCTGCTCGCGCTGCTCGGTATCCCGCGATCGATGATGGCCACGCCGGTGCGGTCGAGCGGCGTCGTCGCCGAGACCGACCCGCGGCACTTCGGCGCGGCGATACCCATCGCTGGGATCGCAGGAGACCAGCAGGCCGCGCTCTTCGGCCAGACATGCTTCAAAGCAGGGGAAGCGAAGAACACCTACGGGACCGGATGCTTCCTTCTGGTGAACACCGCCGGCCGGGCCGCTGCCGCGAGCGGCGGGCTCCTTACGACGATCGCCTGGGATGTCGGCGACGGTCTGCGGTACGCACTCGAGGGAAGCGCGTTCATCACCGGTGCAGCGGTGCAGTGGCTGCGCGACGGCCTCGGCATCATCGCGACGGCCGCGGAAAGCGAAGCGCTCGCGGCGAGCCTCGCTGGTAATGACAGCGTGTACCTCGTGCCGGCGTTTACCGGCCTCGGCGCCCCGCACTGGGACATGTACGCGCGCGGCCTCCTGATCGGCATCGAGCGCGGGACGACGCGCGCGCACCTCGCACGCGCGGCGCTCGAGAGCATCGCCTACCAGACCCGGGATCTCATCGAGGCGATGCGCGGGGCGGGTCAGGCGATTCAGGTGCTTCGCGTCGACGGCGGCGGGACCGCAAACCGTTTCCTCATGCAGTTCCAAGCGGACATCGCCGGCATTCCCGTCGAAGTCGCAAACGTCCAGGAGACGACAGCTCTCGGCGCGGCATTCCTCGCGGGGCTCGCCACCGGCGTATGGCGCTCGTCCGGGGACCTCCGCAGCCGGCGTGCGGTCGCCGCTCGGTATGAGCCGAAAACATCTGTCGACGAACGCGACAATTTGTATGCGAGCTGGCTCCGCGCCGTGGACCGCGCTCGTGGCTGGGCCGCGCCGTCCGAGGTTTGACTCCACCGGTCGAACGGAGTAACCCAACGGCGACTCGCGCGCCGCGATGTGTCAACGTCCGCTGCGCGGGCCGGCCGAAGGGGGGTGGGCGCCCGAATCTGGGAGCGGATCCGCATACGCGTGGACCCGGCGTGGTGGTCGTGTCGGGCATGACGTTCAACGAGATCGTGATCGAGGGTGAGATCGCGTTCTAAAAAAGGGGGGAACGAAAGTGGACAAGATCAAGCGGAGGCAGCTGATCAAGGGCGGCGCAGCGGGAACGCTCGCACTGGGTGCCCTGGCAGTCGGCGCCTCAGCAGCAAGCGCCGACGAAGGCAAAGGAGGCGCTATCGCGATCCACATTCATGGCGTCGTCAACGGCGTTGGCGCAACGCCGCCTTCCGCGACGCTCGCGATCAATACCGACGTAGCTGGCCATCGAGGCGATCTGGCCGGCGCCGGTTGGGACAGCGGCACGAACAACACGACAGCAGGAGGAATGGTGCCTACCCGCGGTCCGTCGTCGGCCGATCCGTCGGGCACCGCCGGTCCGGTTGCCGCCTGCTACTACACGGCAGCAGGAAGCCTCGTGGGCGATGTCGTAACGCTTAAGGGTCGATCGCTTTTCACGAACAGGGCGTGGCCCGGAACCGCCGACGGAGAGGACCCGAATAAGGCGGACACGCGCGCCGATGGCCGCGAGTTGAACGCGACCGTGAACGTGAAGACCGGCGCCCTCACGTGGTCACTCTCGCCTGCCGGGGGCAGCTTCGCTGGGACCGGCACGGTGGTGATGTTCGCCGGTGGTCGCTCGGCAAAGGACGACTAAGACCACCGCGGTAAGCGCGGCCATGCGAATGACCCCCGGAGTCTTCTCCGGGGGTCAGTCCTTCCCGCGTCTCCTGCGAGCGACCGCGCCGCTAGGCCTTATCCAGCTCAACCTTCGAGCGATGATGCCTTTGGCGCCTTAGCCCTTCGGAACGCGCTCGGGGAAGTCCGACATGATCCCGTCGACACCCCACTCGGCGAAGAGTGCGATCTCACGTGGCTCGTTGACCGTCCACACATTCACTTTGACCCCCGCTCCGTGGCCCGCCTTCACGAGCTCGGGCGTCAGGTACGCGCGATTCGGGTGCAACGCCCACAGCCGAATACCGCGGGCGCTCTCCACGAGCGACGGCCGTTCCGGTGAATCCGCGAAGATGAACGCGCGACGCACCGCCGGTCCCGCGACCTTTGACCCTTCGAGCGCCGCCCACCAGAAGCTCGAGACGTACGCATCCGGGTCGCGCCGCTCGGCGAGGAGCTTGCCGACGTGAGCACCGGTCTCGTGGGCCGCCTTCTCGCTCATTTCGCATTTGAGCTCGACGTTCACGCCCATCTTGCCGTGGCAGAAGTCGAGCACCTCTTCGAGCGTGAGCTTCACGTCGGGTCCGGGTCGATCGTGAGAGATCAGCAAGCGACCATCGTCGACGAGCCAGACATCGGTTTCGACGTCATCGCATCCGAGAGCGTGCGCCTTCTCGAACGATTCGATCGTGTTCTCCGGCGGCGGATGTCCCTTGGCCCCACGATGTCCGATGCGGCGCATCGCCCTAGCGTCCCACATCCCTGCGGGCCATTGCGACGATCGCTACGGCCGTCCCGGCCACCCCGATCGCGACGAGCGTCGCGATCCCGCCCCAGTCATCCTTCGACATGGGCGTTCCGTACAAGGCGTAGAGCGAGATGTTGCTCACCCAGTCGGGCCACTGGAAGAGTGGCGTGAACTGTTGCGCGAAGTACCCCACCACCGCGAGCGTGCCCAGCGCGTCCACCGCGACCCGTGGCCGCCAGCCCGCGAGTGCGTGGCCGATCCCGGCGAACGCGTAGGCGACCGGAAGCACCGCCGCGGATGCGAAAACGAAGCGGCCGCCGGGGAGACTGATTCCGGTAGACGTCGCGGTGAGATACACGGCGAGCGAGCTGACGGCCACCACAGCTGTGCAGGCGATGAGGACCGCCGCGATCCGTTCGACCACGACCCGCCCGCGCGAGACCGGCGCGCTCAAGATCGTCTCCAGCCTGCCCTCGTTGTCATCGGCGGCCCAGCCATTCACCTGCGCGACCACGAAGAGCGAGATGAGTAGCAGGAGCGTCGAGAACCAGATCACGCCGACGAAATCCGCGTACGCGTTGATGCCTGCGCGTTCGAAGTACGCCCGTAGGACCGGAACGTCCGAGCTCCCGAGCGCGTCGACCATCGTCTTCGTGATCGAAGTAAGGAAGGCCGCGAGCAGCGCCAGCCCAAGCGCCCACGCGACGATCCACACGCGCTGTTGATCGACGATGGCGAGGACCGGGAGGCGCAGAAGGGGATCTCGCGCCGGACGCCACTCGACCGTCGTCTTGGCTGGCGCACCGCGAAAGAGTGTGCCGCCGAGGTCGCGGGCCACGAAGGCACGTACCCCAAGGACAACGAGGACCAGCGCCGTCACGCCGAGCGCAGCGGTCGCGGCGGCGTCGAGCGAGCCGCCGCGGAGCAGCGGGGTGCTCCGTTCGTAGAGGTAGAACGGTGAGAGCCAGCGGACCGCGCCGACATCGACGCCCGATCGAGCGGCGGCATTGAGCATGAAGAGCCCGAGCACGACGACGCCTGCGATCCCGGTCGCGCTTCGCCGCGTGGTCACGAGCTGCGCGACGACGAGCGCGAATCCGAATGCGACGAGGGTCAGAGCCCAGATCGCGATCTCCTGCAAGGCGAGTGGGCCGAGCGGCAACGGCTCCTGCCCGATGGCCGCGCCGATTGCCGTTCCGGTAAGCATGACGGCGATGGAGACGGCCGCAACCGCGGCGAACCCCGCGACACGTACCGCCATGAGGCGCGTCCGAGAGACTCCGGCCGAAAGCCACAACTCGATCAGCCCGCGCTCCTCGTCGCCGCGGCCGGCGCCGGTACCGGCAAGCAACGCCCAGAACGCGCAGATGAGCGCGGCCGAGCCGAACCAGCGCCAGACCAGGTAGCCCGCCATCGTGTCGAGCTGGGCCGGGGCGGGCAGCAGGTAGGTGAGCTGGCGCCCGAGGAGCTCCATTTGTTGCGCGAAGAGAGCCCTCGCCGCGGGGTTGTCGCCCGCGATCTGCGCGAAACCGATCGAGTTGAGCAGCCCGCCGATGGTTAGGGCAAGCGCGGTCATGAGAAGACCGGTGCGGTGCGAGCGCACGGCGAGCCTGAGGAGTGTCACTTGTACCCGCTTCGCGGGTCTAGCGCGCTCGTACGTCCGGCCGACTGTGGTCGGCCTCCCGCCCTCGCTCACTTGTAAAACCCGAGGAAGATCTCCTCGAGCGACGGCTCTCTGCTCTCGAACTTAGTGACGCGCGAGCTGGCGAGCGCGGCCAGGAGCGGCTCGAACTCACCGCGGAACATCCCACTCACGCGGTGATCTTGAATGGCGACCTGTTCGAATCCGGGAATCGCATTGATGCGCTCGATCGGAGGCGGTCCCGCGAACACGATATCGATGCGATGCGCCCGCATGCCCGCGAGCTGGTCGAGCTGGCCGACCGTCGCGAGGTGGCCCTCGCGCACGATGCCAACGCGATCGCAGACGTGCTCCACCTCGGAGAGCACGTGCGACGAGATGAGGATCGTCGTGCCGCGGGCGCGAGCGTCACGAACCAATCCGTAAAACTCCTGCTGATGTAGAGGATCGAGACCGGTGGTCGGCTCGTCGAGGATGAGCACGTCCGGCCTCGGCGCGAACGCGAGGAGGAGCGCGAGCTTTTGCTTGTTGCCGTGCGAGTACTCGCGATACTTGCGACCGAGGTCGAGATCAAGTCGTTTCGCGACCGCTTCGACCTCGCCGTCGCTGAGGTCGCCGCGGAGACCTGCGATGTAGGCGACGACCTCGGAGCCTCGCCAGCCGCCGAACTGCGGCAGCTCGCCGGGCACGTATCCGATCTTGTGCTTCAGGGCCACGGCGTCGCGATCGGCATCGAGCCCGAGAAGCGTGGCCGAGCCCTTCGTCGCATGTATCAGCCCCATGAGAAGCTTGATCGTCGTGGTCTTCCCCGCCCCGTTGGGTCCGAGATAACCGAAGACCTCGCCTTCTTGGACCGTGAGGTCCAGGTCGAAGATTCCGCGACCGGCCCCGTAGTCCTTGGTGAGCGCCTTGGTTTCGATAGCCGTTGTCATTTCCGTCTCCTCTCGCGAACGCGACGAATCAGTGCGGGAAGCTCCGCGCTCAGGTCCTCGACGATGCCGGCCATTTCTTCCAGGCGGCGGCGGGCGAGACCGGGGCCCGCGGCATGAGCACCCTGGCGCAAACGGTCAGCGAATATCCGTGTCTGCGCGTTGCGCGCCGCCATGATGGCGTCGGGGTCGAGAAGCGCCTCGTACAGAAGGCGCCGAGAGCCGCGTGCCCCGCCGGCGCGCGCGAGGCCAATAGCGACCAGCTGTCGAGACGCAACGCTGGCGCCACTCTTCGCGATGTCCAACTCGTCGGCCATCTCGTCGAGCGAGGCCGGTGAGCCGCGCAGCAGTAGGTACGCGTAAATGCGCCCGGTGGTACGCGTCAGGCCCCACGTCACCATGGTGTGTCCGAGGTCTTCGATGAATTGATGGCGCACCGTGCCGGTGTGCATTAGATTCTGTTTCAACTGAATGTACAGATCATAGCGCTCCCCCGCGGACGACCTACACGTAGCTCTCCGTGCGCACCCAGCGCAGGCGCCCGCCGACCCCCACCGAAACAGTGACAAACGTCGCCCCGCCGAGAGCGTGCTCGTCGAACAGCTTCATCCGCCCCGGCCGTAGGCGATAGAAACGGTAGTCGTCGAGATCAGCGTCGTAGGCCTTGAAGCGGGCCGCGTACAGCTGCTCGGCGGCGCGGGCGTCGCGGCCACGGAGCTCGCGCGCCCTCCCAAAAAGCTGGATCCCACGGTCGCTGCCGCCCCAAGTCTGTGTCGAGCGGTACACGGCGATGGCGACCGACGGGTTCGCGCGAATGTTCCGCGAGTGACGCGCCTCTGGCGCGGAGAGCCACACGATCTCGAACGAAGGGCCCCACGCGAAGTAGGCCGTGTTCACGTACGCGCGCGTGCCCGGCGACACGGTCGCGATAGCGCAGAGCGTCGATTGGTCCAGCAGCCGGCGGGTCATCGCAATGAGGCGACGAGTGGGCGGGTGTTTCGCGATCCGACGCACAGGCATCGGACACATGATGGGGTGGCTCGGACTACGCTTCGGCTCCTTGGCGGACCGATTCGTCACCCGCGGATTTGTTGGGCGCCGCGAGCCCGCTGCCTCTGGCCAGGCCGGTCGGATCCCGCCCGGTCAGCACGTGGTCAGAGACTTCCCAGTCCTCTCAGCTGGCCCCACGCCGCGAACGCCCCTGACTTCGTGGTCGTTCAGGATCGAGGGCCTCGTGAAGGAGCCGGCCTCGTGGGGATGGGCCGACTTTCTGAAGCTCCCGGCTCAAGACTTCGTCAAGGACATCTCGTGCGTGACGAAGTGGACGAAGCTCGACACGCGCTGGCGCGGAGTGAGCGTCGACATTCTGCTCGAGCAGGTCGAGCTCGACCGGCGCGCCGGCTTCGTGACCGCCTTCTCCGACGGCGGATATACGACCAACGTTCCGCTCCCCGAGCTCATCAATGGCCAGGCGTTCGTGGCGTACGAGTACGACGGGAAACCGCTGGCGCCGGAGCACGGTGGACCCGCGCGCCTGGTCGTCCCGCATCTGTATTTCTGGAAGAGCGCCAAGTGGATCCGCGGGCTGCGCTTCATGGAGCGCGACGAGCCCGGATTCTGGGAGTCGCTCGGCTACAACAACCACGGCGACCCGTGGAAAGAAGAGCGGTATACAGGCGACTAGACCGTGAAACGACTACTCGAGTGGCAGATCGCCACCGTCACATCCATCAAGGTCGAGACGTCTGAGGTGAAGACGCTCACGCTCGCCCTGCCTAAGTGGATGCCGCATCGTCCCGGGCAGCACTACGACGTTCGCCTGACTGCCGAGGACGGGTACTCCGCGCAACGGAGCTACTCGGTCGCGTCTGAGCCGGAGCGCACCGGAGAGATCGACCTCACGGTCGAGCGGATCGGCGACGGCGAGGTCTCGCCGTACCTCGACGACACTGTCGTCGTCGGCGATCGCTTCGAGGTCCGTGGTCCGATCGGCGGGTACTTCGTCTGGGACAGCTCGGTCGGGGGCTCGCTGCTGCTCGTCGCCGGCGGATCCGGAGTGGTGCCGCTCATGGCGATGCTGCGGCATCGCGCGGCTACGGGTGTGAAGGACCCCGCCCATCTCCTCTACAGCGCGCGCACATACGATCAGGTCATCTACCGTCAGGAGCTCGAGATGCTCGCGCGAAAGAACGGCTTCGCGGTCTCGTACACGCTGACGCGGAGTCAGCCTGCCGGCTGGACGGGGTATGCGCGCCGGATCGACGACGCGATGCTGAGCGAGGTGAGCGCCCCGCTCGGTCGCACTGCGCTCGCGTATGTCTGCGGCCCAACCGCGCTCGTCGAGGTTGCCGCGGACGGGCTCGAGCGCATCGGACTATCCGCTGACCGCATCCGTACCGAGCGTTTTGGGCCGAGCGGGCCATGACCGAGGCGAAGGACGACGACCTCGTGCTCGACGGGAACGCCGTTGCGGGAACGCTCGCAGAGATCTACGGCGACGAGATGACGACGGTCCTCGCCGAGTGCGCGAGCTGCGGAAAGGTCGACCCTATCGGTGGCCTCCTCGCGTACGTGCACGCGCCTGGCATCGTGCTGCGGTGCACCGCGTGCCAGACGGTCATGATCCGGATCGT
>Ga0075433_10005163_pt1 | contig 10236 bp, 7 predicted proteins | sample RhiMethybrSRZTD2_FD_75299 | JGI IMG/M metagenome (GOLD analysis project Ga0075433, IMG submission 75299) | Populus rhizosphere microbial communities from Tennessee, USA - Rhizosphere MetaG P. TD hybrid SRZTD2 | ecosystem: Host-associated > Plants > Roots > Rhizosphere > Soil | place: USA... | reverse complement strand
CTGGTGACTCGGCGGCGAGCCGGGCGGCGGCGGCCAGCGCGTCATCGGCCTCGAACTCCACCATCGCCCAGACGACGACACCCATCGCGCGCAGGGCATCCTCGAGTGGATGGAATTGGGCCAGCAGCTCGGGCTCGATCCCCGCGCTCGTCTTATAACCCGCCCAGAGATCGTTGCGGAACGATTCGATCACGTGGTCGGTCGCGACGCCGAGGTGGGTGGTGCCGCCTTCAAGCATGCCGAGGACCGACCCGAGAACCCCGATCAACGCGGCGGCTTCCTGGCCATCGCGGTCGGTCTGCCGCGGCATCGCGAAGAAATGCCGGAACAGCTCGTACGTGCCGTCGAGGAGGTGAACTCTCAAGCCTTGAGATGCCCGAACAGGTCTGCGCGGACCGCGGGATCGCGCAGCTTCCACACGACGCCATCGGTGAAGTAGTGGTGGATATTGAAGAAGGCGCTGATGGCGAACCCCACCACCTGTCCAGGCCGCGAGCCGAGCCAGTTCGTCACGACGGCCATGGCGCCGAGTGGCAGGAGAATCGACGCCACGATCGATCCCACGAGCAAGACGGTCAGATAGACCATGATCTGAAACGCGAACAGCTGTGACGGACCGGCTCCGACGGCGCGCCGCGTGCGGTTCAGCTCGACGCGGAACGGAAAGATCAGATACTGCAGGGCGTGGGCGATCTGCACGATGAACAGCGCCGGCAGGCCGACCCGCGCCATCGCCGCATACCAGACGAAGATCGCGATCCAGGGAATCCAGGCGCGCAGCGGTGCGATCCGGCCGGTGCGCTGCTTGTGCAGCAGGAACCCCGTGAGTCCCATCACCAGCGCGACCGCGGTGAGGATGCTGAGTCCCACGTACAGCGGCGTCAGGTCCACGTAGCGGTCGTAGCCCAGATAGAAGAACCAGACGACGTGCCACGCGGCGAGGATGTACAGCGAGACCCGCACGAGTTTGCGCTCGAGCGCGTTGAACGGATTCCCGTCGAGGTATGTGAACGTCGCGACCATGCCCCACGCCTGGCTGGTGTAGTGCCACGCCAGATAGGTGCTCGAAATCGTGAGCAGCGCCGAGACGGGGACGTCGGTCCAGCGGCTCGCGACGACGGCCGTGATGCAGCCGATCAGCAGCAGGATCGGAACGTAGATCGCCGCCCATGGGTGGGCGCGAATGCTTTCCTTGGTTCTGTACACCATGCGATAGGAGGCAAGGAAGTGGGGCATGTTCACGAACGCCCCAACCCAGGCCTGCACGCCGGCACTGAGCACCAGGACATCGGTCCGGCCGAGCGCGAGCAGTGGCACCAAAACGAGCAGCGACAAGCCGCCCGTGAAGAGTGTGTCCACGAACGGCGATACGATCGCCGGAGGATCGCGCGGCACGGCAGCAGCCCGCGCCGCCGCTGCTCTGCCCGCGGTGGCGACCTGGCTCTTCATTTCCCCGTGGTCTGCTGGCGCCGCAGGTCGAGTGTGAGCTGATCGCGCAGTGCGCCGATGGCTTTGCCGCGAATGTTGAGGATGCCGCCGGGCAGGTTATCGAATCGGTAGCGACGCAACACCACGACGTAGATCCCGGGATTCCCCTCCCGGTCGACCACGGCCGTCAGGTCTACCGCCGCCTCGAAGTAATGGTTCGCGTAAATCTGTTTGGAGGCGGCCAGCGTCATCCCGGGAAGCTCGGGCGGCGTGAATACGACCAGGTGGGTGACGCTCAGAATCGGGCGCAGGCGGGGCATCACGTCTTCCGACCAGAAAAAGACCTCGGCGGCGCCGGCGGGGAGGGCACCGTGCGGATAGTTGGCGAAATAGTTCCGCAGCGACGGCACCGTCTGATAGATGTAAGGCGATTCGGCGAACTGCGCGGCAAACGCGTCACTCGCGCGCATGTTCATGTTGCCGCGATCGTCGTAGATCGCCATCGCCGAGTCGCCGCGCTGGCGGTAGTCGGTGATGTACTCGACGAGGCGGCGGCGCGCGTAGGCGTTCAGCTGCGCCTGGAGGTCCGACGGCGACGCCGACCAGTTCATCTCATCGTGGATGCGGCGCATGTCGGTGGCCGGGAGCTTCACGACGCAGTCACCGGGCTTGCAGCTCTTCATTTCAGCGACGTCGCGGGTGCTGATCGTCACGGCGGCGACGTCGGACTCTACCGCGGGACTGCTGAAGATTCCGAGCTGAGTGCGGTTCGGCGTACGCAACGAGGTGGGAAAGTTGCGCAGGACGCGCACGTACGCCTCGCGTCCCAGCCCCGAGGTGATGATCCCGAACACGGCGACATCGCGGCGGTCCCGCGTCTCCAGCACCTTCACGACCGGCTCGCCGCGCTCGACCGCGGCGAGCTGCTGGGCATCGAACCCGATGCTTTGCTGGAGGAACGCCGTCAGTTGCGGCGGTGCGGTCGCCTGGAGCAGCAGGAGCAGTGGCAGCATATGCCTCCGCTAAATCAGTGAGTCGATGGGCAAGTGTGAGAAGAATTTCGCGCCGAGCGGGCGCCAAAAGCCAGCCTCGGGCTCATTCGTGTAGCCGCCGGTCCATTGCAGCCGCCCCCTTGTGGTGGTCGTGACTTCGTAGGACAGCGCCGGGCTCGCCCAGTGTTCGAACAGACGCACGACCTCGGCGGCGAGCTCGGGGCTGTGCACCAGCACGCCGACCTCGGTGTTCTGCTCGAGGGAGCGCGGATCGAGATTGACCGAGCCGATGAAAACGGATGTGCCGTCGAACACGAAGGTCTTGCCATGCAGGCTCGCTTTGGATGAACCCAGCCCCAAGCCAGAACGGCGCGGGCCGTCTCCACCGGCCGCCTCGGGCCGCAGCTCGTAGAGCCGCACGCCCTTGGCGAGCAGGGGCCGGCGGTACTTCATGTAGCCCGCGTGGACGAGCCAGACGTCGGTCGCGGCGAGCGAGTTGGTGAGCACGCGGACGTTCGCGCCGCCTCGGAGCCGTTCGCCGAAGAACGCGACGCCTTCCTTGCCCGGGACGAAATACGGCGACACGACCAGGAGATCCGAGCGCACGGCGCTCGCGTGAGGCGAGATCTGCGCGCCAAGAAACGTCGCGCTCCGCGTCCCGGCGGGCTGCGTGATCTTCTCGGGAGGGTCGGCGATGATCTCCGCCTCCGCCCAATGCAAGCGCAGGACGTGGGCGCGGAGGTCTGTCGCGAGATCAGACTCCGCCAGCGCGCGTGCATAGGACGTATCCCGGAGCTCCTCGCAACGGTTGTGCAGCCGCTCCCGAGCGGCCGTGAACCCGGCTTCGTCCAGGCGCGCCGCCGTCAGTTCTGAAATCGGCACGGCGAACGGGCTGTTCCAGTAGGCCGCGAAGCTATCAGTCGATTGGCGCGCGATCGGGCCGAAGGCGACGACATCGACGTCCTGGAAGTCGAGCTCGCCGCGGCTGAAATACTCGTCGCCGATGTTGCGCCCGCCGAGTACGACGGCGGTGCCGTCGCCGATGAGCTGCTTGTTGTGCATGCGCCGGTTGACGCGCCGGAAGCTCGTCAGCAGCTCCACCAGCCGTCCCAGGCCGGTGCGATGGCGGTAGGGATTGAAGACGCGGATCTCGATGTTGGGATGCGAATCGAGCGCGGCGACCGCAGCGTCCTTTTTCTCGAGCGTGCCCCAATCGTCGAGCAGCATGCGCACGCGCACGCCGCGATCGGCGGCGGCGATCAGGCGCTCGATCACGAGCGAGCCGGTGTGGTCGGCGTGAAAGATGTAGTACTGCAGGTCGAGCGTGCGCTCGGCGAGCTCGATCAGGAGCCCGCGCGCCACGAAGGCGTCGAGTCCCGTCGGCAACAGCCGAAATCCCGAGCGCCCGCCGCTCTCGGCGACACGGGGCTCAATCCAGCGTTCGAGTCGAGTCAAGTCCCCGGAAGGTTCGCACGGCAAAGGCGTAGCGCAAGGGTTATCTCTGATGGATGACGCACCCTATGCATCACCAGGAACACGCCCCGCCGCCCGGCGGGGCGCCGGCGCGGCACGTGCATGATCCACACGCGGGACATTCGCCCACGATGTTCCGGGATCGTTTCTGGCTTTCGGCCGCGCTCACCGTTCCCGCCGTCGTCTGGTCGGAACACATCCAGATGCTCCTGAGATACCGGGCACCCGCGGTGCCTGGTGCGGGCTGGATTCCGGCGGTCTTCGGAACCCTCGTCTTCTTCTATGGTGGGCGTGCGTTCCTGGAAGGCGCGTGGCGCGAGCTGCGCGACCGCCTACCCGGGATGATGACGCTCATCTCGCTCGCGATCAGCGTTGCCTTCGTCTTCTCCTGGATCGTACAGCTCAGGCTCATCGCCACCGATGCGCTGTGGTGGGAACTCGCCACGCTGGTCACGATCATGCTGCTCGGGCACTGGATCGAGATGCGATCGATTCAACGCGCCGAGGGCGCGCTCGACGAGCTCGCAAAGCTGCTGCCAGATCTGGCAACGCGCGTCCGAGACGGAATCGAGGAGCAGGTGTCGCTCGACATGCTCCGCCCGCGAGATATCGTGCTCGTCCGACCTGGCGAGAGCCTGCCGGCGGACGGCGTGGTCCGTCAAGGGGAGAGCGAGGTCAACGAGGCGGTGATCACGGGCGAATCCCGGCCCGTGAAGAAACGCGAGGGCAGCGAGGTCATCGCCGGGACGATCAACGGAGTCGGCTCGTTGCGTGTCGAGGTGACAGAAACGGGAGCAACCACGAAACTGTCGAAGATCATGCGACTCGTGGCCGACGCGCAGCGATCCAAGTCCAGAGCGCAGGTCCTGGCCGACCGGGCGGCGCAGCTGCTCACGGCAGTCGCCGTCGCGGCCGCGCTCCTCACGATGGTGGTATGGCAGCTGCTCGGCGCGCCGATCGACTTTACCATTGTGCGCGTCGTGACCGTGCTCGTCATCGCGTGCCCGCATGCCCTGGGTCTCGCCATTCCTCTCGTCGTCGCGATCTCGACGACGCTCGGCGCGCGTGCGGGACTGCTCGTGCGCGATCGCCGCGGGCTCGAGGAGGCCCGCACGCTCGACACGGTCGTTTTCGACAAGACTGGAACGCTTACCCTCGGGCAGTTCCGCGTTGTGGACGCGGTGGCAGATGGTATGTCCGCGGATGACGCCCTGCGCATCGCCGCGGCGGTCGAGGCGGACGCGGAACACCCCATCGCGCGCGGCATCGTGAAGACTGCTGAAGAGCGACGAATCCCCATTCCCCGCGCTACAGGGTTTCGGGCACTTCCGGGGAAGGGTGTCGCCGCGATCGTGGACGGCAGTGAGTACCGCGTGGGAGGTCCCGCATGGTTACACGAGGACAACGCTTCGGTCGCGGGGGCGGTGGTCCAGGCGGCGAACGCGGCGGCGGGACGAGGCCAGTCCGCGATCTACCTGCTTCGTGATCGCAAAGCGCTCGCCGTCTTCGCGGTGGCCGATGCCGTCCGGCCGGAAAGTCGGGAGGCGATTCGTGCTTTGCACGCGCGTGGCATCAAGGTGGCAATGCTGACCGGAGACGCCCGAGCGGTAGCCGAGGCCGTTGCCGAAGAACTGGAAATCGACACCGTGTTTGCGGAAGTTCTTCCGGAGGACAAGGCAGCGAAGGTGCGCGAGCTGCAGGCGCAAGGGCGGAAGGTGGCCATGGTGGGTGATGGCGTGAACGACGCGCCGGCTCTGGCGACGGCCGACATCGGGATCGCGATTGGCGCCGGTACGGACGTGGCCGTCGAAGCCGGGCACATCGTTCTCGTGCGCTCCGACCCGCGGGACATCCCGCGAATCATCACGCTGTCGCGCGCCACCTATCGGAAGATGGTGCAAAACCTGTGGTGGGCGGCGGGCTACAATATCGTCGCCATTCCATTGGCTGCGGGCGTGCTCGCCGGGCGCGGCATTCTGCTGTCGCCGGCGGTGGGCGCGGTCCTGATGTCTGCCAGCACTGTGATCGTCGCGATCAACGCTCAGCTCTTGAAGCGGACACGGTTGTAGGCGCGTTCAACGATGGTCCGACATTGAACTTCCTGCCATGCTGTGTGGGCCGTGCAGCGGTCGGATCCGGACGAACACCATAGCACCAGCGGGAGTGCGCGACCCATAGACTGGATCGAGCGCGCCGGGCACAACATTCAGCGTTGCCTGGAATCCGATGCCGAGCGTTGCCGTCGACATGCGGGCTACTTCGCGAATGTATCCGACGGACACAGCGGCAACCGTGAATGTCGACTCCGGTGCGAAGCCGCCCGGCCCCGCCGGTAGCACGAGGTCCTCAGCCGTTTTCTGGACGAGCTCCAGGCGTCCGAAGATCGTATTCCAGCGATCCAGCATCGCCTCGCTCTCGGCGAGTGCGGAATGGGTCGTCTTGTTCGAGTGGCGGTTCGCTCCCCAGATGACCGATGTCGCGATTTGACCGCCCCGGCCCAGTTTCCGGCCGTGCAATACGGACGCTGTGACCCGATGTACCGACTCGGACGGATTCAAGGCTTCGGGGCTGTTGAGGAAGCCGTACCCGGCCGACACCACCCAACTCGAATCCATGTGCATTGTGAACCGCCCGGCGTAGGAATCCAATCGCAGCCGATCGAACCCCCATCGTTCCTCATCGGGCTCGCGACCATTGAACGCGGACGCCTCGAGTTTCCAGTGGCGTCCGAAGAGGCCGGCGGTCACCACCCCAAAACTGATATGCGTGGCGTCCTGCCAGTGGTGTGACAACGGCGCGGCCAGGTTGTCCGTCGCGGAAGGGCGGTGCATGAACGCGACGGGACCGAGCGCCGGCTCGCCCGACGGCGCGGCATAGACCATCACCCCGATGCTACGCGACAAGGCGCGCTCGTACATCACCGCCAATTCCATCCAGAAGTCGTGGGGATGCTGGCGATCCACGAGTGGCTGGCCGCGATAGGTCTCACCGCTCTGCAACAGCAGCGGATAGCCCCGGTTTGTGACGGTGGAGGGATCGAGGCTCAGCATCGTCCGCGCCTGAAAGCGACCCCCGAGCAGGTCTCGGCTCGCCATGAGCATCGCCCAATTGAGCGATCCGAACTGGTCATCGCCCCGCGGGCCGCCCTGCGCGTCGTACTGCACGAACCCAAAGCCGTGCAACATGACCAGCCACGACCCAGCCATCACGTGTCGGGCCGGCAACGGCACGGCGTCGGGGATCCAGGTCGTGCCGGACCCCATCCGTTCCATCGAGACGCCGAGTGGGTCGATCATCATCATCGCCATCGGCTTCGTTGGAGCCTGAGGCATGGGGTGAGCGGGGTGCTGCGCAAGGAGTATCGAGGGCAAGACTACGATCGTGAGCAAGTAGCGAAGCATGTGCGCCTCTGGCTAGAGCAAAGTCTCAAGCGTCGCCGCAAGGGTGAGTGCAGCGACGTGGGAGCAGCGACTGGTTCGAGACTTAGACTCTAGGAGGGGGTGCTTCTGGACCGGTGCTCAATTGTCCCTGGGTGAGGATGACTGCGAATGGCAGGACTGTACTAGTTGGACGTTCCACGCGCCCGGTGGCGGGTCTAGTCACGTCTACGATCAGAGAGCAAGATGTGAGTGCCTGGCAGCACACCGGAATGGTCGGGGTCGGGTTTTCCGAGTGCTCTTTGTGATGCTGGGACGGAGCGTTATCCCCGGGGACGCACTTTGATTCCCCGGCGACAAAGCCGAGACGCAGGACCAGGATGGTCGCGGTGAAAGCGACTGCTCGCCGGAACGCCACAACCGAAGTCTAAACCGAAGGGCCCGCATGCGAAAGCAATTGGTTGTCGTCGCCGTGCTGTTGATGATGAGCACGACTCTTCTCCTGGCGCACGATCTGTTCCTGAAGCTCGAGAACTATTTCGTGCCGCCGCGCACGCCCGTCCGGATCGCCGTCTTGAACGGCTCGTTCACGGCGAGTGAGGGCCCGGTCACGCCGGACCGGCTCCGCGATCTGAGTTTGGTGGGCAGCGCGGGGCGCGTTGTGCTGCCACGCGACGCGTGGCGCCCGAGCGGCGACACGACCTGGCTGACGCTGACGACCGGCGCGCCAGGCACGTACGTCGTCGGTGCGTCACTCCTGCCACGGGAGATCGCGCTCGCGGCGAAGGACTTCAACGCGTATCTGGAGGAAGACGGAATTCCCGACGTCTTGGCGGCGCGCACGCGCGACGGCGAGCTCACCAAGGACGCGCGCGAGCGCTACCAGAAGCACGTCAAGGCGATTTTCCAGGTCGGCGACTTGCGGACGAGGGCATTCGAAACGGTCCTGGGATATCCCGCGGAGATCGTGCCGCTCACAAATCCCTATTTCACCGTCGTGGGCGATACGCTCGCGGTCCGCTGTCTCCTGGACGGCCGGCCGGCGCCGCAGCAGCTGGTCGTTGCCGGGGGACACGGTGCCACGCCGATCCCGGAAGTGCGCGCGCGGAGCGATACCCAGGGCGTCGCGCGGTTCGTGATCCGCACGCCTGGGAAGTGGTACATCAAATTCATTCACATGACGCCGGTCCAGGGGGACAGCGTGAATTACGAATCGAAGTGGGCCACACTGACCTTCCAGGTGCGGTGACATGGAAACATCTGCGCATTCCGTTCTGTCGTCGTGGGAGACGTTCTTCTTTCTCGTCGGTTCGTCGGGTGCCGCGCTGACGGGACTCATGTTCGTCGTGATCTCGTTGGCTGCGGACTCCAATCAGGCGCGCACGCCGGACACGGTGAACGCGTTCGCCTCGCCCAACGTGATTCACTTCGTCGCGGTGTTCTTTTTGTCGGCGGTGCTGACCGCGCCCTGGCAGCAGCTGCGCAATCCCGCCCACGTGGTTGGGGCCGGGGCCATCGCGGGCATCGTGTACGTGCTGATCGTGCTGCGGCGCATGCTCAGGCAACAGGCGGCGTACAAGCCGGTGCTCGAGGATTGGGTGTGGCATCTGGTCTTGCCGATGACCGCGTACGCCACGCTCTTCGTGGGAGCCGCGGGGCTTTCGCACGAGCAGTCGTGGGCGTTGTTCCTGATCGCGGCGGTGCTGTTCCTCTTACTGTCCATCGGCATTCACAATGCGTGGGACACGGTCACGTACCTGGTGTTGACCCGGAAGGATGAGTCGCAGAGCAAGGAGAAGCCCAAATGATCGCGCGCCGGCAGCCCGGACAGGTTGAGATCGAGTCGGTGCTACGCGAAATCAGAACGCTGGCTGCATAAGTCTCACGCTCAAGGAGGGAATCGTGCAGGCTCAGAATTACGATGCCATCGTGGTCGGCTCCGGCATCTCGGGCGGGTGGGCGGCGAAGGAGCTCACGGAGAAAGGACTCCGCGTCCTGCTGCTCGAGCGTGGCAAGAACATCGAGCACATCAAGGACTACCCGAATGCCACCAAGGCGCCGTGGGATTATCCGCACCGTGGCGGGCGCACGCGGGCGATGGAAGCGGCCTACCCGGTATTGAAGCGGGACTATCCGTTGAATGAAAAGAACCTGGACTGGTGGGCCTCGGACCAGGAATCACCCTATACCGAAGTGAAGCGCTTCGACTGGTATCGCGGCTACCATGTGGGCGGCCGCTCGCTGATGTGGGGACGGCAGAGTTACCGCTGGAGCGACTTCGATTTCGAGGCGAACGCACGCGAGGGGATCGGTGTCGATTGGCCGATTCGCTACGCCGACATCGCGCCCTGGTACGACCACGTCGAACGCCATGCCGGCATCTCCGGCTCGCTGGAACAGATGCCGCAGCTTCCCGACGGCCAGTTCCAACCGGCGATGCCGCTCAATTGCGGCGAGGAGCTGATCGCCGGCCGGCTCAAGCAGCACTTCGACGGCCGGCGCCGGATCATCCCGGGTCGCACCGCGAATCTGACACAGGCGCTGCCGGGACGCGCGCCCTGCCAGTACCGCAACGCCTGTTGGCTGGGCTGTCCGTTCGGGGCGTATTTCAGCAGCCAGTCTTCCACGCTGCCGGCGGCAATGGCGACGGGGCGGCTGACGCTGAAGGTGTTCGCGATCGTGACCGAGGTGCTGTACGATCGGAACAAAAGCCGAGCGCGAGGTGTGCGCGTGCTCGACGCGGTCACGAATCAGACGACCGACTACACCGCGAAGGTCGTCTTCCTCTGTGCGTCCACGTTGAATTCCACGTGGCTCTTGCTGCGCTCGGCGACCGACGTCTGGCCGGGCGGACTCGGCTCGAGCTCCGATGCGCTGGGCCGTAACCTCATGGATCACCACTTCCGCGCCGGTGCGTCCGGCACCATCGAAGGGCTCGACGACAAGTACTACTACGGCCGCCGTCC
>Ga0075433_10005162_pt1 | contig 10236 bp, 11 predicted proteins | sample RhiMethybrSRZTD2_FD_75299 | JGI IMG/M metagenome (GOLD analysis project Ga0075433, IMG submission 75299) | Populus rhizosphere microbial communities from Tennessee, USA - Rhizosphere MetaG P. TD hybrid SRZTD2 | ecosystem: Host-associated > Plants > Roots > Rhizosphere > Soil | place: USA... | reverse complement strand
TCGTACGTCCGCGCCGCCACCGCGCTCACCGCACGCCTCGGGCTCGCCGATCGCGTCACCCATCGTGTCGGCGACGCGCTGGCGCTCGACGCGGGTGGGGAGCCGTTCGACGTCGTGTGGACGCAGAACAGCGGGATGAACATCGAGGACAAGGAGCGACTCTACGCGGGCTTCGCGCGCGTATTACGCCCGGACTGCCTGTTGATGATCCAGGAGCCGATGGCCGGGTCCGTCCAGCCAGTCGTGTTCCCGGTGATGTGGGCGCGCGACGCGAGCGCGAGCTTCCTGCGCTCGCCGGACGCGATGCGCGCGCTAATCGAGGCAGCGGGCTTCCAGGTGCGCGCGTGGGAGGACGTCACGGACGAGGTGACGGGGCCGAGCAGTGCCGCGGTGATACCCGCGCACAGCGTTCAGCGCATCATCATGGGCGATGCGCTCGACGCGATCATTCAGGCGGGTCAGCGAAACCGCGTCGAGCGACGCATCGTCATGACCCAGGCGGTGCTGGTGCGGCGCGGGGCTCCCGCTTAGGCTCGACGACCTCGAACATCAACGCGAAGTCGTCGAGCATCCCGAAGAGCTCGGTAACCTTCGCGGCGTCGCCCTCGACCCGCACGAGACCTTGCGCCACCGCGTCGGCGAACGTGGCCTCGCGCAGGACCAGCTGGTTCAACACCGATCGCGTCAGGGTCACCGTTGCGTCCGCCGACTCGCTCCGCCGGTCGCCCAGACAGGTGAGCGCGCAGTTCTCGAGATTCATCGCGTAGCGGCGGTCGAGGTCCGAGAACACCCAGTCGATGACGATCCGCCGGCCCTCGGCCCTCTCGCTGTTGAGCCGCACCGCGAGATAGTCGAAGAAGAGATCGAGGCTCATCGCCCGCACGATGTCGGGGCTCACGGGCGCCCGCGCGACCGTCGCCGGGACGCCCTGCCGCAGCTCGAGCGCTCCGAGGATGTAGGCGTTGCGCCACGTCGACGACTCCGCCGCGTAGCCGAGCTGCTCGAGGGCGTCGGCGCCGAGCCGGCGCGCTTCCGCGTTCGAGGGATCCGCGAAGACGACGTGGCTCAACGCCTCGGCGACGAAGCGGTACTCACCCCGGGCGAAATCCTCGCGCGCGCGCCGCATGACCGCGTCGGCCCCGCCCATGTACTCGACGTACTTGCGCCCGCGCTCGACCGGCGGCAGCGGATCGAGATTGGCGGGATTCGCGTCGTACCAGCCGATGTAGCGCTGATAGACCGATTTCGCGTTGTGGCTCAAGGTGCCGTAGTAGCCGCGCACGTGCCAGCTCGTGGCCAGGCTCCTGGGTAGCACCAGGCGCTCGGCGATCTCCGCGGGCTTGTAGCCATGGCTCATGAGCCGCACGGTCTGGTCGTGCAGATACTTGTAGAGATCGCGCTGCTTGGCGAGGAAGTCCAGCACCCGCGCCGGGCCCCACACCGGCCAGTGATGCTGGGCGAAGGCCACGTCGGCCTCGCGGCCGAAGCGGTCCCGCGCCGTGTTGAGATATTTCGCCCAGGCATTGGCGTCGCGCGCCTGCGCGCCGCGAATGGGATAGATGTTGTGCAAAGTGTGGGTGGCGTTCTCGGCGAGGTTCAGCGCCCGCAGCGCGGGATAGAACATGTGCATCTCGGCCGGCGCTTCCGTCTCGGGCGTGAGCTGGAAGACGATCTCGACGCCGTCGATGCGATGGGTCTCGATCGGCTCCCGGATGATGCGCGTCGGCGGGATGAGCGTCACGGTGCCGCGCGAGATGTTCTTGCCGAGGCCCGAGTCGACCTGGCTGCGCGGCCCCTTCGGCAAGGTCGCGCCGAACTGGAACTGGGCGCGGCGCACCATCGCCGTGCCGGCCAGCACCGCCTCGGTGACGACTTCCTCCATGAAGCGATCGGGCGCCCAGACCTCGACCTTGCCGGAGGCGACGTCGCGCTCGTCCACCACGCCGCGCACGCCGCCGTAATGGTCGGTGTGGCTGTGCGAGTAGATCACCGCCGAGACCGGCCGGCGGCCGCGATGTCCCATATAGAGCTCGAGGGCCGCGCGCGCGACCTCGGTCGAGACGAGCGGATCGATCACGATGAGCCCGCGGTCGCCCTCGATCACGGTCATGTTGGAGATGTCGAGGCCGCGGATCTGATAGATCCGGTCGGTCACCTGGAACAGTCCGTGGATCAGGTTGAGCCGCGCCAGGCGCCAGAGGCTCGGATTGACCGTGGGCGGGGCCTGCTCGTCGGCGAGGAACGCGTAGTCGCGAAGGGACCACACGATGCGCCCCTGGTCGTTCTTGATCTCGACTTCGGGCAGGCTCGCTACCAGCCCGCGCCGGGCATCGTCGAAATCCTGCGTGTCGGCGAAGGGCAGCGCAGCCAGCACGGCGCGATTCAGCGCGGCCGTGAAGGGCGACGCGTCTCGGGGGGTCGGGACGGGCGTGGCCATCGCGTCGGATGGTATCGCGGCGCGCCGCCCGGCGTCGATCTGGCAGAATCTATCGCGGGAGGATCCCATGCCCGACTCCGAGACGAAGGCCACGCTCGACGTCATTCAACGCTTCAACGAGGCGTTCAACCGCCACGACGTGGACCGCGTGATGGCCATGATGACGGCCGACTGCGTGTTCGAGAACACCCAGCCCCCGCCGGACGGCGAGCGATTCGTCGGCGCCGCCGCGGTGCGGGCCTTCTGGACGCGGTTCTTCGCCTCGACGCCCGGCGCACGGTTCGAGACCGAGGAGATCTTCGCGACCGGCGACCGCGCCCTTGTGCGCTGGATGTTTCACTGGGACGATGCCGGCGGCCACGTGCGCGGCGTGGACGTCATGCGCGTGCGCGACGGCAAGGTGGCCGAGAAGCTCGCCTACGTGAAGGGCTGAATCTCGACGCTGACGGGCGTGCTCTAATACGTTCAACAGGAGACAGACGATGACCTACGAGAAACCGAGCGACTCGGAAGTGAAGGCCAAGCTCACGCCTGCGCAGTACGAGGTCACCCAGTGCAGCGCGACCGAGCCGCCGTTCCGCAACGAGTTCTGGAACCACCACGAGCCCGGGATCTACGTCGATATCGTCTCGGGCGAGCCGTTGTTCGCGTCGACCGACAAGTTCGACTCCGGCACGGGCTGGCCGAGCTTCACGCGACCGATCGAGAAGACCAACGTGACCGAGCACGCCGACAACACCTACGGGATGCGCCGGGTCGAGGTGCGCTCGGCCAACGCCGACTCGCACCTCGGTCACTTGTTCCCGGACGGCCCCGGCCCCACGGGGCTGCGCTACTGCATCAACTCGGCGTCGCTGCGATTCATCCCGGTGGCCAAGCTGGAGGAAGAGGGGTACGGACAGTACAAGGCGATGTTCGAGAAAGTGAAGCCCACCCGCTAATTCGTCGGAGGGGGCCTCGGGGCCCCCTCCGACACGACGCTACTTCGTCAGAAACGCCCTCGCCTCGCGCAGCTCGGGACGTTCGGTGTCCGCGCTGCCGCAGAGGTTCACCAGACTGGTGTAGCTCGTGCGCGCTCGCGCGGCATCGCCCGCGCGCTCGGCCGCCCGCGCCGCCCCGTACAGGCTGCGGAAGCGGTTGGGCTCCGCGACCAGGGTCGCATCGTATTCTCGCAGCGCCTCGGTCGGCCGGTTGAGATCGAGCAGCAGATCGGCCAGGAGTTCCCGCGCGGGCACGACCGGCGCGGGTGTGACCGGATGCTTGTCCATCGAGCCCTCGAGCTCGGCGGCCGATCTCAAGAGCGTGAGCGCTTCGTTGGGATTGCCCTTGGCGCGCGCGACGAACCCCGCGGCCGCACGCCGCTGCGCTTCGACCTGGTCGGCCCAGTACGTGTTCTTGGCCTGCGTCAGCGCGTCGCGCAGCGCCGCCAGCCGCTCGACGTCCTTGTCGGCCGCGGCCGTATTGCCGGTGCGCGCGGCGCCCAGCGCGTGCGTGTAGACGATGATCGCCTCGGCCCAGGGGTAGCGTGCCCACGGAAACGTCAACGCCGGCATCGTGAGCGCGGCCGCCTCGGTCCAGCTGCGGCGCTCGAGCGCATAGCGAGCCGGTACCGCCGCCAGCGCGTAGGCCGCGGCCAGGCTTTCGGGCTCGGCCTTGCGGTACTCGGCGAGCTCCTCCACGACGCGGCGAGCGGCGACGTCGCGCCCGGTCTGCAGATAGCCGTAGGCGAGATAGTCCTGCGCGTGCAGCGACTGGTCCCACGCGTGGCTGCCGCCCTGCTTGGCGACGTACGCCTTGCCGGCGTCGGCCGAGGCCAGGTTGGAGTCGATCGACTCCTGCCAGAGACCCAGGCGCGTGAAGATGTGTGATGGCATGTGCAGCGCGTGCGGCACCGCCGGCGCGATCTTCGAGTAGCTGCGCGCCGCCGTGAGTGAGCGGGTCGCGAGCGGCGGGACGTCGTAGCTGTGGATGATGTAGTGCGCGACGCCCGGATGATTCGGCTGCTCGGCGAAGACCTTCTCGAGGATCGCCGCCGCCTTCAGCTGATTCGCGTAGCTCTTGTCGGTCGGCGACGCGGTCGCGTCGAGTGCGAGCGCATAGAACACGGAGGCCTCGCGGTCCTGGGGATAGCGCGCGGCGAGCTGCTCCATCGCCTTTTCGTAGGCGACGGCGCGCGGCTTGTGATCGAGCTTGTCGGTGTCGCGATAGAACGTGGCCAGCGCGGCGACGTAGTCCTTCTCGCGCGGCGTGGCGTTGAGCGTCGCGGCGCGGTCGAGCGCGCCGCGGCCCTTGGTCAGCATCGCTTCGCTCGGCGGCTGCCAGAGCGGATAGTAGACGCTCATCGCGATGCCCCAGTAGCCCATGGCGCAGCTCGGATCGGTCGTGGTGACGCCGGTGAACGTCTTCACCGCCTCCTCGTACCAGAACGAGTGGAGCAGGGCGAGGCCGCGCTCGAAGTCGGGCTGCACCGCCGCGGCGCACGAGGTGGGGAAGCGGACCTGCCCGAGAGCACCGGCAGTTTCGTCGTGGGCGAGCGCTCCGCCCGCCCAGAGCGTGGTGACGAGGGTTACGGCCGACAGACTGACGGCTCCCTTCATGAGTGCCTCCTTTCGAGATCGACGCACCATTGCCTGGACGTTTCCGTCGCGCTCGATCCGCAAGGATCCTGCCAGGATGGTCTGCTGCGATTGCCGCGGTTTACACGACTCCAGCTACGATCGCCCTCGGGCGAGATGCCCGAAGAGGGCGAAGCTCCCGACGCGACCGCCTCTCAGCGCTCGGCGCCGAGCCTCGTCGCGCCGCTGTTCGTCTTCAGGTGCGACAGGTTTCCCAGCTCCTGGAGCGCCGTCAGCATCTCGACCGGGATCGGCGCCGAGCTGAGCGAGCCGTCTTCGTTGATGCGCGCGTAGACGCGCGTGGCCTTGCCCTCGCTGACCGGGGCGCCGGTGACGGCGTTCTTGGCTTTGCAGTTCCAGTGAAGCGTGCGGGCGCCGACCTCGGCCAGGGTGATCGTGGTCACGATCCGGTCGCCGTAGGCCGCGGGGCCGATGAAGCGGAAGTGGATCTCGCCCATCACGAACGTCGTCCGATCGTTCTTGATCATCTGCTCGATCGGGTAGCCGATCACGCGGAACAGCTCGTGCTCGGTGTCGTTGAACCACGCGACGATACGGGGGTAGTACACAAGCCCGAAGGGGTCCGACTCGCCCCAGTTGACCGTGATCTCCTTCCAGTACATCGCCATGTGCGTCCTCCGTTTGTCGCGGGTCGTCTGGCCGGTATACGAGATTGGCTCGCTCGCGTCAAGTCGGCTCTGCGCTACGGGCGGCGAGCCATTCGGCGAGCGCCGGGAACGAGGCGAAGCGCTCGGCGGCGCCGGGACACTCGCCGAAGCCGTAGGCGGCGTGCAGGAATGGAATGCCGCATTCGCGCGCGGCCGTCTGATCGCCCGGTGTATCGCCGACGAAGACCGGATGCCGGAGCCGGTTGCGCTCGATCACCACCCGGAGGTTCTGGGTCTTGGGCAGGCCCGTGTTGCCCCAGCACTCGAAATCCCTGAAGCAGCTGCCGAGCCGCGACCACTGCAGAAAGACCTCGATGTAGCCGGCCTGACAGTTGCTGACGATGAAGAGCGGGTAGCGGGCGGCGAGTCGCCGCAGGCCGTCCGCGACGCCCGGGAACAGCAGGCCACCGAGCTCGGCGACGACCTTGTTGTCCTCCTGTGCCGTGGCGTCGGTGAGCGTCAGCAGTTGCGCCTCGGGCAATCCCGCGAACACCTCGCGGATGCATTGTTCGTGCGGCTTGCCGGTCACGGCGCGGACGTCGTGCTCGGTGATGGGGCGGAACGCGATCCGGTGTCGGTCAAGCACGCGATTCCAGCCCACCGCGCAGCTGGCGCTCGTGTCCCAGAGCGTGCCGTCGAGATCGAACACGATCGCGTCGATCATCGGTGTCCTCGCTTGACGCCGGTCATGGCTGGGCCTGGTCGGCCCGTACCAGTCTCATCACTCCCAACCCAATCCTGGAGGATTTCGACCATTCCGGGAACGACGCAATTTGTGGAAGCCATGCCATCGGCCCGGTGGCATGCGCCTTGCCCCTATTGGTGCTGTCGCGGGTAAGTCGAGCCCTGGCGAGGGCCGAGCCGCCCAAAGTGACATTGCTCGTGACAGGGAGGGGCACATGGAAGTCGAGGCCAACAGACGGCCCGGCGGCGCGAGTCACTTCAGCCGTCCTCCTCAGCCGAGGCCGGCATCGCCGTTCGTGAGTCCCGCGGTCGCCGCGCGCGGGCCCGAGCCCGGCGGCGCGACGAGCGAAGAGGCGAAGGCGCTCGAGCGCCAGCGCCGTAACGGCGCCAACTGGTTCTACTGGATCGCGGCGCTCTCGCTGATCAACGCGGGTATCGCCTTCTCCGGGCAGCAGTGGCGCTTCATCCTTGGCCTGGGCGCCACGCAGATCGTCCAGGAGCTCGCGCACTCTGGCAGCAGCGGCACGAAGGCCGGCTTCGTCGGCGTGGCCCTCATCGTGATCTTCGCGATCATCGGCCAGCGCGCGGCGCAGGGCGCCGGCTGGGCGTTCGTGCTCGGGATGATTCTCTATGCGGTCGATGGCGCGATCTTCGTCTTGATCCAGGACTGGCCGAGCGCCGGCTTCCACGCCTTCGCGATCGCGATGATCGGGCGGGGCTACGTGGCCGCGCGCAGGCTTTCGCCGCCTGCCTGATCGCGTCGGGCGATCGATCGCGCGGCCGTCAATGGCCCGCGGCCGGAGCACGGCACCCACGAATGCGCCGCCGCTCCTGCTCGCTCAACGGATAATCCATGATGGGCCGTCGCGTCGGCGAATCGGCCTCTCGTAGCGCGTCTTCGATGACGCCGCGAGTCCTCGCGTCGGGCGCCGTCGCGAGGCCCTGCCGCAGCGCGCGCATGCCGTTCTGGCCGAGGTCGGCGAGCACGCTCGCCGACGCCAGCTGGGTGACGTGATCGCGGTCGGCCACGAGCCGCGCGAGCACCGGGATGTCCTGCTCGGTCACGCAACTCCGGAGCGCGATCAAGGTGTACATGTTCACGCCACGGGTCATGTGGGCGAAGCCCGTGTTGCGATCGATCACCCGCTTGAGCTCGGCGTCGCGCGAGCGCTCAGCCGCCGACACAACACACGCGAGCGCCGCCGCCACGATGAAGGCCAGGGCGGCGGCGCTCGCGCGACGGATCGTGGCGTCTCCTAGTGGCCGCCGCCCGCGGCGGGACGGACCCAACCGCCGTGAACCGGATGGTGCGAGCAGATGAATTCGAGGAACGCCGGGCGGCCCTTCGCGTTCTCGTCGAGCGCGCGCTTGATCGCCGGCAGCACCTCACCCGGCTTCGTCACGTCCTCGCTGTAGAAGCCGACCGACTTGGCCATGTTCGCCATGCAGGCCGAGGCGTGATCGGACACCTTCCACGTGTAGGGATCGTGACCGCCGCCCCAGAAGCCCGGACCGTAGCCTGAGTAGCCGCCGTTGTTGATGTGGAGTGCCGTGACGCCGATCTTGTAGCGCGCGACGGCCTCGAAGTTGCCCATCATGTAACAGACGCCCGCGTCTCCGGTGACGAGGACGCTCTGCCGGTCGGGGAACGCGAGCTTGGCGCCGACCGCGCCGGCCAGGCTGAAGCCGAGCGTCGACACGTTGCCCCAGCCCAGATGCCCGCGCGGGATCTGCGCCTCGTACACCGTGCTGGTCTGATCGCGCGTGTTGCCCGAATCGGCGGTGACGAACGAGTTCTTCGGATCGAGCGCCTTCATCATGTCGCCGAGCACGCGATAGGGATTGATCGGCGTCTCGTTGGATTCCATCCACGGCCGGAACTTCGCCATGAACGCTTCCTTGCCCTTGCGGATCTCTTCGATAAGCCCCGGGTTCTTCTTCGGGCCACGTGCCGACACCTCGGCGATGAGCGCCTGCAAGGTGAGCTTCGCGTCGCCCACGACGGCGTGGCGCGTCTCGTAGCTGCGGTTGAGGTCGAGGGTGTCGACCGTGCACTGGATGATCGTCTTCTTGTCCGGGCTCGGGATCGCGTGGCTGAACCGGTTGGGGAACAGGCTCGAGCCGATCGAGAAGAGCAGATCGCACTTGTTCAGGAAGTGATCGGCCAGCGAGCCGCGCACACCCACTGACAGCGGATGGTTCTCAGGGAACGCGCCCTTGGCCTTCAGCGTCGTCAGAACGGGGATCTGCGCCAGCTCGGCGAACTTGAGGAGCTCGACGGTGGCGTCCGCGTAGTAGACACCCTCGCCCACGTAGAGCAGGGGATCGTTCGCGGCGAGCAGCGCCTTCACCGCCGATTTCACGTCGTCGGGATCCGGGCCTGACTTCCAGCCCTTCACGGGCGAGTAGGGATGCTCATCGGTGTCGTACTCGCCCAGATCGCGCGGAATGATCAGGAGCACCGGGCCCGGCCGGCCCGAGCGCAGGTGCGTGAAGGCCCGGCGTACGTAGTCCGGGATGAGCTCGGCCCGGTCGACCTTGCCCACCCACTTGGTGACCGACTTGAGCGCCTCGGCCATGTCGTAGTGCGTATGGCGTGCGGCGCCCTGGCCCACGCCCTCGGTGATGACGAGCAGCGGCGACGAGTCTTCCCAGGCCTGACCGATGGCGCCGTAGGCCATCTGGATGCCGGCGGCGTTGAGGTTGGCCATGATCGTGCACACGCCGATCTGCTTGCCGCACGTGACGCGCGAGTACGCGTCGGCGACCGCCACCGCGAAGCGCTCCTCACCCATCATGAGGATCGGCACGCCTTCCTCACCGAGCGCGTTGTTGACGTGATTGGTCGGGTAACAGCTGACCCACGGAATCCCCTCGGCCTTGAGCGCGCGCGCGAAGCCGTTCGCCGCCTTGACTTTCATCGTGGTCTCCTCAGTCCGGTGTGGTCGCCACGCCCCGGAAGACTAGTAGCGCGGGTAAGTTAAGGCGCGGGGCAACGTCGTGTCAATCGAGCCGGCGGCGGCGAATTCTCCGGACTGGGCTCGTTCTTCAGCGGACGACGACCGCGTCGGCCAACCCCTCGAAATCGGCGTCGCCGGTCACGAGTGTTGCCCCGAAACGGCGGGCGGTGGCGTAGACGAGCGAGTCGGCCATCGCCAGGCCGTGGGCCAGAGATAGATCGGCCGCCTCCAGGGCCAGAGGTTCGTCGACTGGCGCGATGGTCGCACGACGAAGAGCCGAGACCGCTTCCACTGCACGTTCCTCACTGATATCTCGTCGGATCACCTTGTAGACCTCGTAGATTTCAATGGCGCACACCAGCAGCGGCTCTCGGCCCTCGATATAGGAGGCGAAGCGGCCCGCGTGCGGGCGACCGGCGAGATATTCGATCCAGCCGCTCGAATCGACCAGGATCAGTGGCGATCCTTTTTTTCGCGAAGCCCCTTGGGACTGGTGCCGCGCGCGATTCCCCGATACGCCCGGATGGGCCGCTCGGGGATGAGGAAAATGACGCCGCCCTTGTCGAGCACCGTGATCCGCATGCCAGGCCGGAGCTGGAGCCGCTCACGGGCGCCACGAGGGAGCACGAGCTGAAACTTGCTGGAAAGAGTGACAGTTTCCATCGTCTTACCGAAATGCTATCGATCATAGTGCCGTAAGTCAAGGTCGCGAACTGGGTACGATGGTACCGTGCACCCGAACAGGAGGCGTTATGGCGACCGTCAAGCTGATCGAGTACGCGGATGCGAGCGCCGAAGTGCGCACGGTGTACGACGACATCATGGCCACGCGCAAGGTCGATCGCGTGAACAACTTCTGGAAGGCGCTGGCC
>Ga0075433_10005160_pt1 | contig 10238 bp, 8 predicted proteins | sample RhiMethybrSRZTD2_FD_75299 | JGI IMG/M metagenome (GOLD analysis project Ga0075433, IMG submission 75299) | Populus rhizosphere microbial communities from Tennessee, USA - Rhizosphere MetaG P. TD hybrid SRZTD2 | ecosystem: Host-associated > Plants > Roots > Rhizosphere > Soil | place: USA... | reverse complement strand
GAAGAAAGCGGGCTCTCGTTCGGATTGATGTGATCACAGCGAGGAAATGGAACCATTAGTCTGCCGTCTCTTGTAGTTTCGATTGCAACGATTCGACAGGATTCCTATAATCCCCCAGCCCATGCTTTGGACTGGAGTGACCTATGCTTGCACAAGTGTTGAGCGCTGCACTCGTCGGTATCGATGCCCATTTGATCGAAGTGGAAGTCGATATTGGGGGAGGGCTTCCACAATTCTCGGTCGTCGGTCTCCCGGATGCTACGGTGCGGGAGAGCCGCGATCGCGTACGCTCCGCGCTCAAGAATACGGGTTTCCATTTTCCAGCCAAAAAAATTACCGTGAATCTGGCTCCTGCAGGAATCAAGAAGGAAGGATCCGGGCTCGATCTGGCGATTGCTCTTGGAATTCTCGTCGCAGAAGAAGTCATTCCGCCCCAGAATGTGCAAAGGTGCGTCTGTGTCGGCGAACTCTCGCTGGACGGGCACATCAAGCCGATTACCGGTGCTTTATCTATTGGGATCGCCTGTCGGCCCGGCTATCGTCTGCTCTTGCCGGCTGAGAACAGCCAGGAAGCGTCCATGGTGCAGGGTGTCTCGGCCTATCCACTCCATACGCTCCCAGAGGCCGTGGCCTTTCTCAATGGCACGGTGTCACTGAACCAGGCTCAGGCAGACCGGGACCGGCTCTTTACCACGCGCCCGGTTGAGGAAGACGACTATGGCGATGTGAAGGGACAAGATCATGCAAAACGCGCTCTGGAGATCGCTGCAGCCGGGGGCCATAATCTTTTAATGGTGGGGCCGCCTGGTTCCGGGAAGACCATGTTGGCCAAACGTCTCCCGACGATTTTGCCTCTCATGGAGCCGGAAGAAGCGATTGAGACGACCCGTGTCCATAGTATCGCCGGACAATTACCGGCCGATCATCCGCTGCTGACAGTCCGTCCCTTTCGCGCTCCACATCACAGTATTTCCGATGCCGGACTCATCGGTGGCGGAACAGTTCCCAGGCCGGGGGAAGTGTCCCTGGCACACAACGGTGTGTTGTTCCTGGACGAATCCCCGGAGTTTCGCCGCCCGGTTCTGGACGGATTGCGGCAACCATTGGAAGACGGGCATGTGACTCTGACGAGGGCCAGCGGCTCGCTCCATTACCCTGCGCGGTTCATGTTGATCGCCGCGATGAATCCCTGTCCCTGCGGGTATTATGGCGATCGCACGCGTGAATGTGTCTGTACCCCGCACCACATCCGGCGCTATCGGGCCAAATTGTCGGGGCCGCTTCAAGATAGACTCGACATTCACATCGAAGTTCCGCCGGTCTCCGTGCGAGACTTGCACGACCACGGCCCTACGTCGGAAAGTTCGGCCGCGATTCGCTCGCGCGTTCTTGAGGCGCGTGAGCGGCAGCTCCACCGGTATCGTCAAGACGGGATTCACACGAATGCGCAGTTGAAGCCACGGTCCTTGAAGCGGTACTGTAACCTAGAGTCTCCGGCTCAAGAGCTCTTAGGACAGGCGCTGACGAAACTCGGATTGTCTGCTCGGGCCCATGGGCGCATTGTACGTGTGGCGAGAACGATTGCCGATCTTGCCGGTTCTGATAAGATTGAGCCGCTGCATGTGGCTGAAGCGATTCAATACCGCAGTTTCGACCGTCGGATGGAGTTGTGAGGATCCCCTGTGTGGCCGAGCGTGAAAGTCTTTCTCTGGTGGTTCATTGTCGGTTCGACCATGGCGCTGGCCGTGATCATGCTGCAAGGCGGCATTCGCGAAGCGATGCAAGCGCAGGGGTCGGTGTGGGAACTCAAATTGGTGGAACTGCTGACGACCATCCTCGGAGGAGGACTGCTCGGCGGCTGTGTCGCATTAATACTGAATCGTATCAAGAAATCATGATGGATGGTTGTCCAATCGTGATGCAATGAGGCAATACATGGACGTGGAAGTGGGTTCGAATCTCTACCGCAACACCGATGGCATGATTGAAATCGAAGGTGTTCCGCAGATTCAAGTGACACTGAAACCGAAGACAGGCGACTTACTTGTGACCTTTGCGTTGTTCGATGCCGTCGGAAAAGTGACGGCAAAACTCGTCGACAGCACGCTGATGATCAACGAACGTCGTGCCTACGAGGTGAGTAAGACTCCCAAGAGTCTGCGACTCACACATCCGGCCTCAGGAACCGTCATCTTACAGATGGACGTGAAGGCATCAGAGGTGGTGGCCTTTACGCAAGGGGAGTTCCACACGATGAAGGGCCATGTGATCCACGTGTCTCCCGCCGAATGGAAAATCGACAAACTGCGTGTCAGCGGCACGACACATGATCTGAAGGGCAGGTCCGTCGCCCTCGGTTGATAGCGGGAGACATAATCTATCCCGCAACCGTCGGCACGATCACGATACGCCCGTCTTTCAGTTCCACGGTCGCCGTATCTCCATCGCGCAATTCGCCCTTGACCAATTGACGGGCCATCGGTGTTTCGACTTCCTGTTGGATCAATCGCTTCAAGGGTCTCGCACCATAGACCGGATCGTAGCCTCGCTCACCCAAATATCGTAAGGCCTCCGGTGTGACGGAAAGAGAGATCCGTCGTTCTATCAAACGTGCCCGCAACCGCTCGAGTTGAATCTCCACGATCTTCGTGAGTTGCTCCGTTTCCAACGCATGGAATACCACCGTCTCATCGATACGGTTTAGGAATTCCGGACGGAAGTGCTCCCGCAGCTCGATCATCACGAGGGAACAGACTTCGTCATAGGAGGCGTGCCGCTGCTGCGCGTCAAGAATCTGTGGGCTGCCGATGTTCGACGTCATGATCAGGACGGTGTTCTTGAAATCGACGGTCCGACCCTGGGAATCCGTCAATCGTCCGTCGTCCAATACCTGAAGCAAGACATTGAAGACGTCGTGATGGGCTTTTTCGATCTCGTCGAAGAGGATGACGGAGAATGGCCGCCGCCGAACAGCTTCGGTCAGTTGTCCGCCTTCTTCATAGCCGATATAGCCCGGTGGGGCGCCGATGAGACGGGCGACCGTATGTTTCTCCATGTATTCTGACATATCGATTCGAATCAGGTTGGCGTCGTCATCGAAGAGCGTGGCTGCAAGTGTTCGTGCCAACTCGGTTTTTCCCACTCCGGTCGGACCGAGGAACAGAAAGGACCCAATGGGTCGGTTCGGGTCTTTGATGCCGGAGCGCGCTCGGAGGACCGCATCGGCAACCGCTTCCACCGCTTCATCCTGGCCGATGACGCGCTGATGGAGCAGCTCGCCTAGTTTCAAGAGTTTTTCCGTTTCACCTTCGACCAACCGGGAAACGGGGATTCCGGTCCATCGACTCACGACGGCTGCGATGTCGTCTTCATCGACCTCTTCCTTGAGTAGCCGGTTTTCGCCCTGTTTCTGGCCGAGCCGCTCCTGTTCCAAGGCCAATTCCCGCTCGAGCCGAGGCAATTCTCCGTATCGCAGCTCCGCCACGCGATTGAGATCGTAGGCCCGTTCCGCCCGTTCCATCGCCTGTTTGACTTCTTCCATGGCTTCACGAGTCTTACGCAATCGCCCGACCGATGCTTTTTCAGAGTCCCATCGTGTCTTGAGAGCCTGCAACTCTCGTTGTTTCTCGCCCAACTCCAGCTCGAGCGTGGTCAGCCGCGCCTGACTGGCCTGATCCTGTTCTTTCCGCAAGGCCTCCCGCTCGATCTCCAACTGCATCACCTTGCGGGAGACTTCATCGAGCTCAGCCGGTAAACTGTCGATCTCCGTGCGCAGTCGGGCTGCTGCTTCATCGATCAAATCGATCGCTTTGTCCGGGAGAAAACGATCGGCGATATACCGATTCGAAAGTTTCGCGGCAGCGACGAGTGCGGCGTCTTTGATACGCACACCGTGGTGTACTTCGTAGCGTTCTTTGAGCCCGCGCAGAATCGAAATGGTGTCCTCCACCGTCGGCTGGTCGACGAGGACCGTCTGGAACCGCCGTTCCAACGCGGCATCCTTTTCAATATGTTTCCGATATTCATCCAGCGTGGTCGCGCCGATCAAATGCAAGTCACCGCGGGCCAGCATGGGTTTGAGCAAATTGGCGGCGTCCATCGCTCCTTCCGCTGCCCCAGCTCCCACAACGGTATGCAACTCATCAATGAAAAGCAGGACTTGCCCTTCTGCCGCCTGCACTTCTTTGAGGACGGCCTTCAATCGTTCTTCGAATTCGCCGCGAAACTTCGCACCGGCGACCAACGAACCCATGTCGAGGGTGATGACGCGCTTCTTCTTCAGTCCTTCAGGCACGTCCCCTTTGATAATGCGGGAGGCCAGCCCTTCAACGATGGCGGTCTTTCCGACGCCTGGCTCACCGATGAGCACAGGATTATTCTTGGTTCGACGTGAGAGAATTTGCACGACGCGACGGATTTCTTCATCGCGCCCGATGACCGGATCCAGTTTTCCTTGCCCCGCCAAGCGCGTGAGGTCGCGGCCATATTTTTCCAAAGCCTGGTAGGTGCCTTCCGGGTCCTGGCTCGTGACACGTTGAGAGCCTCGTACCTGCTGCAGGGCAGCCAAGAGCCGTTCCTTCGTGAGGCCAAGTTTCTTGAAGACACCCCCTTCCTGGACCATGGCAAGGATGACATGTTCGACACTGAGATAGTCGTCTTTCAGCGCGCGTTGTTCGTCTTCGGCTTTGACCATGACCTGGTTGAGGCGCGACGCAATGTGAAGCTGTCCCGGACTTGCCCCGGCACCCTGTACTTGAGGCAGCTTTGCGAGAGCCTGTTCCACGGCCTGACGAACGGATGGCACCGACAACCCTGCCTGCTCGAGGAGTGAGGAGGCCAGACCTCCATCCTGTTCGACAAACGCAAGCAGAAGGTGTTCGACATCAATTCCCTGATGATTTCGCCGTGCAGCGTGGGATGACGCAGTCTGGAGCGCCTCCTGTAGTTTGATTGTCATGCGGTTCATGTCCATCGGATCACTCCTCTTCGTTTATACGAGTTTACTCGTGGGAGTGACATAATCATAGGAAATGGGAAGTCAACCTCCTGCGAGGATCCATTGGCTTGACCCGACAAGTTCCCGCAGACTATTGTCTTGCATGTCACAAATTCTGATCGACACACTGGCGCTCTATCGGAACGCCTTCCGCAAGACTGGACAGTCCCTTGCCCGCGGCTGGATGACCATGGTGGCGGTGGTGGGATTTGGAGCCCTCTTGATACTCGCCTCCCAGATCGCATCACCGCTCGGTATGATCGGCGGGTTTGTGCTGGGTGCGGTGAATGCGCTCTTGGTTGGGGCCACCTTGAGCCTGATCGAGCAATCGATTAGCCATGGTCGGGCCATCACCTTCCAAGACATTCTCGGCAGCTTCGGTCACTACTTTTGGGATGTCATCGGCATTGGGTTCATTCTATGGCTGCCACTGATGGCGCTCGACTTGAGCATGCAGACGAATCCCTATGGGCAGCTCCTCTCGTACGTGGTGTTCTTGCTCCTCTTTCTCCTGCTGAACCCGGCGCCGGAAATTATCTATCAAGTTCGGCATAACTCCCCGCTCGACGTGTTCAAGACCTCGTACGAATTCGTTCTTGAGAATTGGATCGAATGGTTTCTTCCGTTTGCCGTGATCTTGATCCCCATTGTCCTTTCGCCGATGGGTCTCAAGACGTTCTTTTCCCTTTCCAGCAGGGTGGGGAGGGGAGCCGGATTGGATTTTTCCCAGCTTCTTGTGCTGCCGTTCACGATTCTCGGAGGCTGGCTGGACTACTTCGGTATCCCTTCTTCTATCAGCTGGTATCTCGGGCTGCTCTTCACGCCGCCCCTTGCCGTAGCCATGCTCTTGTTCCGTGGCCATCTCTTTGCATCGCTCCATGGAGTATCACGGCGCCAGCGCCGATTTGTCTCCCCATTCAAGTAGGGATCAACAGCGTGGTAGAGGAGGAAGAAATTCTGACTCTCCTGATCGGAAGCTATTCAAACCTGCCGAGCCTATCCGGCCTTTGCAGGAAAGGATCATACGGGCGAAATATTGTTTGCCTGATCGCTTGAGCGACATCGGGAAATAGTGTATGGAATTACCTACAGCCGCTACATACATCTTCGCTTTTCAAGGCTGAGAAAGACTTCCCTCGTGCGCATATCGATCTTTTGGCGGATCGTCCTGACTTCCCTCGTCATTATTATTGTGATGGCGGGGGTAAATCTGTATGCCCTGTTTCAATTGCGTCAGCTGACTGCGTTGAGTGCCAATATGGCCACTCGCCATTACCCAGCGATCGAATCGGCTAAACGGCTGCTTACCGTACTCTATGCCCAACTCAATAGTGAGAAGAAGTACCTGGCTGTGCGCGATGCCACGTTTTTGCAACATTTCGATGAAGAGGTCGACGAGTTCCATCGTGGGCTCCAGAGTCTTGAAGCACAGGAGCTTACTCCCCAAGGCGTTCAGCTGCTTGAGGATACCAAACGCCTGCAACAAGAACGACTTATGATGTTCCACGCCGAATTGGGAAACGGCGTATCGTCTCCAGCGTCTCCGTCGGCAGACTATGAAGGTCGGCGAGACGCATTGATGGACCACATAAGCGCCACGCTCCAACAGTTCATCAATCTTCATGAGACGGGCATCAGCGTCGGCGTCAGCCGGTCACGGGAAAGCTCCGCGCAAGCCGAAGCGGTCACAGAGCAACTGGTCCTGCTCGCGCTCGTATTTGGCATTGCCCTCGCAGGCTTTGCCAGCTACACGATTCTGCACCCCCTTCGTCAATTGCAGAATCATATCAAACAGATCGGACAGGGTAATTTCCGTACGTCGCTGAACATTCGAGCCCCCAGTGAGTTGCGAGACCTCGTTGACGCGGTCAATTGGATGGGTACAAAACTTCAAGAGTTGGATGACATGAAGGGGGAGTTTCTCGCCCATGTCTCCCACGAATTGCGAACGCCCATGGCTTCGATTCAAGAAGGTACGCATTTACTGTTGGATGAAATTCCCGGTCCTTTATCGCAAGAACAACGCACTACCTTGCGCATCATGGCAGACAGCAGCCGTCGGCTCATTACCCTGATCTCCACCATTTTGGATCTTTCCAAGATGGACGCCGGGATGATGGAGTATCGCATTGTGGCAACGGATCTCAAGCGCATCACCGATATGTCGGTCAACAAAGTCCAACTCCTCGCCGATGCCAAGCATGTGCAGCTGTTGCTGGAAGCGCCTGCACAACGTGTATGGGTCAACGCGGATGCACTTCGTATTGAACAAGTGCTCGACAACTTGCTCTCAAATGCCTTGAAATTCAGTTCGGAAGGGGGCATTGTAAAGGTACTCATGAAGCCGGATCCGAAAGCGGGAGTCCTTGAAGTGAGCGTGAGCGATGGAGGACCCGGTATTCAGGCCGAAGACCTGCCCTTTATTTTCGAACGCTTCTATCAGGGGCGCACGAATGCCAAACATGCGACACCAGGCAGTGGCCTCGGGTTGGCACTGGCAAAAAAAGTGGTCGAAGCACATGGAGGCCGGATTTGGATCGAAAGCGAATCCAAGAAGGGAACGACTGTACGATTTATCCTACGCCTTACGAAGCCAGGAGAGACGGTATGAAGGCCCACTATCGGGGCTTCACGTCAGGAATTTTGTCTTGTTTATTCCTTGCTGGATGCGCGGCCTGGTCGTCAGCTCCCCAATTTTCACAGCCCTACTTTGTGGTGGATGCGGGAGAGGCAAAGTCTATCCATGCGTTGGCAAAAAAACAGGAGATGTTCGCCACGAAATGTGCTGAGCACAATTCCTGCGACCACGTCTATTTTACGCGCGCCCTGCTGGGGCTATACGAAAGTCGAGATACTGCCTTAAAGTACTTCGGAAAAGTGATCGCCGTTGCTCCCAAGAGCCAGCTGGCCTCTTCCAGCAAACTCTGGGTGGAGTTGCTCGAGCACCACGCCGCCCCTGTCGAGCAGTCCTGGTTTCAATCGGTCATAGCAGCCCCAGCCGTTTCGGACAGCCAGGCCATCTTGGCCCAGGCTTCTGACCGGCTGGTGCGGGACTTGCTTGATAGAGAGCTGACGATCCAGCAATTGAGGGCCATGAAGGAAGCCGATGCGCAATCCCTGGAAAACCTCCAGCGGGATTTGGCCGAGCGTGAACGGAAGATAGACTCGGTCAACGGGAAGAAAGACACTGCGAGAGGTTCGGCCGATAGCGGCATCGTGCTGTCTCTGCAGAAACAATTGACGGATCGCGATAAGAAAATCGAGGAATTGACGAGCCAATTGGAGGCATTAAAGCGTATCGACCAGGAAATGCGGGATAAGGTTCGTCCTATCCATCCCCCATCGACGGTTGTATCGCCTCCGACCGCTTCGGAACCGACGACCCCGTAGTAAGGAGTTTCATGGAAAAAGAACATATTCTCGTAGTCGATGATGAAGAGGGCTTGTTACACCTGGTGAAGATGCGGTTGACCGCCATGGGCTTTGCCGTCACAGGCTGCACCACCGGGCGTGAGGCCCTCACCGCAGCCAAGAAGGACCGGTTCGACCTGGCCATTACCGATCTCCGGCTGGGTAGCGAAGATGGATTGGATGTGACTGAAGAACTACTGCGGATTCATCCAGGCCTTCCGGTGATTATCCTGACGGCCCACGGCAGCATCCCCAATGCCGTGGAAGCGATGCAGCGGGGGGCCTTTGGATATCTCACCAAACCGTTCGATGACAAAGAACTCAAGGCCAAGATCGAAGAAGGACTCTCGCCGCAACGAATGAGAGGAGAAATTCAGCGACTCAAATCTCTTGTCAACGAATTGTATGGCATGGATAACATCGTCGCGCGAAGTGCGGCGATGCAGCGTATCCTCCAACAGGTGGTGCAGGTGGCAGATTCGGACGCCACCATTCTCCTCTTCGGAGAAACCGGGACCGGCAAAGAAGTGCTGGCACGTGTCATCCATTCGAACAGTCGACGGAGCAAAGGACCGTTTGTCGCACTCAATTGCGCGGCCATTCCTGAGACCCTTTTTGAGTCTGAGCTTTTTGGACACGTACGCGGCGCGTTCACCAGTGCCCATGGTGCCAAGCGAGGCCTGTTTCAAAGCGCCAATGGTGGCACGCTCTTTCTCGATGAGATCGGTGAAATACCGCTCTCGATGCAGGTCAAACTGTTGCGGGCCGTGCAGGAACGGGAAGTTCGCGAAGTGGGCTCTGAACTTTCAACCAAAATCGATGTGCGGATTATCGCCGCAACGAATAAAGACCTCGGCGAGGCGGTCAAGAACGGAACCTTTCGGAACGATCTGTACTATCGCATTTCTGTCGTCCCGCTGTTTATCCCGCCGCTTCGGGACCGACGCGATGATATTCCCTTGTTGGCCCAACACTTTCTGACCACTAGTGCGAAGCGGGCGAATAAAGTTTTGCGCGGCTTTACACCGGCGGCCCTCAATCGGTTGGTCACACATCCTTGGCCCGGCAATGTCCGAGAATTGGAAAATGTTGTTGAGAAGGCCGCTGTGATGACGCGCCAAGACATGATTACGCCGGATCTCTTGCCTTCAATGGGGACATCGCCGGATGCGCCACTCAAGCCGCTGACTGAAGCCAAGGAAGAGTTTGAGAAAACCTACCTCAAGAACGTGCTGCAACTCACCGGAGGCAACATCTCGCGTGCTGCCCAATTTGCTGGACGCTATCGAGCAGATTTCTACAAGATGCTCAAGAAATATGGTCTCCACCCCTCAACCCTGAAGGCCAAAGCGGAAGCCGATATTGAAGAACTGGAAGAGGATGGTGACCTCACAGAGGCCGAACGCTAGAGATCCGTGCTTCTCGTTGCGAAGAGCGAAGACAAGATCGGGTGATCGGAGGCTGAAGGAAACCTTTCAAAGTTAGTGTGAGGCCGTGCACCTGCCGGTTTCACTTATGCTCTGTTGCGAGATGAACCATAGCCCGTCTTGATCAGCGTGGAGATGACCTGTGTGATTCGCTCGGCAATTTCCGGCGGCTGGGTATCAAAGTCCACCCCGAACTCAGATCCTTTGACCCACTTCACGATGGCGCGATCGATCAATAAGGGCACCGGATCTCCTGGCACGAAAATTTGCAGTGTAAGTCCCGCTCCGAAGGAGACCTGTACATTCCCGGTGATATAGCTCCCGCTCAGGGAAAGATCTTTGATGATTCCTTCACCGGCAATCCCGTCCCCAAGATAGCGCACCGGCACCAATTTTTTGAGCCG
>Ga0075433_10005159_pt1 | contig 10238 bp, 7 predicted proteins | sample RhiMethybrSRZTD2_FD_75299 | JGI IMG/M metagenome (GOLD analysis project Ga0075433, IMG submission 75299) | Populus rhizosphere microbial communities from Tennessee, USA - Rhizosphere MetaG P. TD hybrid SRZTD2 | ecosystem: Host-associated > Plants > Roots > Rhizosphere > Soil | place: USA... | reverse complement strand
CGGCCGCCTGCAGTTCTGCCTTTTTGACCGCGACACCGACGGTCCAGTTGCCGATGCTCGGGACGGCATTGGCGGTGATGAGCATGTCGCGCTCAAGGGAAGCATATTCAAAAAGGCCCGTTCGGCGCTTGGTCGCGCGCCACCCTGCAGAGGCGAGTTGACCGACCTGGGTAATTCCTTGCGGCACGCGTGTTACAAATCGGCCTTCTCCGTCCATGATGCCGGCAAGCCAATTCGTTGGAATTTCATTTGCACTGAGGAGCGGGCGGAACTCCTTGTGTCCAATACAAAGCGCTAACCCTCGAAAAGGCTGACCGTTTTTGAAGATTGGCAGTTCTATATTGGCGACCCAATCGTGCGTGCTGGAACTTCGCATGATGTCTGAGACGATAATCGCATTCGTCGCAGCCGCGCGCTTTTGGTCCTCGATCGCCAGCGGATTGCGGCGTGGCAGAGGCTCCCATGGCTTGGCCCCTGTATTTACGAGCTGTTGGCCATTCGCATCGGCAACGACAATCCAGATATGTCTCCCTTCCGGGAATTCACGGCGCGCCTCGACCTCAAAGTCGTGAAGGCTATCATCAAGCAACGATGGGGAACGCGCCAACGACTCCGCCAGTGCCAAGTATTTGGCGAATGTGGCGTCGACACCGGCCGCGATCGATCGGGCAGCATAGAGCAGGCTCGTCCGTTGTGCCTCGTCGGCCCGGTTGACGAGTCCCCAAATCGCCCCAGCGATGACGAGATTGAGCGGCAGCGTTAAGGCAAGAACGAGCAGAGCTAGCCGCGACGGGATGCTCAAGCGACTAGACGCGGTGTTGCGCGACAGCCGGGCGGATTGCCTTGACAGCCAGCCGGAAATCATACGTGGCATCGTTTGCAAAATGCCAGTATCGCGGCATCGCCCGCGCTTGCTGTAAGTCGGCGATAGCAGTTTGGAGGTTCCCTCTTTTGGTGCTCCCACACACCGGTGTCGTAGATGCCACGGACATAAGCCCCGACACATACGGGTAAATGACTAGATCTAGGTCAGTAACACTGGGTAGTCTTAGTGGAAAGCGCTGGGAAATTCGGGAAAAACTGAAAAGGTAAATTAACCATATTGCGGCTTTGCCGTGATCCTGCAGTGATAATGTGTGAGCGCGTCATGCAGTAACCGCCCGTGGCACGAGGCTGGCGTCTTGAGAGCTGCGACGAGCCAGTCCGTTTATGAGTGTCCCGATCAGCACCTCGATTACGATGCCGTTCATGACCCTAGCGGACGGTGACGAGTCGCTTCGACAGGTCTCTCCGACTCGCGCGCGACGAAACACTTCAGTTCACTGAGCGTACGGCAGCCTCGATGCGCTGGATCAGGCGCTCCCGCTGGGCAGGGGTGGCCGGCCGCCGTTGGGAGAGGACGAAGGCGCGAAGGATAGGCAGGTACGGCCACATCGCCGCCGTCAGCTTAGCGGCTCTTGTGCACCCTATGCCTTCTAAACGGGAGCGACGTACTTCCAAGTCTCATAGTAACCCCGGTATCGCAGACCCGAAGCTTCGCACTCCGCGGCATCGGTGTCAGGGGATACCCTGATAGAGCTGTGCAAGCACCTTAGCGCCTGGCCAGGACGCGAAAGACCGCCGCATCTCCGCCCCTGGCACTCAACAGCCATGCCTCAGATCACCAGCATGGCCACCACCGGCAAGGGTGGCGCCAAAAGGGGGTGCTGAGGACGAGGCTTTGGGGCGTTCCCGAGGTGGATTGACGACCAAGATCCATCTGCTCGCCGACGCGCTTGGCCGGCCCCTGCGCTTTCTGCTCACTGGCGGTCAGCTGCACGAGAGTCGCGCCGCCGAGGCGCTGTTGCACGAGGTGGAAGGTGATGCTGGCATTACCGACAAGGCTTACGACAGCACCGCCATCCGCGCTCATGTCAAGGCGCCCGGCATGAAAGCGGTCATCCCGTCGAAGCTCAGTCGCAAAAAGACGCTTTCGGCACAACAAAGCGCTCTACCGCGAGCGCAACCGCATCGAACGCTGTTTCAACAAAATTGAAGCACTTTCGACGTCTCGCCACTCGCTACGACCGACGTGTTTGCCACTTCCACGCCTTTGTCTGCATCCATGCTATGGATGCGAATGTCGATTCAGCTTCGTACGAAGCATGCGGATAGCGTGAGCCGGCATTGCGGCATCCGAATTTCTTCAATACGGTTCTCGGCATCGTCGATCCCTGGGGGCTGAGACCATGATCACCCGCAAGGCCACCTGCAGTTGCGGCCAACTCCACATCTTTGCTGCCGGCGAACCTGTGCGCATCTCCATGTGCCATTGCCTGGAATGCCAGCGTCGCACAGGCGCCGTAGTCAGCAATCAGGCGCGCTTTCGCCGAGCGCAGCTTACTGTCAGCGGAACGGCCACCGAATGGACCCGCACGGCCGAGAGCGGCAACGTCCTGACGTATAGCTTCTGCCCGGTGTGTGGCTCCACGGTATATTGGGAAAATAGCGGCTTTCCCGATTTGATTGCCGTCGCCATCGGCGCCTTTGCTGATCCGAATTTCCCACCGCCGACCATCTCTGTGTGGGAGGAATGCCGCCACCCTTGGGTCCCCTCGCCGCCGAACCCAGTCACGAAGCGCGAAATGAAGCAGGGATGAGGCGAGCCAGCCGCAGTCAAGACGAGCCTCGTGCTGAGGCTCGACGATTGCTGCAGCTGGCAACCTAGTCTCGGCTCGGACGGTCTCGGATTCGACCCGGGCACCGCGAGCGGCGAGCCGATGCGCGGCCGCAAGCGACATTGCGCGGATTCAGAAGCGTCAAGAAAAGTCGCGTAGAGTGAGCGCGCCCAAACACGGTGCTTGGGCGATCGCGTCAGACGGTTGTTATCGTCTACCCGGAGGCAATCCGTTTGCTATTGAACGGGTGTGGCCAGCGGCTTGCCCTTCTCGATCACGTAGGTGTTGATGATCTTGGCGCCATTCGGTCCGACCTTCCCCCAGTGCACGGTGTTTGCTGGAATCTGCCAGCTGTCGCCGGGCTTGACGGCTTGTTCAGGCCGACCTTCCGCATTCAGAACGATATCGCCGGATTGCAGAACGCCGCTGTCGACGCCAGGATGCGTATGCTTGCCAATCGCTGCATTGGGTCCGATCTCGACGATTGCGATGACGGTCTCGTAGTTGGAGCCCGGTACATCGAACCTCTGCACGATTGTCCGCTTGATATCACTGGCTCCTTGCGTGACCGGCGGCGTCGTTTGTGCCTGAGCCGTGGCCGACCCGAGACATGCAACGAAAGCCAGCGTTGCAAGGCCTGGTGCTCGAAATAAATGCTGCAACATGGGCGATCCTCCGATTGATCTATCACAGACGAATGGACCTTAAACTCTACGTTGTGACCCTACCCTTCGCAACAACTTCCGCGTTGAAACGGCACGGTTCCACGGCTTGCGCCATGCTCCAGACCTGCACTGGACGACCGGCCGTCTGCGGACCGTCGACTTGTCAGTTCGCGAAGTTATAGCTGGTACAAACGGACACGTCGGCAGCCGGCCGGCGCTGGTGACCCAGCTAGGTTCGGGCGGTAGCGTCAGATCTTCGAGCGGTTTTGGAGGGTGCATATGGCGACATTTCTCATCTGCCACGGGGCTTGGTCGGCGGGTTGGGCTTGGAAAAAGGTGCGGCCGCTGCTGCGGGCCGCGGGTCACGAGGTATTCACGCCCACGTACACCGGCTTGGGGGAGCGGGCTCATCATGCGAGCCCCGCGGTTGACCTGGAAATGCACATCAAGGACGTCCTGGCCGTCATCGAGTTCGAGGACCTGCGCGATTACATTCTCGTAGGGCACAGCTACGGCGGAATGGTTGCGACGGGCGTGGCTGATCGGCTACCCGAACGCGTCCGGCACCTCATTTACTTAGATGCCTTCGTCCCAGGACATGGGCAGAGCTTGCTCGACCTGCGCGGACCGGCGCCGCGGCCAGCTGCTCAACTTGACGAGACCTGGCTTGTTCCGCCGAATCCGTCGCCGCCGGATACGTCGCAGTCCGACCTCGCGTGGCTTGCCCCACGCCGGAGGCCGCAACCTGTCAAGACATTTTCCCAATCTCTGCAGCTTCACAATCCCGCAGCAACGTTTCCGCGCAGCTATATCTATTGCACAAGGAAGGAGCCGGACGACGTATTCCTGCAGTTCTCCAGGCGTTTCAAATCCGATCCGACCTGGCGCTACTTCGAAATCGCCGCCAGCCACAGTCCGAACGTCACGGCGCCAGAGGCGCTGGTGCGGCTCTTCTGCGAAATCGTCGGCTAAACGCACCATGCCCGCACATTCGAGCGGCACCGATTTGTCCACCGTCGCTTTGAAAGAGCTGGCGTCGCCGAGGAGATCTAACGAGACCCGCAAGACGTGCGGACCGCCTTCGAGCGCGCCCGACGATATGCCGTTGCGGTTTTGCGTTTTGAAACTTGCAGCTGGGTCGGTGCGGCTTCTGCGAGCCGGAAGCCCTCCGCGGCGCGGCAGTCGGCAGCGTTGCCTCCAAATATTGCACACTCGGTCCCGCGGCGCGGCTCTATCTCGACAGCGTTCGCTACTGTGCGGATTCAAACAAGGAAGCGATCCTGCCGACCGGCTCTTGTCTCCAGGGTCGCTGATGAGGCGCGACCAGGCGGAGGAAAGCCACGGGCGCCAGCCGATTGTTCGACTAGCCGCCGGCCAGAGCCCGAGCCGTCACCACCCATGTCGCTGCATTTAACTTGACCCCCTCAGGTCCATCGTGCGCCGCAAGCGCACATCGCACTGCCGGAAGCGTCGCGGCGCGAAGCTCGGGGTTCTCCCGTAGAATTTTGCCTAGAGCTCCAACCCGCGAGCATACGGCCAACATCGCATCGAGGTCGCCGCTGCCAACCTGCTCGTCATAGGCAGTGATATCGATCTGGCCAAATCCTGCTCGTTGCAAAATCCCAATCACGCGCTCGGGGTTAGCGAACGCAAATGGTCCGGGTGCATCGGGGTCGTGGGCGGGCTGCGGTGGCAAATGGGCGGACGCGGCCCTCAGCGGCAGGAGGTCGAGTAGGTTCTCCTCCAACGCCCGCCAGCAGACAAAGGCCAATCGCCCAGTGGGCCGCAGGCTACGACGAATGTTGTTGAACGCCGCGACAGGATCAGCGAAGAACATCACTCCAAAGCGCGAGTAGGCCGCGTCGAACGAGGCCGGCGCAAACGGGAATACCTCTGCATCTGCGTGGACGAACCGCAGGCGTTGGCAGCCTTGGGCCGCGCGCTGCGCGAACGCCAGCACCGCAGCCGACACATCGATTCCTACTACTGTTCCGTCCGGAGCGACGGCCCGGACGAGATCCAGCGCAGTTTCACCCCCGCCACAGCCGACGTCTAAGATGCACTCATTGGGGCGCGGCGCCAGCGCCGCCAAACCGCGCCGGCCCAGTGGAGCAAGTTGCAGCTCCAATAATTCCCGCACCTCTGCCCAGGCACCGACCCGTACTTCGTCTTTGCGCCGCTTGGGCAAGGGGCTGATACGATCCATGCCGAGATCATTGCCCGAGGAGTCTGAACTGTCGAGGTCGGCGAGCAAGCCTCGACCCCTCTAGCTGCCCATCGGTCGAGCCAGCACCGAGGGCTTTTGCTAGGCAAGAGGCGTCGCGACCGGACGTCGCCTGTGGGAGCTCGGACCGGCCGATGACATGCAGGCACACGTGTTGGTGACCACCACCGACGCCTTGCGGCTTGGCCTTGGACTTGCCGCTTTTGCTCAAGCCAGCGGCGGTACCGGGCCGGGCCGGGGATCAATTGGTACGCCTTGGGCCAGACCGATCGCAGTCTCAAACAGCGCCGCTGCCTGCAGCAGCGCCGCCTCGCCGCGGTGGCGGCCGATGATTTGCAGGCCGACCGGTCGACCCCATTGGTCGAAGCCGCATGGTACCGCGATCGCCGGCAGGCCCATCATGGTGGTCGCCGCCGTAATCAACGAGGCGCCCAGATAATGCTCGAGCTTTTTCCCATCAATGGCCGCGGGCATGCGCAAGTTTACGTCAAACGCTGGGGTCGACGCGCCCGGCGTCACCAGCAAATCCCAAGTCTCGAAGAACTGCGCACAGCGCCGGAATAGCGCGGCGCGCTCGCGTTCGGCCGCGGCGATTTGGCTCGGGGTCTGCTTGAGACCGAGCTCGGTGTTCCAGACAATGTCCGGTTTGATCAGGTCGCGATGCGTCCGAAGCAACAGCTCGCGCTCGACGACGTAGTGCTGCGAGCGCAGCGCCAGGAATGCCTCGGCAATGTTGCCGAGATCCGGGCTTGCTTCTTCGACAACGGCGCCGAGGGACCCAAAGCACTGCACCGCGGCGGCGCAGATTTCGCGCATCTCGCGGTCGATCGGAACCTTGCCCCCGAAATCTGCTGTGAAGGCAACGCGTTTCGGCGCCGCCGGCGTCGCCACCGCGTTTGCAAAGGAGTCCGCGGGGGCATCGAAGGTAAGCGGATCGCGCGGACATAGGCCAACCATCGCGTCGAGAAACAGCGCCACGTCGGCAACATTGCGCGCGATCGGCCCCTGCACGGACAGGGGTGCAAACAGGTTATTGGATGTGCCGCGAGTGACACGCCCCGCGGAAGGTCGCAAGCCAACAACGGCGCAATAGGTCGCCGGCCGGCGCAGGCTGCCAGCGTGGTCGCTGCCATGCGCCAGCCACACCTCACCGGCTGCCAGGGCGGCAGCACCGCCCCCTGTCGAGCCGCCGGGCGTGAGCGCCGTGTTCCATGGGTTGCGCGTGCGCCCGAACACCTCGTTGAAGGTGGAGCCACCGGCCCCAAACTCCGGCGTGTTCGACTTTGCAATGACAACGCCGCCTTTCCTCTCGATGCGCTCTACGAGTGGATGGGAGGTGGTCGGGATATGATCCCGAAAGATCGGCGAGCCGTAGGTCGTGCGTACGCCCGCAACGTCCGCCAGGTCTTTGATCGCGACTGGAAGGCCGGCAAGCCAACCTGGTTCGCCCTCCGCCTCACGACCCTCCCCGCGCATCAGGCGCCGCGCCTGCTCGCGACCGCGCTCGAGGCAAAGCGTCGGTAGAGCGTTAATGGCAGGCTCCACTTGGCTGATGCGCCGCTCGGCAGCATCGATGAGCTCAAGGGGCGTAATGTCGCCGCGTTTGAGCAGCGTCACCGCTTGGGTTGCGGTCAGTCGGATCAGCTCATCGAGCATCGTAGCCATTGCGTCGTGTCCCGAGCGGGCCATACCCGCGTAGCGATCTGGGTTGAAAGCCTTTCTGCTATCGCAAAGGCACCACAGGCCCTTGAGTTGAGTTCTGTCGCCGCACCACTCCTGCATGGAGACGATGCGCCCCGTGCCTTGGCCGTGCTTTCAGAGCCGCCTCGCCGTCTCGTCCCTGCGTTGGCATTCCCGTCCTTAACTTTGTTGCAGCCATTAGAGCCGCAGACCGAGGCAAAGCGAAAGCCCGCCTACAAACCTCGCCCGGCCAGACCTCTTAACAGATGGTGGACGGCGCGAGCGCCTGGCCTCCGGCGCATTAGTCTTGTGCCCATATTGTGCCCGCAGCACGTCACGTGCCTGAGGCGTTGTGAGATTGCCTTAGTCTCGCCCTCGGCGAGCGTAAGCCGGCAGCAACCCAATCCATGCGGACTGGCGGCGAACGATACGCATTGCAAGCGATGCCATCCGACAGCTAAGCTTGTTCGTTGGCAATAGGGGTGCAGGTCTCTTGACCGGGCCCATAACGCGATTGGGGTATCGCCCATGGCAGAGCGTCGGCCCGTCTTGGACTGGGCTTGCGATTTCGACCACCTCGACGCGGCGTGGGTCGATGATCCATACAGCATCTGGGATCGCCTACGGGAGCAGTGCCCGGTTGCCCACACGGACCGCTATCGGGGTGTCTACCTGCCGACGCGGTATGAGGACGTGCGGGCCATCGCCCTCGATTACGAAAATTTTTCCTCTCGTCAGGTGATCGTGCGTGATTTCGTGCCGGCGCGCGGCGGCAGCGCGCCGCCGATAACCAACGATCCCCCGCGTCACACGAACGCCAGACGTGCGCTGCTGCCGGCATTCACCCCGCCGGCCATCGACCGCCTCGTGCCGCGGACGCGCGAGATCTGCAATGAGCTGATCGACACGATCCTGGCGCGTGCGGACGGGCGCAGCGATGCTGCCCTTGACTTTGCCCAACACGTCCCCGTCCGCGTCATTGCCTTACTGTTGGGCGTGCCCGACAGCGATGGTGATCGGTTTCGGCACTGGATCCTGCAACAGCTCGAGTCCGGCGTCGAGACCAGCGAGGAGTTGGAGCAAAGTCTTGCCGAAATGGCCGACTACTTCGGGGAACTCGTCGCCGCGCGGCAACGACAGGTCGCGGCCGGCGCCGAGCCGGGCAGCGACGTCGTCGCTCAGCTTATGCAGGCCCGTTACGAGGACGGTACAAACTTCAGCACGACCCACGTCGTCAACTCACTCCGGTTGCTACTGGTTGCTGGCATCGACACCACCTGGAGTGCCATCGGTGCGGCGCTGTGGCATCTCGCCCGCGTTCCCGCAGATCGCGCGCGTCTTGTCAGCGAGCCCGCCCTGATCCCGACCGCGATCGAGGAGTTCCTGCGCGCCTATGCGCCGGTGACGATGGCGCGCAAGATCAAAAACGACACGGTCATCGGCAGCTGCCGCTATCATGCCGGCGAAATGGTTCTGCTTCCTTTCCCGGCCGCCAATCGTGATCCCGACTTTATCGCCGATCCGAACAAGGTCGTGATCGACCGCAAGGAAAATAGGCATGCCACATTCGGTCTTGGTATCCACCGCTGTATCGGCTCCAATCTGGCGCGCATGGAGCTGAAGGTGGCGCTTGAGGAGTGGCTCAGGCGTATCCCCGAGTTCTCGCTAGATGGGGTCGTAACCTGGTCGGCCGGTCAGGTGCGCGGCCCCCGGCGGGTGCCGTTGAAGCTCAATTAATCATCGACCCGCTGCCGCGACGGATCGGATCGATGCGATCAGACCCGTTCGCGGAGATGCTGGGCTCCCGACCGAGCCCTATGGCACCGGTCAGCTGATCTCAGGTTACAATCGAAGGAGCGCGAGCATCGCCAAGCGCTCGGACCTTCGGTGGCAACGCGGTACCCCTAGCGTCCCTGACCCAGCTCCTGCGTTTTGATCTCCGCGAACCTGGCCCGCGCGCGTTCAAATTTGTCGTTGAACAGCCACATCGCATCGAGAATTTCGCGAAAAGTCGCGGAGGTCCTGGCCCGGTCCGCCTTGCCGAAAGTGAAGATGCTGTTGTTGCGCAGGAAGCCCATGATTCTCGGGTCTGAAATGCGATAGGCTGCAAAGTTGCCCGATGCAAGTGCAGCACGCGTCGGGGTGGGGATGATCTGGACCAGCTCGAACAGCTTCATCTGGTCGATTGGATCGGGCAGCATCTGGGTGATCGCCGGTATTTGGCGGAACAGCTCGGCGTGCGCATTCATCAAGCCATTGCGCACCGCGGTCCAATGATTGTAGCGCTGGTCGCCCTTGCCGACACGCGCCGTCTCTTTGTCATCACGTGCCACCAACGCTGGATTGAGTGCGGCGATTTTGGGCTTGAGCGCGGACCACGCCGCCCGGCCTTTGCGATCTTCGGTGACGCCCGTCTGCAGACTGCCCTTATATTCATTGGACCGCGCATTGCCGACGTTCTGCTTGCCGTTCGTCTCCGCGAAGAATAGCCCGAGTGAGATGCGGCCTGCCGCGTCGGCGGTGGCGGCATCAAGGCCCTTGGCGCGCGCGATCGCCCTGCCGAGATCGACGACATCCTTGAAGGGTGTCTCGGAGGGCTGCGCATCCGCCGGAGGCGCCTCCATGAACGCGAAGAGCGCTCGGTATTCCTCGATCAATGGCTCGATGTCGGCATCGAAATAGGCCGGCGGCACATTGAATTTGTTGGGTCGACCGATGCGCGAGGGGAGCGCGTCGGTGAGGTCCTTGTAAGTGCTCATCACTTGCAGGCGGGCGAGGTAGAGGGCCTGCCCCGGACGCTCGGGCAGCTTTTGCTTAGCCTGGATTTGAGCCCGCCGCTCGGCCAGGACCGCCCGGAACGCGCGTAGGGCCGCGTCGTAGGCGGTGAGCGCTGCTGCCTGGGTAGTGCTGGGTGCAGCGGACTGGGCAGAGGCGGGCATGACGAAGCCAGCGCAGCCAAGGCTAGCGCCGCCCAGGGCCATGGCGATGGCGATGGCAAAGACAATTGAAATT
>Ga0075433_10005155_pt1 | contig 10243 bp, 7 predicted proteins | sample RhiMethybrSRZTD2_FD_75299 | JGI IMG/M metagenome (GOLD analysis project Ga0075433, IMG submission 75299) | Populus rhizosphere microbial communities from Tennessee, USA - Rhizosphere MetaG P. TD hybrid SRZTD2 | ecosystem: Host-associated > Plants > Roots > Rhizosphere > Soil | place: USA... | reverse complement strand
ACCGGTGAGGATGGGAGAGGCCAGGCAACGAACTCCCAGTTCCTCTTCCTCGTCGTCCATAGAGTACCCCAGCTGCCGGACCTTCGACAGTTCCTTCCGGAAAGCCTCCCAGGACGTGATGGTCTTGTTGGTGAATCGGTGAAAGGAGTGATTCGACAGGAGGGCCTGCAACGCTTCGTCAGACTGATAGGCCAGGAGCGACTTTCCCAACCCCGTGCAATGCAGATGAGAGCGTTTGCCGATGTAGGTGTCGAACTTGATCATGCTCGGACCATCAACCTTCTGAATGAACACCACGTGGTTTCTCTCCAGGATCCCCAGATGGGCTGTCAGCTTGGTCTCCTCGACAAGCCAGCGCATATGAGGAAGAGCCAGCTCAGGAAGTGGCATCGTTTTCAATACGTCTCGGCCCAGGCCGAAAATCTTCAAGCTAAGCTGGTAACGGCGCGTGGCGCGATAGCGACGAATGTAGCCGAGCTTCTCGAGAGTCAAAACTAAAACATGTGTGGTGCTCTTCGGGATGCTCAACTTCCTGCTCATCTCCGAAATGTTCCAGCCTCGTTTGGAGGCATCCAGAAGCTCCAGGATTGCGAAAGCACGTTCCACGGCGACCGCATTAGGTCTGTTGGCGCTAGCCAATCGAGTCATCCTCCAATAAATTCGCTCGTCCATGATTGTGGACAAACGGTCCCACTGTGTCAATCGTGTTTGCCGTCTGACCCCCTCTTATGGCTCCCCGCTGGGTAACTCAGGCCCTGGCCTCCTGTTCAATATGCTGGACATCTCCGAGCAAGGGAGGCAGATCGGGAGCGGTTTGATGTTTAGGATATACTTCTCTGGCTCCCTCACCACTCTGAAGAGCGAGGAGAAACAAGCACCAGAGTTACCGAAACCATCGCTTAGGCTGAAAAACGCGAACAATAGATCTCAAGACCGCGAGGTGCTGCATGCAACTAGCATCCATGAAATGGACTCAAGTGAAGGATCTTTGCTTTTCCAATTTAATTGCCTTGGTGCCGCTTGGCTCCATAGAACAACACAGCCGGCATCTGCCTCTCTCAGTCGACACGGACGTGATCACCGAACTGGCTCAGCGCGTCGAGAAGGAGCGGTCTGACCGGGTTGTATTGTTGCCGACTCTCTGGCTGGGCCACTCTCCTCACCATCGGTTCTTTGCCTGCCTCAGCTTGGACGTCAGAACCTATATGGATGTCATCATAGGCCTGTGCGATTCTCTGGTTCTTCCGGGTTTCCGAAAAATTCTCTTCTTGAATGGCCACGGGGGCAACGAGATCGCAGCGAAGGCTGCCCTCCGCGAAGTGAAGAGTAAGTATGAATCAAACCAGGATCTCAAGATCGGATTCGCTTCTTACTGGGCGCTTGGTCAGCAGACCCTTGGAGAGGTAAGAGAGTCTGCTCTGGGGGGTGTTGGTCACGCCTGTGAGATGGAAACGTCCTTGATGCTACATCTCAAGCCCGATTCGGTCGATATGTCCAACGCCCAAACCGGGGGCCCTTTCGGGACCGAGGATCGATACAAGCTCCTGGATGCGCAGTTTGCTCGTCCTGTTTACTTTGTCGATGAATTCAGCGAGGTCTCAGAGAACGGGGCCATCGGCCAGCCTGAGCTGGGAACGGCTGAAAAGGGCAAGAAGTTCCTGGATGGCTTTACCCGGGAGGTTGTCAATTTTATCGATGAATTTGTGAAGTGGTGAGGGATTCCAGTACGCTCAACGAGGCCCTCAGATGGTCCAGAGTCGCATCGATATCTTCCCGCGTATGGGCGAAAGAAATGGAGCATTGCTTGGTCGCCAAGGGGAAGTAATAAACCCCTCGTTCAATCAGGTCCCGCCGCATGCGTTCGTCTTCCTCGAAGCGGTGATGGCGGGCAAGGTCATGCCAGTCTGTCGGGCAATGATCCATGAAATACAGGCAAAAGGCTGAGCCCTGCCGCGACACCACAGCTTTCAGATCCAGTTCGCTCACAATCCCTTCCATTCCCTTCTGCATTCTGTCCCCCAACATTTCGACGTGGCGATAGACCTCTCCTCCGTTTGCCAGCAGGCGCTCCACTGTAGCAATGGCTGCGATGGTCGGCACCGGGTGGGCGTTATAGGTTCCGCCCAACAGGACTCGCTTAGACATCTCCGGGTGAACAAAGTAATCCATCAGCTCTTTCTTCCCCCCGAGTACTGCCAGCGGATAGCCGTTGGCTACGGCCTTTCCGTAGACGGCCAGATCGGGGTTCACCCCAGCAAGGCTGGCATAGCCGCCTACTGCGTGGCGGAAGCCGGTTTTGACCTCATCGAAGATCAGAACAAAGCCCAGGCGATCCGCGAGCTTTCGCAAACCCTGAAGGTAACCCGGCGCGGGCTTGACCACTCCGATATTTTGCAGAATAGGTTCCGTAATCAGCGCCGCCACCGGGTATCGATCACAGACATACTCGACCGATTCCAGATCATTAAAGTTGATCGGATGAACCAGCTTCTGATGTTCCAGCGGAATGCCGGCACTGATTGGAAGATACGCATACTCGCCAGGCGAGACTCTCGGCCCAAGCTGCGCCAACGGCGTCATTAAATTGCAGGAAACATCATTGTGCCAGCCATTGTATCCACCCTGCATCACAATCACATGATCCCGGCCCGTTGCGGCCCGGGCCAGCCGAATAGCTTGATAGGTGGCTTCGCTTCCCGTGTTGAGCAATTGAATCGACTCCACGCAGGGTACATTTTGGCAGATAAGCTCAGCCAGCCTTCCTTCCAGTTGAGTGGTTCCGGTACCGTAAAGGCTCGCACCTTCCCGGAGGACACGGATTACGGCTTCAGTGACTTCCGGGCAGTTGTGCCCCAGAAAGTGGGGAGCGAATGCGGCATGGTAGTCAATGTAGCGATTGCCTTCCGCGTCCCAGAGGTAAGCTCCCTGACCTTTGACAAAGACGATTTCAGGTTGAATGGCGCGATTAACAGAAACAACTCCACCCGGAATGAATTCTCGATTCTTTCTTAAGATCTCCAGTGATTTTGGATAAGAGCGCATGACGCTTCAGCCTTTCCTGGCCTGCCCAAGGCCGACTTTCAACTTTGAGCCAGCTTGAAGATGGGGCGAGTTCTGAAAAATTTTGGTCAACTTAACGGGACTTCTCCGGTATTGAGCGCTTCTTTTGCGGCAATCGAACAGCCTCCATGGGTGACCAAGAAGGCCACGTCAAAGCTTGTGCGGATCGTCGGCGACACGAACGCGAAGTGTAAAATGTATCGAACTGAGACATGCGAAATCAATGTTCACATTGTCTCTGTCCAGAAGATTGGACGAATTGTGTTCTGTGCCCGGGTAGGTATGGCAAGAGAGATCCTGTCGTGCGGCGTACCGAGAGCGTTTGCATCCTTGCGAGCACCTTCTGGAACCTTTCACATGCAACATCTTTCGGCCAGCGAAGTTCTCACGAACGGCCCAGCAGACGCCCTCGCAGCCCCGGAATACTGTCCAGCATCTTGGACAGGCCACAAAATCGGATTGACTGGGTGTCTTCGATATTCTATAAAACTATTGAATACTCAGGCCTTCCGCGCACCCAATGAACTCAATGCCACGCCTCCCGACAATGAACAACCTGCAGCCAAATAGTCAGGTTCAAAGCCTCGTACATCGCGTTTCTTGTCTCGCCCGAAGAACGATGGAACGAAGCTCTCATTTCCCCGTTGGGAGTCTCCTGCTTGCTTGTCTACTCTTGAGTCTCACCGGCTCTCTCCGTGCGTCGGCGGGCGAAGGCGGAAGGGAGCTTTCCGGCCAGCAGCTTTTGGAGCGACACTGCCAGGGTTGTCACAACGCCGCGGTGAAGCAGGGAAAGCTCGATCTAACCAGTCGTGACGGAATTTTGCGAGGAGGCGAGAGCGGACCGGCCATCGTTCCTGGGAATGCGAAAGCCAGCCTGCTTTACCAGCTGGTTGCGCACGAACAAGAACCGGTTATGCCCTACAAGGCCGACAAGCTTTCACCCGAGGTCATCGCCCGAATTGGAGCCTGGATTGATGCAGGGGCTCCTTTCACGGACTCGAACCCGGTCCAGGCGCAGCAGGTCAAAGGGAGCTCGGAGACTGAAACAGTCAAGGGCGAGGCCGGTGACAGACTCTTTGTCGAAAAAGTACGGCCGGTTTTGGAAACGACGTGCTTTGCATGCCACGGAGGAAAACTCAAACAAGCCGGCCTGAGCATGGCTACGCGTGAGCTGCTGTTACGCGGCAGCGACAATGGGCCCGTAATCGTTCCGGGCGACGCCCGAGGAAGTTTGCTGGTTAAGAAAATCAAGCACGAGCACGACCCAGGAATGCCCTACCAGGGTCAGAAGCTTTCTGATCAGGTTATCGCTGAGATTATCGCCTGGATCGATGCAGGGGCTCCCTACGATCGACCACTCGCAAATGTCGGCAGCGAACAGGCGAACACCCAGCGGCCTGGCCGTGACCATTGGGCATTCAAACAGCCCCAGCGTGCCCCGATTCCTGTAGTCAAGAACAAGTCGTGGGTGCGAAACCCGATCGATGCCTTCGTGGCAGCCGAACAGGAGAAGCGAGGGCTGAAGCCAGTGCCACAAGCTGACAAAGGCGTCTTATTGCGCCGGGTCTATCTCGACCTCATCGGTCTTCCCCCTTCGCTCGAGGAGATGCGGGCGTTCCTAGCGGATCGCTCTCCAGACGCCTATGAGAAAGTAGTGAATCGGCTGTTAGAGAGTCCGCGCTATGGAGAGCGCTGGGGGCGGCATTGGATGGATGTGTGGCGTTACAGCGACTGGTATGGCTTCGGCGAGGAAGTCCGCAATAGCCAGCCGCAGATTTGGAACTGGCGGGACTGGATCATCGAATCTCTCAATCAGGACAAGGGCTATGACCAGATGGTGGTCGAGATGCTTGCGGGAGATGAGATCGCGCCGACCGATCCCAAGACGTTGCGAGCCACAGGCTATTTAGCGCGGAATTGGTATCGATTCAACCGCCATGTGTGGCTGCAGGATCTTGTCGAACACACCGCCAACGGATTCCTGGCGATCACACTGAAATGCGCTCGCTGTCACGATCACAAGTTCGATCCGATTGCTCAAGAGGAGTACTACCGCTTCCGGGCGTTCTTTGAATCCTATGACGTAAGAATGGACCGAGTCCCTGGCCAGCCCGACTTGCGTGAAGACCACGGCATCTTCACCAAGGGCTTGCCCCGAGCTTACGACGCTGAGCCGAGGGAAGCAACAACGGTTACGCCTTTTCTACCGGCTATTTATAAAGAGACGTATCGCTTCATTCGTGGCGATGAGAAAAATCCGGACAAGGAGCACCCACTCTCTCCGGGCGTCCCCGAAATTCTGGGAACCCATGGCATTCAAATCCAGCCTGTCAACCTGCCGATCGAAGCTGCTTATCCGGACTTCAGGCCCTTTGTTCATCGGGACCTGCTGGCCCAGGCACGATCTCAAATCGAAAAGTCCCAGCTACGGCTTGCCAAGGCCAACCAGGATTTAGTCAGCGCCAGAAATCGTGCTGCTGGAATGCCAGTCCCCGCAAAGGAGATTCCTGCTCAAGGGATCAGTGCTGCAAGCCCCGTCCTAAACTCGACCTTATCGCCCTCGCAGCAGGTTTCTGCAAGGAGCGCCGAAGCTCCTGGGAGCGGATCAGCTATCAGCTTCGAAAAAGAGATCAAACCTCTTCTGGAAAAGAACTGTTCTGCCTGTCACAATTCAAACAACGACAAAAGCGGCTTGGTTCTGGAGACCGTCGAATCGATCCTTCAAGGCGGAAATATCAACGGTCCGTCGATCATAGCCAGAAAGAGCAGTGAGAGCCCTCTGATTCAATACCTGCGCGGCGAAAAAACACCTCGCATGCCGTTTGGTGCATCACCTCTATCCGACCAGCAGATTGGGCTGATTGCCCGGTGGATTGATCAGTTGCCCGAAGAGGAGCCGCAGTTGGCTCTGCAAAGAGCGGAAGCCACCGCGGCTTTGGCTCAAAAAGAGCTGGAATCGGCCGAGGCCTATTTGCCGGCCCTGGAAGCTCGCATTGCAGCCGATAAGGCGAAGTACGCCGAGCCACCTGCTGCCAATGCGGAGGCGCTGGCCCAGACGGCCCGGCGAGCGGAACGTGAGGCGAATCTGTTGAAAGGGCAAGAAAATTTACTGAGAGCCCAACAGAAGCTGACTGAGGCCCTTCGAACGAATAATCCCTCTGATGAAAAGGCTGAAAAGAATAGGGAAAAAAAGGTGGAAGCTGCACGCAAACAGCTGGAAGGGGCAACGGCCGCGCTGGCACAACCCGGCGAAAGCTACAGCGCCCTGGGGAAACTTTATCCCAGAAGCAGTACAGGCCGACGACTAGCCTTGGCTCGTTGGATTGCGAACAAGCAGAACCCGCTGACTGCTCGCGTGGCAGTCAATCATATATGGCTCCGTCATTTTGGAAAGGCTCTCGTGCCCACCGTGGCCAATTTCGGCAGGAATGGCAGACCGCCAACACATCCCGAGCTGCTCGATTGGCTGGCCAATGAGTTCATGGATAAGAATTGGAGTATGAAATCGCTGCATCGTCTAATGGTGACGAGCAGCACCTATCGGATGGCTTCTTCAGCACCTGAGCCGAAATCTCGCAATGCAGCTATCGATCCTGACAATCGCTATCTGTGGCGTATGAACCCGCACCGGATGGAGGCGGAAGTTGTTCGTGACAGCTTGCTTCAGATCGCCGGCCAGCTGGATCCAACTATGGGGGGGCCTGAAGTTGACGAGAAAGAGGGTCAGACCTCGCGCCGCCGCAGTATCTATTTCAGACATACACCGGATTCGCAAATGGTATTTCTGAAGGTTTTTGATTCCGCGAGTCCAACGGATTGCTATGAGCGCAACGAGAGCGTCGTACCGCAACAGGCTTTAGCCATGAGCAACAGCTCGTTGAGCTATAGCGAGGCGCGAAGGCTGGCCCGTAACATTTCGCAGGGTTTTAAGACACCTGATTCCGAAGACTCGGAATTCGTCGCGGCTGCTTTTGAGAGAATTTTGAGCAGACCTCCTTCGACTCAGGAACTGTCAGAGAGCGTCACCTTCATTCACGACCAAGGAGAGCTATTTCGAAGTCCGGAGAAGCTCACGGCATTCCAGGCCGGGAAACCGGGAGAGGTATTACCCTCTGATGATCCTCTTCTGAGAGCCCGTGAGAGTTTGGTACACGCCTTGTTCAATCACAATGATTTTGTGACGATAAGGTGAAACGGTGATGAGTGCTGAGTGGCGAGTGATGAGAACGTGGGACAGCGATTGTGTGAAGGCAGCCAGGTGGAGGATGTCTGATTTTGGTAGCCACGGCGAGTGAAGCAAGGCGTGGGATGCCCACGGCTCGCGAAAGACGCTCACCGTGGCTACCCAAACTGGATTTCAGGAGAGCCAAAAAATGAAAAGAGAAACCCCTTATTCAGGTTGCTGCGGCAACATTAACCGCAGAGTCTTTCTGGCGGACTGCGGCATGGGATTCACCGGTCTTGTGCTGGGCGCCATGCTTCAGCGCGATAATCCGATGCTCTTCGGAAATTCGACGGGTCTCTGGGCACCTCCTGATGGAAAACCGCACTTTGCCCCCAAGGCGAAAAGTGTTATCTGGCTTTTCATGCTAGGAGGCGTGAGCCACGTCGACACCTTTGATCCCAAGCCGGCGCTGAACAAGTACGCCGGAAAGACGATTGACGAGACCCCCTTCAAAAACGTGCTGGATTCTCCTTTCACCAAGAAGAACGTGAAAGAGTTTGTTGCCGGCGACCGGAAAATGATGAAAACGATCTTTCCGATGCAGGTCGGTTACAAGAAGTACGGCCAAGGCGGGGTTGAAATCAGCGACTGGTGGCCGGAAGTCGGTAGCTGCATCGACGATCTGGCATTGATTCGCTCTCTGTGGACCACTGACAATGACCATGCCGCACAGCTTCAATTCCACACCGGACGCCATCTTTTCGATGGGATCTTTCCCAGTATCGGCTCATGGGTTCACTACGGGCTGGGCTCTCTCAATGACAATCTCCCTCAGTTCATCGTGCTCGGCGAGCCCAGCAGTCCTTGCTGTGGCGGGACGATGACTTTCGGCGCCAATTACCTGGGACCCGAACACAGCGGGGTTCAACTGGAAGTGGATCCGAACAATCCTTTGCCGTTTGCCTTTCCGGGTTCTGATGTGTACAAGGAGGAACAGCAGAAGGAGTTTCAGTTCGTGGAGCGCCTCAATCGTGCAGCAGAAGTGAAATACCCGGATGATCCGGTGGTGCGTGCGCGGATCAAGTCTTACGAGCTGGCTTTTCGGATGCAGACAACTATTCCCCAGATCTTCAATTTCAAAGAGGAGGGCGAAGCCACCGAAAAACTTTACGGCCTGGACCAAAAAAATACCAAATCTTTCGGTCAGACTTTGTTGACCGCGCGGCGACTCGTGGAAAAGGGCGTGCGCTTTGTGCAGGTCTTTCATGGAGAGGGCAAGAATCGCTGGGATGCTCATTCGGAACTGCAGAAAACTCACAGCGAGCTCTGCGCTGAGGTTGACAAACCCATCGCCGGATTGATCAAGGATTTGAAGCAGCATGGGCTTTTGGATGAGACTCTGGTGGTTTGGGCCACGGAATTTGGGAGAACTCCGGGAGTGGAAGGCGCCAAAGGTGGTCGAGACCATCATCCTTTTGCCTTCTCGGTCTGGATGGCCGGAGGAGGAATCAAGCCGGGTGTCGTCCATGGCGCAACCGATGAGCTCGGTTTCCATGCCGTGGAACAACGTCATTACGTAACCGATGTGCATGCCACGGTGCTGCAGCAGCTAGGTCTGGATCCTCGCAAACTTGAGGTCCCGGGCCAGAAGCGTTTGGAGATTGATTTCGGCAAGCCCATCCAAGAAATCATTGCCTGACAATTGGTGTAGGGGCAATTCGCGCCGTTCTATCCCGCTGCTTGCTTGGAGTGCTTCGTGGCTTTGTAGAAGCAAAGCCTTAGGCGGCGGCATTGGACGTCCGAGATGATGAAGCGATCTTTTGATGGGCTTCAGTCTAGGAGGTTGACCATGATTCGATGGCTGCCGCTTTTTTTGATCATATTGGCCAATTTCGTGCCCTTCGCCTTGCCAGGGGACAATCTTGAAGTCACGGAGCTGAAGGGGGGATCAGTAATGACAGATTTTCCGGCTGCAAGCGAAATGGTTCAACCACCATTAAAGTGGTTTGTCATTAATGATCCGTCTTCCCCCATTCGGCTGGAAAGTGCAGGAATAATTGTCAAGCAGCACCACAGCGACTACTCCTACGCCTCTCGGGGAATAGCCACCTCTTCATCAGGAATCACCGAAATGGAAGTCGAATTCATACTATTTGATGTTCGTGGCGCCAACATGAAAACTCTCTTCCGCACGGAAAAGGTTGAACTGGGTCCCGGCAGGTCTTTCCTGCTTGACAACCTAGGACCTTGGAAAGCTACGGTTGACGAGGTCCAAGAATACGGGGCCTCAGTAAGCTTCGTGACCCGGGTCCGAAAATCCAACGGAGGAGAGTGGGTAACCGACGCCAAAGCGATGGCGCGGGAGGTTCAAGCACTCAAACCAAAGCTGGCTCATAAAGGAACAGCAACCTCCTTGCCGTAAACGAACGCCTAGCAGAATCGCCGGAGGGGATACATTAAAAGCGGCGCACCGCTCCACTCTCGGTCAATGGCCAGTCAGACCTACTTTGCCAGGAGCGCTGTCACCCGGTTAGGGCTGACCCTAACACAATGCATGGTGTTTTATAAACATATCGCCTCTGCGAGGCGTCGGTTCCATACCTATTGTTTGGTTGGAGAGTCAGCTCACGCCTAGGTCTTCTCAGATTAGCTTGCCTGCGTATCATTCCGTCAAATCTCATCTTCCCAAAACACGAAAGGAGTCCCTTATTAACTTTTGCGCGCGGCAGTTCGTCGTTATCTTGCTGTTGGTATTCCCCGTCTTTGCCCAAACCAATTCACTTCGAATAACCATTGACCTCAACAAGGACCTTGGCCCAATGGAAATCGATCGCTTTGGTCTGGGTCAAGGTGGATTAGCTGACACTCCAATGTGGGAGGATCGAATTCCCGAGATCCGCAGCTTGCATCCCCGTCTTATCAGGCTTTTCCTTCAGGAGTATTTTCACGTCTATCCCCGGAAAGGAGTCTATCACTGGGAGAAATTAGATGCGTCTGTGCAAGCCATCCTGCAAACCG
>Ga0075433_10005154_pt1 | contig 10245 bp, 11 predicted proteins | sample RhiMethybrSRZTD2_FD_75299 | JGI IMG/M metagenome (GOLD analysis project Ga0075433, IMG submission 75299) | Populus rhizosphere microbial communities from Tennessee, USA - Rhizosphere MetaG P. TD hybrid SRZTD2 | ecosystem: Host-associated > Plants > Roots > Rhizosphere > Soil | place: USA... | reverse complement strand
TGCGGCAACTTCTATGGCGGAGGAGATCTAAATTGGAATCGGATTGTTCCGGGAACCATTCGTTCAGTGCTCAGAGGACAGCGCCCGGTAATACGCTCTGACGGAAAGTATGTGCGCGATTACTTCTATGTAGAAGACGGAGCGGCAGCTTACATGTTGCTCGCGGAAAAATTGATGAGTGATCCGGCTCTTCAGGGACAGGCTTTCAACTTCTCAAACGAGATTCGAATAACTGTAACCGAACTGGTTGAAAAAATACTGGAATTGATGGGCTCAACCTTGAAACCAGAGGTGCTGAACCAAACGACAAACGAGATCCGAGAGCAGTACCTGAGCGCACAAAGAGCAAGAGACTTACTGCAATGGCAACCGCTCTACTCGTTAGAGGAAGGGCTCCGCCGGACGATCGCCTGGTATAAATCGTTTCTGCAGTCATAATCTTCGATCGATGACCATGAACATTACTGCAGTGCGCTCTCAGGAAAGCCATTGCGCAAACCAATCGAAACAGGTGGCTTGTCGCTCATGCTCTCAAACTGCGCTGGCGAACATCCTGTCACTTGGCGAAATGCCTCTGGCGAACTCGTTGTTAACTGAAGATCAGTTGAATCAGGATGAGCCAAAGTATCCTCTCGATCTCGCCGTCTGTACCAATTGCATGTTGGTCCAAATTACAGAGACCATCCCGCCTGAAAAGTTGTTTCGAGAATATTTGTATTTCTCTTCTTTCTCAGACACGATGTTGCAGCATGCGAAAGAATTGACGGATCGTTTGACTCGCTCGGAGGGCCTGACTGCTGAGAATAGAGTGATCGAAATTGCGAGCAATGATGGATACTTACTTCAGTATTACAAGCAAAAAGGAGTGCCGGTACTCGGAATTGAACCGGCGCTAAATATCGCCGAGGTTGCGCGAGTGCAGCGCGGCATTCCCACGATCAGCGAATTTTTTGGCAAGAGTCTGGCTCATCAACTTAGGAGTGAAAATCAACTTGCTGACGTCGTGCATGCTAATAACGTCCTGGCGCACGCGTCTGACCTGAATGATTTTGTTGAAGGCCTTTTTGTCATTCTGAAAGACCAGGGCCAGGCGGTGATCGAAGTCCCGTACGTCAAGGACATGATCGAACGTTGTGAATTCGACACCATCTATCACGAGCATCTCTGCTATTTTTCTTTGACCGCTCTGGATAATTTGGCTCGACGTCATGGATTGGTAATTGCCGACGTCGAAAGGATCTCAATCCATGGCGGCTCGTTGCGAATTTACTTTCGGCGACAACAGTCGTCAGAGCCGCCAAAAGATGGACTGGATCGAGTAACGGCACTGCTCGATCACGAGAAAGAGTCGGGACTGACTTCGCTGGATTATTACCTGGGCTTCGGCGACAAAGTTGAACGGCTGCGTCAGGAACTGTTGACGCTTTTACAAAACTTAAAAATGCTGGGAAGGAAGATCGCTGTTTACGGCGCGTCCGCCAAAAGCAGCACGCTCCTTAACTATTTCGGCATTGGTCGGGACATTGTTGAGTTCGTAGTTGATCGCAGCACAGTGAAGCAGGGACGTTATACTCCGGGGACACATCTACAAATTTATCCGCCTGAAAAGCTACTGGAGACGAAGCCTGACTATGTGCTGCTGCTAACGTGGAATTTTGCAGAAGAGATACTTGAGCAGCAGGCTGACTATCGCGCCGGCGGAGGACACTTCATCATTCCAATACCCGACTTAATAGTTGTTTGACCTGTTACCAAACGCTCATATGTTGATTATCTCCGAACAGGCAAGAATTTCTCCTTTGGCCGACATCGAAGACTCGGTCAAAGGCAGCAAGGTAATTATTGAAGAACACGTCACTATTGACGCTTTCGTAAAGATCAAGCCCGCCGGAGGCTCTGGCGACATAACGATTGGTGCAGGCAGTTACATAAATTCCGGAACAGTGATCTACTCCGGGAACGGAATAAGGATTGGGTCTCAAGTTCTTATCGCGGCCAATTGCACCCTGGCTCCTACAAATCACGAATACGCATCCAAAAGTCAACGAATCATCGAGCAGCGCTTTCGCCCAAGCAAAGGTGGAATAATCATCGAAGACGATGTCTGGATCGGAGTGAATACAGTCATCCTTGACGGAGCGATCATCCGCGAGGGTTGTGTGATAGGCGCCTGTTCTCTCGTTAAGGGTGAACTTGAAGCGTATGGAGTCTATGCTGGTAATCCGCTCGTCCGGATTGGTGAAAGGAAATGACACGGATCACAGTGCTTGGGGGATCCGGCTTCATCGGATCTCAGCTCATTGAAGCGCTCCGGCAACGTAATCTTGAATACTTCGCTCCGGCACGTGAAGAGAATCTTTCGGGACAAGATCTTGGAACGGTCATTTATTGTATTGGGCTAACCGCTGACTTCAGAACTCGACCGTTCGACACTGTCTCAGCGCACGTCTGTCGACTTCTCGAAATTATCAGGGACTGTCAATTCCAGTCCTTTATTTATCTTTCAACTACCCGGCTGTATTCACAGGCTGCAGAAATTGCGCGTGAAGAAGATTCGATTATTGTACGGCCTTTAGATACTGGTGACCTTTATAATATTTCCAAAGCAATGGGCGAGTCGCTGGCCCTTACTGCAACGACGAAGTCGACAATTGTGCGGCTTTCCAATGTTTACGGACCTGAGTTTAACTCTACAAATTTCCTTTCGAGCATAATTCGAGCAGCCCTCAACGAGAATAAAATCACACTAACTACAGCACTTGATTCGGAAAAAGACTATGTTGATGTACGTAGTGTTGTAGAAGTTTTAGTCGCCATGGCTCTGCGGGGGTGCGATCAACGAATCTACAATCTTGCCAGTGGCGCAAATTGTGCAAACCGGAAGATCGCCAATAAACTCGCACAACTAACGCACTGCGAAGTTGAAGTCAAACCGGGTTCGCCGCGGATACGATACCCGCGAATTGATATTTCGAGGCTGAAGAAAGAATTCGATTTTAACCCCGGCAATGTACTTGATGACATGGAAGGTTTGGTAAATTTTCATAGGAGCGTCACCGGAAGTCTCAATGATCTCAATTGACCTTGAAAAAGGGATTGTCACTGTATCGGAAAATGGTACGGCGAGAACGACCACACATCAGATTGGTTCTCCGGAAGCATTTGCGGTTATTTCCGATGTCTGGTTACGAAGCGGATGGGACGCCAAATACGTTTACAGTTTCACCTGGATGGGAAGACCTATCATCCAGCTTCCCGACGATCTGATTCGACTTCAGGAAGTTATCTATGCTGTCAAGCCCGACGTAATTATAGAGACCGGTGTTGCGCATGGAGGTTCGCTGATCTTCTATGCGAGTCTTTGTAAGGCTATGGGCAAGGGCAGAGTAGTTGGAATCGACATAGAGATTCGCCCGCATAACAGACAAGCGATCGAAGCACATGAACTGGCATCTTTTGTTACTTTAGTCGAAGGTAACTCAATCGATCCAGGAGTGGTCCAAAAGGTAAAAGCCCTGGTGGGTGTGAAGGAAAAGACCCTGGTATTTTTGGATTCGAATCACACAAAGGAACACGTACTCGGCGAACTACAGGCTTATGCGCCACTTGTCAGTAAAGGCTCTTACATCGTCGCCATGGACGGCATTATGGAGAAAGTAGTGGGCGCTCCCAGGACACAACCGGATTGGACCTGGAATAATCCACGTCAGGCCGCGCTTGAGTTTGTCAAAAAAAATCCGGATTTTGTGATCGAGGAACCGGCATTTAAGTTCAACGAAGGCGACGTGATGGGCCGAGTAACTTATTGGCCTGACGCTTTCATAAAGCGTGTCGGCTGATTGATTCACTGTGAAGTCTTCAAGGGGGAATCGATCGATGAGTAGTCCATTAGTAAGTGTTGGTGTTCCGGTTTTCAACGAAGGGTCTTACGTTCAGGAGACTCTCGATTGTCTGCTATCTCAGGATTATGAAAACCTTGAGCTCATCATTTCGGACAATGCTTCGACTGATGGAACCTCTGCGATTTGTCGGGCAATTTCGAATCGGGACCGGCGAGTTCGCTATCTTCGAGCAGAAACCAATGTGGGCGCAATTGAGAATTTCAATAACGCTTTTCATCATTCTAAAGGAACGTATTTCATGTGGGCGGGAGGTCACGATCTTTGGGATTCCAGTTTTATCTCGAGGGCCGTTGGGCTACTCGAATCTGATTCAGCGGTAATCCTGGCTTATCCTGAAACCATGTTGATCGACACCGCGGGACGCAGGGTCAAGAAAGTCCCGGACGAAATGGACACTCGAGATATGTCGTCCGTCGATCGCTATTTAAAGTTTATCTCGCGAGTGCATTGGTGCAACATGATCCATGGTCTGTTTAGAAGTGACGTGATACGTAAGTCGGGAATGTTCAGAAGTGTGTGGGGACCAGACATTTTACTTCTGGCTGAGTTATCGTTGCGTGGTGAATTCGCACAAATTCCCGAGATCTTGTTCTATCGCAGAGAAAACAGACCGGATGACCACCAAGCCAGCGATGCCGAATCGAACCAGAGGTACCTTGCAACTCTGGAGGGAGCGAATGGCAAGTCACTCGACGACGGAATATCTGACAAATGGGCCAGCTTACGCAGCGCAATCCTTACGACTGTAAAAGATTCCGAGTTGAATTTACCTGACAAGCTGAATGCCTACTTGCGAACGATGATCTGTTTCAGAGTTCGGTATGGAGTACCGTTTCCAGGGGATTTTTTAATGCTTAGGTTCACGCGGCTCAGTCAAGCTTTGAAACCGCATTGATAGAATAAACGTTCTCGCAACAAACCCGATGTCTCTAGCAGCATATCCGTTAAAATTAAAAGACCAGCTCGGCGCCATGCTCTACAAGCGCAGAATCCAGAAGGCTCTGGCTCGAGAAGTAGAGCAAAGGTTGTCCAGCGGAAAGCCAATTAAACTCGTAGTAGGAGCGGGTCCGGGCACTGAGATAGTTGGGCCTCCGGATAGCATTCATGAAGAGTGGCTACTCACCGATCATGCAACGTTGGATGCCCTCGAGCCGGCTGATTGGGCCAACATTTTTGACGGCGCAACGCTATCGAGAGTTTTTGCTGAACATGTCGTTGAGCATTGGACCACAGACGGATTGAGGGTCTTTCTCAGGATAGTCAAAGGCTACCTGAGTCGTAACGGTAACCTGAGAATAGCAGTGCCTGATGGCTTTCACCCCGATCCCGCTTATATTGAGCAGGTGAAGCCCGGCGGAACTGGTCCGGGAGCGTACGATCACAAAGTTCTATACAACTATCAAACGCTGACTAAGATCTTTGTGGATGAGAACTGGGACTATGAACTTCTTGAATACTTCGATGAACAACAGGGATTTCATAGCAGATCATGGGATCGAGCCGATGGTTTTGTAGAGAGAGCAGCATTAACAGATCCGCGAAATGAGCAAAAGCCGCTTACGTACACGAGCTTGATTCTCGATGCTCGCCCCCGCAACCCAGTCCCATAAATATTTCCTTCGCGTTCGACCGTCTTATCTCCGGCGCTCCGCAGGCTCGTTGGCCTGATATACTGAAAATGAAAATCCTGATTATCGATACTTACTACCCGCTGTTTCTGTCGTCTCTTTACGCCGGAGACCCTGATCTGGCCACGAGGCCATATGAGCAGCAACTGAAACTCATCCTCGCCGAGTGTTTTGGCACCAGCGATTTCTACTCTGCAAATCTAAAGAAACTGGGCCACGAGGCTAAGGAAATAATTGCGAACTGCGAACCTCTACAGCGACAGTGGGCCAATGAACGTAAGATCCAAATAGGCGAGAAGTCGCGTTGGAGCTTACGTCGCAAGCGTCAGATTCCGTGGCCCTCCAGAAGCAAAGAGTCCGACTGGTTCTATAAGGTCCTGGCAAGTCAGATAAAGGAATACCGTCCGGATGTTTTATATGTTCAGGACATGAATATGATCGATGAAGAATTCATCAACGAGATAAAACCTTACTGCTCTCTGGTCGCGGGTCAGATTGCCTGCCCGCTCAAGCAGAATCCGCACTTCGGCGTTTATGATTTCATAACTTCATCCTTTCCGCACTTTGTCGAGCAATTCCGCAAGGAAGGCATCAAGAGCGATTATTTGATGCTGGGCTTTGATGCGAGGGTTTTGGATCACAATTACCCAAAGAATGATTATGGAGCAGTTTTTGTCGGCAGTTTGTCCAGGGCCCATCAGAGTAGGATCAAACTTCTCGAGCTGTTAGCGTGCGAAAAAAAGATTGAGATTTGGGGCTCGGGGATCGATTCATTGAATAATAAGTCTCCGTTGCATGCTGTTTTTCATGGTGAAAGCTGGGCGCTGGATATGTATGGCGTGCTTCGTAATTCGAAAATTGCTATCAATCATCACATCGACCTCGCGGGAGCATATGCTAATAACATGCGCCTGTTTGAGGCGACAGGAGTCGGTACGATGTTACTTACTGACTGGAAAATGAATATCGGTGATATGTTTGAACCAGGCAAAGAAGTAGTAACTTATCGTTCTCCGGAGGAATGCTCGGAGTTGGTTTCATACTACTTGTCCCACGAGGATGAGAGAGCGGCTATCGCACGCGCGGGCCAGATCCGCACGTTGAGCCAACACACTTATTACCATCGCATGCAAGAACTGTCAGAACTTCTGGCCCATCAACTTGCAGGAAAATGCGCTGCAGGCAGAATTTAGAGAGTGACCGAATGCCGAGTATGATTTCCACAGCGATAGAGCTACAGGCAAAAGCAAAGAAGATAGCCTGGAAGAAGCTACATCAGAAAAGGGTAGCAACCTATTTGAAGTCTGATCGGCGGCCGTGGAGTCCCGGTTATGATGAATACCGGCTTGAATACCTGGCGCAGTCGATTTCCAATCCTGCGCTTGCCCAAATATTCAAAGATGGCGGCGCGTTACCAGATAAATATGGCTTTCGTCTTGATGCCAGAGTGATCGAGATACCATGGGTTTTATCAAGGCTACCTGACTCAGATGGCGATTTTCTGGATGCCGGATCAGCATTGAACCATGAGTGCGTACTTGAATCGGAGGCATTAAGAAAGAAGAGAACCACGATCGTCACGCTTGCTCCCGAAGGACAGGCCTTTTGGCGGCTTGGGGTTTCCTACGTTTTTGGAGACATGCGCAATTTGTTCTTCAAGAACGAATGGTTTAGCGAGATCGCATGCATCTCAACAATTGAACACATTGGAATGGACAACACGATGTACGCCGAAGACTTGAATATTGCTAAGAGGAGTGACCCTGGCGAATTTGTTCTAGCTGTGAAGGAACTTAAACGAGTTCTGAAACCCGGTGGCGTGCTGTATATAACATTTCCGTTTGGCCGTTACGAAAATCACGGTTGGTTTCAACAGTTCGACGCCGTGCTTGTCGACACGCTGATAGATGCGTTTGCACCGTCCCGCCGGCACGAAGCGATCTTCCAGTATCATCCGGACGGCTGGCAGCTAAGCAATCGCGAAGCGTGCAAGGACTGTGAATTTTTTGATGTTCACACCAGTAAATACTCAGATCCGAATTCGACGATCGAATACCCTCCGGACTATCCGGCGGGCGAGCGTGCAGTTGCTTGTTTGGAGTTGAGGAAGTGATCAAGAACCTCCTCAAACAAAAACTCAACCAAAACACATTGAACCGGCTCCGTCGTATGAGGCGCCGGGCTGCCTTTCACTCCGAAGGACTCCTCGGAGGAGGGCCGCGGCGGGAAGAGTTTTTACTCCGGCTCCTGGGTCGACACTACGAGGCGCAGTTTCGACGTGACTGGCAGTTGTCGGAGGAAGAGCCGCATTTCTTTTCCCACCGCATAGGTTTGTTTAAGCTCGCTTTCGGCGACGAGACAACCGGGCCGTACGCCTACTCGCGCGCTTTTTACAGCGCCGAGGTCGTGCGAGAGGGAGACCGGCTCCTGGACATCGGCTGCGGTGACGGGTTCTTCACTAAAAGATTTTTGAGCGCGCGCTGCTCGAAGGTGGACGCGCTTGACGTGGAGCCGAGCGCGATTCAGGCAGCGCAAAAAGACAACTCCGCCCCAAACATCACCTACTACTTGCTTGACGCTGTGAACGAGCCGTTCCCCTCCGACGAGTACGACGTGATTGTTTGGGACGGCGCGCTGGGCCATTTCTCGCCGGAGACGACTCACCTCATGCTCCAAAAGATTGTCAAACACCTGGCGCCCGAAGGCATTTTCGTCGGCTCGGAATCTCTCGGGCATGAAGGAACGGACCACCTTCAGTTCTTCGAGTCCCTCGAGGTTTTGCGTGAGATCTTCCGCGGCCATTTCCGGCACATCGAGCTGCGCTCCACTGATTACCGCATCGCAGACTTTGTGCGAAGCGAAGCCTATTGGCGGTGCGCCCAAACGCGAGACCGGCTGGAAAGCAATCACTGGCAGACGTAGATCGATTATTTTTTGTGCTTCGTTGCAGCAAAAGGTTATATTCACCCGCAATGACCGGCGTTGAAACAGTCGAGCACAACGGCACCAAATACGCAGAAATCATCTGGGCAGGCACGGAGGTAAAGCAGACGAAGTTTTTCTCTCCTGCTGATTCCTCGTTCCAGTTCGGCTTGCTGGCCCATGAAGCGGGTTTTGTCGAACCTGCTCACTACCACAAAACCGTCGAGCGCGTCATCAGCGATCTCCAGCAGATGTTTGTCGTGCAACGCGGCGTGGTTGCGGTTGAGTTCTTTGACGAACACGCCCGGATGTTTCGCGAAGTGGTCTTGCGCGCGGGCGACGGCATCGTGCTGATTCACGGAACGCACGCCGTGCGCGTCATCGAAGACATGCAATGCATTAGCGTGAAACAAGGTCCTTTTCTGGGGCCGGAAAACGACAAGATCAACGTCGAGGTCAACAACAATTAAATGATCGAAGTCTTCGAGCCAATCATCGGCGAGGAAGAGATCGAAGCGGTTGTTGCTGCGCTTCGTCGCGGTGAGATCTCGGGTTCGTTTGGCGAATCAATTCCACGGTTCGAACAGGAATTCGCTGAGTACTGCGGCTGCAAGCATGGAATCGCCGTGAGCAGCGGCAGCACTGCGCTTCATCTTGCGGTTGCGGCAGCCCGAATCGGCGCCGGCGACGAAGTCCTGATCAGCGCCAGCACCAACATCGCGACCGCACTCGCCGTGGCCCATAACGGCGCGATCCCGGTGCCGGTTGATTCCGAAGGTGTTACCTGGAACCTCAATCTCGATCTCGTCGAGGATCTGATTACCGAAAAAACAAAAGCCATCATCCCCGTGCATCTTTACGGCCATCCGGTCGACATGGATCGCCTCATGGAGATTGCGCGGCGTCACAATCTCATGGTCATCGAGGATTGTGCGGAGTCGCATGGCGCCACCTGCCGCGGACGAATGACCGGCAGCTTCGGCGACATGGCGTGCTTCAGTTTTTATGCAAACAAAGTGATCACCACGGGCGAAGGCGGCATAGTGACGACGAACGACGAGCAGCTTGCCGAGCGTTTGCGTCTGCTGCGCAACCTCGCGTTTACGAAACCGCGCTTTCGTCACGAAGCACTGGGCTTTAACTTTCGCATGACCGGATTCCAGGCCGCGATGGGATCGGCGCAGTTCGCGAAGATCGATCGCATCGTTGCGGAAAAGCGTCGCGTGGCGCACACGTATAACGAGTTTCTGCGCGATGTCGAGGGTCTGCAACTGCCGCATGAAGCTGAGTGGGCACGCAACGTCTACTGGATGTACGCAGTGGTGGTCCAACCGGAATTTGGCATCAGTCGAGATGAATTGATGAAGCGGCTGCGAGAGGCAGACATCGACTCGCGCACCTTTTTCTGTCCGATGAACCAACAACCATGCCTGCAGGCGCTGCCCGAGTTTCGCGCCGTGCCGTGTCCGGTGGCGGACAGTTTGTGGGAAAACGGCCTCTATCTTCCTTCTACCTACTCGCTTTCGGAAGAAGTTATCAAACAGATCGCAGACGTTGTCAGGCTCGCTTCCGACCGCCGGAAGGAAGCGTTGCACATTTAATCCACCTTGACTTCATACTCAGGCAGATACGCGGAACTCTACGATCTCTTCTACGCGGACAAACCGTACGAAGCAGAGGCAGCATTCGTCGACCGCTGCCTGCAGGAATATTCCATTGGCCCAACTCGGAACTTGCTCGAGCTCGCGTGCGGCACCGGCACGCACGCTTTGCTGCTCGAGAAGCACGGCTAC
>Ga0075433_10005152_pt1 | contig 10251 bp, 7 predicted proteins | sample RhiMethybrSRZTD2_FD_75299 | JGI IMG/M metagenome (GOLD analysis project Ga0075433, IMG submission 75299) | Populus rhizosphere microbial communities from Tennessee, USA - Rhizosphere MetaG P. TD hybrid SRZTD2 | ecosystem: Host-associated > Plants > Roots > Rhizosphere > Soil | place: USA... | reverse complement strand
TGTTTTCTGAGGGAGCGCGGAGTGGGAGAGTTTCCGGATGGCACCGTTTCGGCGCGTTACGGATTCATCCATGCTCTTTACGTAAACACACTTTACGACCGCATACCTGCAGCTCGGCGCTCCAAGCTTCACAAGGATATGGCGGAACGGGGTGAGATCATTTACGGAGATCACGTCGGCGAAATAGCTACAGAGTTGGCGATGCACTTTGAGCAAGGCCACGACTACAAACGCGCGGCAAAATATCTTCAACAAGCTGCCGACAAAGCTCTCCGCCGATTTGCATATCGCGAGGCGGCCGGGCTCTCGCGACGAGGTCTCGAGCTTCTTGGTAAGTTGCCCGACACTGCTGAGCGCGCCGAGCAGGAACTTTATCTGCAACTCGCGCTGGGCTTGCCATTGATCGCGACGAAAGGTTATGCGGCGACTGATGTAGGGAGCGCCTATGCAAGAGCTCGAGAACTATGTCAGCAGTTAGGCGAGAAACGGGAGATCTTTGAGGTACTTTGGGGACTCTGGGCCTTTTATCTATTGAGAGCAGACCTGGAAATAGCCCGCGAAATGGCCGAGGAGTTTCTTCGCCTTGCCGAGCGCCAGCCAAATGCAGGGCTTGTGACGCGAGGTCATATCGCGATGGAGGTTACCCTCATGCATCAAGGGGAATTTGCTCCCGCGATGGAACATTTTGAGAAAGGGCTCTTACTCTACGATCCTGAACAGGATCGCGCTGATTCTTTCCGATATACACAGAACCCCGCGGTTAGCTTGCGTTGTCATGCGGCATGGACTCTTTGGTTTCTCGGGCAACCGGATCAGGCCTTGGAGCGGATTCTTGAAGCTCTGACTCTGGCTCGGGACTTATCTGAACCCCACGTTGTGGCGCACACTCTTTATTTTGTTGCTATCGTTCATCTCCTTCGTCGGGAGCCTCAACTCGCCCGAGAATTTGCCGAAGCTTCCAGGGATGTTTCGAGCGAACATGGCTTGGTGCTTTATGACGCGAGTGCAACGATTGTGCTGGGCTGGGCACTGAGCGAACAGGGAATGGAGGAAGAGGGAATTGAACAGATGCGACAGGGAATTGCTGCGCATGAAGCCACGGGTACTGAAATGGCGCGTCCTCTGTTTTTGTCGCTGCTGGGCGAGGCATTGGGAAAGACACACCAAACCGAGGAAGGACTGGACTTACTGGAGGAAGCACTGTCACTGATCCATCGCAAAGGAGAAAGATGCTATCTTTCCGAGCTTTACCGTATCAAAGGCGAACTGCTGCTAATGCGAGACGAGAAAGTAAGGATTAACGGCGAATTGGCTGACGCTTCTGACGCCGAAGCGTGTTTTCATGAGTCCATCAAGATTGCCCAACAGCAGAAAGCGAAAGCTTACGAGCTTCGCGCGCGGATGAGTCTCTCGCGCCTTTATCAGAACCAGAACAAACACCAGGAAGCACGAAATGTTCTCGCACAGATCTACGACAGCTTCACCGAAGGATTCGATACGGCGGACTTGCGTGAGGCTAAAGCGCTCCTCGATGCGTGACCATGTCCGATATGCTTTAGCTTGTCGTGATGCAACCAACCAAGCCCGAAATGAATTAGAGGTCTCTAGGACGAAGGGCTCGGTTGGTTAAGTCACGACAAGCTAAAGCATATCGGACATCAACTTGCATATTGCTCCTCAACGGTCAAGGCAAACACTAGTGCCCCAAACAGACCGATGACTCCAGCCACCACGAAAGGCACTTCCGGCGTTAGTTTCCAAAGTAACCCGCCGATAGCCGCGGCGGGCGTTATTGAAAGGCTGCGCACGAGATAGTAAAGACCAACTGATCGTGCTCGGACTCCTTCTTGTGCAAAGTCCACAATCATTGCCTTACGCGCAGGCTCACCAATCTCTCTTAGTCCACCGATTACAAATGCAAGTATTAACAACCAGACGTTCGACGCGAGAATGATAGTGAGGGGAAACAATGCAAAGCAGAGGAAAGTGGCAATGACAAACGGCTTGCGTCCGATGCGGTCAGCAATTTTACCCGCCGGCACATAGACAACGATCGACGTGATCATCTGAATCGCGACAAGACTGCCGTAAAAAGCCACAGAGAAGTGTTTGATGTTAGTGACGTAAAGAATAATGAGAACGCCAGTCATGCCTTCGCAGATTCGGATTATGATATCCGACAGAAGCAGGCGCTTTAACACTCGATGAAAGGTTCGCCAAATAACTAGTATCTTTATGGGCGTAGGTCGTCTGCCATCCACGCGGAGTTTCCTTATCAAGATGAGAGCGGCGCCCGCACAAAGTAGTGTAATGACCAGCGCTAAATGGATGCCCTTGATAATTCCGAGCCGCGCGATGACTGCGCCACCAAGAATTGGCGCTAAGACTATGGGAATGCGTTTAAGGACAGACTGTATTGTGAAGCCCATTGCGCGATGCTCACGCGGCAGTGAATCTCCGATAATCGCAAAGGTGGCCGGAGATGCCATGCTCTGCCAGGCCATAGCCAATGCCAGCCCAATAAACAAGACGGGCCAGGAAGAGCTGATCAGGTAGACGATGTAACCGCTACTCGCAATACCAACAAGCAGCAGGAATGCACGGCGCCTTCCCACGTGATCAGCCAGCCATCCGCCGGGATATTGATAGAGAGCATCGAGAAAGTCTTCGACCGTTCCAAACAAGCCAACGATTGGAGTGCCTGCTCCGAGGGCCTCCAGATATTTCGGAAGAAATTTCTTCCATAACTCTTCGCCGAATCCCAGAACGAAGATCGCAGAGGAAGCCAGCAAGACATTGCGTTCGAGTCGAAAGTATTTAACGAACCTGTTTCCGGCGGCACTAATTGTCGCGTCAGGCACGGGCATGCTTACTAGACACTGTCCTTAATGAGATGTAATACTATTGCCGCAGTGTAACGAGTGTTACGACATTAGGCAATGAGGTAAGTATGGTGGGATTGTTTTCAGATCAGGTGCGGTTGTTAGCAGTGATTGTTGGTTGCGCAGCTCTCTGGTCGGTTGAGTCATTAGCACCGTTGTATCTTCAGGCCAACCGGTTTCGCCGGGCGAGACCTAACATTGTGCTTGCCGTAATTCTAATTGTCACTAACCTCGCGTTGTCCTTTGCCACAGCCGGCGTGGCTACCTTTGCAGCGCAACACGATTTGGGCATTTTGTTGTTGGTTAAGATGCCGCTTTGGTTGGCGACACTGTTTGGTATTGCCGCTCTGGATCTTTTCACATACATCGCTCACGTATTGCTCCACAAGAGTGGGATAGGGTGGCGATTTCATCGAATTCATCACAGCGATAATCAGGTGAACGTAACAACAGCCTTCCGACAACATCCCGGCGAAACCCTCTGGCGCATTTTGTGGCAGATCCTCGCCACTGTTTTATTTGGTATCCCCCTGTGGATGTTGGCCATCTATTTATCTATTTCTACTTTGAACGCTCAACTGGAACACGCGAATATTCGTGTGTTTGAGCCTGTGGATCGAGCGCTACGACTATTATTTGTCACTCCTAACATGCACAAGGTCCATCACTCAAGACGGCAATTTCAGACCGACACAAACTACTCGAACATTCTTTCGGTGTGGGACCGTATGTTTGGTACGTATACAGCGGGTGTTGATTTTGATCAGCTTTCCTACGGCCTGGATGGGTTTGACCAGGAGGACCAGCAGACATGGAGAGCTCTCTTGAAAACACCTTTTGCCGCAAGTCTCTAGTTGAGATTTAGGACAGTGGAAAGAAAAAAGGCCGCTCGATTTGAGCGGCCTTTGTCGATTTCTTCAGAGATTGATGTTTACTTGCCAGTCACCGCTACATTAGCTGGCTTGGACTGAAGCTGCCGCCAGTAGTCGTTCACGAAAGCCTTTTGTTTACCGTGACCAACTCCTGAACCGAATTCGTATTGGTTCATTTCAGCCATCACCTGATCAAGACTCCAATGATCATGGGTGAAGCGGTAAACAGCTCCCATCACTCCCGTGCGGTGCCGTCCTCCGGCGCAATGCACGAAGAACTTGCCGGTGGCAGGATCATCTACAACCTTTAGGAAGGCATTTATCTGATCCATGCTGGGATAGCTCTTGTCTACCATTGGAATGTTCACATATTTCAAGCCAGCCCGTTCTACTGCTGGTTGCTCATATTCACGGGAATTGTCAGTTAAGTCGATAATCGTTTTGATCCCGAGGGCAGCGAGTGCTGAATAGTCTGAATCCTTGGGACGGGATCCTCGATAAAATCGGCCATCCATCTGGCCGAAATTGTCAATTTTGATGTTTGAAAATTTGCTCTCTTTTCCTTTGGCTTGGGCAAATCCGGCAAAGGCGGAAAAGATCATTAATAGGGTAGCCAGGGCAATCGGTAATCTTTTCGTAAAGCTCATTTAATTCTCCTCGAGACTTAGGACAAATTGAAATCTTTATCGGGGTTGCGAGGCATTTGAACGAAAGCAAGTCAGACTCAATCAAACTTTATTCATGTCAAATACATGTACTCAGATTCACGAATTCTTCCATCAGTTGCACTCGTTTTAAGACACGATTTGCGTGTCGAAACACACGAATTGGAGCGAATTCTCCGGCGCGTTTTTCGCGTGGCAAGAAGTCAGCACTACCTCGCGGTAGCGGGTGGGTGCGCAGCCAAGATCAGTCGTAACGGCAAGCGTGCACCCACCCGCTACCGCGAGGTGGTACCGACTTCTTGCAACTTGGCGGGCAACTCCACTATGAACTTTGTGCCTTCCCCGGGCATGCTGGACATCGTTATCGTTCCTTCATGTACGGCTACAATCCATGACACTATCGACAGCCCCAGACCTGCTCCTCCTTGCTCACGTGAACGGGCCTTGTCAACCCTGTAAAAACGATCAAAGACGTAAGGTTGAGCAATCTCGGGAATTCCAATGCCTGTATCAGCAACGGTTAATTGGGCATTCCCGTTGTGTCTCACCAGGTTAATTGACACTTGTCCACCGCTCGAAGTGAATTTGACTGCATTGTCCAGAAGATTCAAAACCATGCGTTTCAGCAAATCCTTATCTCCGTTCAGCAGGACAGGTTCCGAAACTGTTTGCGTCGTAAGGTGAACGCCCTTGCGATTGGCCAATACCTGCGCTGCACGAGCGCAATCACTAACAACGTCATTCAAAGATAAAGATTGCTTTAGCAACGTTGGTGAGCCTTGCACCGGTTGTCGAGCGAGCACGAAGAGATCTTCGACGATGCGTGACAGGTGCTCCGCCTCTTCCTTGATCAGAGTCAGCGACTGCTGATACTCATCCATGGTTCTGGGCTTGTTTAGAGACACCTCAGTTTCGCCTCTTAAGACAGCGACGGGCGTTCTCAGTTCGTGGGATGCATCCGCGATAAAACGTTGCTGTTCTTTGAAGGAATGTTCCAGGCGGTTTAGTAGCTCATTGATTGTTGTAGCCAGTGAACCAAGCTCGTCGCGAGAATTTGTTATGTCAAGCCGAGATGAGAGGTTTTCGACAGATATGCGTTGTGTCTGTCGATTCATTATGGCGACCGGTCCCAGGCTCTTTCGAGCAAGGAAGTAGCCACCGAATGAAGCTAGCAACAAAACAACCAGCACTCCCGCAAAGAAATCTCGTCGCAATTGTCTAAGACCGTCGTCTATCACGCTCACTGGCTCGGCAACTGTGGCGAATCCAATTTGTTTCTCCGCCTCGAGCGGGACGATAGCGAGACGAAGACCAGCTACTGTGGCAACGCTGAAGCTTTGCTCGCGGGCTTGTTGGAGAGTTGATGGCGAAACGTGTACGCCAATGGCTGAGGCATTCTTCGATGAAGCCATTGTGCGTCCATCGTTGTCTAGTAGGAAAACATAGCGTTCGGGAAATATCAGCTCCGTGAGAACTACCTGGGAAGCTTTCGCTACTGACTGTTGTTCTTCAAACTCTTCCTGGTAAGCGCTGGCAACGGTTTTAGCTGTCGAGCGCAGCGATTCATCCTGACGATCATAGAAGACTGCCGACGTTGCTTTGTACAGTAAGAAGGCAAACACTACGAGCGACAAAGCAAGCACACATGCATACCACAACGTTAGGCGAATGCGAACTGAATGAAACATAGTTAACTGGTCAGTGGTCAGTAGTCAGTGGTCAATAGTATAGGACCTATACGACCTATTGGACCTATGACAAATTACTGACTACTAACCACTGACTACTGACTACAAAAACGCCCTGCCAGCGGAATTCAAAATTTCCAACTCAACGCTAATCCATACTGACCCGCGCGCCGATTGTATAAAGGCTCGATGGCTGGCCATGACTTGTGATCCCGCTGTTCTGTGAAATCTGAATCAGCTGAATCTGGCTGGTGATGTGCCTTGAAAACGTAACGTCCAATTCCGTATCCCATGGCGCTTCCGACCACGACGTCAGAAATATAGTGGTTGTGTCCGGTAAAGCGCGCAATGCTAACGGCGCTTGCTAATCCGTACGCAGCAATTTGAACAGCACGTGATTGGCTATATTCATGCGCGACAATCGTAGCGACTGACCATGCCTCAATGCTATGACCCGAAGGAAAGGAGTTACCACTGTCAAAGAATTCGCTTCGGTCGCGTCCGCTTTGTGGTCTTCCACGTTGAGAGATTCCTTTGAGGGCGCCACTAACGATCGCACTATCAAGCATAGCCTCGGCGCTTAGTATGCCGGTTTCTCGGGCGCGATCGTTTTTTGTCTCACGGCCGATAAAATAGAACGTACCTACAAAGGCACCGAGGCCATAGAGAGAGCCTCCATAGCTTACCGCGCGGCTCAATCTCACCTGATTATCCGTTTCGAGCATCTCGTCGCCAGTGATGCGGTCCGTAGTAATCAAACTTCCGAATCCAACTACCGCCGGAATCAACCACTTTGTATCCTTACGGTCAAGATGCAACGGACTTGTCCAGATCGCTTTTTGATCCTTCAAAATGTTTTTGAAGAATTCGTGTTCCAGTGATTTAGTTTCATCCGGTGGTTTGTCCGGGGAAGGTGTTTGCGCGCGCCCGACACAAACGTAAACAAAGCATATAACAAGAACACTCAACACTCGCTTATAACTTCTCACGTTGCCTACCCCCTTGTCGTACGAACATTACTTACTGACGACCAAAACCACGAATGAGTCTGGCTTGATGCTCCGTTGCGGCCGGCCGCCAGGAGTTGCGGCGGGAGTCTCGACGTACTCGGCCGTGCTTAGAAAGATTTTGCTCGTCTTTGGATCGAAAGCCATTGTCCTCGCGCCTGTTTGCGTCTTTACCGGCCCGACATCTTCATAATCATTAGCTGCTTTTTCACGAAAGACGCTTAACACTCCTTCGCCACACGAGAAGAAAACTAGTTTCGCTTGCGGATCAAAGGCCGCAAAGTCCACGCCTCTACCAATTGCAAAACTCGTGATGACCTTTCCAGTTACAGCATCCATGACCACCATCTTCGGTTCATTCCGGCAACCAATGAACAGTCGTTTCGTTTTGGCATCGTAAGCCAAACCAGTTGGCGTCTTTGCTACACCGATTGGAAAGCGGTTCTTAACTTCAAGCGATTTCGGATCAAATGCAACGACCTCATTTGTATCCTCAATGTTCACGTAGATGAGTCCGTCTGCAATTATCGCCGATTCGCCATCGCCTTCAACTTTTACCGTACCGACAACTTGACCGGTTTTGGCATCGATCGCGCTGATGTCGTGTGATCCGTGATTATTTGTAAATACTCGTTTCGTCTCCGTGTCGTAGTAGATGCCATCCGGGCCTTTGCCAACATCGATCTTGTTGATGAGTTGAAGTGTGGTCGGATCAAACATCGACACTTTGTTCTCACGCCCGTTGCTGGTAAAGCCATGCTTAAATTCATTCGCCAGCGCCACTCCATGAACACCCGGTGTATCAGCAATCGTTCCAACTAACTTGCCAGTATCCGGATCGATAACATCAACCTGTGTCCCATGTGCGAGATATAAACGACGATTTGAACTGTCGATAGTTACGTAATCAAAACCCCCGTTGCCGGGAACCGGATATCGTTTCTCTAATTTGTATCCTGAACCGCCGCCCTGGATGATTGCGAGCGATAATGATGCAGCAGCGATAAGACCACACTTAAGACTTAACATTCGATTTCTCCTTTTGGAGTGCGACGGCCTGCCGTCGCTTTGTTAGAGCGTAAGCCACCCGAGAGACCTGCGATGACAAAGCGACGGCAGGCCGTCGCACTCCAAAGATCATCTGTGGCTAATCATGCTTCCGAAGCATTGCATAAATCGTAGGTGTGACGATCAACGACAGGGCTAACGCGACAGTCAACCCACCAATCACAGCGATCGCCAGCGGTTGAAGGAGTTCTGCGCCCGCACCAATAGCGAGTGCAAGCGGAAACATCCCCAGCATCGCCGCTAGTGACGTCATCAAAACTGGTCGGAAGCGTCGTCGGCCTGATCGCAACAGAGCCTCGCGTAATGGCTCTCCCTCTGCCAAATGTTCTTCTACGGCATCCAGCATCAGAATACCGTTCTTTGCTACGATGCCGACGATCATGATCATTCCCATTAGTGAGACCACGTTAAGCGTTGAGCGGGTGATGAAGAGCGCCAACAACACGCCGCTCAAAGCGAGAACTGCTCCCGTGGCAATTGAAATAGGATGAGCGAAAGATCGAAACTCAATAAGCAACGTTATGAACACAAGCAGGACAGCCAGCACAAGCGCCAACGCCAGTTCACGAAAGCTTGATTGTTGTTCCTGGTAGAGTCCGCCATACTCGACCGTCATTCCTGGCGGTAATTTTACGTCTTTTGCGAGTTCACTTTGAATCCGCTGAATCGCAGTTCCCAGATCGCTTCCTTCCAGGCGACCTGTAACAGCGACCATCTGCCGGAGGTTTTCACGTTCAATTTCAGCCTGACCTTTGTCATACTCGATGTCCGCAACTTGATCTAGTCGAAATAGCTGACCCGACGAAGAGCGGACTTGAATTGCCCTTACCCTGTCGAGCGAAGTTCGAACGTTTGCCGGGAAAATCACTCTCACTTTGATCAGTCTGTCTTGCTGAAGAATTGAAGAGGCAGCATCTCCAGTCATCGCCGTAGTGATCGTACCGGCTATCTCATTTGCGTTAACTCCGAATTGTGACGCTCGTAGCGGATCAATGTTGAAGGTTATTGCGGGTCCACTGACGACAACGCCGTTCTTGGTATCAACCACGCCCGGAATTTTTTTGATCGCAGTTTCAACCTCGTCTGCGGTAGTGTGCAGAGCATTCGCATCTTCGCTGAACAGTTTCACTTCTATGGGTTCGGGATTACCTTGTAGATCACCAATGACATCTGGGACGATGCCAACAAATTCTATCTCAAGCGCCGGCTCAGCCTCGTTAATCTTGTCCCTTAATTCTGCAATTACTTGTTCCGTACTGCGTTTGTGACCGGGTTTGAGCTTGACCGCATAATCTCCTCGGTTTGGTTCAGTTACGAAGAGACCCATCTCAAGTCCCGTGCGGCGCGAATAGCTCTCGATCTCAGGTGTCTTTAATAACATCTCTTCGATGTCGTTGAGCATCCGGTTTGTTTCTGCCAGGGACGACCCTGGAGGAGACCAGTAATCGAGCACAAAAGCACTCTCATCGAATTCGGGTAAGAATTCTGAACCGAGCGAGTGATAGAGGACGTACGAGCCAACAAGCACGATGGCAATAGTTAGCATCACCGCCCACTTGTTATCGAGGGCAACGCCCAGAACCGATTCATATCGTCGAATTATCGCACCAAGAAATCTCCCGTGATGTTCATCGTCTACTTCACCTTCATCCTCTTTCGAACGCACAAACTTCTCCGCGAGGACAGGTGTAAACGTTAATGCGAGAACTAGCGATGTTAGTAAAGCAACGGACATGGTTAGCGCCAGCGAACGGAAAAACACTCCGGTTACGCCGGTTAACAACGTCAAAGGCAGAAACACTACAACAGGCGTAATAGTTGAGCCGATGATGGGCACAGTGATCTCTGAGACTGCGCTTTGGACCGCTTCGAGTCTCGTTTGTCCGCGAGACATGTGTGTGTAGATATTCTCAACGACTACGATCGCATCGTCGATCACCAAACCAATCGCCGCAGCTACGCCACCAAGTGTCATCAGATCAAAGCTGAGACGCGCCAACCACATCGCCAGAAACGTAACTAGTACTGTGACCGGAATAACCAGGATCGCCACGAAAGTCGTGCCCCAA
>Ga0075433_10005149_pt1 | contig 10253 bp, 12 predicted proteins | sample RhiMethybrSRZTD2_FD_75299 | JGI IMG/M metagenome (GOLD analysis project Ga0075433, IMG submission 75299) | Populus rhizosphere microbial communities from Tennessee, USA - Rhizosphere MetaG P. TD hybrid SRZTD2 | ecosystem: Host-associated > Plants > Roots > Rhizosphere > Soil | place: USA... | reverse complement strand
GCGAAGCGGGATGCCGTGTGGTAGTTCAGCGCGACGAGAGCAACAGCCACCAGGGAGACGAGAACCAGCGCGATCTTCAGATACGTGTTCATCACCAGCGCCGATCCGTACAGCTCGACGAATTGATGCCGTGCGCCTTCCATCGTTTTCGGGCTGATTTCACTCGTCGCTTCCAACACGCGGGCTCCCCTTTCACCTGAGGACGTGGACTTCGAACAGTTTCCAAGCAATCCACCCGACGCCCGTCAGAAAGCCCAGAAGCAAGGCGATCCCGAACATCTTCCAGTACACGGGCGGCAAGTCCGACCACACGACGTTATCCGGCTCCCGTTGATGATCCTGATAGTGCGAGAAGCGCCTGGACATTGCGGCTCCTTTAGCGCCTCAGGAACCGGTTCAGGCCTGGGAACGACGCCTGGCCGCCCTGGCCCGAGAAGATCGACGTGGTCAGCGATGGCACCAGTAGAATCCCGGTGCAGAACGTGATGACCACCGCGATGGCCTGAAGCGCGTAGACCCCATATTCTGCCTCCGTAATCGTCGGCGGGAGCGTGGTCACGTATCGAAAAATGAACCGCTCGAAGATCATCAGGAATGCGACGGCGACCACCGGGATGAACGAGTACTGGACGAACGCTTTGAACCATCCCCAGAACAGCCAATCGAGCTTCGGGACGATGAAGAATGGAACGAAGAGCGGGCCGAGAAGTGCACACACCGCGCTGGCGATCAGACCGAAGGCGATGACAGCCATCGACACAGCTTTCGCGCACGCGATCAGGAACAGCACCATCCAGTAGATGAGATTGGAGAGGATCGCGAGCGCGCTCGGCTGGACGAAGTGATCCGAGAGCTCGTCGAAGTGCTGGTAGATGTTGTCGAACGCCCGTGTCTCTAGAATCGACTGGAAGTAGAACGCCTGGTCCGTGATTAGGTTGCTGAACGACACGCCGATGCCAGGGATCGGTGACTCGTAGAACGCGATCATCGCGTAGCCGAAGGAGACGAACAGCAGGAGCTTCGCGAACTCGAACATCGAGTCGCCGAGGCCCTCGCGCGAGAACATCATCTGAATGCCATGCCACGCCAGCAGAATTGTGGCGAGCGATACGAACAAACGGAATCCGAGGCGCAGGAACTCCGGCTCGTACGTAAGCAGGAGGCCCGAGATCGCCTGTTGAATCGTCGGTATCAGATTGAGCTGCATTGACGCATCCTTACGGTTGCCGCCACGTGCGGAGTGCTTCTCCGTTTCCCGCCTCGAATTCCTCGTCCGCAACCCGGCGCGCGCGCCATTTGACGAGCTGCATGTTCAATGCTGCCGCTTCGGCGTCACGAACCTCCTTGTTCTCCACGAGCAGCTGCTCGAGCACCGCTGTCAGAAGTTGGATGCGTGCCTGCCGCTGACGGGCACCAACCGACATCGCGGCGCTAATCTTGTCGAGAACGGCCGTTGCGCTCTGCGTTGACGTCGGATCCACGACGTCGCGTTCGAGCGTGTCAAGCACTTGAAGCTCCGCTTGCCGACCATCGAGGCGTAGCCGACCCGACGCTTGAATGCCGGCGATCGCCGCAGCGTCTGCAACATCGACCAGGGCGAGACGCGAGCCGAACGAGCGCCGCGCCTGCGGAGACAGCTGATTCACTCGCGGCGATTGTTGCAACCGCGCCACGAGTCGGATGTAGGCGGCGCCGCCCGGGTCGCCTTGCGCGAGCGCATTCAGGTACGGAGTCGCATAGACGGCGGGACCGTGCGTTCGCCATGCGGGCACGCCAACGACTCGATACTTGGCCAGGCCGGTCAGCGCACTGAGCCGCCGGGCCATTTCGAGGATCCGGTCGTGTTGCACCTTCTGTAACTGATACAGCACCTCTTTCAACGCCGCCGTCGTGCTGTTGCGAGCAGTGGTAGCGGCGTCGAACACAACCAGCTGCGCAAGGGACGGTGACGCAGGGACGGCAAGGAGCACGGCGAGAAGAACGGCCCGCATCCAGATGGACGAGAACATCGCGACTGCCGGCGCGCCGGAACGAAGAATAGTTTTCATCTGTTGCTCCTTCGCTACGGTTGCCGCCAGGTTCGCAGGGCGTCTCCGGCGCCGGCTCGAAACGCTCGATTGGCAGCTTCGCCGTCTCGCCACGTCACGAGTTGCATGTTGAGCGCAGAGGCTTCCATGTCGCGCAACTGCTTGCTTCGCGCGAGCAGCTGTTCGAGCACGTGCGAGAGCAGCTGGTTGGCGGCCATGTCCTGGCGGCGGCCGAGAAGCTCGCTGGCAGCGACCTTGTCGAGAATCGCGGTGAGATCGTGATAGGAGCTCGTCGGATTCACCACATCCTGTTCGAGCGCCTGCACCGCCCGTTGCAGTTCGTCGTAGTAGCTTCGAGTCGTGCCGACCTGGTGACCACCTAACATCGCCACCGAGTCCGCGATCTCGACGTTCGCGTATTGACGCTCAAACGTCTGACGCGCGGGTGGCGTCAGCCACGCCGGTGCGTCCGGCCGTTCCAACGGCATCGCTGTGGCGAGGTACGCCGCACCGTTCGGGTCACCAGAGTTCAACGCCGCGATCCAGGGGCGTCCGAAGTCCCAACGCCCGGCATCATGCGAAGTGCGCACCAACGGCGGCGTTCGATAACGATCCATCCGTCCGATGCCTTGGGCCATGCGGAGGATTGTCAGGTACTGGGCGCGCAACTCCTCGAGATGGCGCTGCGTCCGCTGGACGATCAGGATCGTTTGGGCCAGGTTTGCGGGATCGATAACAGCGAGCTGGGCACCGACGTCGTTGGCACCCAACAAGACGATGAACATGAGGACGACCGCAGTTCGAGCCATGCTGACTCCTCTCTACTACCGAACGCGTGCCGCAATCGACGCCAGCTCGTATGCAGGCAACTGAAGATCGCTCGTGAGGTACACCTTGACGCGGTGGCCCTCGCCGATCGTGATCGTCGGTAGACGGTTCAGAAAGCGGTTCATGACCTGGAGGCTGGCCTGCGAGGCGGCGTCGGCCGCGCCACCCGCGATGATGACGGTGCGATCACCTGTTCCGCCAGCCAGACCGGCTGTTCCGATCGATTGCGCGAGGCCGCTGATCAGGCCGACGGCGCCCGCCGCTCCGAACGTGGACCAGTAATGTTGATTGACCTTGTCGCGCAGGCCGGCGTCGCCAATCTGATTGAGGCCGAGGAACTGATCGAGCCGCTGGGTGCTTCCATCCGGCATCAGCAGTCGGTGGAAGCCGACCGCCAGCCTCGTCTCGCCGAGGGCTTGAACGGGGCGCGTTTCGCCAAGCAGTCGCGCGCCGGCCGGGATCAGCACGTGCTGGCCGCTGTACGAGTACACGGGATTCGTGACGAGACAGTTCACGGGCGCGACACCGTTGCCATCGAGTCGGTTCGTAAGGACCGCATCTATGACGGTCCCTTCCAGCAAGGTGTGCATGGGGTCTGACGCGCCAATCGGTGCGGTGCGCTCCGGCGTTCGACCTTCAGCAGCCGGGGTAGTTGCCGCGCTGGGAGACGGCGGCGTGGTCGACAGTGGTGCGCTGTCCCGACGAGCGGGGCCGGATGCGCCGCCCGTCGCCCGGACGACGGCTTGAGCGATCTCGTCCAGCGACGAGTCCTGCGTCGGTAACGTCGACGACGCTGATGACGACGGCATCCCGGAATCGGGTCGCTCGGCTTCAGGGCGCCGACTCGAAACGACGTTACTGGCGAACAGGCTCGCGTATTCCCGACGCTTTCGGTCTGTCGCGATCGGATCTTCCGGACGAGGCCGCGCCGCCGGCTGGAACTGCTGTTCGGCTTGCGGACCAGCAGGGACCGTCTGAGTCTCCACCGGCTGCCTCGTGTCCATGGCCTGGAGGCGCTCCTGATAGTCTCGCAAGTGGTCAGGGTTCGGCGTCGTCGGCGTCGCCGCCAGTGCCACCGGCTTCGTCGGCGGCTGCCGCTCTCCGGTAAGAAGGATGACGAGCACGATGCCCGCAGCGAGTCCGACCATCAGCCATGTCTGAAACCTGCGCGGCACCACGCCCCGGGGCACCGGTCGATGGTCGGCCACGGGCGTTGCCCCAGGAGTGCCGGTCTGTTCGGCCATGGCCTACCGCCCGTGTTGATCGAACGCGAACCGTTGCGATCCGAGAGCGAGGTAACCGTGCTCGAGCACCTTCGGGACGACATAAGTGCCCTCTCGAACCTGGAAGTTCACCAGCGCGGGTTTACCGTCCTTCACTTCGTACAAAGCGGGAAGCTCGGTCGCATCCGACTTCACATACGTGAACTGACCGTCGTGCCAGATCGATCGCACGAGGAAGGGGCGCTCGTACTTAAAGCTGCCGTACGGAAATTGAAGATGACCCGGATACTCCTGGCGGAATCCCGCGACGGCCTCCTCGGTCCTTCGATTGGCTTCCTTTAACGCGGTGCGCGTGTCGGCGAGTTGCTGTTCGAGCGCCTCAACCTCCGCCGCCGAGAAGTACTTGGGTTTGCCGGTTGGGCCCGTCGTCGAGCCCTCGACGTACACCTTCAAATCGGGAGCGGCTGCTTTTTCAGTCAACAGGAACGAGTAGATCGCGCCGCTCTTGGTGACGAGGTTCAGATTCGTCGCAGCGCCTTCTTTCGCGGGTTTCACGTGCGCGATGTTGTGCGTCGAGCTGATGACCCAGAAGTCTTTGTCGCCGCAGATGACGTCGAGGATCTCCTCGCCATCCGGCAGCACGATCATCGTCGTGTAGCGGAGCCGCGTTTGTAGAGGGATGACACCTCGCTCAGAGGCCGCGACTTCACGAACACCGGTCTGCGCATCCGCCGTCCCGATCGAGATCGTTAGAGCTACCATCAACGCCCAGCACCGCGATCGCACTCCCATCACTGCACCTCCATCACGCCGAGGTCGCAAGCCGGTCCAGACCAGCCTCGAAACCGTGTTCCCTGAAGACCGACGCCACGAGCTCGTTGTCGATCGGCGTGTTGGTGTAGATCCAGTAGCTTTTGGGATCGACTGAGAGCATCAGCACCTTCGTGAGATCGGGGCGCTTCAGCAAGAATTGGCTTCGTGGCACGAGCGCCGACAGCAGCTCGAGTTCCATTTCATTCAGTTGAAACAATTCGGCGTACCGTGCTCGATCCAATGCGGGATTGGCGAGGAGCAGCTTCGTCGGGCAGCTCTCGACAACCGTTCGGAGCATGTCCACTGACGAAAAATCCTCGACCGTCTGCGTCGCAAGCAGCATCGCCGCGTTCTTCTTCCGCCACGTCTTCAACGCCTCCTGCACGTACGCACGCAGCGTCGGGTTCTGGATGAATCGCCACGCCTCGTCCATCACGCACAACTTCAGCGTTCGAATGCCCTTGTCGGCGTCGATGCGGTCGTTCACGCGGTGGAGGATGTAGAACAACAGCGGCTCGATGAGCGATGGAAACGCTCGCATCGCCTCGAAGTCGAAGACCTGCAGTCGCTCGAATGTCAGGGTGTCTTCGACGTGGTCGAACAGGTCGGCATACCTGCCGCCCTCAACCCACCGCTGGAGTCGTGCGGAGAGGCCGCGAGGCAGCAAATTCGCAACCGTGAACAGGCGACGTTGCGCAGGCTGCAGCGCGTACACGTTCTCGACGGCATCGTAGACTTCGCGGTCCTCGACTTCGCTTAGCCGGTATCCGTCTTCCCCTTCTAGGAGCACGCGCACGAAGCCGTGGAGGAAGTGCAGGTGCTCAGGGGTCGGTTCGAGAACGAACGGATTGATGGTCACCGACCGCTGCCGGAGCCCAAGCTCCACGTACCGGCCATGCAGGAGCGCCGCAAGCTTCCGGTAGCTGTGTCCCAGGTCCAGGATGATTGTGAAGGGATCGTACTGTTGTGCGCTGGTGACCAGAAAGTTCAGAAGAAAGCTCTTGCCGCTTCCCGTTGCTCCGAGTACGAGCGTATGCGCCACGTCCTGGACATGGAGGTGGTAGTCGAACGGCGTGTGATGCGGCGTCTCGAGCACCGCGACAGGGTTGGCCAGCAATGCCGAACCCGCCGAACCGTGGTCGACGGTGAACAGAAAGCCGAGATCGGCGGCGTGCGTTTCGAGCAGGGCCACGCGTCGAAGGTTGTGGGCACCGTTGCCGGGAACGATGCTGAGCCAGGCGTTCAGCAGGTTGTACGACTCGTCGAAAAATGCCCCGTCATGGACGGCAAGGACTTTCGCCGCCTCGGCAGCCTGGTGCTGCAGCGCGCGGCGGTCCTCGTTGTGCAACACCAGGGTCAGCGAGCACTGACCGAACACGTGGCCGTTGACTTCGATTTCGGTCAACGCGTCGCCGAGCTGCTTCACCGTCTCCGAGGCTGACTGGTCGACGAGCATGTCCTCCGTGCGGGCCTCCCCAGGCGTGATGTAGTTCACGAGCGACACGCGCTTGTTGAAGAAATGCCGTCGACGATTCTGGATGTCGCGCCGCATGCGGTCGGCGCCCATACGCTGCCACTCGAAACAGGCGACGAACTCACCGGGCACCGCGAACAGGTCGCCGAGCAGGTGCGCGAAGGTGTGGCTCGGTGGCTCCTTCATCGAGAGCGCCTTGACGAATCGCCGACCAACCATCAGGTGGTCGCGATGACATTCCACGGGTGAATCGCCGACGAAGTAGTCGATGTGAACGTCGGGCGCGGTCCGGATCGTCGCGTCGACGACGGACGAGTCGTAGTTCACCAACCGTCGCAGGAAGCGAAAGCACTCGGCGCGCGAGAGGCGGGTTGGACCGACGTCGGTGAGCTGTGCCTCGACCAGTTCCGCTTTGTGAACCAGGGTGTCGACAGCCGTCTGGAGTTCGGCGTCGAGGATGCGGAGCATATGCTGAGTGGACAACCATCTCCGCAGACTCTGGCGAGGGTCGCGCAAGAAGCGCGACAAGGTCGTCGTGGTACGCGCGGCGTTGGGTGGCTCGTAGAGAAGGACGAGAAACAGCTCGATGCGGGAGAGGGTCGAGCGCCGTTCGTTCAGGTGCGCCGCGCGGCGGCTCGCCGCCTCCTGTGCGATGGGTTCCGGGCAACCCGGCGCTACGAACGGATCGGCAGTGCGTTTGATCAAGTACTGGTACACGCGACAGCGTTCGTCGAGGACGCGCAACACCGCTTCCATGCGTCGAGCGATTGCGTGCCGTTGAGGGTGAGTTAGGCCGTCGACGTCGACACCGCGGATCCGGTACGCCATGGCGACGTGGCCTGCTTTCGTCAGCAGTGTCGACTCATCGACGAATCCCCATGGCGCGAGCAGCGTATTGAGGCCGGCTGCGTCGGTGTAGTCGCGAAGGATTCGAGAGACTCTCACCACGACACGACCTCCACGTCGAACCGCTCGTGCTTGCCGGGGTCGTAGCGCCGGCGCGCGCGGGAGGAGGCAAGCATGATCTGCAGCATCTGCGGATCCTTGCCGGTTGCCCACCGCGCGAAACCGAACAGTCCCACGAAGACGAGCAGACCCGCCAGGAACGAGTAGAACAGGTTGAACGTCGCCGCGCCCATCAAGAGCGCGAGGAAGAAGAGCCGTCTATCGACGCCGCACACCGTCAGCGGGCGATGCAGAGCCTTGTGGACGGCGTGATACGTCGGCTCGTTCGTCACGTCCAAGAACCTCTGTCAACGACGTTCAGAACAGCCAGACGAGGAACTGCCCGGCGAACAGCGCGAGGCCGCCGCCGAACACGATCCCTGAGATCTGCCGCTTGGCGCCTTGCTCCGCGAACATGAATAGAAGTCCGCCGATCACGATGGCGACGAGAGCCAGGGATCGAGCGAGCGGGCCGGTAAACGAGAGTTCGAGGTTGCGGGCGGCCCGCTCCCAGGGCGATTGCGCGAACGCAGCGCGTGGAAGCGCGACGAGCAGGAACGTGACAATCGTCAGACGCGTGCGTCGAATCAAGGGAGCGACACCAAAACCGGACAGGACGGCATTTGCTGGGACAAGACGCTGCATCGGCCACCTTCCTCGTTGACAATTCCTGCGCATCCGGCGAAGATGCGCTTCAGTGAGTGCATCAGGACGCGCCAGCTTGATGCCGCCTCGCTGATCTACTTCTGAATCATCGGTCGCGCGGTTGGCGTTCTGATCCGACTAGAACGCAAATCCGGACCGAAACCTTACAGCGCTGTCTCTCCTCCTCCGGCGGCCCTATACTGGCGTCGCTCCCTCAACCGGCGGGCTCTCAGCTCGCCAAGATTTCAGGGGGACGGCATGGAGCAACTGCAGAAACTCGAGTTGCTCGATCAGGACGGCAAGCCGATGGACCGTCGCATCGTGGCGACGCTCCGCAGACTTGTGTCGAAGTTCCGGAGGCAATTCCCGACGATTCGAGATGAGGTCGAGGTTCAGGAACTGTTCGAACACGTCGGCCGCGGTATGGCCAAGCGTGAGCGCGAGATCGGGACGCTTGAGAAACCCTCTGGCTACGCCTGGTCGGCTCTGCAAAGAGTGGCGATCTCAAAACTTCGCGGGACCTCGATCGAGTTCCACCGAAGGCGCGTCGAGACACAAAGCGGTCCGGAGCTCGTATCGCGGTTGCGCACGCTGGACGGCACGCTCGAACAGATCGAGCGGAACATCCTGTTGCAGGAGTTCCGCCGTCAGCTTACGCCGGACGAGGAACTTGTGTACGCGAACAAGTTGGCGGGGTACACGAGCGAAGAGATCGGTCGGTTGCGAGGCAGCTCGGCCGCCGCTGTCGATGTTGTAGTGACCCGTCTCAGACAGAAACTGCGAGCCTTCGTGAACGGCAACGGGAACGGGAAACCAGGCTGACATTTTCTGCGCGTCCGCGGTCCATTCAACGACTGCTTCGCGAATGCGACACTGAGACCGCCTATGACGGATTCCGGTCAGCGCTCTGACCACAGGTTCGAGATCGAAGACGAACTCGACGACCTATTCGCAAATGCCAGCCCGAATCCCAATCGGGAGGGATGCCCCTCTCGCGAAGGCTTGATTGCGTTGTCCCGTCGTGAAAGACCGATTGGCCACCCGGATTACCTGCACCTCGTGCGCTGCTCGCCGTGCTTCCGCGAGTTCCGTGCGATTCAGCAGGCAAACAAGGCGAGGACTCGTGCGAGGAAGCTATGGGCTGTCGCGGCAGCTGCGGTCCTCGTTCTCGCTGTCGGCGGCGTCTGGATTGCGCGGCGTGATCGTTCGCCCGCTTCCGTTTCGTCGCAGTCCGCTGGGAGTGCAGCTTCTGCGGTTCGAGTGGCCACACTGGATCTGAGGCCGTACACTGTCGTGCGCGGCGACGAACCGAAGAGAGAACCTGATCCCCTTACCATCCCACCTGGGCGCATCAACGCGACGCTGTTGTTGCCAGTCGGTTCACAGCCCGGCATGTACGATGTCCGAATTCTCGATCGGGATCTGCGCGTTCGAGCGTCAGCGAGAGGCTCCGCCGAGATTAAGAATTACGTCACGACGCTGCACACCCAAATCGATGCGAGCGGGCTTGGTCCCGGAGAGTATCAACTCGCCATGAAACGCGACGACGCTGAGTGGCAGATGTATCCGCTCCGTTTGCGTTGAAGTAATGAGGCGAAGCGTTCGCGAAAGTGTCGCCCAGCGAGCGCTTCGGCTCCAGCAATGCGCCCAGGAGTACGGATCTCGTCACCTCCGACCAACCCGCCAGAGAATATCCCTCCGGGTAACTTGTCCGGGTGTAAAATGCCGCCAAACTTGAAGCTGAAATCGGAAATTGCGGCCTAACCTCTTCGATGAGGAGCAGGCCAAGTGCGGGTGGCTTACCAGTTTGCGTCCTCGTCGTCCTTTGGAAATGACAGGGCTCCAAATGCCCTCGGTGGAGGTCTCACATGACGCGCTGGGTCAAATTACTCGTCTTAGCGGAAGCAGTGCTGTTGGGGTTTGCAGTCGGCGCGACCGCCCAACAACGGGACGAATTTGTCGAGTACACCGGGCCATTTCCGCTACCGAATGAGTTGATGAGTACATTCGCATTTAGGAGTATAGCTGGTGTCCAGTTTCCGAATCCTGGCGAGACGAAGTTCTTCTTCACGGACACCAAGAGGGCACATTTAGAAAATGGACGCTGGAACCCTCACATGGTGGCCCTGGTGCCAGGTATTGTTGCGCCGAACGCGTAACCATAGATTCCCCGGCCGAGAAATTATTCGAGCAGCACCTCTTAAAGTACTTTCGCCGCGCCTCCACGAAGAGCGATCCCGAAATGCAGGCGTTGAAAGTTAAAGCCGAAGAACAGGTCCAGGCCGAAGCGCGAAGACA
>Ga0075433_10005144_pt1 | contig 10261 bp, 10 predicted proteins | sample RhiMethybrSRZTD2_FD_75299 | JGI IMG/M metagenome (GOLD analysis project Ga0075433, IMG submission 75299) | Populus rhizosphere microbial communities from Tennessee, USA - Rhizosphere MetaG P. TD hybrid SRZTD2 | ecosystem: Host-associated > Plants > Roots > Rhizosphere > Soil | place: USA... | reverse complement strand
AGAAACCGCCGCAGGAATTCCAGGATCTCGCGCTGCCGGCGGGTCAGGGACATGCCGCCACGCTAGGCGAAGACTCGGCGAAAGTCAAGAAGATCGGAAGCGCTCCTCGGGAGTTCGAAACAGGACATTGAACGTGGTCAGGCTGCCGTAGCAGCGGGTGATGTAATGCTGCAGCTCGACCTTTTCCACTTCGCTCAGCGTCGGGTGGGAGTTGATTTTCTGTTCCAAAACCCTCAGCTGGTCCCGCACCATGACGATTTTGTGAAAGAAAGTGTCCAGAGGGATTTCCTTGGGCTGGGTCTCGCTTTTCCCGGGCTTGAGGACCAGCGTGCCTCCGGACCAGCGGCCCTCCAGCTCCGCGTCACCCAGGCCCAGCAAGTCCTGCAGCGCTTCCTTGACGGCGGCGCGGATTTCTTCATGAATCATCTCTTCCTCTCCCTGCGGATCCTCGCGTCGCATTCCTCCCATCTCCCGCTGCAGGGGAATCCTGGCGGGAACCTCCGCTTCCAGCAGCTCCAGACGGTGCTGCTCCGGTCGCAGGGTGCGCACCTCCCCACCCTCGAACTGGACCCGGACCGTCTCCCCGTCACCGAATCCCTGCACCTCCAGAACCTCTCCCCTGCCGAACTGGGAGCTGTATATCTTGTCCCCGGTCTTGAGTCGCTCCATGAAGGCCTCCCCCTCCCGGGGCCGGAACCACCGCACCCGGGGCGCCAGATTATACCTCTCTATCCGCCGAAGAGAGTGCTTGCTGCCCGGCGGCCAGGTGACGATAATACGGGCGATTTCATGGAGGTCTCCCCTGGGGGCACCCCACGGCCATCCCCCCGTCAAGCTTCTAGTCGCCTTGCTGACTTCCGACCTGCAGATCATGGAGGAGGTGGAGCGGCGCTTGTCCGCCGCCTACGGCGGGGTGGAAGACCGCACCGAGATTTTCCTGTTCACCTTCCCGGGCCGCTTTCAGCGCGAGATGGGGGAGAACCTCAAGAAGCGCATCATCTGCTTCGAGCGGCTGATGCCTGTGGAAGATCTGCCCGAGGTCAAGAAGCTCACCAACGACCTGGAATGGGAGTATCAGGAGCACCTTCAGGAGCGCAGCCGCAGGAAGATCAACCTGGATCCGGGCTACCTCACCCTTTCCAAGGTGCTCCTTGCCTCCACACGCAACTACTCGCACCATGTCTACCTGAAAAACGGCGTCTACGGCGAGCTGCTGCTGCGCTTCCACCGGGGCGCGCTGCGCAACCTCCCCTGGACCTACCCCGACTACCGCACACACCTGGCGCACAGCTTCTTCACCAAGGTGCGGGAGCGCTACCATGCTCAGCTGAAGGCGCGATTCGCGCATCGGCGGGAGACTTGAGGCCGCGCGGGGCTACTCCTTGAGGTCGCCTCGCTGGTAGAGCGTTGCGACGATTTCCACCATCTTCGGATCATGCGCCGTGCCCGAGAGCTCCTTGAGCCGCGCCACCGCCTTATCGTAGGACATGGACTTCTGATAAGGGCGGTTCGTCGTCATGGCGTCGAAGGTGTCCGCCACGTTCACGATCCTGGCGATGAGCGGAATCTCGTCGGCCTTCAGCCCGGAAGGATAGCCTCCGCCGTCCCAGCGCTCGTGATGGTGCTTGACCGCCGGGTTGACCTCTTTCATGTTCTTGATGGGCGCCAGCATGGAGGCCCCCTTCTCGGGGTGCTGTTTCATGTACCGGTACTCCTCCTCGGTGAGCACCGTGGGCTTCCGGAGTATCCGGTCGTCGATGCCGATCTTCCCCACGTCGTGCAGCAGCGAGCCGATCTCCACGTGCCGCACCTCCCGCGGATCCAATCCGAGCTCTTTGGCGATCATCACCGAGTAGCGGCTGACGCGATCCGAGTGGCCCCGCGTGTAGGGATCCTTCTCGTCGATGGCGGACGCCAGCGCCTTGATGGTCCCCAGGAACAGCTCCTGGTTTTCCTGGGCCGCCGCGTGCAGTCGCTTGATGTGGTCCTGGATCTGGTCCGACATGCGGTTGTAGGTCTGCGCCAGCTCGCCGATCTCGCTGTGGGCGCGGATGTCGGCGCGAGCGGCGAAATCTCCTCGCGCGAAGGCCCGTGCCGTCTCGGCCAGCTGGTTGACGGGGCGGGCGATCGATCCGGCCAGCCAGACTCCCAGGGCCAGCGCCAGTCCCAGGGCGACCATGGCCCAGGTGATGGTGCTGTAAATCATGGCCTGCACCGAAGAGTAGGCCAGCCGCTTTTCCACCTGGACGAAAATCCCCCACCCCTGATTCGTCGCATCCACGCTCGCCAGGAAGTCCCGGTTGACCCCATCCAGCGTGACGGCGAAATCGGAAGTCTCCTTGCTCTTGGTGGGCGCGGCCAGGAACTTCTTGACGATATCGAAGCTCTTGAAGTCGGTGCGGTCGAGCATTCCTTCCTCATCCAGCGCGGCGAAGAGATGGCCGTTGCCATCCAGGGCGTAGACGGTATAGCCGAGCAGCCTGGGACCCACCGCCCGCTCCCAGAGAGGACCGAGGTCGATGAGGCTTTGCAGGACCCCATGCACCGGCTTCCCGTCCCCTCCCCCGACCGGTGTGGAGAAAGCCACAGCGTAAGCCCCCTGGGGGCCTACTGCGATCGGATCGGACAAGGTGGCTTCACCACGACGCGCCAGCTCGGCTCCCTGGGCCAGGGCGCCCTCCAGGGAATCGCTCAGGGAGGACCCGTCTCGCAAGGCATCGAAGCGGCCGCCGGTCGCCGGGAGGTACCGGACCAGCACCATGTCACTAGCCAGGTATCCCGCCATGGTTCCCCGGTCCCGGAGCATCTTTTCGAGGATTCCCTGGCCCCCTTCGCGGATGACCGCCTCGAACATATCCGACAGCTTCATCAGCTGCACCCTCGCCTCCTCCAGGCTGCTGCTCAAGGAGCGCGCGATGGAGGCCGCCACCATCAGCTGATTCTCCTGCGTGGAGGTGATGAGCGATTCCCGCGAGATGGCAATCTGCTTCCACGCGGCGATGCTCAGGGGCACCAATCCGGTGACCAGAAGAACCAGGAGGAGGGTGTAGAGGATGGGAAACCTGCGGGAGCTGCCGGCGGAGCGGGGTCCTTCCGGCGACCGGGCCTCGACAGGCATCGGCGAGATTCCTCCCTTTCCGGCGAGAGAGCCCGGAGTCCGGGCCTCGGGGCGCGCGGGGGTATTTATAGGGTACGTCCGGGGGGGTGTCAACGAACTCCGGGGTGCGGCCCGCCCGCTCAACCTGCGGCAGCCACTTTAGGCGGAGCCGTCAGCTCAGGACCGGCTTCCCGCTGGAGGATGGTGACGAAAGCTTCCACGCAATGCGAGTCAAATTGAACGCCTTCGCACCGGCGCATCTCCACGATCGCCTCTTCCAGGGTCCGTCCTGGCCGGTAGGGGCGGGTGGAGGTCATGGCATCGAAGGAATCGGCGACACAGATGATGCGGGCCGGCAGTGGAATGGCTTCGCCTTTCAGACCGTCGGGGTAGCCCGTTCCGTCCCAGCTCTCGTGGTGGTGCTTGATCCCCGAAATATGCCCGTCGAGCGAGCGCACCGGGGCCAGGATCTGCGCCCCGATCACCGGGTGCTGCTTGACCATCTCGAACTCCTCCCGGGTGAGCTTGCCGGGTTTGTTCAGCACGCGCTCGTCCATGCCGATTTTGCCGATGTCGTGCAGCAACCCGATCTGCCCGATGGTGCGCACCTCGGCGCCCGGAAGCTCCAGGCCCCGGGCGATCATCATGGCGAAGCGCGAGACGCGCTGCGAGTGACCGGCGGTGTAACGGTCTTTCGCTTCCAGCGCCACCGCCAGCGATTGAATTGCGGAGAAGTAACTGTTCTCCACTTCCTGCTTGGCCTCCTTCAGCTCCCGCAGCGCTTCACGCAGCTCGGAGTTGCGCTTCTGCAGATCCACCAGCAGGCGCTCGTTGGTGCGCCGCATGGCCGCCTGGCGCAACAGCGAAGTGACGGTGAATTTGAGATCCTCGGGTTCCCAGGGCTTGGCCACGTACCGATCCAGCCCGGCGTTATTGAAGGCGTAGATCGCTTCCTCCAGGTTGGGCCGCTCCGAGACCAGGATCTTGATGACTCCGGGAAACTGGCTCTGGACGATTTCCAGAAAACGCGTCCCCGGAATTCCAGGAAGCGCCTGGGAAGTGATGACCAGATCCAGCTGCTTCCCCTCGCTGCGGATTCGATACAGGGATCCCAGCCCCTCTTCCGAGGAGCTGGCGGCGACGATTTCCAGGTTGTCCCCGACCGCCTGCTGGAGCGTCAGGCACATCGTTTCCAGGGACTTGGAATCGTCGTCCACAAGCACAATGGTTCCGCGGCTCACGGGCTCCCCCCGGGTGATTGCTGTCTGGGCACAATATAGGAAGAGGTTGAGGGTTCTCGCAAGGATCCGGTCGGGAGATTCGCAGTCAGAGTTTCGACGAGCGCCGTCTTGAAATCAGCTTAACTTATTACAGATATTGATGTTATGTGTCACCCTGGAGCCTTCCACTTGCGTTGACACCCCCCGGCGCGTGCGTTATACTCCCGCCCCGCTGATGCCTGGAGGCCGCGGGAGGGGGCGCCGGTTGCTTTTCATTTACACCTTCCTGGTCCTTCTCGCGTCCCTGGCCTGGATCCCTCTCTCGTACCTGCTGGAATTCACCGATCGCGAGAATCGCCAAGGCTGGAAGCAGCGTCTGGGCCTCGTCCCGCTCCTGCCGGATTCCGCCGCTCCCCGCCTGTGGATCCATGCGGTGTCGGTGGGGGAAGTGCAGCTCGCCCGCCAGCTTCTCGGTGAGCTGTTTTCCCACCGTCAGGAAGTGGAGGTCCTGCTCACCAGCACCACCCCCGCCGGCAGGCGGTTCGCGCTGCAGGCAAGGCTCCCCAGAACCCGGGTCAGCGCCTTGCCGCTGGATCTTCCCTTTGTGTCTCGCAAGGCTCTGCGGCGGGTCCGCCCGCAGCTGCTCATTCTGATGGAAACCGAAATCTGGCCGAACCTGATCCGCCAATGCGCGGCACAAGGCGTTCCACTGCTCATCGCCAACGGCAGAATCTCCGAGCGCTCGTTCCCCCGCTACCGTCTCATGGGATCGTTTCTGAGCGCCACCCTGGCAACGGTGGACCGGTTTTTCATGCAGTCGGAAGGCGATGGCGAGCGCATCCGCGCCCTGGGAGCCCCCCCCGAGCGGACGGAAATCCTCGGGAATTTGAAATGGGATCTGCCGGCGCCCGGGCAGGACCCGGCGTCCATACGCCACGATTTGGGACTTCCCGCCGAGGCTCCTGTGCTCGTCGCAGGCAGCACCTTCGAAGGCGAGGAAACGGTGATCCTGGATGCCTGGGAGGAGCTTCGCCGGGAATTCCCCACCCTGTGCCTGGTGCTGGCCCCGCGCCATCCCCGCCGCTTCCAGCGAGTCGCGGAGTTGCTCGCCGGCCGGGGGATCGCTCACGCCCGCCGCAGCCGGCCAGCCGCCGGGACCCAGGACGTGCTGCTTCTGGACACGGTGGGTGATCTCAGGCGTGCCTATGGCGCGGCGACCGTCTGCTTCGTGGGTGGAAGCCTCGTGAGCCGGGGTGGACAGAATCTCCTGGAGCCGGCGGCCGCCGGGCGTCCGGTGCTCTTCGGACCACGCACCGAGAATTTCGCCGAGGCTGCGCGGCAATTGGTGCTATCCGGCGCGGGATTTCGAATCGACTCGGCAGCGGCGCTGCTGCCCGCGCTCCTTCGACTCTTGCGCGATCCGCAAGGATGCGAAGCGGCGGGGCAGCGGGGCGCGGCCTTGGTGGCGGCGAATCGGGGCGCGACCCGCCGGACGGCCGAGAGAATCCTGGCCTATCTTCCGGCGGCGAGATCCTGAATGGATTTCCCTGTTGCCCCCTGGCTCTGCGCGCTTCTTTTTCCGGCGGCGCTGCTCTACCGCGGCGGGGTAGAACTGAGAAACTTCCTCTACCGCCGGGGAACGCTTCCGACCCTCCGGCTCCCCTGCCCGGTCCTGAGCGTGGGAAACCTGACCGTGGGAGGATCGGGGAAGACCCCGTTCGTGGCCTACCTGGCGCGGAAGTTGAGGGAGTCGGATCAAAACATCGCGGTGGCGAGCCGGGGTTATGGCGGGGCGTCGCACGCGACACCCCTGGTCGTCAGCGATGGAACGGGACCGCTCGCTTCCGCCGCCGAGGCCGGAGATGAGCCGGTCCTGCTCTCCCAGCTGCTTCCCTCGGTCGTGGTGATGGTCTGCCGGGACCGTTGGTCCGCCGGCCGTCTCGCCAGAGAGCGCTTCGGAAGCAATCTCATTCTGCTGGATGACGGCTATCAGCACCGGCGACTGGCCCGCGACCTGGATCTGCTCCTGGTCGACGCGGGGGCCGGATTCGGGAATGGTAGAATGCTCCCCTGCGGGCCACTCAGGGAACCGCTGCGCGAGCTCGCCCGCTGCGATGCGCTGGTGGTCACGGGAAGCTCGGGCCAGATACCGCAGGGAGTGGAGCGGATCCGCGAGACGCTCGCGGATTGCGGACTTTCCAAGCCGGTATTCCGCTGCGAGCGGCGGCTTGACGGCTTCGCCCGACTCGACTCCGATGAATGGGTGCCCGCGGCGGCCCTGAAGGGAATGAAGGCCGTCGCCTTCTCGGGTATCGCCCGCCCGGCCGGCTTCGAATCGGACCTGCGCTCCCTGGGAGTGAATCTGGTGGACTCAGTGAGATTTCGGGACCACCAGAAATTTGGCCCCGGTGAGCTGGCCCGCTTGGCCAGAACCGTGCAGGATGTCCGTCCGGATTTCCTCGTCACCACCGAGAAGGATCGGGCCAGGCTGGGGACGCTTCGACTGCCGGCCCCGGCCTATGCCCTGAGGATTCACATGGCCCCGCTGGAAGAGGAAGAGTTGATGGCGCTCGTGACCCGGCGCCTTTTCAGCGCCGATCTCACCGCCCGCGCGGAGCGTCCCTGAATGCCTCGCCCGCGCCATCCAATCCGCAGCCTCATGGAAGTAAGCCTACTGCGATTTCTGTTCGCGCTTCTCGCCATCCTGCCCAGGAGAGTTCGACTGGAGGTGGGGCGCGGCCTCGGGATGGCGCTTTACGCCTGCGTGCCTCGCCTGCGCCGGATGGCTGCCGCCAACCTGGACCGTGCCTTCTCCGATTCCTTGAGCCGGGAGGAGAAAAAGCGGATTTCACGCGCTTCGTTCGTGCACCTGGGACGGCTGCTGTGTGACACCCCCGCGTTTTCCCGGGTCCGTCCCGATCGGTTGGAGGAATTCGCCGTTTTCGAGGGGCTCGAGCATGTGCGCGCCGCCTACGCCAAGCGTCGCGGCGTGTTCGTCTTCTCGGGACATTACGGCAACTGGGAGATGGTGGCGCTGATCCAGGGATATCTGGGCCTGCCCCTGGCCATGGTCACGCGGCCTCTGGACAACCCCCATCTGGAGCGCGCCCTGTTCGCCTATCGGACGCTGTCGGGAAACCAGGTCATCCACAAAAAAGGGGCCGCGAAAGAGATGCTGCGCGCGGTGCGCCGCGGCTGGGGTGTCGCGATCGTCATCGACCAGAACGTGCGCGGCGAAGAGGGTCTGTTCGTGGATTTCTTCGGCACCCCGGCCTCCACCACGCCGGCGCTGGCCACCCTGGCGCTCAAGACGGAAGCACCCATCATTCCGGTCTTCGGCATTCCGCTTCCCGACGGGCGCTATAGAATTCGCTACCTCCCCGAGGTGCCGCTTCCCCGCTCCGGCGACACCCGGCAGGACATCCTGGCGCTCACGCAGCAATGCACGCGAATCATCGAAGAGCAGATCCGCGCTCAGCCGGAGTATTGGGTGTGGATGCACCGCCGCTGGAGGACGCGCCCCCGTGAGAACGCCCAGCCGACTTCCCCCATCCGCGAGGCGCGCGCGTGACGGAGAATCGGTCGCTGCGGCGGGCGGTGTTTCTTGATCGCGACGGCACCGTGGCGGACGAGGTTGGCTACGTCAACCACGCCTCCCGCATCCGCCTGCTGTCGGGCTCCGCCGAGGCGGTGAAACGGGTTCGGGAGGCCGGCTTTCTGGCCGTGGTGGTCACGAATCAGGCGGGAGTGGCGCGGGACTACTTCGAGGAATTCGTCGTGCACCAGGCGAACCGCAGGCTGGTGGAGCTTCTGGAGCGGGAGGGCGCGGCCCTGGACGGCATCTACTATTGTCCGCACCATCCGCGCGAGGGAGCCCCTCCCTACCGGCAGGATTGCCAGTGCCGCAAGCCCCGCCCCGGGATGCTGCTCCAGGCTGCGGAGGACTTGGGGATCGATCTGACCCGATCGTACATGGTAGGAGACGGCCTGGTCGACGTGGGTGCGGCACGGGCCGCCGGCGTGCTGCCCGTCATGGTGCTCACCGGCTACGGCCGCGGGCACCTGGAGCACCGGCGCTCCCGGTGGACGGTGGAGCCGGAGCACATCGCCGAGGACCTGAGCGCGGCGGTGGATTGGATACTCGGGCGAGAACGGAGGGAGGCATGAATCAGGCGTTCGGCGGAGTGGAGCCGGCCCGGCTGCTGGGACTTCTGGAGCGCATCTCCAAGGTGTCGGTCGCGGTCCTGGCGGATCTGGTGCTGGACGAGTTCCGCTATGGCGAGCCGGACCGGGTGTCCCGGGAAGCTCCGGTGCTCATCCTGAATCACCGCAAAACCGAGCTGGTTCCAGGTGGCGGCGCCAACGCCGTTGCCAACTTGAAGGCCCTGGGCGCCCGCCCCATTCCGCTCGGACGCGTGGGGGACGATGCCTCAGGAGACGCGCTGCTGAAAATCCTCAAGCTGCGGGGGATCTCCTCCTCCCTGATCTGGACTCCGGACCACTACCAGACTCCCACCAAGACCCGGATTCTCGCCGGGGGCGCGCATTCGGTGAAACAGCAGGTGGTGCGGATGGATTTGGGGGAGCGCGCCGACATGACCGCCGGGGAGGAGGAGCACCTGCGCTCCAACCTGCGCCGCGCCCTGGGGGAGGGCACCGGCCTGCTGATTTCCGACTATGGCTATGGAATGCTGCATGCGGGAAATGTCCCTGAGATTCTCAAGATGGCCCACGCCGCAGGCTCCAAGGTGGTGGTCGATTCCCGCTCGCAGCTGATTCTCTATCGTGGCGTGACCGCCGCGGCTCCGAACCTGGAGGAAGCGGAAAAGGCCTCCGGCATCCGGGTGGGGCAGGACACACCCCGGCTCGAGGAGGCGGGACGCAGGCTGAGGGAGACTCTCGAATGCGAGGCGCTGCTGATCACGCTGGGGAGCCGCGGCATGGCGCTGTTCTCCCGGGGGCTCGATCCGGTCCATCTTCCCGTCTACGGCACCGATGAGGTGGCCGACGTGACCGGCGCCGGAGACACGGTTGCGGCGGTTTTCACGGCGGCGCTCCTTTCCGGCGGCGCCAGCCTCGAAGCCGCCGCCTTGGCCAACGTGGCCGCCGGCCTGGTGGTGATGAAGCGCGGGACGGCCACCGTGGCGCCGGAGGAGATCGCCCGCGCCCTGCAGAGCAGCCCGTGAAGTCCCGGAGCTCGGCGGGAAGTTGTGGGAGGATGAGGTTGTGGAGAAGATTCTGAGCGGCGACGAGCTAATCCGGGCGGTGCGGCGCGAACGCTCCGCCGGGCGGAGTATCGTCCTGGCCAATGGGATTTTCGATCTCCTGCATGTCGGGCACGTGCGCTACCTGATGGCGGCCAAGCGTGAGGCGGACATCCTGGTGGTGGCGGTGAACAGCGACGATTCCACCCGAAGCTTGAAAGGACCGGGGCGTCCCTTGATTCCCGCGGCGGAGCGCTGCGAAATCCTGGCGGCTTTGGAGTGCGTGGACTACGTCACCGTTTTCCCAGAGCCCACGGCCCAGGCCTTGATTCGCGCCATCGCTCCGGAGGTGCATTGCAAAGGAACCGACTACAGTCCCGACTCGGTTCCCGAGCGGGACGCCGTCCAGGAAACCGGCGGGAGAGTGGCCATTGTCGGCGACCCCAAGCAGCACGCCACCCGGGACTTGATTCGCACGATCCTGGATCGCTTCCGTCCAGCAGCAGGCTGAACCGCAGCTCGCCAGCCTTGCGCCCATTTCTCCCGGACATCCGATGGCGGATGCACCCTCGCCGAAGACACTCCCCCGCCGATCGCCCAGCGACCGGACCGATTCTGAAATTGTGTAAGGGGATTTTAACGGACGACCGGCCGCGCGACGCCGGGATGAAACGCCTGCAGGGGAGCAACTTCGAGCCCCTCCCGCTTCAGGGCACGGATCCCCTCTACCGAGGCGGCGC
>Ga0075433_10005143_pt1 | contig 10261 bp, 7 predicted proteins | sample RhiMethybrSRZTD2_FD_75299 | JGI IMG/M metagenome (GOLD analysis project Ga0075433, IMG submission 75299) | Populus rhizosphere microbial communities from Tennessee, USA - Rhizosphere MetaG P. TD hybrid SRZTD2 | ecosystem: Host-associated > Plants > Roots > Rhizosphere > Soil | place: USA... | reverse complement strand
ACAACGAAACCTCCACTTCTTACGTTGTGCCTAATCGGTGAAACCAAGGCTGTGAAGGCTGCAGCACCAACGAAAAACACAAGCAGCGCCACGAACACCCACGCCATTCCGCTCAGTCGCCGGCGCTTTCGTTTTATTGGAACAGGTACCCCAGCCGCCGCCACTGCCGGATGCGAACCGTCAAAGCGTACGGTTTCGGTATACTCCGCAACACCCTCGCCCAGTCTGAATCCGCAATTACGGCAGAAACGCAGTTCAGACGGCATTGCTGAATGGCAATTTGAACAAGTAGTGAGCGTCGGCGCCGAGCTTATCGGTCTTTGATGTTCAGTATTTTGGGACATAGGAGACCACCAAATTTCGAACTATCGGAAGAATACACGACAATTTCTATACGCCAAATGGCCGGTGACAGTTCACGACGGGTAAAATTTAGCAAACGAAAGTCGCTGGCACGATCCATGCTGACGATTTCAGTGTATCCTTGGTGTAGACGGGGTCGGAAGGGACCTAAAGACATTGGAAGTAACAAAAGCCTTGGCGGCATTGCAGCCACTTTACGGAAAACCAAACATTGAGATTCTAACCACCGATGGACGACGAGTACGCGGAACGGTCCACAGCCTGAAAACTACTCAAGCACTCACCACTCCAAGTGTCAAAATGGAGTGTCCTGACGGCAACATCGTGAAGATTCCATTTCCACAGATTGCCGAAATACGGGATCACAATCACTGACTAAACCGTACTTTGTGCTTTGTTCTTCGTTCTTTGTTTTTCGGCCTCGACCACACATTCCTGCAGGAGCATAAAGACGAAGTCCAAACTACGCACCTCTGAAGTTCAAAGAACAAAGCACAAAGAACAAAGTACAAACACCCGGCATTTACCACTATTGTTTTCTCGCGTATAGTACGCCGTTTTAGTTTTGCCAGTGAGTACTCTTTGGAGGTCGGGAATTGTCATCGTCTTTAGGGATCGAGGATTTTGGAAGCCGTATAGCAACGGTTTGGTCTGAACTGCGCCCCGCAACGCGCGGCCTGGTAGAACGCGCGGTCCAAGCACATCATGCCGGATCGTCAACCACCAGGAACTTTCAATACGATGCGCGCGCAGATCTGGAGCTAAGCAAGTTCCTGACAGTCCTTGATGAAAGAGTTGCTGAGAGGCGAGGTGGGCTCGATGCGGAAACTACGAGCAAGGTACGATCCGTCGCAGATACCTGCGCGGCAGTTTTGTTGGAGAAGACCGAATCGGCAGAAGTTTTTGCACAACTGGTTCGCCGTGCGAGTGAGCAACGTGATTACAAAAGGATCGATACACTTGCTGACGCACTGAACACTCGCTTTCCGCCAAGCGAGATTTGTGAACTCGCCCGTTCTGAAGACAGGATTGTTCGTGAGTTAGCCAATGAAGCTCTGGCTCGGTGTCCGATCTCTATGCTGACTGCTTTACTGGGCGATCCGGTGGATTCAGAGATAGCTCGTGCCGCATTAGGCCGACAAGTGGTGGAATATGGTTCGGATGAAGCCCGGCGGATTCTGTACGCGTTGGATCAAGGAGAAGAGATCTGAGCTTTGTACTTTGAGTTTTGTGCTTTGTTTTGCTCAGCTGCGGTGCATAAAGAATCAAAGTACAAAGATCAAAGATCAAACTTTGTCGGCAATCTCATGCAGTCGCTGAATAACCTGATCAATTAACCAGTTCGGTGTAGAAGCGCCAGCCGTCACTCCAACCTTCTTCACGTTAGCTAAGTCAGCAGCATTGATTTCGGCCGGAGTCTCAATCAAAAAGCTCTTCGCACACTGCTCCTGACAAACAGCCAGCAACTTGACACTGTTTGACGAGTGTCGACCACCGATCACATAGAAAGCGTCCACTTGACCGGCGAGAGCACGTGCAGCGTCCTGGCGATCTCTCGTTGCCGAACAGATGGTGTTGACGACTTGCGGCTCAGTATCAGCTTTTTCGCGCACCGCTTCCGCAACTTCGAGAAACGTTTGTAGCTTGATTGTTGTTTGGGAAACAACGAGCGGCGATCTGAGATGCGGAAGCGAAGCAACTTCAGCGGCATCACGAACCACGTAGGTATTGTTTGGCGCATAACCGACGACACCTATCATCTCAGGGTGGTCAGGATTCCCGGCAACAACAACATCCCTACCTTCGCGTGCCGCACGTTCAGCCAAATGTTGGACGCGAGTGACGAATGGGCAAGTGGCATCGATAACTTTAGCTGCGCGATGTTCCAACTCGTGCTGGACCTGTGGCGTTACACCGTGAGCGCGAATAACGGCGATCGTATCCTCGTCGGCTTCATCTGGTGAATCTATGGTCGAAACCCCCTGGGCTCCCAGACGCTCCATCTCCTGCGCGTTATGAATCAGTGGCCCGAGGGAGCGAATCGGCCGCACTCCTTCTTGCACAGCCTCCTCGACCATTTCGACGGCGCGTTCAACGCCGAAGCAGAACCCGTATTCATCTGCAAGGAGAACTTCCATTAGTGTGCTTCGTCCTGTTTTATCGATTTAGACTGCCGCCGGTGGAACATCACCAGTACTGTCTTTCCGGCACTTCTCGCGCCACTCGTCGCGGAGCCTGTCGCCGCCGGCAACTCTTTCATCAATCCAGCCAATTTCCCAATCGAGAAAGTTTCGCACTTCGCTCAGGAGCGACTTTTTCAGGTCGCCCAGAGCGTGCGCGATATCTCGCGGAAAGATGGCGTACGAGAAATCGCCGATCTGGCGCAAACCGTCGCGCATCGCCGTTGCGCAATCTTTAATTGGGTCGCGAGCGTCTTCCATAACCTGAGCCTCCACTCAACCGCACCCAAATTCATGCAGGTACGGCGATTTGATTCTAGCACCAAGTTTGTACGCAGGCACCCTTCGTAGAGTTCCGGAGTCGGAGGAAACGGTGAGGGGGCGAGGGCGGCGAAGGGCGAGGGGGCGAGGGCGGCGAAGGGGCGACTGGGAGAGGGGGCGAGTGGGCGAAGCGAACCGGTCGCCCCTAGCCCACTCGCCCACTCGCCCACTCGCCCACTCGCCCTCTCGCCCCCTCGCCCTCTCGCCCTCTCGCCCTCTCGCCCTCTCGTCCTCTCGCCCTCTCGCCCGTCTCAGGTTGGTAACCCTTTTCTGGCAATCTGCTCCATCTGATCGCAAAATCGGTTCAATTCACCAAGCGTGGTGTAGACATTCGGGGTGATGCGGATGCCCTTGAATTCGTCGTGAACGATCGGAGTGGTAAAGATTCGGTGCTTATTGAAGAGGTAACTTCCTATGGCCGTTGGGTCAACGCCTTCCACTTTGACATTGGCTATCGCGCAGGATTGATTTGGATCAAATGAAGTGTTGAAGCCAATCTTCGGCACGTCTTTCAATCGGTTCATCCAATAACGCGACAAGTAACGCAGACGAGCTTCTTTGCGTTTGCCCCCGATCGCATTGTGAAACAGCATTGCTTCACCGATTGCTAATCGAGGTGCGGCAGAATGAGTTCCGACCTCCTCAAACTTCCGAATGTCGTTTGCTTGAGTGGCTTCGGCTGCCATCAGAGGCCAGAGCTTTTGAATCTTGTCGCGCTTAACATAAAGCAGACCTGTTCCCTTCGGAGCGAATAACCACTTATGCAGACTCGTACCGAAGTAGTCGCAGCCGAGATCTTTCTGTTGGAAGTCAAACTGGGCGAAAGAATGTGCACCGTCAACAATCGTTTCAATACCTCTCAGCCGCGCGAGCTCACACACGGCTTTCACAGGAGTGATCTGTCCAGTGATGTTTATCTGATGTGAGATTAGGATCAGTTTGGTCTTTGGTGTTATGCCTCTTTCAAAAGCTGCGGTGATCTCGTTGAGGTTCTTCGGTGGAATGGGAATCTGAACAAGTTTTAAGACTAACCCTTCACGTCGCTCTCGCTGACGCAAGGTCGTCAACATCCGCCCGTAGTCTTGGGTTGTCGTAAGAATTTCATCCCCGGGTTTGAAGTCCATGCCCATCAGCAGAATTTCTAACGACTCCGAAGCGTTGCGTGTGATGGCAATCTCCTCCCGATCGCAGCCAAACATTTCAGCGAGTCCGGTGCGAATCGTCTCCGATTGAGGCTCGAGTATCTGCCACATCGTGTAGGCCGTCGCGTCTTCCTGCTGCCAGATGTAGCGAACGAGCGCTTCGGTGACGATGCGCGGACTCGGCGACACGCCGCCGTTATTGAGATTGACGATTCCGCGCGTGACTGTGAATGAGTTCTGAATAACCGACCAATAGTCTTCGTCCAGCGCAATTTGATCTGGAGTCAAATGCGAAACGCTGCGCGAGGCTGCTTCAACATCTTTGAGCAGCGCCGCGATCGAAGGAATCGTTAGGGCAGCCAGGCCAAGGCCTTTACCGGCAAGCGTAAGAAAGTTGCGACGAGAAGTTCCTGAATTCACAGTTGCGCCTCTCTTTCAATGGGTGGTGTTCGACACCGCTTCTGTAGCCACATATTCGTAACAAAGCGGTGGCAGGCCACCGCACTCCAAAACTACATCCCCGCGAACACAATCTCTCCATTAATCACCGTCATCACGCATTTTGTTTTCAATATCTCCAACTCCGGAATTTTCATGATATCGGCCGATAGAATTGTGAGGTCCGCAAGCTTTCCGACTTCAATCGAGCCGCGGAGCTTTTCTTCAAACGCTGCGTACGCCGGCCACATCGTAAACATCTTCAACGCCTGTTCACGCGTGACTGCCTCTTCCGGATGCCAGCCCGTAGTTGAGAAGCCCTTCTGATCTTTGCGAGCGACTGCAGCGTAAAACTCAATCATCGGTTCGCCACGTTCAACTGGCGCGTCTGAACCTCCTGGAACAACAACTCCTGACTTGATGAAACTCTCCCATGCATATGCGCCTTTCAATCGATCAAGACCTAGTCTCTTGGGGGCGAAGAACAGATCACCAATCGCGTGTGAAGGCTGCATCGACGGGATGATTCCCAACTTCGCGAAACGTGGAATGTCGATCGGGTTAACGATCTGCGCGTGTTCAACTCGCCAACGGGGGTCAGCAATCTTTCGCTCAGCGCTTGGTACGGCTTTCAATGCGGTCTCGTATTCGTCGAGGATAAATCGATTCGCTTTGTCGCCGATCGCATGCGTTTCAACCTGGATTCCCTTGCGCAATGCTTCGATTAGCATCGGCCGCAAGTCTTCGACTTTCACCGTCAGAAATCCCGATGTATCTGGAGCATCCGAATAAGGTGACAACAACGCAGCGCCTCTTGAACCCAGTGCTCCGTCGGACACAACCTTGATCGTTCTGACCGTCAGTCGATTCTGAAATTCACCCAGGATCGGACCTTCGCTAATCAATCGATTTGCATTTGGCCCGGGACCGAACACAGCTTTGTAGATCCGAAGTTTGATCTGGCCCGATGCGTATAGCTTTTTGAAGACATCGATATCTTCATAACTGCCACCTGCATCTTGTATCTGCGTCCATCCGAGTTCGATATCTCGCTTCACGCCCAACACAACAGCGCGCTCAGCATCTTCGCGGGTGGTCGGCGGCACTTTACGCCTAACAAGACCTTGAGCGGCATCCAACAACATTCCATTTGGTTCACCGGATTGTTTGTCTTTTGAAATCTCACCGCCAAACGGATTCGGGGTGTTCTTGTCGATGCCCGCGATCTTGAAGGCTGCGCTGTTTGCGACAGCGCCGTGACCATCAGCTCGCCCGAGAATGACTGGATTGTTAGGCGAGACTTTGTCGAGATCCCACCTAGTCGGAAAAACGGCAGGTTGCCAGTGAGTTTCAATCCATCCCCGACCTGTGACCCATTCACCAGGCTTAGCCTGATCCACGCGTGCTTTAAGTTTTGCGAGAAAGTCGTCAAGACCTGTCGTGCCTTCGAGATTGAGCGTCATCTCGCGAAAGCCCACGCCGGACAGATGTTGATGCGCGTCAGCAAAGCCAGGCAGCACGGTATTGCCATGAAGATCGACCACGCGAGTATTCTGGCCAACGTATTTTTGAGCTCCTGCGTTGGTTCCAACATAGACAATCCGATCTGCTTTGACAGCAAGCGCCTGTGCTCCTGGAGCGCGATCATTGGCGGTGTAAACGTTGCCGTTTTTGAAAACGATGTCAGCAGGCGTGACGTTTGTCTGAGTTGGGACAAGGCTGAGCATTAACACGCTCAGAATGATCAGCAGGAGTTTCATCTTTCCCCTCGTTGGCTTTGAAAGTTTGCGGGTTCGCGGCGAGCGGCGACGTTATATCATTGCCTATTTCCGATTGCCAATTGCCGATTGGCTCGAAGGTCCGACGAACTTTAGTTTGTCGCCCCGCCGCAGTGAGTTCCCCTTCATTACGCATTCCTGTTCGATCACTCACTCCACAGACTAAATAGTTCGTCGGACATTAGAACCAATCGGCAATCGGCAATTGGAAATCGGCAATGATATAGTCTCCCCGTCCCGGAGCACCCCGCATGATGGAAACACCCAACCCAGTTCAATGGGCTAAGGTAATCGACCACACTCGCTGTATTGGGTGTCATGCTTGTACCACCGCATGCAAGTCGGAGAACGTTGTTCCGCTTTCAGTAACGCGAACCTATGTCAAGCATGTTGAGGTCGGCGTTTTCCCGCAAGCGCGTCGCGTTCACCAGGTCACGCGCTGCAATCAGTGCGCGCATGCGCCGTGCGTAACTGCGTGCCCGACAACAGCAATGTTCAAGCGGGCTGACGGCATCGTCGATTTCGATAAATCAATTTGCATCGGCTGTAAAGCATGCATGGCTGCGTGCCCATACGACGCAATATTCATCAACCCCGAAGATCATTCGGCTGAGAAGTGTAACTTCTGTGCACATCGTATCGACGTTGGTCTGGAACCAGCATGCGTTGTTGTTTGTCCAACTCAAGCAATACTCATTGGTGACATGAACGACGACAGCTCCTACGTCGCTCAAATCATCGGCCGCGAAGCGGTGTCAGTGCGAAGACCTGAGAAGGAGACGCTGCCGAAACTTTTCTACAAAGGCGCGCACCAGGCGACTCTCGATCCTTTAGCGGCACGAAGACCTGAGGGCGGACTCTTCATGTGGAGTGAACAACTCGAAACATCAGAAACCGTAGTATCGGGTAATCCACAATACAGGAATTCATCCGCCGCTGCCTTGCTCTCGTATGACGTCGCACATTCGATTCCGTGGGACTGGCGCGTCAGTTTGTACACTTGGACGAAAGGCATCGCGTCAGGCGTATATCTGGTTGCAGCGCTCCTCGTGCTATTCGGTTACGTCACACCGCAGAATCCTTTGTGGGTTTGGATAACGCCGATCGTTTCGGGCGCATTCCTCGCCATCACTGGTGGTCTACTAATTTGGGATCTGGAGCATCCGAAACGTTTCCACTTGATCTTCACTCGACCTCAGTGGCGAAGTTGGCTCGTGAAAGGTGCGTTTGTTATTGCCGGCTACACGCTTGTTCTCGCGCTTCACTTTCTGGGTAGTGTTATTGGTTCAACTTCCTTACCGAGATATTTGATCGTTGCAGGCCTTCCTTTATCGATCCTGTCTGCTGTCTACACTGCTTATCTGTTTGCGCAGGCAAAGGCTCGAGACATGTGGCAGAACCCGTTATTGCCGCCGCATCTATTTGTTCAAGCGCTGTTACTGGGTTCTGCATTCTTACTGCCGCTCGCGATTTACGTTTCGGCAATCAACGGTAGAGCGCTGCCAGTGGACGAACAGTTGACGTGGCTGCTCGCGATTTCCAGTCTCGTCCATCTTCTAATGGTTTGGGGTGAAGTCTCCCTAACTCATCCGACTGCACACGCACGATTGGCAGTTTGGGAGATGGTGCGCGGTCGGTATCGAAGCGACTTCTGGATGGGCCTTGGTCTCAGCGCGTTGGGCGGCTTGCTACCCTGGCTCGGCTTGTTACATGTGTTGCCATCGACATGGGGTGTCGCCGGCGCACCACTGGCGTTGATTGGACTGATGCTTTACGAGAACGCGTACGTACAGGCGGGACAATCGGTGCCGCTCGCTTGATGTCCGATATGCTTTAGCTTGTCGTGACTTAACCAATATTAGCCACAGCTGAACACAGATGACACGGATTAGAGCATGAGCGACAACGAAACCTTCTATCCCGGTCCATCGCGCATTCATCTCGCCGCGTTCCCACCCAAAGAACGTTGGGACGATTGGACCGAACTGGATTCTCGTGCCTGGCCGCAACGCAAAGAACGCCACTATTCGCTCGTCCCAACAACTTGCTTCAACTGCGAATCAGCGTGTGGATTGCTTGCTTACGTCGACAAAGTCACTGGTGAAGTACAGAAGTTTGAAGGTAATCCCGAACATCCAGGCTCGCGCGGACGCAATTGCGCCAAAGGTCCGGCGACGCTAAACCAAGTGACGGACCCCGATCGCATTCTTTATCCACTCAAACGCATCGGTAAACGTGGTGAAGGAAAATGGCAACGCACATCGTGGGACGAGGCGCTAAACACAATCGCCGCCCGCATTCGAAAGGCAATCGTCGAGGAACGCCGGAACGAAATCATGTACCACGTCGGCCGTCCAGGTGAAGACGGATTCACGGAGCGAATACTCGCGGCATGGGGAATTGATGGCCACAACTCCCACACAAACATCTGTTCATCCGGAAGTCGTGAAGGTTATCAACTCTGGATGGGACTCGATCGACCAAGTCCCGATCATGCGAACGCTAAAGTCATTCTCCTGATTAGTGCACATCTCGAGTCGGGTCATTACTTCAATCCGCACGCTCAACGAGTAATCGACGGCAAGGCAAATGGAGCAAAGTTGATCGTCTTTGACACGCGCCTGTCATCAACCGCAACTCACGCTGATTACTGGATTGCACCTTATCCGGGTTCTGAGGCCGCGATTCTGCTGGCAATTGCAAACTATTTGATCCAGAACAATCTTTACAACCGCGAATTCGTCGAAACCTGGTGGAACTGGCGGGAATACGTGGCCCAGCCGTCTACCTTCACACTTGATTTCAAAGAAGAGGCTCCCACCTTTTCCGACTTTGAAGAAATCCTGAAAGAACTCTATAGCGAGTACACGTTCGAATTCGCGAGCAGAGAATCCGGAGTAGACGCCAGGGTCATAGAAGAGATCGCTAAAGTTGTTGCGACAGCCGGGACTCGTTTCTCCAGTCACAACTGGCGGAGCGTATCGTCTGGCGTAAGCGGAGGCTGGTCGGTTGCGCGCTGTCTGTTCTTCATAAACGCTTTGCTCGGGGCCGTTGCGACTGAAGGCGGTGTGTTTCCGAACGCATGGAACAAGTTTGTGCCGCGGCCAATATACACACCGCCTCACCCGAAGATGTGGAACGAAACGACGTGGCCGCGTGAGTACCCGCTTTCAATGAACGAGATGTCGTTCCTGTTGCCACACCTGTTAAAGGACGGCCGCGCAAAGCTCGACACTTACTTCACGCGTGTTTACAACCCCGTATGGACTAATCCAGATGGCTTCTCCTGGATCGAGATGCTGACGGAACCTGATCTCGTCGGCTGCTATGTAGCTCTGACACCCACCTGGAATGAAACGGCTTACTACGCCGACTACATTCTGCCCATGGGCGTGGGATCCGAACGTCATGATATTCATTCATACGAAACTCACGATTCGCAGTGGCTCGGATTTCGGCAACCAGTTCTCAAGGCAGTCAAGCAACGTGAAGGCTCAACCATCAGCGACACTCGCGAAGTAAATCCCGGCGAAGTTTGGGAGGAAAACGAATTCTGGCTCGAATTGACCTGGCGAATTGACCCGGACGGTAGTTTGGGCATTCGACAATTTGCTGAGTCGAAGAAGAACCCCGGAACGCGTCTCGGTGTCGATGAATACTACGAATGGATCTTTGATAACTCCGTCCCGGGGCTGCCGGAGAAAGCTGCGTCAGAGAATCTCACGCCGCTTCAGTTTATGCGACGCTACGGAGCTTTTGAAGTTAAAAACAAGATTGGGAAGATCTATGAAGAAATAGTTGGCGACGAGGAGTTCGAAGACGCTCGCGTAGATGAGTTTGGTCGTGTGTTCACGCACGCGGCAAAACCAGCTGGGCCAAACATCGTACCGCTGCCACTCCCAGACGGTGACGAAGAAGGTCGGCGCCTGGTGGGCATTAAAGTTGGGGACACCGTTAAGCGCGGGTTTCCAACACCGAGCGGACGTCTGGAGTTCTTCTCCAAAACACTGAGCGATTGGGGCTGGCCGGAATACGCGAT
>Ga0075433_10005137_pt1 | contig 10267 bp, 4 predicted proteins | sample RhiMethybrSRZTD2_FD_75299 | JGI IMG/M metagenome (GOLD analysis project Ga0075433, IMG submission 75299) | Populus rhizosphere microbial communities from Tennessee, USA - Rhizosphere MetaG P. TD hybrid SRZTD2 | ecosystem: Host-associated > Plants > Roots > Rhizosphere > Soil | place: USA... | reverse complement strand
CTCGATCCAATGTCCTGGATAATTTGACATAGCTTGCTGACTCAATTAAGGTAAGCCCTCGTCTGGGTGGCCGAAACCTTTCGATTTGTTCCTGTCCTTTCGAGAGGTTCCAACCTGTACAGTGCCTGCCGATCCCTCGCTCTCCTCTCCTTCCTGGCGACGGCTCTCCTGTGTCCGTCGAGCGCGGCAGGGCAGGTCGAAGCACCGCTGTTGGGTCTGGGAGTGGTGCAGGACGGCCTCGGACGCGGCCTCCCCGGCGTGGAAATCGTTGTTTTCTCATTCGGCAGCCCTGCCAGTACCCCTCTCGCCTTCCTCCTCACCGATGATCGCGGTCGCTTCAGCCTTGAGGGAATCGGCTCGGGGAGCGTCCTCCTCACCCTGAACAAGCCTGGGTATCCCATTCGACTGGCACAGGCCAATGGCCGACTCCTTTCGCTGCTGCAGCTACGACTAGGGCCGGAATTGAAGCCGCCGGCGGGAGAAGCAGCCCGGGACAGCTCGATGGACTGGGTCCTGCGGATGCCTCGCACCGATGTGATGAAGGAGGAAGAGGCGCAGATCCCTGGACCGCTGGTGCTGCAGGAAGGCCAGAGCGGGTCTGCGAATTCAGCCGATTCCAAATCGAGTTCTCCGGCCATGGAATCAGGAAGCCTCCCGGTGAGCGGCGAAGTAAACCAATGGTATACCTCGAGTCTGGCCGGAATCGGAGGGAGCCCCGAGGCGCCGGAATCTTCCGGCCGGTCCACCACGGTCCAGGTGGCGGGGAATCTCCTGGGACGGGGAGACTGGGAGGTTCGCGGCCTTGCTGAAAGCCTCAGTACCGAGGGTGTGGGCGCAGGGCTCGGAGGCTTCGGTGGCGATCAGGGAGCCAATCGGTTGCGCGTCGCCATGCGCTACAACGTTTCCCCGGATGATTCCGTTCAGGTACAGGCGCGCTTCGACCGCGACAGTTATCGCTCGGATGGGGCATCGGAGGCATTCGCCCCCGCCGATCAGGCGGTTCGAACCCTGGGGTATCAGGCCAACTGGACACGCACCATGGGAAATAGAAGCGGCCTGGAGGTGACGACGGGATTTCTTCACGCCCAGGGGCGTGCCCCCTGGGACATCGATACCGGCACGCAGATGGCGGAGGAAGGAGATGAACTGCGGGATTGGCACTGGAATGCCCAGGCAGGATATCACCTGCAGCTGCCGCGGGCGCACCGGCTCTCCCTGGAGGCTCGGACCCGAGTGTTCAATTACGATCAACTCGACACGGGGTTGATTTTGACTCCCATCCGCTCGGACCTTTCCATGCTCGACTCCGGCCAGCGAGGCTGGGCGCTGTCGTTGTCCGGCGAAGATTCCTGGCAATTGTCCCAGCCGGTGAGTCTGATCCTGGGCCTCGACACTCATGTGATCGACGGGGTCGATCGCAACGTGATTCTTGTCCCGAGGGTCGGGGCGAGAAAGGAAGGAGATCAGACCACTCTTCAAGGATGGGTTCTTGTCCGGGCGGACAGCCTCGGCCCCTCCGACACCAGGCAGGGCGGAAACAGTCCGAGGGAGCCGTCGGAATCAGAGGCTTTGGGATTCCGGGCCGAGATCCTCCAGAGGTTTCAGGGCAGCTGGGTGCTGACCGGGCACATCGAGCGCAATCCGCTGGGTGCCTCCCCTGTCCTGGGCCGCACGGGGAATTCCGATCCATCCACTCCGGACTCGATGCTCATCACCGATCCTTCCTCCTGGTCCCAGGAGGCCGGCTTCTCGGTATCCAAAAGCCTGAAAGGGGTGCAGGGGAGTCTCGAGTCGGATCATGGCCGCGTCCTGGGAAAAATGGCTGCGGGTCTGACCGAGGCCCCGGTATTGGTCCTCGAGGATGGGGGAGTCCGATACCTTGCCCTCAAGTTCACCGCCAGAGTTCAGAAGTCCGACACCCAGGTCCGGCTGGATTACACCCGCCTGGCGGTCAGCGAGATGGACGAGTCGGCGGGATCGCCCTTGAGTGCATCCCGAGTCGAACTGGAAATCCTTCAACCCATTTCCTTCGTATCCAATCGAGGCGCAGGATCCTGGAGGGTGCTTTTCGGATTCCAGTCACTCTCCAGGGGGACGGGGCCGACAGTGGAGACTCCCGAAGGCTCTATGCCGGACAAGATCAACCGATTCAGCGGCGGCGTGGGGGTGAGTTTCTGATGAAACCCGGCAGAGTAGCGGCCCTCATTCCGGCCCTGATTCTGGCGTTTTTTGGAATGTCGAGTTTCCTGAATCGGGCCACTTCGTTACACGGCGAGGACGGCGCGGTTTGGACGAAACGAGGGGGAATCCTGGTGGCGGCGACCATCCAGGATGGAGGCCCCGCCGATTTGGCTGACATCAGGAGGGGCGATCAGCTACTCAGCATCGCAGGCGTCGCCCCATCTGCCACACGGAGCGTTCGGGATCTGCTTTGGGGACGCGAGGGGCTTCCGACGCGCTACGAGCTCCTGAGGAGGGGCCAGCGAGTGGAGGTCGAAGTCTTCCCGCGCCCCGACAGCGAGGAGAATCGCATCTACTACTTCCTATTTATAGTGGGAGCTGCCGCCTTGGCTGCGGGGAGCCTGGCGCTGATAAAGCTTCCGTCCGAGCCGTCGGCCCCGGCGCTCTACGGCGTTTGCCTGGCCTTCTTCTCGGTGCTCGCGCTCTCTCCGGGGGGAAACGCAGGAATGCTGGATTGGGTGTCTTATTGGGGAGACTTGGTGGGGCGGCTCCTGCTTCCCCCGCTGATCATTCAGTTCATCGACAATCTCTCGGAGCCGGGTCCCGCCCATCGCGCCAGGCGCGCCCGATGGATCGCGCTCTACGCTCCGGCGAGCCTGCTTCTGGGATGGTCCATCTACCTGATCGCGCTCAAGGGGGCCCTGGCGTTCGCCGATCCGGCCCGGGCCATTCGCCTGAAGGACCGATTGGAGATTCTCTACGTAGGGGGATATTCCCTCCTGGCGCTCTGCGTACTTTGCGCCAGACTCTGGAGCTGTACGAGAGCCTCGACGCGCTGGCGGCTCAAATGGCTGGCTGCCTCAGCCGCGGCGGGGCTGCTGCCTCTTTGCCTTTTGTATCTGCTGCCGGTTGCCCTGGGAGTCCCGGCCGGAACCCTGGGTGAGCTGGCGGTGCTCCCCTTGGCGATCGCTCCCCTCGGCTTCACGGCGACGCTGTTCCAGGAGAGAGCCGTCGATCTGGATCGGTCTCTGCGGGCGGGGGTGCGCTGGGCCCTGGCGGGGACCGTTTTCCTGGCGGGGGGAGCGAGCTGCTCCTGGCTCCTGTCGTTGCTTCCCGAAGGCCCGGCTTCGGGCGGAGTGCTCGCGGAAGTCATCCTCCCCCTGATGATCTCCGCCCTGCTGGCGATGCTGCTCTACCGCTTCCTGGGCGGCAAGGTGGATCACCTTCTCGGCCGGCGGCCGGCGGGTATTTCCCGCTTGCTGCTGGAGCTGGGTGAGGACCTCAACGGTGAGGTCCGGCTTGAGCCGCTCGCCCGCAAGCTGGTATCGCGCCTGGAATCTCAATTCGGAGTCGATCCGGTGCTGTTGCTGGTGGAAGGGGCGAGTCGGGGAAGCTTTATGGCGGCACGCGGCTCGAAGCTTCCGCCAAATCAATCGGTACGATGGAGCCTCTCCTTCGAGGAAATTCATGAGCTCTCGGCGCGGGAAATGGTGCTTGTGGGAGCTGAGGGTGCGAATCCACGTTCGGCAGACATGAGGGGAATCGAGAAAGCGGGATTCCGGTATCTCTTCCCGATGGTCGTGCAAGGTCAGATGCGCGCGATGCTGCTGAGCGGTCCACGCCGCGACGGCTCCGCGCTGCAGGGAGAGGAGCTGGATTCCATGGCGGCCTTGGCGTCACAGGCGGCCAAAGGGGTTGAAGCGGCGCGACTGTATCGCGAGATCGAGGAGAGAAGCCGCCGTGAGGAGCAGCTGCGCCGACAGACCGAGGCCATCTTGCAGTCCAGTCGAATCGGAATCCTGCTGTGCGATGCCGCGGGGAAAATTACGGCGGTCAATCGTGCCGCCTCGGATATCATCGGTCACCCCGCGGCGCTCGGAGCCGGGATCGAGCAAGTTCTCCCCAAAGGGCTGCTGATGCGGCTGGATCGCGCCGGACGCGAGTCCGGGCGAAGCGCATCGGGAGAGCGGGTCTTCCGCTTCTCGCTGGGTGACGCCGGCGGCAAGCTCCGGGTGATCAACGCGAGCCGCTCCTGCCTTGGCGGGGACCCCCTGTCCGGCAGGGTCTACACGCTGGACGATATCTCCGAGGAGGTGCGGCGCGAGGAGAGCATGGTCCGTCACGATCATCTGGCGGAATTGGGGCTGCTGGCATCGCAAGTGGCCCACGAAGTGAATACGCCGCTGGCCGGCATCGCCAGCTACGCCCAGCTGTTGATGGCCCGGATGAAGTCGCGGCTTCCCGAACTGGAGATCCTGAAGAAGATCGAGACCCAGGCGTTCCGGGCCGCGGGAATCGCAGGCTCCGTGCTCAATTTCGCAAGGAGGAAGGACGGGGAGCCGGTACAGGAGTTCGATCCCGGTGCGGTGATTGCCGAGAGCCTTGCCCTGTTCGAGCCCCAGCTGAAGGGCAAGCGCATCCGACTCTCGCTGGAGCGGGCCCCATCGCTGCCCAGGCTCCAAGGGCATCGTGGCAAAATCCAGCAGGTGATCCTGAACCTGCTGCTCAACGCCGCCCAGGCCCTTCCGGCCGGCGGGGAGATCAGGCTGGCGCTCGATCGCGACGGTGAGTCGGTGCGCTTACGTGTGGCTGACAACGGTGTGGGGATCCCCGAGCAGAACCTCCCCAGAATTTTCGAGCCGTTTTTCACGGTGCGCTCCGACGGCAAGGGAACCGGGTTGGGACTGGCGGTGGTGCAGCGGATCGTGCTGGAGCACGGCGGTACGATTCAAGTGGAGAGCGTGGAGGGCGCCGGGACCACCTTCACCGTTACCCTTCCGGCGGCTCAGGAGTTTCGCGGCGAGGTCGCCCGTGGGGCGTAAGGGGCCGATGCTCGCGATCACCCTGGCCGCGGCGCTGGGTGGGCTGATTTCCACCCCGGCCACGCAGGATCGGGCGAATGAGCTGGCGGGACCAACTCCCGGAGGAATCACGGGCCGGGTGATGGATGCGCAGGGCGGGGGCCTGGCAGACGCCACGGTAGTCCTTCGCCGAGGGGAATTTTCGGTCACGACCCGGACCGGCGAACAGGGGGATTTTTGCTTTTGCAGGGTGAAGCCCGCCCGGGACTATGTCTTCGAAATTGAGAAGGATGGGTTCGCCGGGTTCATCGAACGGGACTTCACCGTCGCGAGAGCCAAGCTGTCGATCCGCAATGTGATTCTCGAGCCGTTGTCCAGCTTTCACCCGTCACCCGGAAAGGAACCCTCCCCATGAGCGAATCGAGCTCGGCGCCCTCTAGCCACCGCGCGCGGATCCTGGTGGTGGAAGACGTGGCGATCTTTCAGGAAATCCTGTCCGGTCTCCTGCAGGAGGCCGGTTATCAGCCGACGGTGGCAGGCTCAGCGGAGGAGGCCCGGAGTCTGCTGGATCGGGACAGCTACGACCTCCTGATTATCGACCTGATGCTCCCCGGTACCGGCGGGCTGGAGCTCCTCCGAACCGTCAAGGGCCGGGATCCGGACCAGATGGTGGTCATGATTACCGCGTTCGGCTCGGTGGAATCGGCGGTGCAGGCAATGAGGGATGGAGCTTTTCATTACCTGACCAAGCCGTTCCGGCATGAGGAGGTGCTGCTCACGGTTCGTAACGCCTTGAGCCAGAGAAACCTCCTTTCCGAGAATCGCGCCTTGCGCAGGGCGCTCTCCTGGCGGGCCAGCAATAACCAGCTGGTGGGGAGAAGCCGCCCGATCCAGGAGCTCCAGAGCATGCTGGACCGGATTGCGCCCACCCGCAGCACCGTGCTCATCCAGGGGGAGAGCGGCACGGGGAAAGAGCTGGTGGCGCACGCCATTCATCAGCGCAGCTCCCGCTCGCACCGACCGTTCGTGGTGGTGAACAGCGGGAGCGTGCCGTCGGATCTTCTGGAGAGCAATCTCTTCGGCCACCGTAAAGGGGCCTTCACCGGAGCGGTGGCCACCAAAAAGGGGCTCTTCGAAGTCGCCGACGGCGGATCGCTCTTCTTCGACGAGATCAGCTCAATCCACCCGGATGTCCAATCCAAGCTTCTGCGAGTGATCCAGGAGCGGGAGTTCCTGCCCCTGGGGGCCGTGGAAAGCGTTCGGGTGGATGTGCGGATCATTACCGCCACGAACATCGACTTGAAGGAGCTGGTGGAACGGGGACAGTTCCGCGAAGACCTGTTCTACCGGCTGAACGTCATCGTGGTGAATCTGCCCCCCCTGCGGGAGAGGCGGGAGGACATTCCTCTGCTGGCGGACCATTTCCTGCGGCAGTTTGCGGAAGAGAACGGCAGGGCCGTCCCTGAAATCAAGCAGGAGGCGATGGTGGCGCTGACCCACTATTCCTGGCCCGGAAACGTCCGGGAGTTGGAAAACCTCCTGGAGCGGGCGGTCGTGCTGGGAAATGGAGGCGCCATCGGTCTGGATCTGCTTCCGAAGGAGTTGCATAGCGGGGAAGCCACGGTTCTCGATCTTCCTGCGAAGGAGTTGATCTCCAGCGAATTCTCTTACGCCCAGACGGTCGCCAGTTTCGAGCGGGAGCTGATCGAGCAGACCCTCCACAAGGCCCAGGGGGTTCAACGGAGGGCGGCTAGGCTCCTGGGAATCAAGCCCACGACCCTCAACGAGAAGATCAAGAGGTTGGGGATACGCCCACCCCGCCTACCCTAGTCCCTTGCTGCGTCCGCTCCGCACCGTAAAATATACAATTCCTTGACATCCTCCCGTATGAACGTAATATACCCTCAGGTGGTGGAAGTAATTTTTTTTAGACCGTCCCGTAACTTGCTGTCTCCGTTTCTGTTATTGGGAATTGACAGGCGCGGGTCCGGGTCGATAAAATGCCAATTCTCAATTCATTCTGATGATCAAGGCAGGAGCGCTCACCGGGGGGAGAGCCGCTCCAGCAGGGGAATGAGATTTCGTCCCCATCCATTTCGTGAAGTCCGGAGGAAGTTCTCATGGTCAGCAGCAGGGCCAAACGTCTCACGGGTTTCGTTTCAGTAATCCTTCTGATCACCTCCCTCTCCGTTTTTGCCCAGACCTCACCGGGTACCGTGAAGGGGGTCGTTGTCGACAAGGAGGGAAGCCCGCTGCCGGGCGCCACGGTGACCCTGGAGAACAAGGCCATGGGTGTGGTGGGTTTGGGAGGCGTCACGAATGCCCAGGGGGAGTTCAGGATTACACCCGTCCCGCCCGGAAAGAACTATGACCTTGTTGTCCGGATGCCCGGACATCAGCAGATAAAATTCACCATCGAAGTCTATTCCGGCAAGACCGTGGTGCAGAATGTGACGCTCCGTGAAGATATGAAGGAGCATGTCCAGGTGGTCGGCAAGGAGGATGTGGTCGACACCGACAAGCCCCAGATCAGCACCACGATTTCCTCCGAGTTCATCTCCGGACTCCCGGTGCTGGGAACTGATTATCAGGATGTCCTGACGCTGGCTCCCGGTGTCACCGACGTGAACAACACGGGAAATCCCAACATCCACGGCGCCCGCGACACCGACGTGGTGACCCTGGTGGACGGCGTGAGCACGACGGATCCGTTCGATGGGCACTTCGGGCAGAACCTAAACACCGAGTCGATCGAGGAAATCGAAGTCATCACCTCCGGCGCCGGCGCTCAATTCAGCCGGGCCCAGGGCGGCTTCGTCAACATCGTCACCAAGTCCGGCGGAAACGAGTTCAAAGGCACCTTCACCTTCCAGATGCGAACCAACAAGCTGGATGGTGACGGCGCGGGATTGGATTCGACGGACCTGCGGGGCGGCGTCGGCGAGGTCGATGGATTCCGTGACTTGAAGTTCACCGATCTCGAACCCTACCTTTCCCTTTCCGGCGCCTTCGTGAAAGATCACCTCTGGTATCTGTTCGCCCCCGAATATATTCAGGATGAGTTCCCGATCAACACCGGAACTCAGTCCTTCGTCCAGAGGCTCACCGACACCCGGCTCACCGGAAAACTGACATGGCAGGTCACCTCGAATAACAAGATGTCGCTCATCACGATTTTCGATAACCAGGAATTCAACAATCAAGGGCTGAACAGCCGGATCGATCCGGAATCGGGCTACATTTTCCAGAGAGGCGGGCCGACCATCACCCTCCAGGACACCGCCATTTTCACGCCGACCTTCTCTCTCGAGTCGACCATCTCCCGATTCGATCAGACGTTCAAGCGGTTGCCAACCACCGATCCAGACACCAATGGAAACGGCATCATGACCGTTGACGGCGATCCGACCAAGGGCGGCAACGGTGACGGGTTCGTGCAGCTCCGTGAGAGCGTGGACCCGGGCCTGGATCTCGATCGGGACGGCAGGTTCGACGTCTTCGAGGATTTCTTCAAGCATGATGGAAAGCTGAACTGCAATGACACGGCCGATCCGATCACGGGAGAGGTCTTTTGCATTGAGGACCTCGACCTTGACGGTCGGCTCACCGGGCCATTCGGCTGCGAGGGGCCCAACCGGGAAGACATCAACTGCAACGGTAACCTCGATTTCGAGACGGATCGCGACGAGGACGGAATTGTGGATCCGGATGAGGACATTGGGATTCGTTGCACCAACCCCGCGATATGCCCTAATGGTTTCGAGGTTGAGAAAACCTGCACCGACCCCAACCCGGCGAATTGTCCCAGCACCCTTGGGAATGGAAAATTCGACACCGAGGACAGGAACGGGGATTTCGACCTCAGCGACACGCCGTTCCCCAACTGGGTTGATGCAAACCACAACGGAATCCCTGAAACCGGAGAGTTTACTGCGCCGGAGCCTGCGGATGACCCCTACCTCCTGGATTTGAACAACAATCGGATCACCGGGCCTTACTTCAATACCTATTCGGACAGCCGGACCCGGAACAGCCTCAGAGAGGATGTTTCCTATTACATCGATGACCTGTTCGGGAGTCACGATCTCAGGATGGGCATGTCGGTGGAGCAGGAAGGGTATCACGCGACTACCGATTTGCGTCCCTTCTGGCAGACGCAGCCCGGCAATCTGGCGAATTCCGCTGGAGAGGTCGGCGGAATCATCGTCGCTTTCCTGCCGACGGCGCAAACGGCCAGCAATTCGGCTACCAGCGACAATCTGGGCGTCTATTTCAACGATACGTTCAAGCCGCTCCCCAACCTGACCCTGGGCCTTGGCATCCGATTCGACCGCGAGCAGATTGGCTCCCAAGGCTACACCTTCTTCGATCCGTCGGCCGAGAAGAGACAGTTCGATAATCTGCTGAACATCGGTGGCCAGGAGAACGATGGTGCCGACCTGAACAAGGATGGCATCATCGAACTGGGCCTGGAAAAGGTGGACCCGCTCTATGCGGGGCTGAAAACGCAACATGTGGCGACCATGTCCTCGGATCTCAGTTACGCCGCAGGCGGCCGCCTGACCCGGCACAATGTCGAGAGCGTGATTAAGAGTGAATTCATCAACTACTCGGACATTCTCATTTATGGGCACCCGCGAGCCCCCGAAGACATCAACATCACCAACAACAACCTGGCGCCCCGGATCAGCGTCTCCTGGGATCCCTGGGCCGACGGCAAGAGCAAGGCCACGGCTACCTGGGGACGCTTTTACGACAAACTCTTCCTTCAGACGGTCATCGGAGAGGAAGGCCCTGATAATATCCTGCAGTACTACCGCCTGGACATCGACGGGGTCGACAAGGATGGCAAGCCGGACAACTTTGTGGGCGTGCCGATTTCGCAAGCGCCTCCGTCAGCCGTCCAGGTCGATCGTGGTCTGAAAACTCCCTACACCGACGAGTTCACCATCGGCTTTCAGCGGGAGATTGCTCCGGAGATGAGCGTTTCCATCAACTACATTCAGAGAAAGTTCCAGGATCAGCTCCAGGATGTCGACGTCAACCATTCGGCCCGCAAGCCTGGGGTGAATGGCGTCACCTGCGGCCAGCCCTACACGGTCTCCGGGTACTGCGATGAATTTGGCAGGACCATACCCCACCCGGTCAATGGGAGCGGCGGCGAATCGGGAAAGGGGCGGTCGGAGGAAAGGGCCGGAGACGGATACCCGGACCTCTACATCAACAACGTCAATTTCAACCAGATTCTCCGTGTCGGCAACTACAACGTCCAGGCCTACAATGCC